>WBZL01001699.1_pt2 | contig 20202 bp, 17 predicted proteins | sample 5204291 | NCBI WGS metagenome assembly WBZL01 (sample SAMN12344345, study PRJNA552823) | activated sludge metagenome | biome: Activated sludge suspended growth; feature: Nitrification reactor; material: Wastewater; isolation source: activated sludge from nitrification reactor of wastewater...
ACAAAAGGCTAATTCTGGCCATCCAGGCATGCCAATGGGTATGGCAGAAATTGCTGAGGTGCTTTGGATTCATCATATGCGCCATAATCCTAGTAATCCAAAATGGGCTGATCGTGATCGTTTTGTATTGTCTAATGGCCATGGCTCAATGCTGATTTACGCTTTGCTCCACTTAACTGGATATGATGTGTCAATTGAAGATATAAAAAATTTCAGACAACTTCATTCTAAAACACCAGGACATCCTGAGTATGGTTATACACCAGGGGTGGAAACAACGACTGGCCCACTCGGGCAAGGAATCACCAATGCGGTGGGTATGGCACTCGCAGAAAAAATTCTTGCAAATGAATTCAATCGACCCGGTTTCGATATTGTAAATCACTATACGTATGTATTTTTAGGTGATGGCTGTCTCATGGAAGGAATCTCTCATGAAGCCTGTTCATTAGCAGGAACGCTTGGTTTAGGTAAGCTCATTTGTTTCTATGACGACAACGGAATCTCTATCGATGGCCATGTTGAAGGCTGGTTTACTGATGATACACCTAAGCGCTTTGAGGCCTATGGTTGGCATGTGATCCCGAATGTGAATGGTCACGATCCAGAAGCAATTGAAGCCGCAATCGAAGAGGCTAAGAAGAAACAAGATAAACCATCGATGATTTGTTGCAAAACGGTTATTGGCATGGGTTCACCGAATAAAGCCAATACGCATGCGGTGCATGGGGCAGCGCTTGGTGATGAAGAGATTGCTGCAACAAGGCCGCATATAGGCTGGCGCCATCTGCCCTTTGAGGTGCCTAAAGAAGTCTATGATGCATGGGATGCACGTACAAAAGGTAAGAAACTTGAAAGTGAATGGAATCAAAAATTTTCTGAGTATAGCCAGAAATATCCTAAAGAGGCTGCTGAGTTTACGCGCCGGGTCAATGGTGATTTACCCAAAGATTGGTCAGCGTATGTTGACGGTGTAGTGGGAAGAGTGAATGCAAAAGGTGAAACGATTGCTACACGTAAAGCTTCCCAAAACGCCATTGAAGGCTTGGCGCCTGCGCTTCCTGAATTACTGGGGGGATCAGCAGATTTAGCTGGCTCTAACCTTACCTTGTGGTCTGGTTCAAAAGGGGTAAGTAGCGAATCAGGCGGTAATTACATTTATTATGGTGTAAGGGAATTTGGAATGAGCGCAATCATGAATGGATTATCGCTGCATGGTGGTTTTATTCCTTATGGTGGTACTTTCCTCATGTTTTCAGAATATGCACGAAATGCATTACGAATGGCAGCGTTAATGAAAATTCGGAGTATTTTTGTGTTTACTCATGATTCAATTGGGTTAGGTGAGGATGGTCCAACGCATCAACCGGTAGAACAAACAGCAACGTTACGTTTAATTCCAAATATGGATGTTTGGAGACCTTGTGACACAGTGGAATCAACAGCCGCCTGGGCACGTGCGATTGAACGGAAGAATGGCCCTACAACGCTGATTTTTAGTCGCCAAAATCTACCTTTCCAAAAACGAGAGACTGATGTTATCAAGCTAATTGACAAGGGTGGTTATATTTTATCTGAAGCAGCGGATGGCAAGCCACGAGCAATAATAATTGCGACTGGATCTGAAGTGGGGCTTGCAATGGCAGCACAAAAAACGCTTGCTGATGAAGGAATTCATGTACGAGTGATTTCGATGCCGTGTACTAATTTATTTGATCGACAAGACAAGGCGTATCAAGAGGCGGTCTTGCCTAAAGGAATTAAGCGTGTTGCGGTCGAGGCAGGTGTAACTGATTATTGGCGTAAATATGTAGGCCTTGAAGGTGAAATTATCGGCATTGATACGTTTGGTGAATCTGCACCCGCTGAAGTTTTGTTTAAGCATTTCGGTGTTACGACAGAGAATGTTGTAAATGCAATAAAAAGAATAATTTAAGCACGATGAGTTTTCTCAAGATGCTGCACTAGTTTTATTTTAGTAATTGATTTGAGGAGTAGGAAAATTATGGCAATTAAAGTTGGAATCAATGGTTTTGGTCGTATCGGTCGTATGGTTTTTAGAGCATCGATAGAAAAATTTAGCGATATTGATGTAGTTGCAATTAATGATTTGCTGGAGCCAGATTATTTGGCTTATATGCTTACGCATGATTCTGTTCATGGTCGATTCAGCGGCACCGTTGCAATTGAAGGCAATACATTGGTCGTCAATGGAAAGCGCATACGTCTCACAGCCATTAAAGATCCGGCTGAACTTAAATGGAACGAAGTGGGTGCAGATATCGTTGTGGAAGCAACCGGTTTGTTCTTAACAAAAGAAACCTGTGAGAAACATCTGACAGCTGGAGCAAAAAAAGTAATTATGACAGCGCCTTCTAAAGATGATACGCCGATGTTTGTTTATGGGGTTAACGATAAAGCCTATACGGGTCAAACCATTGTTTCAAATGCATCTTGTACGACAAATTGCTTAGCACCAATTGCTAAAGTATTAAATGATACGTGGGGCATTAAACGTGGCTTGATGACAACAGTGCATGCTGCTACTGCTACTCAGAAAACAGTTGATGGCCCATCTAACAAAGATTGGCGTGGTGGCCGTGGTATTCTTGAGAATATCATTCCATCTTCAACAGGTGCTGCAAAAGCGGTAGGTGTCGTTATTCCAGAATTAAATAAAAAATTAACCGGTATGGCATTTCGCGTACCGACATCTGATGTATCGGTTGTCGATTTGACGGTTGAGCTCAATAAAGACGCAACTTATGACGAGATTTGTAGCGTAATGAAATCTACTTCTCAGGGAACCATGAAAGGCGTATTGGGCTATACCGATCAGAAAGTTGTTTCAACTGATTTTCGTGGCGAAAGCTGCACTTCTGTTTTTGATGCTGAAGCAGGCATCTCTCTGGATAAAAACTTCGTGAAAGTAGTCGCTTGGTACGATAACGAATGGGGCTATTCTTGCAAAGTGTTAGAAATGGTTAAAGTCATTGCGAGCAAGTAAAGCGTCAAAGCTGGTCAGTTAATGATTGATTTGCTGACCAGAATCTTCTAATTAGTTTTAATGGAGTTAACGTGTCAGTCATTAAACTCGTCGATCTTGATTTGAAAGGTAAACGGATTTTTATCCGTGCTGATCTAAATGTTCCCATCGCGGATGGAAAGGTAACATCGGATGCCAGGATTACAGCATCCATGGCGACTATCAAACACTGCCTAGAGCGGGGAGGGAAAGTAATGGTTACTTCTCATCTAGGGAGGCCAGAAGAGGGGGTATGGAGTGAAGAAAATTCACTAAAACCAGTTGCAGACAATATCGCTGCACGCCTTAACAAACCAGTTCGACTTATTAAAGACTGGGTGAATGGCGGGTTTGATGTGGCTGAGGGCGAACTAGTCGTACTAGAAAATTGCCGGATCAATAAGGGTGAAAAAAAGAATGTCGATGAAACGGCGCAAAAATATGCTAGTTTGTGCGATATTTTCGTAATGGATGCGTTTGGTACTGCACACCGGGCTGAAGCATCAACACATGGCGTTGCTAAATATGCACCGGTTGCATGTGCTGGAATTTTATTAACGGAAGAGCTTGATGCGTTAACCAAAGCATTGGATAAACCAGCAAGGCCGATGGTGGCTATTGTTGGTGGTTCAAAAGTTTCAACAAAACTTACTGTACTGGAATCACTCTCGGAAAAAGTTGATCAACTCGTCGTTGGGGGGGGGATTGCAAATACCTTTTTGAAGGCGGCTGGTAAGAATATCGGTAAATCATTGTGTGAAGCCGACTTGGTTCCTACAGCTAAAGTATTGATGGATAAAATGCAGCAACGGAATGCAACGATTCCCATTGCGGTCGATGTCGTGGTTGGTAAAAAATTTGATGCAAATGAGCCTGCTATCACTAAATCAGCTGATATCGTCGCAGATGATGACATGATTTTTGATATTGGTCCTAAGAGTGCGCAAGAGCTGGTTGATATCATCATGAAAGCGGGTACAGTTGTTTGGAATGGCCCAGTTGGTGTATTTGAGTTCGATCAATTTGGCGGCGGTACGCGACGAATTGCGCAAGCCATTGCAGAAACACAAGCATTTACACTGGCTGGCGGCGGTGACACGATTGCCGCAATTCAAAAATACGATATTTACGATAAGGTTTCATATATTTCAACAGCCGGGGGCGCTTTCCTAGAGTTTCTAGAAGGGAAAAAACTTCCAGCCGTAGAAATTCTGGAGTCAAGAGCAAAGCAATAGTTTACTTAGGCTGCCTCGGTCATGTTTAGAAGAACCAAAATAGTTGCTACACTGGGTCCAGCTTGTAGCGATCCAGCTGTACTCAAACGCATGATTGTGGCAGGAGTTGATGTTGTAAGAATCAATTTCTCCCATGGGACGAGAGAGCAACATATCGCTTTTGCTGAATTGACACGTTCCTTAGCGCATTCTGTGGGTTGTACTGTCGGGGTTTTAGCTGACTTACAGGGTCCTAAAATTCGAATAGGAAAATTTGAACAAGGTAAAATCTGGCTTAATGTGGGCGATGAGTTTATCTTGGATGCTAACTGTCAGCTAGGAAATAAAGAGAGAATCGGTCTCGACTATAAAGAATTACCCAATGACGTTGAAGAAGGTGCGATTCTATTATTGGACGATGGGCGCATTGTTTTAAGCGTAAACAGAGTCAAAGGAAGTGAAATATTCTGTGAAGTCGTGCAAGGCGGGCCACTTTCGAACAATAAAGGTATCAATCGCAAAGGCGGGGGGCTTAGCGCACCTGCGCTAACGAGTAAAGATATTGAAGATATTAAGATTGCAGCAGATCTTAAAGCCGATTATTTAGCCGTATCCTTTCCCCGTTCTGGAGAAGATATTCGCCTAGCACGTTCGTTGATGCAGGAAGCGGGTGGAAATAGCTTAATCATGGCAAAGATTGAACGAACTGAAGCCATTCTTGCACTGGATGACATCATGGAAGCATCGGATGCATTAATGGTCGCTCGTGGTGATCTAGCCGTAGAAGTAGGGGATGCAGCAGTACCCGCACTGCAGAAGCGCATGATCCGTTCGGCGCGTGCAAATAATCGATTGGTTGTTACTGCAACACAAATGATGGAATCGATGATTACAAATCCGATTCCAACCAGGGCGGAAGTGTCTGATGTAGCCAATGCCGTTCTTGATGGAACTGATGCAGTAATGTTATCCGCCGAGTCTGCTGCAGGCCAGTTTCCTGTAGAATCAGTAGAAGCAATGGCCAGAGTTTGTCTCGAAGCAGAGAAAGAATACACGGTAAATCAAAGTATGCGGCGTTCGCCCGATACACCTCCTGTGAGTATAGAAGAGGCAATAGCGCGTGCGACGATGTATACAGCGGGTAATCTCAAAATTAGAGCGATTGCTGCGTTAACACAAAGTGGAAAAACAGCATTGTTTATGTCGCGGAGGAGCTCGAAGGTCCCGATATTTGCGTTGAGTCCCCAGAAAGATACATTGGGTAAAATGACGCTTTTTAGAGGGGTTTATCCCGTCGAATTTGGTGAAGGATTATATGATCCAGAAGTGATCCTTGATCTGGCAGAAGATGAGTTATTTAAGCGTGGCGCCGTTCGCGACGGAGATGTAATTATCATGACGATTGGAGAGCCTGTTGGTAAAGCTGGAGGTACCAATACGATGAAAATTGTTCGAGTAGGCGATTGTAGGAAGCCGCTGAATATCGATAATTTTGAGGCTAATATCTGATAAATCAATAGCTATTTAATCACCGAGAAGACTCATTTAAGATTTTATTTTGATATTTTTTTAATTAGGTAATATTTAGGAAGGAGAATATAGATGGCACTTGTTTCATTGCGTCAATTGTTGGACCATGCTGCAGAAAATGGCTATGGTTTACCAGCATTTAATGTAAATAATTTAGAACAAATTCAAGCGATTATGCAGGCTGCTGACGAATGTAATAGCCCTGTAATTATGCAAGGTTCTGCTGGCGCAAGAAAATATGCAGGCGAAGCTTTTCTGCGCCATTTGATTGCGGCGGCTGTAGAAGCTTATCCTCATATTCCTATCGTGATGCATCAAGACCATGGCGCTTCTTCAGCGGTATGTGTCAATGCAATTCGCAGTGGTTTTTCCAGCGTGATGATGGACGGATCATTAGAAGAAGATGCTAAAACACCCTCTTCTTATGAATATAATGTTGATGTTACTTCTCGAGTCGTAGCGATCGCCCATGCAGTCGGTGTATCAGTTGAAGGGGAACTGGGTTGCCTAGGTTCACTCGAATCAGGAATGGGTGAAGCGGAGGATGGTCACGGTGCAGAAGGGGTGTTAACTCATGATCAGTTATTAACTGATCCAGAGCAAGCAGCTGATTTTGTTAAGAAGACTGGCGTAGACGCACTCGCTATTGCAATTGGAACCTCACATGGTGCTTATAAATTTACACGTAAGCCAACTGGCGATATTCTTGCGATTGAACGGATTAAAGAAATTCATAAACGGATACCAAATACGCATTTGGTAATGCATGGATCGAGCTCTGTTCCTCAAGAATGGCTTGAAATCATTCGTGAGTATGGTGGAGAAATGAAAGAGACCTATGGCGTACCAGTTGAAGAAATTCAAGAAGGGATTAAATATGGAGTCAGAAAAGTCAATATCGATACTGATATTCGTTTGGCGATGACAGGTGCTATTCGCCGCCATCTTGCTAAAAACAAGAGCGAGTTTGATCCACGCAAATTCCTAAAAGATGCGACGGCTGCGGCTAAAGATATATGTAAGGCACGTTTTGAAGCATTTGGATGTGCCGGTCAAGCAAGTAAAATCAAACCTATCATGCTTGACAACATGGCAACGAAATATGCAAAAGGTGAACTAAAAGCGATTATTAAATAATCAAAAGAAGATATAAATGTGGTTGATTACTGAGCAATTTTTAATCAACCACATACTAACCCCTGCCCTCAATTATTGACCATTTCGCTGAAATGGTGACATAGTAAGAAATTCCTTCCAGTTGTTTTTTAAGTCTGCTTTCATTTGCGTGGTTATATACGCTTTCCATCCGTGAATAACGCCTATTGGTCGTGCTAGCTTTTTTTGCTTTTGTGATGAGAGAATGGATTCAAGTTGCTGATCAATCATATAGTTATCATTGATTGATCCCAGTGCGTCTTGGATTATAGCGAGTGATTGAACATAGCATTTGAAGCATTCCTGCTTCGCATAGAGTGAGTAAAAAAATTCTGCTGCATAGCGCTGTTTCTTGATTTGGATTCGTAAAGCATGTAAGGCGGCAGGTTTCATTTTCTCCAGCTTCTCTTTATTTTTGGTGATGGCAGAATGCTGGTCAAGTAAGTAGGATCGGGAAAACGATCCAATCGATATATTCGATTCTAGCTTGATGTCGTGATGCAAGTCATAAATCCATAAATTGAGTTTTAAAATAAACGCTAGGTAGCGCTTAGATTGGAGATTTGTTTGCACTTGCTGGGTATATTTACTGAGTTGCTTTTGTCCCAGCTTTTGAATAACTTTAATTGGCTCAACATCAGGGCAACTAGAGATGATTGATGGTAGGATTTCATTGGCAAAAACATACCAATTTCTAGCTGGACTTAGCGAGTGCATTAACCACTTAAGCTCCTGTTCAAAAAAGGTGATCGATTGATGCTGTTCGGAAAGTAGTGGCTTAAAAATAATAAAAGCGGAGCGAAGTCGGCGAATCGCAACACGCATTTGGTGGAGGTACTCAGGATCTTCGCTAAATAAGACGCCATTCTCATTTTTAGTTAACTGCAAGAGGCAACTCGAAAGAGTCTTACGTAAGGCATCTAAGAATGGGGTCTTGGTATTTATTTCAATGGACGCTGCTTTAGTAGGGGGCGTACGATCGCCTGTAAACAGTTTATAACCCCTTTCTGCTTTATTCACATTTTCAAGCCGGATTGGAAAATCGGTGAGCTGTGCGATGTCTAAGGCGAGCTGGAACAGCTGGGCAGAATTGCCCGATTTTAGTTCGAGCTCGATTTCATGGATGGAATCATTGAGATGATCCGCAGTAATTTTTCCATGGTCTAAGCAAAATTCAATAATACTGCCATCTTTTGTTTGTAAGGTATGGGTATCACGCGTAAATTGTGTAATAAAGATTGGCTTTAATGTTCTAATGATTTTGCGCTGCTGAGCAAGGGTGATAACACCCGTCTGTTGTAAGTGATCTAAATCAGGTTGAGCCTTATTTAAGGGAATCTCAGATTCATTGTGTTGATGTAGACCTGCTGTAATATTTCCACCTGATTTAATGGTTTGAATCCATTGTTTGCCAATGCGGCGTATGCGCAACGAACAGCGCTGATTTCTTAGCAATAAATCGGGTGTATCGTAATAAATACTATAAAGTTTCTGCTTTTTCGGGGGAGCGATTGATAATGAACTCAGGATAGGTAATTGTGCTATCGCTTTGATATGACCCGGAGGAATGGTGAGTTTAAGTTCGATTTCTCGTGTCATAGGAGGCTTTGGAGCTTAAGTTTGTTGAGCCGCCACGAGCTTCGCGAGCAATGCTTCTTGAGCACAGAATTGTTTGCCGCGATGTGAAGCTTTTCGCTTGTAATAGCCATTGCAATCCATTTCCCAAGCTTGAACATTATCTTTTAAATAAGGCTTTAATCCCTCAGTGATAATGCGCTTCTTGAGACGTGAATCCAGAACCGGGAAGCAAATTTCGATTCGCCTGAAAAAATTTCGATCCATCCAATCTGCGCTCGATAGATAAACATGATGCTGGTTATTATCACGAAAATAAAAAATACGGGAATGCTCGAGGAAGCGACCAATCACTGAACGTACCTTGATATTTGTGGATAAGCCAGGTACACCAGGGCGGAGCGCACAAGCCCCCCTTACGATTAAGTGGATAATTACGCCTGCATTAGATGCTGCATAAAGCGCTCGAATAATTCCAGGTTCCAGTAACGCATTCATTTTGGCAATGATATGAGCGGGTTTACCTGCTTTTGCATTTTCAGCTTCTCGGTTAATCGCATCCATGATTTGATGATGCAGACTAAATGGTGATTGCCATAAGTGTTTTAACTTGCTGGCTTTACCAAGGCTCGTGAGCTGAAAAAACACTGCATTAACATCAGCACAAATCTCTTCGTGACAGGTAATTAAACCAAAGTCGGTATAAAGCTTTGCGGTGCCGGTATGATAGTTGCCCGTACTTAAGTGAACATAGCGTCGCAATCTGCCTTCCTCACGACGTACGATCATTGCCATTTTAGAATGGGTTTTATGGCCAACTACACCATAAACCACATGGGCACCGACTTCTTCAAGGCGGCCGGCCCAATTGATATTGGCTTCCTCATCAAATCGTGCTAAGAGTTCCACGACGACAGTAACTTCTTTGCCTTTGCTTGCAGCATGAATCAGTGCTTCCATAATGGTTGAATCAGAGCCAGTCCGGTAGACAGTTTGCTTGATTGCAACGACGTCGGGATCGCTTGAAGCTTGCTGTATGAAATGAATAACCGGTTGAAAAGACTGATAAGGGTGATGCAACAAGATATCGTTTTTGCGGATTTGATGGAAAATATCGTTATTTTTTTTCTTCTGTGACGAAAAGGGTAGGCCAGGTATGAACAATGGAAATTTAAGTTGGGGGCGGTCAATTTGATCGGGAACGCGCATTAGCCTTACGAGATTAACCGGCCCACTCACTTGGTACAGATCATCTTGTGTGAGGCTTAATTGATCGAGTAGGAAGGTAATCATATGGGGCGGACAACTGTCGGCCACTTCCAGTCTAACCGCATCGCCTAAATGTCGCTGAGGAAGCTCGCCCTGAAGTGCAATACGCAGATTCTTGATTTCTTCTTCATCAACGAAAAGATCACTGTTACGAGTTGCACGAAATTGAAAACAACCTATCGCCTGCATCCCTGAGAAAAGCTCACCCACATGAGCATGCAAAATCGATGATAGAAATATAAAACTATACTCTTCTGTGCTGACATCACTGGGCAGTCTAATGATGCGAGGCAGAATGCGGGGGGCTTGAACAATCGCGATACCCGAATTACGGCCAAACGCATCTTTACCTTCCAGCTCCACGATAAAGTTTAGGCTTTTGTTCAATACGCGTGGAAAGGGATGAGAGGGATCAAGACCAATGGGCGTTAACATCGGTATTAATTCACGGAAGAAATATGCTTTAATCCAGTCCCGCTGTGCGTCGTTCCAGCTTGCTCTGCGGATAAAACGAATGCCCTGCTGTTCTAGCTCAGGTAGGATACTTTCATTGAGCAATTGATACTGTTGCGCCACGAGTTGATGGATCTGCTCTGAAACTCGTTTGAAGGCTTGTCGTGGCATCATTCCATCTAGACCAAAACCGGGCGCATCTAATTTAATCTGCTCCTTGAGTCCAGCGACACGGACCTCAAAGAATTCATCAAGATTACTACTGACAATGCACAAAAAACGTAGTCGTTCGAGTAACGGCATCTCCTTATTCTCTGCCTGGGCAAGAACGCGACGATTAAACTCGATCTGACTGAGTTCTCGGTTTAAAAACTGAACTGAATTAGATAGATCATTCATTGTTGGTGCACTGCTTTTTCAACGGTATCCACAGCATGGGTTGGTGCCTAGAAAAATAAAGTAGATTACCGGATGATTGTGATGTTTTTATGTATTGTCATTGGGTGCAACATAACCAGTGGGCTTGTCTACGCCTTCACCAAAAAAATACGCTTCCATTTGTCCCGCTAGATATTTTCGTGCTTTGATATCAGCCAAGTTCAAGCGATATTCATTGACTAGCAAAGTTTGGTGTTTAATCCATTGACCCCAAGCTTGTTTTGACACATTCTCAAAAATACGCTTTCCGAGTTCTCCGGGGTAAGTAGGCGCATCGAGCCCTTCTGCTTCATGTCCTAGTTTGATGCATTTAACGATTCTTGCCATAGTTTTAATAGTTAAAATGAAAAAAAGAGAAATTGCATGTATGCGTTACTAAATAATTTTCGTGAAGACTTTGGAACGTCTCTGGTAATTGTAAAGTTGCTTTTTTCTTTTTGGCAAAGCTTCCAAGGATGTTTCGACAAACCCTCGTTCCACAAACCAATGTGCAGTTCGTGTGGTGAGTACAAAAAGTTTTTGTGGTTTTTTTGATTTGATCTGATTTTCCAGATGTTTTAACAAAGCGCTTCCACAGCCCGTTTTCCGATAGCGAGCATGAACGGCCAAGCAAGCAAGCTCATAGGCTTGTTCTTCAGGGAAGGGGTAAAGTGCAGCACAGGCGATGATAATATTATCGTGCTCTAATACCGTAAAACGATCGATTTCCATTTCCAGTAATTCCCGGTTTCTTCGCACGAGAATGCCTTCCATTTCGAGGGGTTCGATAAGCTGGATAATACTTGCGACATCCTCGATTTTTGCTTTTCGAATACTTTGTAGGGAATCGCGGGTAATCATGGTGCCGATGCCATCATGACTGAATAACTCTTGAAGCAGTGCGCCGTCAATATGGCGGCTGATGAGGTGAGCGCGTCCAACGCCATTTTCACACGCATGAATTGCTTGCGGTAAATAGAACTGGGTATCATCCGGAATATGGGTGGGAAGGTCAGCCAATTGGGTCAGATAGGATTTACTTTCTGCTACCGTTAGCTCGCGTAATAGATTATCTGGCTGCTTTGTGGATTGATCCATAATGCCTGGCGTATTCATCAAAAAAATCAATTTCTCTGCTTTTAGCGTGATGGCGACTTCTGCTGCAACATTTTCAAGTGTTAGATTAAAAATTTCTCCAGTGGGTGAATAGCCGAGTGGTGAAATTAAAACAATTTCCCCTTGAGTCAGGTGGGAATGGATCGCGGTCAAATTTATTTTCCGGACTTCGCCGGTATACATCAAGTCAGTCCCATTCATCACACCAATTGGTCGAGCGATTACAAAATTACCGCTGGTAACTCGGATAGAAGCGTTTGCCATGGGAGAATTAGGGAGACCCATGGACATTAAAGCTTCAATTTCCATGCGCACACGTCCTACTGATTCAATAACGCGTTCAAGGGTGGCGGCATCGGTGACGCGGATACCATTAACATAGGTAATATCAAGATTATCTTGTTGTAATCTTGACTCGATCTGAGGTCGTGCGCCATGTACAAGCACAAGCTGGATTCCCAGGCTTGCCAATAAATTTAGATCATGCACCAGCTCGACAAATTTTCCATCAGCAACCACTTCTCCGCCGAAGGCAACCACAAAAATTTTACCGCGGAAAGTGTGGATGTAAGGTGCTACTGAACGGAACCAGGCAATGAAATAGGTGTGCAAATCTTCATTTTTTAGATCGACTGATATTGAGATAGGGGTGAAATTTTTTTTCATGCGTGTAATGGGTAAATCAATTTCAGCGATTTCATTCTGACCAAAGATTTTCAAAAAAACGACTAGATTTAGCTAAGTTAAGTATATTGACTCAGTTAGCCAAGAAGTATTTCACAAGCTGCAAGATTATTCAAACAAGCTTGAGAATAACAATGAATCGAGGTCGAATCGATTAGTTGCATTCCAGATTGCTTTTTTGGGGCTTGCTCGCCACTCATTTCTTGTAAACTATCTCCTAAATGAATGTTGAATAATGATTGATGAAGTTAAAGGGGAAATCGATGATTTTCTGGCGAGTGAAATCACTAGATACGATCTTGGCAACAGCTGAGAAGAAAGCGCTCAATCGGACACTGGGTGTGTGGCAACTAACGCTTTTAGGTGTCGGTGCTATTATTGGTACTGGGATATTTGTATTAACCGCTGAGGCAGCTCAGAAAGCGGGCCCTGGCATGATGTTTGCGTTTATCATTGCGGGTTTTGTGTGTGGGGTTGCAGCGCTATGCTATTCAGAGCTTTCTTCGATGGTACCGGTTTCGGGTTCTGCTTATACCTACTCTTATGCTGTACTCGGTGAGTTTGTTGCGTGGATTGTCGGCTGGGCGTTAATTCTTGAATACTCAGTTGCGGCTGGCGCTGTTGCCGTAGGGTGGTCAGGGTATTTCGTTGGGTTGCTGAGCAACTCATTAGGGATTGAGATTCCATTCATGCTGGCAAATGGACCTTTTGCGGGTGGGATTATTAATTTGCCAGCCGTGGTGATTTGTATGCTGGTAATCGGTTTGTTGGTCGTCGGTACTAAAGAGAGCGCTACCTTTAATGCTGCTTTAGTTGCGATCAAGATTATCGCGCTCACGATATTTATTGCGCTTGCCTTGCCAGTTTCGGATATGGAAAATTTTCAACCATTTCTTCCTTTGGGATCGACGGGTGTCGTTGCCGCAGCTGCGTCCATCTTCTTTGCTTATGTGGGTTTTGATGCAGTATCAACCGCAGCGGAAGAAACAAAGAATCCACAGCGCAATGTTCCGCTTGCATTGATCGGATCACTTGCGATTTGTACGATTTTTTATTTGTTTATTTCGGCTGGTGTGATTGGTTCAGTCGGCGCACAACCGGTGATGGATACGGCTGGTAAAGCTTTTGCTCCTGGCTCGCTTGCGTTGGCAGAGCAATGCCAGACACTTGCGTCAATGGGGCAGCATCCTGTGGTTTGCTCACGTGAAGCGCTTGCGCATGTATTACGACAGATCGGTTGGGAGAAAATTGGTAACTTACTTGGCTTGGCGGCGTTTCTTGCATTACCTTCGGTGATATTAATGATGCTATTTGGACAGACTCGGATTTTTTTCGTGATGGCTCGCGATGGCTTGTTACCCGAAGTACTGAGCCGAATTCATTCTCGATTTAAGACACCCCACATCGTGACACTGGTTACCGGGGTTGGTGTGACGCTAGCAGCGGCTTTCTTACCGGTGGGTAAGCTCGCTGATATTTCCAACTCTGGTACGCTCTTTGCCTTTATGGTTGTAGCGATAACCGTCATGATTTTACGTGTCAGAGACAGAAACCGAGTAAGACCTTTCAGAACACCTGCAATATGGTTTGTTGGCCCACTTGCTGTCATTGGTTGTATTACCCTTTTCTTATTCTTACCGTCTGATGCTAAGCTTGTATTTCCAATTTGGACAGGAATTGGTTTGGTTTTTTACTTTCTTTATGGTTATCGAAAAAGCCATGTGGCGTTGGGTACTTGTGCTTCTGCTGGAGGGGAAAATATTATTAGCCCTTTACGATCGCTTGCGGATGGTGACAATAAAAATACCAGCCCAAATAATAATCACTAATTAATGGGTAAACCGCTGCGTACATGAGGACTGCTTACATTACTCATCCGATCTGTTTGAAGCATGATATGGGTTATGGTCATCCTGAATCGCCTCAACGATTACAAGCGATCGAGCAGGAATTACGGGTAGAAGGGCTTTTTCCTTTACTGCGATATTATGAAGCGCCACTGGTAACCCATGAGCAGTTAGCCCGTGTTCATGCAGAACATTATCTTCACGCGATTGAGACTGTTGCACCGCAACATGGATTGATTAGTATCGATTCCGATACTTTGATGAATCCTTATACCCTTGAAGCAGCCAAGCGAGCAGCCGGCGCCGCTGTTTTAGCAACGGATCTGGTGATATCCGGTCAGGTAGAAAATGCATTTTGTAATGTTCGCCCCCCGGGTCATCATGCAACCCGTGATGAGGCAATGGGTTTCTGCTTTTTTAACAATGTTGCAGTGGGTGCTGCGCATGCTTTGGCTTTGCATGGACTGACTCGAATTGCTATTTTGGATTTTGATGTTCATCACGGCAACGGTACCGAAGCTATTTTTAAGGATGAAACACGGGTAATGCTTTGTTCCACATTCCAACATCCCTTCTATCCATATAGCGGTGCAAATAGCAGCAACGATCATATTATCAATACACCTCTGGCTGCTGGAACAACAGGTCAAGCGTTGCGTGCAACGGTACTAGAGAATTGGATTCCAGCATTAGAAAGATTTAGACCTGAGATGATCTATATTTCAGCTGGTTTTGATGCACATCGCGAAGACGAAATGGCCAATCTTAACTGGGTGGAAGCGGATTATATTTGGGTTACCGATCAAATTATGACTATCGCAGAGAGATATGCACAGAAACGGATCGTTTCTGTGCTGGAAGGCGGATATGATTTAGATGCCTTAGCTGGGAGTGTAGCAGCGCATGTACGAGTACTCAGTGCGATTACCGAATCTCCTGCAGATTAATTTTCTTTTCTTGGGCCGCTTATTTATTTGTACCGGATATTCAGGTAGAATGCTTGCGCAAATTAAGCGATTTATCGCTAATAGTATTAAAAAGCTAGAACCCTAGCTTCTAAGAGTAGTCGAGTGATAGCTGTTCACGCAGCCTGTTTTAATTTACTTCCATAGCCGGCATAGCTCAGTTGGTAGAGCAGCTGATTTGTAATCAGAAGGTCCCGAGTTCGATTCTTGGTGTCGGCACCATAAAATCAATGAGTTAGATTGATTTTATAATCTTCTAATTTTCCACTTGTGTCAAAATTGTGTCATTCAGAAGTTCATCTACAACCATTGCATGTTTTCTGAATTGTTCGGGTGCCAAATGAGCATAACGTTTCACCATCTCAGTTGACTCCCAAGCTCCCATTTCTTGAATTACATTTAGTGGTACACCTTTTTGAGTTAACCAGCTGGCCCAAGTATGGCGCAAATCATGCCAACGAAAGTCTTCTATGCCTGCTCTTCTTAATGCCTTTCGCCATGCCCTGGTATTGACCTGAATAATTGGTTTTCCTTGGTAAGTAAACACTCTTAACGAATGTTTGCCAACCTGCTTTCTCAGAACTCCCATAGCCGTTGCATTCAGTGAAATATGAATGCTTTTTCTTGCTTTTGCTTGATCTGCATGAATCCATGCAACATTTCTCTGCAAATCAACCTGAGACCATTCCAAATCAGTAACATTGCGTTTGCGCAATCCTGTTGAAAGTGAAAACTTTACCAAGTCAACCAAATGTTCGGGTAACTCATTTAGTAATATTTGTACTTGCTCAGGTGCTATCCAACGAATCCGCCGTTTTGGTTCCTTATATAGCCGGATAAAGGGTGCTTTCTCAATCCATTCCCAATCTAAAGCGGCTCTTCGTAGAATGGCTCGAATTGTAGCCAAATAACGATTAGCTGTTGAAGGTGAGGTTTCTTTGCATTTTATCTCACCCACTTCAGCAATTACTTCCCGAGTTAATTCAGAAAGTAATTGGCCCCTAAAAAACTGTTGAAACCACGCAACCTGCTTCATGTCCTGCTTATGTGATGCTTTATGTTGCGTCTCCATCAGCCATTTATAAGCCGCCTCATCCCAAGTACGCTTTGGCTTATCCCCCAGTCTTGCAACACGCCAGGATTCCGCTTTCAGCTTATCGTGGAATTCTTGCGCCTGGGTTTTATCTTCAGTTGCAGCAGAGCATCTAACTCGCTCGCCGCTTGGTGTGGTGAAACTAATCCACCACGTCTTACCACGTTTACAGAGTGACATAATTGTTTCTCCTCATGTCCCACTTGCAACGCTTGCCGAGTGCAAGCATATAACGAGCGAATGTGATCAGCAAGATCATCTTCAATAAATGCCCACCGTTTCCCTAATTTTGCACCCGGAATAATTCCCGCTTTAGCGCGACGACGCACTTCTTCAGGGTGCAACTTCAAGAATTGGGCAGCTTCACTTAAATTTAATGTTCTCATGCGCCATTTCATTGCATTTTTGAAAAAGAGTGGCTATAACAAAATCAAAAATATGGTTACAACCGAAATTAAGAGTAAGGTTGATACCAATAAATTGATGATAGCCGCTTGCCTGGATACTCTGACCAGCTCATAAATCTCCTGATCTACTTCGCTTTTAATCCTTTCATCAATCAGCTGAATACAACTTTCAAGGAAATGATCCCTAGTTATATTCGCGTTATTCATGGATGCACTAATAATGGCATTGGATTTTTTGTTAGAGTACTCACACCACTGATTAAAGTTTTCTTCCAATATCGCCTGATAATTGCTTAACAGCTCAGCATGGGCTTCTTTATTTTGTTCCAGCAATACATCATTGAGCGTATGCATCATCAATATCGGATCATCTTGTGACAGAACAATCCCATGTTCCGACGCTATTCTTTCAATGAGTGCATCTAATTTGTCGCTGCTCATGTTAAAACCGCAGCCACATTTTCAATGTTGGTGAAGAGCTGCCTGCGGATAATCGTTAATCGTTGGCGTACCATCACCGGCAAAGAACTATTTTTAAGTGCTTCATCGAAGGTAAATTTTGATTGCAGGATTTCACTTAAATCTTTGCCGAAAGTCTCAGGCTTGTAGTGCGGGATTCGGATAATGGCGGATACTCGCGCTTTGTTATCCACATACGCTTTCATTTCCTCAAACTGCTTGCCATTCATGCTGATTTCTCCCCAGTAGGGATTTAACCAAACGACAAACAATGCTTCTTTCGGAAACTGCTTGATCAAATGCACAAAACCATTCAGCGTATCCAGCAAAGCCTGACTACCCGTGATGACGGTATGCACAACCAATTCATGCCCCATATCTAAAAGTAAGGCGGGTATCTGATTGCTGATGAGATAATGTGACATCGGTACAAAGGTGCTGGCACCATTATCGATAATGACGTCATTTTCTGCTTTAGCGATCAATTCTATTAAATCATCAAACTTTCTCGGATCAATCTCATCATTGTTCATCATATTAATCTGCTTAACATTGAGTTTTTTAAATCCATAAAAAGTGGCATTAACCGGATCTGTATCAATGCATAATGGATTGCCGCCTTTGGCAAACTTATGTTGTGCTAGCGTGGATGATATGAACGATTTGCCTACTCCGCCCTTCCCTTGCAGAATCATATGTATTTTAGCCATCAGACCAACTCCTCTTTTTCAGTTGCAGAATTAAAACGAAATCCTTCATGACCATTCCCAGCTGACTTTCCTTGATCAATACGCGAATGCTGCTTTTTGTCCTCACCAATATGTCGATTGACCAAAGTCCTGAACCATTGATAAGAACATTTGATTTTTTCTTCCTGGTGCAAAATGTTCCAGATCTGGCGAATCGTCCATCCATCCTTTAATGCTTGTTCAATTTCCGGTTTCAACGCGATGAACGCCGGTAAAAATTGCTTACCGGTACTTTTGTTTTTATCCGCATAAAGTGCGATTCGATCTGATAAGGATTTAGTCATCACACAATTTCCACAAAAATATTTATCTTGGCGTCCAAACAGTTCTTGAATTACTTTTGCTTTATTTTTTGTTGCTTTTAGTTTCTTTTAATTGCTTATGCCTTCTTATCGTTTCCAAGTGACTGTTATTTAGTTGAATAAAGCTTCTTTCAAGTATTTTTATACTGTTTGAAATTATGATATAACGAAAATAAACTATTTGCAAACATCGATTATAGTGTTAGTATATTTCTTGAAACTCACACAACCGGGCAAGATATGTGGAGATGGCCATCTCCACCACAACTTATTCGCACTCTGTGCTCAACGTCGATCTTGCTCTTCGAGGAAAACTGAAATGATTGACAAAAAGAACCCCAACACAATCAAAAATGAAAGAAGAGAGAAGAAGCTCAGGGTTCCTGTTTTGCCAATCGAGGAAGCTGAAATAAAGACTAAGGCGCAGGATGCCGGATTGCCCGTTGCCGAGTATCTGCGCAATCTGGGCCTGGGTTATCAAGTGCCCAGTGTTATAGATAACCGGAAAGTGGATGCTTTGTTAAAAATCAATGCGGATCTTGGCAGATTGGGTGGCTTGATCAAACTTTGGCTCACCAATGACAAGCGCACAAAATTGATTGGCAAATCGCAGTTGCATATGACCTTGGACAGTATCCGAAATACGCAAAGCACGATGCTGGATGTCATTATGAAGCTTAAAAAATAATATTCAGATAATAAAAATAACTTCCGGAATAGTCCTATTTGACTTAAGCAGCTTAAATACGATGATCGCTAAAATCATACCCATCAAATCAGTGCGTAAAAGCAATTACTCTGCGCTGATACAGTATCTTACTAACCCTCAAGACAAGACTGAGCGTATCAGTCAGATCAAGGTATCAAACTGTTATTCAGACGATCTAACGGCTGGCTTACTTGAAATTCAGAACACGCAGGAAATGAACACGCGCGCCAAATCAGACAAAACCTGTCATTTGGTGCTGAGCTTCCCGGAAGGAGAACGTTTGTCCTTTGAGAGTCTTAATGCCATCGAAGAACGGTTCTGTGATGCTTTGGGTTTTAGTGATCATCAACGCATCAGCGTAGTCCACGATGACACCAATAACCTGCACGTGCATATCGCAATCAACAAGATTCACCCCAAAAACCTCACAATCCTTAACCCCTACTATGACTACAAGAAAGTAGCCAAGCTTTGTGAGCAAATCGAACAGGAATATGGCTTAACAACAGTTAATCATGAAACTGTGGGTGATAAAGCCTCCAGAGTAGCGCAGGAAATTGAAGCCAGAACCGGTGTTGAGAGCTTGCTGGGCTGGATCAAGCGTGAGGCACTCACTGAAATCAAAGACGCGGATAACTGGCAGGATTTGCATCAGGTTCTAGCTAGACATGGCCTTGAAATCAAGGAGCGCGGCAACGGGTTTGTATTGGTTGCCAACAATGGCGTAGCTGTTAAAGCAAGCTCAGTTGATCGCTCTTTATCCAAAGGGAATCTGACCCGGAGACTGGGTGCATTTGTACCTGTAGATAATTCCAAACAATCCTCACAACAAAACGCCAAACAATACCAGCCAAGACCATTGCAGAATCGAATCGATACTTCAAAGCTTTATGCGCGGTACCAACAAGAACAGAGCGATTCTACCAGACAGCGAACAAACCAATGGGTCATGCTGCGACACACAAGGGATCAACTCATTGAACGCGCCAAACGAGAAGCCAAACTCAAGCGCAACATCATTAAAAGCATCAAAGCCGGGAGATTGGCCAAAAAAGCGCTGTATGCAACCGCTCATCAGCAATTCAAAACGACTATCGATGTCATTAAAAGTGATTATCAGAAAGCCTACCAGCACTCTAAAACCCGTCATTCCAGAAGGGGGTGGTTGGACTGGCTAGCATTTGAGGCCAAGCTTGGTAAGACGCAAGCATTGGCTGTCTTGCGATCCAGAAG
>WBZL01002024.1_pt1 | contig 20200 bp, 13 predicted proteins | sample 5204291 | NCBI WGS metagenome assembly WBZL01 (sample SAMN12344345, study PRJNA552823) | activated sludge metagenome | biome: Activated sludge suspended growth; feature: Nitrification reactor; material: Wastewater; isolation source: activated sludge from nitrification reactor of wastewater...
CGTCGCGGCGCGATGAAGGACGGCGGAGGGGAGGGGCGCTCGCTCCGCGCGGGGGACCAGCGGGATGGGCAGGGTGGACACAGCCCCGCCAGTGTCACCGCGATGTAGGTTGGTTGTCTACAATTGGGCATGTCAGCCACCCGCACCCAGAGCGAGCCGCAGCCACGCGACGATCACGAGGGCACAGATGAGGTTGAGCCAGAAGCCAACGCGGATCATCGCGCTCTGCGACACCGCGCCCGTGGCGAACACCAGCGCGTTCGGTCCGGTGGCGATGGGCAGCATGAACGCGCAGCTGGCGGTGAGCCCCACCGCCATGGCCGGCGCTGTGGGGGAGACCCCCAGCTGCGTGGAGGCCGCGATGACCAGCGGGACGACGATGTTCGCGGCCGCCGTGTTGGAGCAGGTCTCCGTGAAGAAGATGGTGAACACGGCGGCGCAAGCGGTCAGCGTCCACACGTTGGTCACCCCGCTCAAGGCGAGGAAGCGGACACTGAGCGCCTGCGCGAGTCCTGTCTCAATCATTTGACTGCCGAGCGCGATGCCTCCGCCGAACAGGAGAATCAGGCCCCACTCGATGCGGGCCGCGTCATGCCACGGCAGCACGATGTCACCCGTGTCGTCACGGAGCCCGAAGAGAGGCAGGGACGCGAGGACAGCCACGACCCCCTCGTCGAGGCCCTGGGCCGACCACGCGGTGATCGGGTGGGTCGCGCCGAGGGCGACCTTGAAGACGGTGGGCAGGAGCCAGCCGGCGATCGCGGCGGCGACGACCGCGAGGACGCGGCGCTCGCCGGGGCCGAGGGGCCCGAGCGCGCGCCGCTCGGCCGCGACCGTGTCGGCGAGCCCGCTCACCCGGGTGAGCGGCGCGGGGAAGCGGACGGAGAGCCAGAGGAGGAGGGCGACGAGGCAGAGGACGCCCACCGGCAGGGCGAAGGACATCCACTCGAAGAAGTCGAGGCGGATCCCCGCCTGTCGCTCCAGCAGGTCGAGCGTGATCACGTTGGGGGCCGTGCCGATCGGCGTGGTCATCCCGCCGAGGGACGAGCCGTAGGCGATCGCCAGCACCATCCCGCTCGCGTAGCGGCGGAGCTCACCTCGACGCTCCGGCGGCGTGAAGGCGCCGAGCGCCGCGCAGAGGCCGAGCGCGACCGGCAGGAGCATCGCCGTGGTCGCGGTGTTGGAGATCCACATCGAGCCGACGAAGGACGCGCACGCGATCGCCACCACCACCCTGGTCGGCGATCCGGCGATCGCCGGGCGTGAGAGGAGCCAGAGGGCGGCGCGGCGGTCGAGGCGGTGGGCGGCGAGCGCCCGCGCGATCATGAAGCCGCCGAGGAAGAGGAAGATGAGGGGGCTGGCGATCGGCGCGAAGGCCTGAGCGGCCGGCGCGACCCCGAGGAGCACCGCGAGCGCCGGCGCGAGGAGGGCGGTCGCCGCCAGCGGGATCGCCTCGCTCACCCAGAGCACCACGGTCAGGGCGACCACCGCGGCGAGGCGGTGAGCGGCCGGCTCGAGGCCCAGCGGCGCGGCCAGGAGCGCGGCGAAGGCCAGCGGCGCGGCGACGAGGCCGATCCTCCGCCGCAGCGCGTCGACCCGTCCGGGCCGCTCCTCGGGTGTCGGTGTCACCGTCGCCACCCTACCAGGGGCGCGGGGCGTCGACACGCCTCGCGTGTCACTTCGACGCCGGCGCGCTCACCTCGGTCGGCACCAGCGACAGGAGGAGCAGGCAGGGGATGCAGACGACGCTGGCGAGGCCGAAGTAGGTGATGGGGCCGTGCGCCTCGTAGACGATCCCCGAGTAGGTGCCGGTCGCCGTCTGCGCCAGCGAGTAGAGCGCGGTGGCGAAGGCGAAGTGGGCCGCCTTGTGGTCGGGGTGGCAGCGGCGCATGATGAAGACCATCTGCGCGGCGGTCGCCATCCCGCCGAAGAACTGCTCGCAGACCAGGATCGCGGCGATCCCCAGCGCGTGCGGCGCGAAGAGGGCCTGGAAGGCGGAGGGGGCGTCCATGCCAGCGGCGAGGCGGATCGGCAGGGCGCCCTCGGCGATGAGCAGGTAGAGCGGCTCGGTCGCCGCCATCGCGATCGTGATCGGCACCAGCGCGCGGGCGAGGGTGGCCCGGCCGATCCACGCGCCGGCGATCACCGCGCCGGCGATGCTGGCGATGGTCCCCGCGCCGTTCAGCACCCCGCGGACCTCGGTCACCACGCCGAGCTCGCGGAGGAGCACCTTCGACATGCTGAACATCAGCGCGTCGCCGAGCTTGTACGAGATCAGGAAGGCGATCACCCAGAGCGCCCGCGGCTGGAGGATGAAGCGGAGGTAGGCGTCGACGACGTGGTCGAGGCGCCCCCTCGGCGAGCGCGGGTGCTCCTTCGCCTCCTGCACCCCGTGCGGCAGGAAGAAGCGGTGGAAGAGCGCGAGCCCGCCGAGGATCGCCGCCCCCGCGCCGAAGGCCCAGAGCCAGCTCTCGCGCCCGCCGACGAACACGAGCCCCGCTGAGCCCACCAGCATCGCCGCCCGGAACGCGGCCACCCGCACCCCCGAGAAGCGCGCCTGCGCGTCCTTGTCGAGCGCGTCCATGTAGTAGCCGTCGCAGGCGATGTCGTGGGTGGCGCTCAGGACGCCGATGACCACCAGCGCCAGCCAGATCGCCGAGGTCGAGCCCTCGCCGCCGGCCGCGAGCGCGTGGCCGAGGAGCGCGACCACGCCGACCGCGATCCCCATCAGCGCCTGGGTGGCGATCATCCAGCCGCGCAGCGTGCCGACGAGATCGACCACCGGGCTCCACAGGAACTTGAGCGTGTTCGTCAGGTGGAGCGCGGAGGTGTACCCGACCTCGCGGGCCGGAACCCCGATCGCGGTGAAGAACTCGGCCGCGACCTGGTGGAGCAGCGACCACGGCAGGCCCTCGGCGAAGTATGTCGTGCCGGTCCAGAGGGTCGGAGGCAGGCGGCCGGCGGGCGGGGAGGGCACGGGCGAGCGATGGTACCCGCGGCCGTCGGCGCGCCAAGTTTTGTGGCGCGTCGGCGCGGCGGCGTCGCGGGTGACGGCGCCGCCCCGGTCGTCGCGGCGCGCTCATCTGTCCCTGGGGGCAGATCGAACCGAGCCTTCCTTGCATCTGCAAAACCGCGCGCGTGGGGCATTCGCGCGCATTTGGCCGGTTTCCGCCGGTTGACCGGCGGGGTCCCTCATATAGAATGCATGCGATGGGCGGGAAACGCGCGAAACCGCACGTGGCGGGGGTTGCAGAGCGAATTACGCAGGAGTGTGCGGCCTACCGGCTGCGGGTGATCAATCGGGCCGTGAGTCGGATCTACGACGAAGCGCTGCGTCCACACGGCCTGCGGATCGCCCAGCTCAACACCCTCACCGTGGTCGTCGAGAGCGGCGGGATCACCCCGAACACCCTCTCGCAGCGCATGCACATGGACGCGTCGACGGTCAGCCGCAACGTCGAGAGGATGTGCCAGAACGGCTGGCTCGAGCTGGTCAGCCTCGAGGACGCGAGGTCGCACGAGATCCGGGTGACGCCGAAGGGGATGCGCCTCCTCAAGGACGCGACGCCGGCGTGGGAGCAGGCCCAGGCCCAGACCGAGGAGATCCTGGGGGCGCAGGTCCTCCGCGCCCTCTGGAAGGCGGTCGATCGGATCGCCGACTCCGAGACCGGCGACGAGGAGTGAGCCCCCGCGAGGCCGGAGGGCCGCCCGCCGGCGAGCGGGCCCCGACCGCGGCGGCGGGGTCGCGGACGCGGGGAGGTTGTAACTTCGCCCCGACTTCTGCATGCTGAGAGCACTTCGGTGCTCGCCCCCTCCCTCCAGATCACGTTGGCCGTCGCGCTGAGCGGCGCCCCCGAGGACGGGGGGGCGCTCGCGGCCCCGACCGAGACGGCCGAGCCGGCGGCGGCCTCCCGCGATCTTGCGGGCGTCGACCTGCCCGTCCGCCAGCCGCCGCCCCCCGAGTACGGCCCCTTCTACGCCGACGAGGCGCCCTCCGACACCGCCTTCCCGAGCGGGCCGCAGCCGAGCGCGCGGCCGATCTTCTCGGTCGCCGGCGGCGCCCTCTGCTTCCTCGAGGACGCGAAGTGCAAGGCGTCGCTCCTCGCCTCCGCCGAGATCGCCGCCGGCGCCAACCTGGTCGCCGGTGACCGCGGCGTCGACGTCCCCCTCACCCAGTACGGCTTCCGCGGCGGCTTCACCGTCCGGCCGTTGACCCTCGCCCGTGGCACCTGGAACCGCTGGGGGGTCGGCCTCGTGGGCACCTGGTACCGCAACTCGGGCACCCTGGCGACCGAGGCGTCGACGATGGGCTCGTCGAACCCCGACTACATCGACGTCCGCCAGACCGACGGGCTCCGCGTCGGCCTCGTCAACCAGCTCTGGCTCAGCCAGCGGCGCCACGCCCCCCACCTCGACTTCACGATCGGCGTGGTCCGCTCGCGGGTCCTCACCAGCCAAGAGGCCTACCTGGGCACCCACGCCGACGTCGCCCTCGGCTTCGGCGGCTGGGGCTCGATCTTCCTCTCTGGCGACTTCCTCGACCAAGACGCGCGCCTCACCTTCGGACTCCGCGGCCACGCCGTCGCCGCCGCGCCGGTGGTCGTGCTGGTCCTCCTCGGCATGCTCGCGGGAGGTGCGATGTGATCGGGGCGTCCTTCGTCCACGGCGCCGTCCACGGCGCCGCCCACGGCGCCGCCCTCGTCGCGGCCCTCGCCGCGCCGGCGGGACGCGACGCGCCGCCGCCCTTCTTGCCGGTCCCGGTCGAGCGTGAGGCCGAGGCCCCGCTCGAGGCGCCGCCGCCCGCGGAGCCGGAGGCCCCGGCCGAGGCCGCGCCCGCCGCCGCGCCCGTCGACGAGGGCGAGATGCTCGACGTGATCCCCGCGACCGCCGACTCGCGCCCCTACGCCAAGCCCGAGGATCTCGCGGCCCTCCGCCGACGCCACGGCCTCGATCCCTCGCCGCCGACCACCGCCCGCACGGCCCGCTGGAAGTGCTGGATCGCCGATCCCACCTGCGGCTTCAGCGTCGAGGTCAACGCGACCAGCGCCTACGCCTACCGCCTCCGGCAGGGCAGCGTCGAGCGCCCCGAGTCGCTCGCCTGGAGCTCCGCCCGCGTCCAGTACGACCTCTGGATCAACATCCCCGCGGTCGTCGAGACGCATGGCAAGTTCCGCTACACGCGGATGACCCTCGGCCCCAAGGGCGGCGTGATCGCCAGCGACGATCGCTCGATGTGGGGCAACTTCGGCGTCGCTGGTCGCTACTGGTTCGGCCGCGGCCGCCTCGCCCCCACCCTCGAATTCAGCGGCGCCCTCGCCTTCATGCTCTACGGCGGCGAGCGGCGGATGGACACCGGCACCACCTACCACAGCCTCCGCAGCCCGATCGGCATCACCGCCGACGTCGGCGTCGGCCTCGGCGGCTACGGGGCGCTGATCCTCGGCGGGCAATACGACGCCGCCCTCGCCCGCGAGGACATCGGCGACGCCTTCCGGATCCCCGCCGGCGGCATGTTCTTCATCGGCTTCCGCGGCAACATCGCCTGGGGCGCGCCGGCGGCGATCGCGGTCGCCACCCACGCCACGGTCCTCCGCGCCGTCACCCCGCCCTGAGCGCCGTCACCCGGCCGCCTATCCAGCGCCGCCGCGCCTCCGTATCCTCGGGCCGTGTCCTCCCGCGGCTACGTCCTCGCCATCGATCTCGGCACCTCCGGCCCCAAGGTCGCGCTCGTCGACGCCGAGGGCCGCTCGCTCGCCTCCGAGATCGAGGCGGTCGAGCTCCTCCTCTCGCCCGACGGAGGCGCCGAGCAGCGCCCCGACGAGTGGTGGTCGGCGATCGTCGTCGCCGCCCGCCGACTCCTCGCCCGCGGCCTCGCGCCGGTCGCCGACGTCGTCGCCGTCTGCTGCACCTCGCAGTGGTCCGGAACCGTCGCCGTCGACGCCGACGCTCGCCCCCTCCACAACGCGATCCTCTGGATGGACTCACGCGGCGCCCGCCACGTCCACGAGCTCGTCGGCGGCTGGCCGAGCGTCGCCGGCTACGGCGCTGGCAAGCTCCTCCGCTGGATCCGCCTCACCGGCGGCGCGCCCGGCCACTCCGGCAAGGATCCCACCGCCCACATCGCCTGGCTCCGCCACGAGCGGCCCGAGGTCTTCCGTCGCGCGCACAAGTTCCTCGAGCCCAAGGACTACCTGAACCTCCGCCTCACCGGCCGCTACGCCGCCTCCTACGACTCGATCGCCCTCCACTGGGTCACCGACAACCGTGACCTGGGGCGCGTCCGCTACGACGACGAGCTCCTGCGGATCGCCGGCATCGCCCGCGAGCAGCTCCCCGACCTGAAGCGCGCGGTCGACATCCTCGGCCCGCTCACCCCCGCCGCCGCCGCCGAGCTCGGCCTCGGCGAGCACGTCCAGGTCGTGATGGGCACCCCCGACGTCCAGTCGGCGGCGATCGGCTCGGGGGCCACGCGTGACTTCGAGTCGCACCTCTACATCGGCACCTCGTCGTGGCTGACCTGCCACGTCCCCTTCAAGAAGACCGACCTCGCCCGCAACATGGCCTCGCTGCCGTCGGCGATCCCCGGCCGCTACTTCGTCGCCAACGAGCAGGAGACCTCCGGCGCCTGCCTCTCCTTCCTCCGCGACCGCCTCTTCTTCGCCGACGACGGCCTCGGCACCGGCGCCGCGCCGGCCGACGTCTACCGGCGCTTCGACGCCCTCGCGGCCGCCGTCCCGGCCGGCAGCGGCGGCCTCATCTTCAAGCCCTGGCTCAACGGCGAGCGCTCGCCGGTCGACGATCGCCGGCTCCGCGGCGGCTTCGTCAACCTCTCGCTCGGCACCACCCGCGCGCAGATCATCCGCGCCGTCCTCGAGGGCGTCGCCTACAACGCGCGCTGGCTCCTCGGCGGCCTCGAGCACTTCCTCGGCCGCCGCCTGGACGCGATCAACCTGATCGGCGGCGGCGCCAACTCGGCCCTCTGGTGTCAGATCATCGCCGACGTGAGCGGCCGGACGATCCGCCAGGTCGCCCGGCCGATCGAGGCCAACGCCCGCGGCGCGGCCTTCCTCGCCCTCGTCGCGCTCGGCTACCTCACGTGGGACGACGTTGGCGCCCGCGTCGAGATCGCCCATACTTTCGCGCCCGATCCGCGCGCGCAGGCGGTCTACGAGCCGCTCTACCGCGAATTCCAGGCGTTCTTCCGGGCGACTCGTCCGATCTACAACCGCCTCAACAAGGGGCTCTAGCGAGGCACATGAAGGTCAAGGAAATCGTCGAGAAGCAGCTCGGCCGGGTCCCGCCCGGCGTGATGGCGCGGGTCTTCAAGGTCGCCAAGCAGATCCCGTGGGTCCGCGACCGGATCGAGCGCGAGTACCAGGGCATGCTCACCTCGATGGAGGCGTCACTCCGGCCCTACCGCGGCGAGTTCGAGAGCCACTCGCGCCTCCCCGCCCACGGCCGCGAGCGCGCCGCGATCCTCGGCGAGATGGAGGCGATGCAGGCGCGCGAGACCTCGCGCTGGAAGGACGGCTACGTCTCCGGCGCCGTCTACCACGGCGACCCCGCTCACATCGACTTCCTCAACCAGGTCTACGCCCTCCACTCGCAGGTCAACCCGCTCCACTCCGACCTCTGGCCGAGCGCGACCAAGTACGAGGCCGAGGTGGTGGCGATGACCGCCGCGATGCTCGGCGGCGAGTCGGTCGACCCCGGCGAGGACGGCCAGCAGGGGGTGTGCGGCGCCGTCTCCTCGGGCGGCACCGAGAGCATCCTCCTCGCGGTCAAGTCCTACCGCGATCAGGCGCGGGCCAAGCGAGGCGTCCGCCACCCGGAGCTCGTCGTCCCCGCCTCCGCCCACGCCGCCTTCGAGAAGGCCGCGCATTACTTCGGGATCAAACTGATCCGGGTCCCCGTCGGCGCCGACTGCAAGGCCGACGTCGCCGCGATGACCCGCGCGATCACGGCCGACACCATCGCCCTCGTCGGCTCCGCGCCCTCGTTCCCGCACGGCGTCATCGACCCGATCGAGGCGCTCTCCGAGGTCGCCCGCGGCCACGGGATCGGCATGCACGTCGACGCCTGCCTCGGCGGCTTCGTCCTCCCCTGGGCCGAGCGCCTCGGCTACCGGGTCCCGCCCTTCGACTTCCGCCTCCCCGGCGTGACCTCGATGTCGGCCGACACCCACAAGTACGGCTACGCCGCCAAGGGCACCTCGGTGGTCCTCTACCGCGGCCACGCCCTCCGTCGCTTCCAGTACTTCACCACCACCGAGTGGCCCGGCGGCATGTACTTCTCGCCCACCTTCGCGGGCTCGCGCCCCGGCGCGCTCGGGGCAGCCGCCTGGGCGGCGATGCTCTCGATCGGCGAGGCCGGCTACCTCGAGGCCACCCGCCGGATCCTCGAGACGGCCGCCCGGATCCGCGAGGGCATCGCCGCGATCCCCGGCCTCCGCGTCCTCGGCGACCCCCTCTGGGTGATCGCCTTCGACTCCGAGGAGCTCGACATCTACCGGGTGATGGAGCAGATGGGCCACCATCGGTGGAACCTCAACGGCCTCCACAAGCCCTCCTGCGTCCACCTCTGCGTCACCCTCCGCCACGCCGAGCCCGGCGTCGCCGATCGCTTCCTCGCCGACCTCCGCGAGGCCGTCGAGCACGTCCGCGCCCACCCCAGCGAGGAGGGGTCGATCGCCCCGGTCTACGGCATGGCCGCCACCATCCCGGTCCGTGGCGTCATCGCCGACGTGCTCGAGCGCTACATGGACTTGCTCTACAAGGTGTGACCCCGCGGTCGACGACGCGGATCTCGTCACCTGACCGCGTGGCCAGTATGTGGCCTCGCGTTGACACCCGAGCGGGTCGGCCCGCAAGATCCGAACGTGACACCCCTGCCTTACGGTCGACCCGGGGATCGCCGGGCGTTTCCGCGCGTCGAGTGCGCGGTCGAGTGCGACGTCCCCGAGATCGGTGTCGGTCGGATCCTCAACATCAGCGTCGGCGGCGCCTTCATCGCCTTCGCGGGCGAGATCGCGCGCCCCCTCGCGCTGCTCCGCGTCCGCGCCGCCCTCACCGACCACACCGCCATCGACCTCCGCGCCGAGGTCGTCCGCGAGGCCCCCATCCCTCCGCGCGGCGCCGGCCTCGGCGTCCGCTTCGTCGACGCCGACGAGGCGGCCGCCCACGACCTCCACCGCTTCGTCCTCGGCCGCCTCCTCACCGAGGTCGCCGAGGTCATGGAGCGCCCCTCCGAGTCGCTCGACCCCGGCTCGATCACCGTCATCAACGGCCCCGCCGCGGTCGTCGAGCACCTCCGCGCGGTCCTCGAGGGCGACGGCCTCCTCCCCGGCGTCCTCTTCCAGCGCGACGTCGCCGAGCTCATCGACGTCACCGTCACCACCGTCAGCTCCCAGCGCCTCTCGCTCGCCCTCAAGCTCCCCAATTCGTCGCGGCCGCGGGTCGGCGAGCACGTCCACGTCAACCTGAGCCGCGGCCACTCCAACATCCACCTCCACGCCCAGGTCCTCGATCGCAACGGCGCCAGCGTCTCGCTCGAGGTCCCGCCGATGCTCACCCGCTTCGAGCTCCGGCGGGCGCCGCGGACCGTACCTGGCCCCGGGACCATGTTCGTCGAGATCCCGCTGCCCTACCCGCCGGGCAAGCGCCTCCGCCGCGAGGTCCTCGACATCTCGGCCACCGGCCTCGCCTTCCGCACGCCGACCGACGAGTCCTACTTCCTCCCCGGCACGCCGCTCCGCGACGTGGTGATCCTCGGCGTCGCCGGCTCCGAGGAGGGCGAGCGGCGCTCGGCGCAGGTCATGCACGTCACCCCGCACCGCGACGACGACGGCCGGGTCAGCCACCTGCGGATCGGCGTCGACTTCGGGATCGGCGACGAGGCCTTCAAGCGCGGCGCCCGGCCCCGCGCCCAGCCCGAGCAGAAGAAGACGACGTCCTTCCTCACCCGCATGAGCGCGCTCATCGGCCAGCTCATGCCGAAGCGCGCGGCCGCGGCCGGCCCCGCCCGCGGCGGCCCCGAGGTCGAGGTCGTCCGCTACGCCAACGCCCGCCGCGAGGAGATCGTCGCGATCCTGAGCACCACCCCGCGCGAGCCCGGACGCCGCCTCCGCGCCCCGGTGATCGTGATCCCGCCCGCGCACGGCAAGCGCAAGGAGTCGACCTCGGGCCTCGCCATCACCCTGGTCGAGAACTTCGCCCAGCGCCGCCGCGACGTGGTCGTCATCCGCTACGACGGCATCCGCAACCTCGGCGAGAGCTACAAGGACCCCGAGTGCCGTGAGCACGGCCGCGAGGCGCTGAAGATGACGCTCTCGCAGGCGGTCGAGGACCTCCAGGCGACCCTCGACTACATCGACCTGAACCCGATCTTCGCGGCCACCGAGGTCATCCTCGTCTCCTTCTCGCTGCAGGCGGTGATCGGCCGGCGCGCCCTCTTCGTCGACAAGGGCCGGCGGATCCGCCACTGGATCGCCGTCAACGGCGCCCCCTACGCCCGGGATCTGATCCGCAACGCCGCCGGCGGCGTCGACTACATCGGCGACTTCGCGGCCGGGCGCTTCCGCGGCATCGGCTCGATCCTCGGCGTCGTCACCAGCGACGTCTTCTGCGAGGACGCGATCCGCTCGGGCCTCGCCGAGGCCGACGACGCGCGGCGCGAGCTCCCGGCGATCCCGGTGCCGGTGACCTGGATGATCGGCCGCCACGACGCCTGGGTCGATCCCGCGCTCACCCGCAAGCTGATGGCGCTGCCCTCGGCGGGCCCGCGCGAGGTGATCGAGCTCGATTGCGGCCACATCCCGCTCAGCAGCGACGAGGCGCTCGGCCTCTTCTCGTCGATCGCCCGCGCGATCTGGCGCTCGCTCCACGACGAGGACATCGAGGTCGTCTTCCCCGACTGGCGCGAATTCTCGCGGGTGCGGGCCGCCGAGTGGCGGCGGACCTCACGGAGCCCGCTCCCCGACAAGCAGCGCTACTGGGCCGGCTACCTCCTCGGCGGCGACGACCAGAAGATCAGCTACGACGTGCTCAACGCCTGCGAGGAGTACGTCGAGTTCCTCGATCGCCAGGCCGAGCTCCTCGCGCTGCGCCCCGAGCACCACCTCGTCGACATGGGCTGCGGCACCGGCAACTTCGTCCGCAGGCTCCTCGATCGGCGCGGCTCGCGGAGCCGGCTCCCGGTCGGTCGCGTCACGCTGGTCGACTTCGTGCCGGCCGCGCTGGTCGAGGCCGAGCGCAAGATTGAAGGCGCTCACCGTGAGCGCGGCGTGCTCGTGCCCGCCACCGAGGTGCGGACCGTGAGCCTCGAGCTCAGCCCGCTGCGCGTCTTCCGGGCCTTCCTCGCCGGCGAGTTCTATGGCTACGATCCGCTGAAGGGCGCGATGCGGGGCCTCGGGGACTACTCGGTGGAGATGTGGAAGGCGATGGACGACTGGCGCCTCCACGAGATCCTCCGCGGCCGCGAGCTCGACCGTGACGACCTCGCGTTCGTCAAGGGCGCGTTCCCGGCCGACGAGCAGGAGGTCGTCGTCGACGTCAACCGGATCTGCCGCTGGCTCCTCGGCCGCTGGACCCCCGCCGACCTGAACCGCGAGGGCCGGCGCTGGGTCGACTCCGGGCGTGACCCTCGCTTCGGCGACCTCGACCTCCGCCGCCTCGCCCTCAAGTCCCGCGACGCGGTCGAGCGCCTGCCCTTCGCCGACTGCTCCTTCGATCGGATCGCCTGCTCGCTCGTCCTCTCCTACCTCGACAACCCGCTCGAGACCCTCCGCGAGTTCCACCGCGTCCTCGCGCCCGGCGGCCGCGTGGTCGTCTCGTCGATGCGGCCGGACACCGACATGAGCCGGATCTACCAGGCGCTCCTCCTCCGGCTCGAGGCCGGCGCCGACGTGCCGATCCCCGCCGGCATGACCCGCGTCGAGTTCGTCGCCGACCTCCGGCGCTTCCTCAGCAGCGCCGCCTTCCTCCTCACCCTCGCCGAGGAGGGGCACTTCGTCTTCTTCACCCAGCCCGAGCTCCGCCGCCTCCTCGAGCGCGCGGGCTTCCGCCGCGTCGAGTCCTTCACCGCCTTCGGCGACCCGCCGCAGGCGCACATCAGCGTCGGCTACCGATGAGCGAGCGGGCGGGCAGCGGGGCGACGAGCGCGGCGGAGCTGGACGCCGACTTCGCCTCGCTGATGCGCCTCGAGGTCGTCGCCGGCCAGCGGCGCGCCACCTACGTCGGCGTCCCGCTGGTCCTCGGCTTCGGCGTCCTCGACCTCGTCAGCGTCGACGAGCCGCGCCTCATCCCCCTCTTCCTCGGCCTCCGCGTCGCCCTCGCCGCCGCGCTGGTGATCCTCCTGCGCGTGTCGGAGCGCTGGTCGAGGGCGGTCCACGCGTCGGCGATCCTCGGCACCTACCTGGTCGGCGCCGCGATCGCCCTGATGAGCGCCCTCTACGGCGGCCACCAGAGCTTCTACTACGCCGGGATGAACGTGGTGATCCTGGCGATCGGCCTCCTCGTCCCCTTCCGGCCGCTCCACATGCTGAGCTGCTCGATGGCGGTCTACGCGACCTACGTCGTCCTCACGCTCGCGCTCGACCCGGTCCCCTTCGGCGAGTGGAAGTGGGGGATCTTCCTCAGCAACCTGATCTTCCTGGTCGTCACCGGCACCGTCGTCACCATCGGCGCCTACGTCAACCGCACCCTCCGGCGGGCCGCCTACGAGGCCGAGTGGGCGCAGGAGCGGATCAACGACGAGCTCCGCCTCGCCAACGGCAGGATCCAGCAGAGCTTCGGCGAGCTCGCCGACAAGCAGCGCGAGCTCGAGGAGGCCTACCGCTACAAGAGCCAGTTCCTCGACAACATGTCGCACGAGCTGCGGACGCCGCTCACCTGCATCCTCACCCCGCTCGAGGGGATCCTCGCCGGCGACGTCCAGGGCGAGACCCGGCAGGTCTTCGAGGACATGCACCGGGCGTCGCGCCAGCTCTACGACCTCATCAACGACCTCCTCGACTACTCGCGCTACGGCGCCCGGGAGGTGCCGCTCCGCCTCGCCCCGGTCGACCTCGTCCGCCTCGTCGACGACAACGTCCGCGCCTGGATGCCCACCGCCCGCCAGCGCTCGCTCGCCCTCCGCTGGACCCCGCCGACCGCCGCCGTGGTCGCCATGCTCGACGGCCGCGAGCTCGGCAAGGTCGTCCGCAACCTGATCTCCAACGCCATCAAATTCACCCGGGCCGGCGGCGCCGTCGACGTCGAGCTCGTCACCACCGGCGGCGAGATCACCTTCCGCGTCCGCGACAGCGGCATCGGCATGGACGAGGAGGCGCTCCGCAAGCTCTTCACCCCCTTCTTCCAGGTCGACGGCTCGTCGACCCGCGCGGTCGCCGGCACCGGCCTCGGCCTCGCCCTCGTCAAGACGATCGTCGAGCGTCACCAGGGGACGATCGGCGTCGAGTCGGCGCCGGGGCAGGGGACGACGATGACGGTGAAGATCCCGCACGTCCCCGTCCACGACACCGAGGCGGCGTCGGCCGCCGCCCCCGACGAGGGCCTCGCCCCCGCCCCGATCGCGCTCGCCGCCGCCGACCTCGAGGCGCTGGCCGGCGCCCTCGGCGGGCCGGCCGAGGCCGACGCCCCGGTCGCCGCCGCGCGGCCGCCCTCCGGGAGCCTGGTCGCGCCGATCGTCCGCGTCGACGCCGACCTGGAGGCGTCGCCCGCCGACGCCTCGTCCTCTTCCCGGCCGAGCCTGGTCGTCCTCGGCGAGGTCACCGAACCTGAACCAAAGACCATCTCGATCCCCGCCGCCGCGCCGCTCCTAGGCGACCACCTCGAGGTCGGCGCCCGCCAGCGGGCGCGCGTCCTGGTCGTCGACGACCAGGCCGAGATCGTCCGCGTCATCGCCCGCATCCTCGAGCGCGACCACGACGTCGAGACCGCCAGCGACGGCGAGGAGGGGCTCCGACGCGTCGAGGAGGTCCGCCCCGACCTCGTGATCTCCGACGTGATGATGCCGCGGATGAACGGCTTCGAGCTGGTCGAGGCGCTCCGCCGGAGCCCCGACACCGCCCGCCTGCCGGTCCTCCTCCTCACCGCCCGCGCCGACGGCACCGACCGGATCCGCGGCCTCCGCCGCGGCGCCAACGACTACCTCACCAAGCCCTTCCTCCCCGAGGAGCTCCGCGAGCGCGTCCGCAACCTCCTCCAGTTCCGCCACTACGAGGGCTACCTGACCCGCCTCAACGAGGCGCTCGACAGCCACGCCACCACCCTCGAGGGCCGCCTCCACGGCCTCTTCATCGACACCGTCCGCACCCTGGTCGCGGCGATCGACGCCAAGGACTACTACACCGGCGGCCACTCCGAGCGCGTCTCCTTCTTCGCCGTCCGCCTCGCCGAGCACATGTTGGTCCCGCGGCCGCTCCTCCGCACCATCGAGCTCGGCGCGCTCCTCCACGACGTCGGCAAGATCGGCATCCCCGACCACGTCCTCAACAAGCCCGGCCGCCTCAGCGACGAGGAGATCGCGATCATCCGCGAGCACACCGTCTTCGGCGGCCGGATCCTCGAGAAGTCGCCCGAGCTCTCCGAGCTCCGCCGCTTCGCCCTCCACCACCACGAGCGCTGGGACGGCCGCGGCTACCCCGACGGCCTCCGCGGCGACGAGATCCCGCAGAGCGTCCGCGTGGTCTCGGTCGCCGACTGTTGGGACGCGATGGTCTCCGACCGCGTCTACCGCCCCGGCATGGAGCCGCAGGTCGCCGCCTCCAAGGTCGCCAAGCTCCGCGGCAACCAGTTCGACCCCGAGGTCGTCGAGGCGCTGATGGAGATGTGGCCCCACCTCGAGGTCCCGCCCCACCTCCGGCCCCTGAAGCCGATGGCCGCCCCCGCGGAGGTCCGCGCCGGCCCGCGCGTGAGCGAGTGCGGCGAGGTCTACCACGTCCACGAGTGAGCCCCGGCCCGCTCGGCGCTCGTTCGCGGTAGAGTGCGCGGGCCACGACGAATGCGCGCCCCGGGCTACCTCGATCACGAGATGATCCTCGACGAGCTCTGGGCGATCGCCCTCGCCGACAACAAGGTCACCGCCGACGAGGCGGTGCTCCTCGGCACCGCCGAGGAGCAGCTCCGGCGCTTCGAGGAGCTCCTCCGCGACGTCTACGCCGACGACGTCGTCGAGTTCCACGAGTTCCTGCGCCTCCGCCGCGCCCGCAAGGAGATCCTCGAGTACACCCTCCGCAAGGCGCTCGCCGACGGCCGGATCACCCACGACGAGCGCCAGCTCCTCATCCGCATCATCGAGCTCCTCCCGCACATCCGCTGACCTGTCCCCGGGCGCCCGTCCGTGGGGACATGTCCTCGCGGTCAGCGCTCAATGCGGCCCGCTCGCCGCGGTCGCCGGCTCCAGCAGGTAGAGCGCGCCGTCGTCGGCGGCGAGCTCGGCCAGGGCGCCGAAGGGGAGGGCGAGGTTTCGCTGGTGGTCGTGGCCGAAGGGGAAGCCGGTGACCACCGGCACGCCGAGGGCGCCGAGGCGCTCGACCATCACCGCGTGCGCGCTGGGGCTCTCCGGGTTGCCCTCCGGCGGCTCGGTGCAGCCGATGAGCTGGCCGACCGCGACCCCACGAACGCCGCGGAGCGACCCCGAGGTCATCAGCTGGGTCAGCGCGCGGTCGATCCGGTAGGGGCGCTCGCCGATCTCCTCGAGCGCGAGGATCGAGCCGTCGAGGCTCGGGAACGCCGCCGTGCCGATGAGCGAGCGCAGCACCTCGAGGTTGGCGACCACCAGGCGCCCCTGCACCCGCCCGCCGCGGAGCACCGCCCCCTCCTCGGCCGCGATCGCCGGCGGGTCCTCGCCGCGGAGCAGGTAGACGAGGTGGTCGGCGTCATCGTCGGCGAGGGTCGACATCTGCGCCACCACCGGCCCGTGGATCCCGGCCACGCCCGCGCGCTCGAGCGCCCACGCGAGCACCGCGGTGAAGTCGGAGAAGCCCACCAGCACCTTGGGCGCGGCCCGCAGGCGCTTGGGGTCGAGCACCGGCAGGAGGCGGGTCGCCCCGTAGCCGCCGCGGGCGCAGACGATCGCGTCGATGCTCGGATCGGCGAGCGCCTCCTGCAGCGCCCGCAGCCGGCTCGCGTCGTCGCCGGCGAGGAAGCCGTCGCGCTCCCAGAGGTTCGGCGCCATCGTGTAGTTGCCCGGCAGGAGCGCCTGCAGGCGGGCGAGGCCGGGCTCGAAGCGATCGCGGGGGACCGGCCCCGACGGCGCCACCACGTGGATCCGCGCCCCCGGGCCGAGGGCGGGCGGCGTGATGATCTTCATCCGCGGGCCCGCCCCTGACGCGGCTTCACCGGCGGCGCCGCGCCCCGGCGGGTGAGGACCACCACGCTCGCGCCCGGCGGCGCGGCGACCTCGCCGGCGCCCGCCACCACCCGCGTGTGGCTCGCCCGCGCCGACGAAGGGCCGAGGTGCTCCGAGCCGAGGGCGCGGCCGAGCGACGCCGGGTCGACCGCGACCCTGCGCCCCCAGCAGCCGCGGAGCCCCGTGGGCCCGTCGGCGGCGACCTCGGCGACCCGCCGGACCTCGAAGGCCCACGCCTCGCCCCCGGGCGCGCTCACCCGCACGATCGAGCCGACCGGCGGCGGCCGATCGACCGTGAGGAAGAGGGGGTGCTCGGCGCCCGTGGTGGCGATCAGGGCGGCGTCCTCGCCGAGGACGCGGCCGCGGAGGTCGACGCGGAGGGGCTCGTGGGTCGCAGCCATGGCCGGCGAGGCTAGCAGGCGCCCGCGGCCCGGTCAGAAAAGCGGCGAAAGGTGGTATTCCGGCGCCAGGGTGCCCCCCTGCCCGCGTGGACAGCGGCGGCCCCGAAACGTACCCTTGCCGCGCCCGCGGGGCGCCCGCGGCCGATCCCCATGTTCAACGCGCTCATCAAGAAAGTCTTCGGCACCAAGCACGACCGGCAGATGAAGAGGCTGCAGCCGCTGGTCAACCGGATCGGCGAGCTGGAGCCGAAGATGAAGGCGCTGAGCGACGCGGATCTCCGCGGCGAGACCGCGCGCTTCCGCGAGCGCCTCGCCAACGGCGAGCCCCTCGAGGGCCTGATCCCGGAGGCCTTCGCGGCGGTCCGCGAGGCCTCGCGCCGCACCCTCGGCATGCGCCACTACGACTGCCAGATGGTCGGCGGCCTCGTCCTCCAGAGCGGCAAGATCGCCGAGATGCGGACGGGCGAGGGCAAGACCCTCACCGCGAGCACGGCGCTCTACCTGAACGCCCTCGGCGGCAAGGGGGCGCACCTCGTCACCGTCAACGACTACCTCGCCTCGCGCGACGCCGAGTGGATGGGCCAGATCTACCGCTTCCTCGGCATGAGCGTCGGCACCATCGTCAGCGGCATGTACCACGGCGAGCGCCAGCGCTCGTACCGCTGCGACATCACCTACGGCACCAACAACGAGTTCGGCTTCGACTATCTCCGCGACAACATGAAGGAGACGATCGAGAAGTACGTCCAGCGGGACCTCAACTTCGCGATCGTCGACGAGGTCGACTCGATCCTCATCGACGAGGCCCGCACGCCGCTCATCATCAGCGGCCAGGCCGACAAGCCGCCGGACACCTACGTCCGCGTCAACAAGATCATCCCCTCGCTCCGCCGCGACCTCGACTACGTGGTCGACGAGAAGGCCCACTCGGTCCAGCTCACCGACTCCGGCGTCGACCGGATCGAGAAGCTCCTCGGCTGCCCGAACCTCTACGCGCCCGAGCACAACGAGCTCCTCCACCACGTCAACCAGGCCCTCCGCGCCCACGCCCTCTACAAGAAGGACGTCAACTACCTGGTCCAGAACGGCGAGGTCCTGATCATCGACGAGTTCACCGGCCGCAAGATGGAGGGCCGGCGCTGGAGCGACGGCCTCCACCAGGCGATCGAGGCGAAGGAGGGCGTGGAGATCCAGCCCGAGAGCCAGACCCTCGCCACCATCACCTACCAGAACTACTTCCGCATGTACTCGAAGCTCTCGGGGATGACCGGCACCGCCGACACCGAGGCCGAGGAGTTCCACAAGATCTACGACCTCGAGGTCGTGGTCATCCCGCCGAACCGCAAGATCGTCCGGGCCGACGTCGACGACCTCGTCTACAAGAACGAGCGCGGCAAGTTCCGCGCGGTCGCCCAGGAGATCCGAGAGGCGCACGAGCGCGGCCAGCCGGTCCTCGTCGGCACCGTCTCGGTCGAGAAGTCGCAGGTCATCCACCAGCTCCTCGAGCGCGAGGGGATCCCCCACCAGGTCCTCAACGCCAAGCAGCACGAGCGCGAGGCCTTCATCGTCGCCCAGGCCGGCCGCAAGCACGCCGTCACCGTCTCCACCAACATGGCCGGCCGCGGCACCGACATCATCCTCGGCGGCAACGCCGAGATGATGGCGCGCGCCCACTTCGACCCCGACAAGCAGCCGGAGGAGTTCAAGAAGCTCCACGCCACCCTCAAGGCGCAGTGCGACGCCGAGCGCGACGAGGTGGTCGCCCTCGGCGGCCTCTACGTGGTCGGCACCGAGCGCCACGAGAGCCGGCGGATCGACAACCAGCTCCGCGGCCGCGCCGGCCGCCAGGGCGACCCCGGCCGCTCGCGCTTCTACCTCTCGCTCGAGGACGACCTGATGCGGATCTTCGGCGCCGACCGGATCACCGGCCTGATGGAGCGCCTCGGCATGGAGGAGGACGTGCCGATCGAGGCGCCGCTGGTCAACCGGGCGATCGCCAACGCCCAGAGCCGGGTCGAGGCGATGCACTTCGACACCCGCAAGAACCTCTTCGAGTACGACAACGTGATGAACGACCAGCGCAAGGCGATCTACGCCCTGCGCAAGCAGATCCTCGAGGGCCGCTACCAGCCCGAGATCCTCGACGAGCAGACCCGCAAGGAGCAGGCCGCCAAGCTCGCGCCGCCGCCGGAGAAGTCGGGCCCGCACACGATCGAGTCGCTCGCCAAGACGGTGCTCCCCAAGGTCACGCAGATCGTCGACGCCCACTGCCGGGCCCTCTGCGAGGCGCGCGGCCAGGACGCGAGCGGCGACGAGCCCTTCCCGGTCGGCGGCATCGAGCCCGAGCGCCTCACCCACGAGCTCTACCGCCACTACGGCGCGATGACCCCGCTCGCCGACGTCGCCGGCGACCGCCGCAAGATCCTCGCCCGCGCCGCCGACGTGGTCGCCCGCTCGCTCATCCAGCAGCGCGAGCGCGTCCACGACCTCTCCTTCAAGAAGGTCGAGGAGACCGTCTTCGAGATCTGCCCCGACTCGGTCCACCCCGACGAGTGGGACCTCCCCGCCCTCGAGGCGGCGATGAGGAAGCGCTTCCGCGTCGAGGTCGGCCTCCGCGAGGTCGAGCAGGACCTCGACAAGCTCGTCGACCGCCTCTGGAAGGCCGTCGACAAGGCGCTCACCGAGAAGGAGGAGTCCTTCGGCCTCTACACCTTCCTCTTCTACGTCCGCCAGTTCTACCTCGCCGAGATCGACGAGCAGTGGATCGGCCACCTCAAGAACATCGAGCACCTCCGCACCGGCATCGGCCTCGTCGGCTACGCCACCCGCAACCCCAAGAACGAGTACAAGCTCCGCGGCTTCAACCTCTTCAAGGACATGTGGGAGGGGATCGAGCACACGGTCCTCGACCGGGTGCTGCAGATGCGCCTGACCGAGGCGCAGCGGCAGGCGGCCGAGGAGGGCGCCGAGTACGAGACGGCGGTCACCCGCGCCAACCAGCCCGGCGGCGGCGGCGGCGACCGTCGCCGCCCCGGCGCCAAGGCGGCCAACCTCAACGCCGAGCAGCTCTCGCGCCTGCAGGAGGCCGCCCGCCAGGCGATGGAGAAGATCGCCGCCGCCGGCGCGGGTGGTGCCGGCGCGGCCGCTCCTCAGCCCCAGCCCGCCCCGGCCCCGGCCCCGCGCAAGATCCCCAAGGTCGGCAAGAACGACCCCTGCCCCTGCGGCTCCGGCAAGCTCTACCGCCGCTGCCACGGCAAGGACGAGTAGCCCCTCCGACGGGCTCCGCTCCTGCCCGCGCATGGAGCTCGTTCGGAGCGCCTCAGCGTTCGGGGAGGGCCGGCCAGGGGTCCCCTTTCAAATCGTAGCGAGGCCCTTGGAGCTGCCTCGTCGCACAGGGGAGGGACCCCCGGGGGGTCCTCCTAGCGAGCGTTGGTCTCCTCCGAGCGGAG
>WBZL01002025.1_pt1 | contig 20190 bp, 22 predicted proteins | sample 5204291 | NCBI WGS metagenome assembly WBZL01 (sample SAMN12344345, study PRJNA552823) | activated sludge metagenome | biome: Activated sludge suspended growth; feature: Nitrification reactor; material: Wastewater; isolation source: activated sludge from nitrification reactor of wastewater...
CTTCGGCTGACCCGGACCCGGACCCGGCCCGGTCAGGTCCGGGTCCGTCAGGCCGGCTCGCCGTCGGGGGCCACCAGCTCCACCTCGAAGCCGTCGGCGTCCTCCAGGTAGGCCACGGTGAGCGACGGCCCCACGGGGTGGCGTTGGTCGGACAGCAGGGTCCAGCCCGCCTCGGGCGCCTGGGCCACCAGCGTGGCCAGGGCGTCGGCGCTCTCGACCCGGAAGGCCACGTGGTTCATGCCCGGCCGGAGCCGGGAGTAGAGCATGCCGGGCACCATGTCGGGCGACGCCTCGATCACGATGGCGGAGTGCTCGCCCCGCCACAGCCGCCCGTGGTCCCACCGACGCTCCAGGCGGTAGCCCAACTGGTCGAGCAGCCACCCCCACGAGCGCTCCGAGCGACCGAGGTCGGGCACCCAGAGCTGCAGGTGGTGGATCGACACGCCGGGAGTGTACGGGATCACCGGTGCATGCCCGAGGGACAACGAGGGCGTACGGTCGGGGCCGACTGCGAAGGGAGTCACCCATGGGGACCATCGTCGTGACGGGATCGGCCGGAGGCATGGGCCGTGCCGTGCGGGCCGTGCTCAACTCGGAGGGCCACACCGTGATCGGTGTCGACGTGGCTGACGCCGAGGTCGAGGCCGACCTGTCCACGCCCGGAGGCCGCAAGGCCATGGTGCGCGAGGTCGACGAGCTTTGCAGCAGCCGGCTCGACGGGCTGGTGGTGGCGGCCGGCCTCCAGAAGGGCGACGCGGGAACCATCGTCTCGGTGAACTACTTCGGTGCGGTCGCCACCCTGGAGGGGCTGCGCCCGTTCCTGGAGGCCTCGGGCAACGCGTCGGTGGTGGTCGTGTCGTCCAACTCCACCACCACCATGCCGGACTATCCGCTCGAGATCGCCGAATGGTGCCTGGCCGACGACGAACCGCGGGCCCGCAATGCGGCCACCGAACCCAACGGCGCCTACGCCGCCAGCAAGCTGGCGCTGGCCCTCTGGTCGCGGCGCGCGGCCACCACCCACGACTGGATCGAGGTGGGGATCCGCCTCAACGTGATCGCGCCCGGTTTCATCGACACCCCCATGACCGAAGGGGGCTGGGACTTCATCCAGGCGATCAGCGACGTCTACCCCGTCCCCGTGGGTCGGCCCGGCACCGCCGCCGAGGCCGCCGCCCTGATCCGCTACCTCCTGTCACCGGAGGGCGCCTTCTTCTGCGGGTCGTTCATCACCATGGACGGCGGCACCGACGCCGCCCTCCGCCCCGACGACTGGCCCCGCCCCATCGGCCACTGACCCGTCGGGCATTGACCGTAGGAGGAACCTGATGCGAGCCCGAACCTCCCGCCCGGCCCGCTTGTTGCTCAGCGCGGTGTTGGTGGCGATCGGGATGGTGCTGGTGGTCGGCGCGCCGGCCTCGGCCTGCAGTTGTGTGGGACTCACCGACCTGGAGGCCGTGGAGCGAGCCGACGTGGTGTTCGCCGGCACCCTGCGGGAGGTGCGACCGCCCGTGGGCGCCGAGACGACCGCCTCCCCCACCCGCCTCGTATTCGCGGTCGACGAGGTCTACAAGGGCGATGCCCGGGCCCGGCAGTCGGTGGTCACGACTGGTATCGGCGGAGCCTGCGGTCTGGATCTGCCGGTGGGTCAGCGGTCGCTCGTCTTCGCCACCGGTGCACCGTGGAGCGACCAGCTCGACCCGGGAGAGGAAGGTGAGCTCCACTCCTACCTCTGCACCGGGTCTCGGTCGCTGGCCGACGGCGAGCCCGTTCCCGCCGCCGTGGCCGGAGGCTGGCCGCCCTTGCCGGGGTCGTCTCCCATCGGTCAGTTCGACGCGAGCTCGTCGGGCTCGCCGCCATGGGTCCCCGTGCTCGGCGGGGTGGTGCTCACCGGTCTGGCGGTGTCGTTGGTCGTCTGGCGGCGCCGGACCCGGCCCGTCCTCACATGATCGAGGGGACCATTGCTTCGATCACCGATGGGCCGGTGCGGGCGATGGCGGCGGCGAACTGGTCGTTGAACTCCTCGGCCGTGGTGGCCCGGGTGGCCGACAGGCCCATGCCGGTGGCCAGGGCCACGAAGTCCAGGTTGGGCTGGCCGATGTCGAGCATCGCCTTGGCCTTGGGGCCGCCGGCGGTGGCCCCCACCCGGCTCAGCTCCATGTTCAGCACCGCGTAGCTGGCGTTGTTGAAGATCACCGTGACCACGTCGAGGTCTTCGCGGGCCATGGTCCACCACGACTGCAGCGTGTACATGGCCGAGCCGTCGGCCTGGAGCGCCACCACCTTGCGGTCGGGCGCGGCCACCGCCGCCCCCAGGGCCACGGGCAGGCCCTGGCCGATGGCACCGCCGGTGAGGCACAGCCAGTCGTGGGCGGGGGCGCCGGCGGTGTGGCCGGCGGCGAACAGGCCCGAGGTGTTGCCCTCGTCGGACACGATGGCGCCGTCGGGGAGCAGGGCCCCGATGGTCTGGCACACGGCGTCGGCGGTGAGCGCGCCGCTGGGCAGGTCGGGCCGCACGGCGGGCTGCAGGGTCTCGCTGCCGGCTGCGGCGCCCACGGCCGCGGCCAGCGCGGTGAGTGCCGCCAGCGGGTCGCCGCCCTGACCGACCAGGGTGTGCACCGTGCACCCCTCGGGCACCAGGTCGCTGGCCTTGCCCGGGTAGGCGAAGAACGACACCGGCGACTTCGAGTCGACGAGGATCAGGTGCTTCAGTCCGTCGAGCTGCATCGACGCGAACTCGGCCAGGTAGGCCAGCCGCTCCACCGGCACCCGCCCGGCGCCGCGCTCGAGTCGCGCCGGGAAGGTCTCGGCCAGGAGCTTGGACCCGGTGGCGTTCACGATCCGGCTGGCCTGCACCAGGGCGTCGGCCCGACAGGCCCGACCCCCCACGAACAGGGCGGCCGGCTCGTCGCCGGTGAGGATCGCGGCCAGCTTGGCCACCACATCGGCATCGACGGCCTCGGGAGCCCGGGCGGCCGGCGCGGCGGCAGGCTCGGCCCCCTCGGTCCAGCTCACGTCGGCGGGCAGGATCAGGGTGGCGATCTGGGACGGCGGTCCGGCCGCCACGGCGACGGCCTCGGCGGTGTCTGCCGCCAACTCGTCGGTCTTGTTCGAGGTGCGGATCCAGGTGGACACGTTGCGGGCCACCGTCTCGATGTCGGACTCCAGCTGGGCGTCGTACTGCTTGTGGTAGGTGGCGTGGTCACCCACGATGTTCACCACCGGGGTGTGCCCCTTGCGGGCGTTGTGCAGGTTGGCCAGGCCGTTGCCCAGGCCCGGGCCCAGGTGCAGCAGCACCGAGGCCGGCTTGTCGGCGATGCGGGCGTAGCCGTCGGCCGCGCCGGTGGCCACCCCCTCGAACAGGGCCAGCACGCCGCGCATCTCGGGCACGTCGTCCAGCGCGGCCACGAAGTGCATCTCCGAGGTGCCCGGGTTCATGAAGCAGACGTCGACGCCGGCCTGGACGAGGGTGCGGATGAGCGCCTGGGCTCCGTTCATGGGACTACCTCTGCTTCGTTGTGCTGGGGGGGGTGGCGGTTGCTGGATCGCTTGGTCTGGTTGCTTCGCTCGGCCTGGCCGGACGGGGTGCCGGGGTGGCCTGCCTTCAGGCGGTGGTTGGTCGGGGGGCGGCGCTTCCTGGCCCTCGGTCAACCTGTCTGGTGGGAGGTCCGGAAGCGACCGCGTCGTCGGTCTGGTGGGGCCTCGGCCGGCACCGGACGGGTGTCAATCAAAGATCGCGCCGGGGTTGAGGATGTTGGCGGGGTCGAAGGCGGCCTTGATGCGGCGCATGAGGTCGATCTTGGTGGGGTCCTCGATGGCGGCGAGGTGTGCCTTCTTGGCCCGGCCGATGCCGTGCTCGCCCGACACCGCACCGCCCACGGCGACCCCGGCCGCCAGGATGCCGTGCATGGTGGCGTGGCACTTGTCGGGGTCGGGCTGGAACACCGAGAGGTGCACGTTGCCGTCGCCGGCGTGCCCGCAGCCCACCACGAACGAGCCGTACTCGGCGGCGATCTCCTGGCAGCGGTCGAGGTAGACCGGGATCTCGGCCCGGGGCACCACCACGTCGACGATCTCGTTGGCGTTCATGGCCTTGGCCGTCCAGAACGCCTTCTCCCGGGCGTCGATGAGACCGGCGCCGGCCGCGGGCGGCAGCACGTACACGTCGAGGCCGCCCAGCTCGAAGCACAGCTCGGCCAGGGCGGCGGTGTCCTCTTCCACCCGGGCGTCGACGTGGTTCTCGATCACCACCAGCAGGTAGGCCATGGCGGCGTCCTTCACCTCCTGGGGGACACCCAGGTCCAGCCCGGCGGCGTTGGTGATGGCCGACATGGTGATGAAGTCGATGTACTCGAGGATGGTGGGGTTGAGGCCCGAGCCCACGATGCGGGGGATGGAGTCGGCCACGTGGCGCAGGTCGGGGAACGGCACCAGCACGGTGGCGCCGTGGGCCATGCGGGGGTGCAGCCGCAGGACCGCCTCGGTGGCGATGGCGAGGGTGCCCTCGGAACCGATCACCAGCTGGGTCAGGTCGTAGCCCGAGGTGGCCTTCACGAACTTGCCGCCGGTGGTGATCACCTCGCCGGTGCCCAACACCGCGGTGAGGCCCAGCACCTGGTGGCGGGTGACGCCGTAGCGCACGGCCCGCATGCCGCCGGCGTTGGTGGCCACGTTGCCGCCCAGGCTGGCCGAGTTCTCGCCCGGTTGGACCGGGTAGATGAGCCCGTGCGGCACCAGGGCCTCGTCGAGTTGGTGGAGGGTGACGCCGGGCTGGACCACCGCCACGTGGTTGGCCAGGTCGATCTCCACGATGGCGGCCATCTTCTCGAACGAGATGAGGATGCCGTCGGGGTGGGGGATGCAGGCGCCCGACATGCCGGTGCCGGCCCCGCGGGCCGTGACCGGTACGCCGTTGGCCGCCGCCCACGCCACCACCGCGGCCACCTGGTCGGTGCTGGTGGGACGGACCACGGCGGCCGGTCGGATCCCCTCGATGCCCAGGGCCTCGTCGTGGGTGAGGTCGTCGCTGATGGCGTCGCCGGTGAGGACCTGCCCCGCACCCACGGCTCCTTCGAGTGCGCTGCGCAGTGCGTCGATGTCGACCGTCATGGCTGTGGTGCCCCCTGGTTGCCGCGTGGCGGATCGCGCCACCCGACGGCGCGGCCGCAAAGCATGCCATGCCCCACCAGAGCGGGTTCGCCCGAGTCCGGTGGTTGTGACGGCTGACCACGCGGCGACGGCGCCGACTGGAGGGGGCCGGTGTCCTCAGTCGGCGGGGGTGGCGAGCCGGGTCGGTCGGGACCGGCCCCGCAGGGTGACCTCGCGGTCGAGCCGCCACTGCTCCCGCTCGCCGATCGACGCGGCCCGGAGGGCGTCGGCCGAGGCCAGCACCATCGGGTCGAAGGTCTTGGCCAGTTCGGTGAGGCGGGACGCCTCGTTCACCGGATCGCCGATGACGGTGAACTCGAAGCGTCGCTCGTTGCCGATGTTGGCCGCCACCACCGGTCCGTAGGCCACCCCCACCCCGGCGCTGAGCTCGGGGACCTCGTCGGGGAGCCGGCGGGCCACCCCGCGTGCTGCGGCGAGGGCTCGCCCGGCCGGGTCGCCGGTGGACGCCGGCACCCCGAACACGGCGAGGGTGGCGTCGCCCTGGAACTTGTTGATCCATCCGCCCTGGCGGTGGACCTCGTCGACCACCACGCCGAAGAACCGGTTGAGCAGGTCGACCACCTCGTTGGCCGGTCGGGTGGCCGCCAGCTCGGTGGAGCCCACCACGTCGACGAACAGGACCGCGGCCCGGCACAGCTCACCGCCCAGGGCGGCCCCCCGTTCGAGGGACCCGCGGGCCACGTCTTCGCCGACCTGGCGGAAGTAGAGGTCTCGCAGTCGTTCGCGCTCCTCCAGGCCGGTGGCCATCTCGTTGAACCCGGCCTGCAGGAGCCCGAGCTCGCTGCCGTCGTAGACCTCGGCCCGGGCCTGCAGGTCGCCCTCGCTCACCGACCGGATCGCCCGCCGCAGGTCGCGCAGCGGCGCGGCGACCGCCCGGGCGCCCAGCACCACCACCCACGAGCCGACCAACAGCCCCAGCCCGCCGAGCACGATCATGGTGACGGCGAGCTGGGTGGGTGTGGCCCGGGGTTTGACCAGGGCGAAGATGCCGGTGAGCACCACGCCCAGGAGCGGAACCCCCGACCCGAGGGCCCAGGCGATCATGGTGCGTGACACCACCCCGGGTAGCTGCGGTCGGTCCACCGCGGTGGTGGAGAGGGCCCGGGCCGCCACCGGGCGCATGGCCCGCTCGGTGATCAGGTAGGTGAACGCCGAGGTGGTGAGCCCTCCCAGCAGGATGGTGAACGCCACCCGGGCCAACATCTCGGGGTCGATCAGGGCGTTGAGGATGGTGAAGGCCACCGCGCCCAGGCACCACGCGGTCACGTGCACGGTGAAGATCCGGAAGGGTGCGTGCAGCACCGCCGTGACCTCGCGAGGGGTCGGATCCCGCCCCTCCTGCAGCCACCGGCGCCCGGCCTGCTGCCACGCCTCGCCCCAGATCAGCACCGAGGGGATGATCAGCAGGCAGAACAAGACGGCCACGAGGATGTTGAGTGCCACCAACCGGCCGAGGTTCTCCACCGTGGGCCCGGGGATCACCCACGTCACGCACGCCACCACCACGGCCACCCCGGTGAGGTTGGCGAGCGTGAGGCCGAGCGCCAGCCAGATGCGCACCCGCCGGATGAGGCGCACGCCGTCGGCGGTGGGCCGGGGCCGCTCGTCGCCGTCGGCCGGTGCGGCACCGGTTCCCGACGAATCGGCTGGATCGGGTGTGTCGGCCCCGCGCCGGACCCGGTCGGGCCCCCGGCGCCGGCCGGAGGCCTTGGGTCGGGGACGCTCGTCGGCGGCGGGCTCCACGGTCTCGATGAAACGACGCTAGTGGCCGGGGGTGACGGTCGGCGGGGCCGGTCTGGCTGTCACAGTGGCGGTCATGACGTCCTGGTTGACCCTGGTGGCGGTGCTGGTCGGCATCGCCGCCGCCGTCACCGTGGTCCGGGCCCACCGCCGTGGGCTGCCGCTGGCGGAGGTGACGGCCCGCTCCGTGTTCGTGCTGCTGGCGCTGGTCGGCGCAGCGGTGGTGGTGGCGGCGGGCATGGCCGCAGGCGGACGGTTGGGCCTGTTCGGGTTCGCCCACCTGGGCTACCTCCTGGGCACCGTGACGGTGCCGGCGGCCGGGGCCGCCCTGGCCTGGGCGGTGGTGCGGGCCCGCCCGGGGTCGGCGCGCCTGTTGCCGGCCGGGCTGGCCGTGGTGATGTTGCTGCCCGCGCCGCTCGGTGTGTGGGCCACCCACGTGGCCCCGTTCCGTTTGCAGGTGGACCGGGTCGACGTGTCGGTACCGGGGATGCGAGGCGGCCGCGACCCGGTGCGGATCGGGGTGTTGAGCGATCTGCAGACCGGCCGGGTCACCGCCTACGAGCGGGACGCGGTGTCCCGATTGCTGGCCACCGAACCCGATCTCATCCTGGTGCCCGGCGACCTGTTCCAGGGTTCGGTCGCCGACTTCGACCGGGAGCTGGAGGCCATGCAGGAGCTGCTCGGTCGGCTCGAGGCGCCGCACGGCGTCTACCTGGTCCCGGGTGACGTCGACCCCGAACCGTGGGTCGACGCGCTGGTGGAGGGCACGTCGATCGAGGTGTTGCGTCGGGACGTGGTCGACCTCACCGTGGGCGACCGGCGCATCCGCCTCGGGGGTCACTCGCTGGAACCGTACGGACCCGATGCCCGGGAGGTGCGCGACCGGCTGCTCGACACCCCCGATGACGTGATCACCGTGTTGCTCGCCCACCGCCCCGACACGGTGCTCGGCCTGCCGCCCGGCTCGAGGATCGACCTCACGGTGGCGGGCCACACCCACGGCGGGCAGATCGTGCTGCCGGGCTTCGGTCCGCTCGTCACCATGTCCGACGTGCCCCGTCACGTGGCCCGGGGCGGGCTGCACGAGGTCGCCGGCAACCCGATCTACGTCTCGGCCGGGGTGGGCATGGAGCGGGGGAGCGCCCCGCAGGTCCGCTTGTTCTGCCCCCCGGAGATCGGCGTCGTCACGCTCCGGTGAGCCGCCGGCCTGGGTAGGCTCCGCCGCGCTCCGCCCGCGCCGACCCAGCTCCAGGAGGGCCCCATGGCCACCAGCACCGGATCCGACCGTCCCACCATGCCGTACCGCCGCCTCGGCCGGTCCGGCCTGCAGGTGAGCGCGCTGTCGTTCGGCTCCTGGGTCACCTTCGGCAACCAGGTGAACACCGGCCTGGCCGAGGAGTGCCTGACCGTGGCCCGAGACGCGGGCGTCAACTTCTTCGACAACGCCGAGGCCTACGCCGGGGGCGAGTCGGAGCGGATCATGGGGCAGGCGATCGCCGCCCTGGGTTGGGACCGCTGGTCCTACGTGATCTCCACCAAGGTGTACTGGGGTGTGCACGGCGACGTGGTGAACATGCGCAACACGCTCAACCGCAAGTACCTGTTCCACGCCATCGACGGGTCGCTCGAGCGGTTCGGCCTGGACTTCGTCGACCTCCTCTACTGCCACCGGCCCGACCCGCACACGCCCATCGAGGAGACGGTGTGGGCCATGAGCGACATCGTGTCGTCCGGCAAGGCCCTCTACTGGGGCACCTCGGAGTGGTCGGCCGACGACATCCGGGCGGCGTGGGAGATCGCCGAGCGCCACCACCTCCACAAGCCGGTGGTGGAGCAGCCCCAGTACAACCTGTTGGAGCGTCGGCGGGTGGAGCGGGAGTACGCCCGCCTCTACGACGACATCGGCCTGGGTCTCACCACGTGGAGCCCGCTGGCGTCGGGGCTGCTGAGCGGCAAGTACGTCGACGGGATCCCTGCCGGCAGCCGGGCCTCGTTGCCGGGCTACGAGTGGCTGCGAGACATCCTCGTGGACCCCGACAACAACGCCAAGGCCCGCAAGGTGGTGGAGATCGCCGGGCGCATCGAGGTCACCCCGTCGCAGCTGGCGATCGCCTGGTGCGCATCCAACCCACGCGTGTCCACGGTGATCACCGGGGCGAGCACGGCCGACCAGGTGCGCGAGAACATGGGCGCGCTCGACGCCCTGGCCCGCCTCACCCCCGAGCTCAAATCCGAGCTGGAGTCCGCCGTCCGGCGCTGACCCCGCCACCATCGCGGGCCCGCCCGACCGGAAACCGCCGAACCCCGCGTTCTGGCGTAGCTCAGGTCCACTCGTCGGGCCGCAGCTACGCCAGAACGGGGGGTTTCAGGTGGGGGTGGGGACCCAGTTGCCGTGGAAGCCGTACGGTACGCGCACCGGTAGGTGCACGGTGGCCACGTCGTCGAGGGTGGCGGCGTCGAGGACGGCCAGGCGGGTGGACTCGTCGGGGTGGTGCACGAAGCCGAGCAGGACGCCCCGGTCCTCGGGCGCGTCGGGTGAGTCGGGCACGAACACGAACTCGCTGGTGGTGCAGCCCGGGCCGAACGCGCGGGTGGCGACGTCGCCGGTGGCCAGGTCGAAGCGGGCGACCCCGTCGAACTCGGCGGTGGCGGCGCTCCGGGTGGTGTCCACCGGGGCGTAGCCGTAGCGGTGGAGGCGACCGGCGAGGCGCTCGTCGATGCGGGGGAACTCCTGAGGGTGGTCGTCGGTGGTGGTCTGGACCACCTTTCCCCCGGTCCGGTCCAGGATCCACCGGTCCAGGCGGGGGTTGCTCTCGAAGGGCCCGCTGGGGTCGGTGCGCATGGTGGACGCATGGCGCACCACGTCGAGCACGATGCGGTCGCCGTCGTCGTAGGCGTTCATCGGGTGGTACACGTAGCAGGGGTCGACCTCGAACCAGGTGAGGTCCGATCCGTCGCCGCCCCGGTCGAACACGCCGAGCCGACACGGGTGGTCGGGGTTCCACCGGTAGGGGAACGGGCTCGCCGTGGGGTCGCCCGCGGCCGACGCCATCACCACGTCGAGGTCGAAGGTGACGGGCTGGTCGTAGAGGACCACGTGGTCGTCGGTGAAGGAGAAGTCGTGCATCATCGGCCCACCGGGCACGTCGAGGTCGACCGCCCGGGTGATGCGCCCGTCGGGGCTCAGTTCGGTGAACTGCACGCGGTCGCCCCAGCCCCAGAAGTACGAGACCGCCAACAGGTTGCCGGTGCGCGGGTCGCGGTGTGGGTGGGCCGTGTAGCCGCCCTCCAGCGTGCCGTCGAAGTCGCACGGGCCCACGGTGTCGAGCGTGTCGGTGAGCTCGTAGGGCCGACCCCCGCCCTCCACGATGGCGAAGGTGCGGCCGGCGTGGCCGATCACGTTGGTGTTGGCCGAGAAGTCCATGCCGGCATGCACGGGGCCGGGGTGGTGGGGTTCGCCCAGGGCATCGGCCACGTCGCCCGAACGCACCCACCGGTTGCGGTACCACTCGGCGCGCCCGTCTCGGAGGCGGAGCCCGTGCACCATGCCGGCACCGAGGAACCAGTGGTACGGCCCGGAGGGCACGGGCACCGGGTTGGGTCCGTTGCGGAGGTAGCGGCCGTCGAGGTGGGAAGGGAGCGAGCCCTCCACCCGGAGCGCGGTCAGGGTGGCCTCGGCCTCGACCGGGGCGAAGTTGCCGGTGAGGTACTGGTTGCGGGCCGGGCGGGTGGCGGGGTCGGTCACGGGGGCCTCCGTCGATCCAATGCACCGCCTCCATCCGGACGGTCGGCCCGGCGGATCCCCTGATCCATAGCGATGTTATGGATAAGGGTGCCAGGCTTGTGGGAACCTGTCAACGATGAGTCCACGCCAGGCCGACCCCCAGGTGCGGGCGGCCCTGGTGGAGACGGCGGCGCGGCTCCTCGCCGAGGGTGGCCCCGACCTGCTGACCCTGCGTCGGCTCACCAAGGAGGTCGGCACCTCCACCATGGCGGTGTACACCCACTTCGGGTCCATGGACGATCTGCGGGCGGAGGTGGCGCGGGAGGGCTTCGACCGCCTGCGCCGGCGGCTCCGCACGGTGGAGCCCTCCGACGACCCGGTGGCCGACCTGGTCCGGCTCGGTGCCGCCTACCTGGACAATGCGGTGGAGCACCCCAGCCTCTACCAGGCCATCTTCGGCCTGGGTGCCGCCACACCGGGGGCGGCGGGCGTGGCCGGTGTGGGCTACGACACCTTCCTGATCCTCGTCGACGGCGTCCAGCGGTGCATCGACGCCGGTCGGTTCCACCCCGCCGACCCGCTGTTGCTCGCCACCCAGGTGTGGGCGGGCGTCCACGGCGCCGTGGCCCTGGCCCACGCCGGCCTCCTGGACCCCGACGAGCTCGAGCGGGCGTCGGCGGCGTCGGCCCGCAACCTGTTCGTGGGGTTCGGTGACGACCGGGCCCGGGTGTCGGCGTCGTTCAGCCGCGCCGGCCGGGGAACGGAGTAAGCAAGGTCCATGGAAGACGAAGAGGGACTCATCTGGGCGGCTGTCGCCGCCGCCGTCACCCTGGGGGCCAGCACCCTGGTCCGGAAGGCCCTGGCCAAGGGGTGGAACGCCCGCCGGGGCGTGGTCCCCGGGGCACCGGGCTCGGGTGACACCTCCTGGAAGGAAGCGGTGCTCTACGCCGCGGCCTCCGGCGCGGCCGTGGGCCTGGCCCGGCTGGTGGCCGATCGGGCGCTGCAGGCGGCCAGGGCCCGAAGCGGCTCGGGCCCCCTGCCGCCGACCTGAGGCCGCACCCACGCCGGGCGGCGTCACACCCGGGTGGTGAGCGCGGTCAGCGTGCGCTGCGGGCGGCGACCACGTGTTCGCGGGTGGGCACGCGGAACCAGATGGTGGCCGCGCCGATCAGACCGAGTGCCAGCACGACCCCGACCAGCACGGGCGTGTCGCGCAGCGTGATGCTGCTGACGGTGATGGCCGCGACCATGGTGGCGGTGGCCGCCTGCTTGGCCCGGCGCGGCATGCCGAGGCCGTCGCGGTGGTCCCTGACCAGGGTGCCGACCCGGGGGAGGTCGAGCACCCACTGCTCGAACCGGGGGTTGGATCGGCTGAAGCACCAGGCGGCCACGATGAAGAACACGGTGGTGGGCAGTCCGGGCACCACGACACCGACGGCGCCCACGCCGACCGCTGCGAACCCGACCGCCAGCCAGCCCGCCCGCCCGATGCGTCCGGGGGCGGGCGCGGCGATCATTGGACCAGGCGCTCCGCGATGTGACTGATGTCCTGCACGAGCAGCACCGCCAGCAGCACGATGACGCTGCCGGCCACCGCGGTGAACGGCCAGCGCCACTTGTGGTCGGCCGCGAAGAAGCGGCGCACCGTGAAGACGTCGCACACGATGGCGACGGTGCCGATGAGCAGCCCGACCCACGGGCCCACGCCGGTGGCGAACCCGATGGCCGGGGCCACGAACGGGAACACCACGTAGGTGAGCGTGCACCGGGTGGCCGAGATCAGCATCGACTTCTGGAACGTCGACTGGGCCCGGGCGGCCGAGACGGGGGCGGCCAGGTCGGGCACGCGCAGCAGCCGGCGGGCGATGAGGTCGGCTCGCGACCGCTCGCCCGCCACACCGGCGGTGGCCGTGATCGGGCAGCTGGTGACGCCCAGGGCCTGGTGCGGGAACGGGCAGCCGCCGGCGGTGACGGCGGCGGTATCGACCGACAGGTCGGCGACCGGGGCGGACTCCATGACGGCACAGGCTACGGACTCGCGGCCGGTCGTGGAAACCCGACCGCCCCTCGGCACCGGCGGCCGGCCTCCCGGAGGAGACGAGAGATGCAGAGCGTCGCTCACCGCAGCCGTACGCTGCCTCCGTGCTCCCTCGACCTCTGGCCCGAGCCGTCCACCGTGCCGCCAACGAGGTCATCCAGCGTGGCTGGGGACGGCTCCGCATCGCCGGTGCCATCGCCCCCGGCACCCGGGCCGCCGAGCGGTTCGGATCGTTCGGTGCCGGCAGCGTCATCGGCTTTCCCGTGGCGGCCATGTACGGCGAGCGCCACATCCACATCGGCGCTGACACGCTGGTGAACACGTGGGCCACGCTCGCCGCCGGCTACTCGCCCACCCAGACCACGGTGCCGCCCCGGGCCCTGGTGATCGGCGACCGGTGCGTGATCGGCATGCGCTCGGGCATCGTGGCCCACGAGTCGATCACCATCGGTGACGACGTGTGGTTCGGCCAGGACATCTACGTGACCGACGCCAACCACGGCTACCAGGACCCCGCCACGCCACCGGGCCTGCAGCTCGGCGAGCACGAGCCGGTGGTCATCGGAGACGGCGTGTGGATCGGCCACGGATCGGTGGTGCTGGCGGGCTCGCGGATCGGGCGGCACGTGGTGGTGGCGGCGGGGTCGGTGGTGCGGGGCGAGGTGCCCGACCGGGCCGTGATCGGTGGGGTCCCGGCCCGGGTGATCCGGGTCCACCAGCCCGGCGTGGGTTGGGTGCGACCCGACGGCACGGGCGAGGTGATCCCCGAGCGGCCCACGGTGCGACCCGAGGACCTGGCCCGGCTCGCCGACCTCGACGACGACGAGCTCCAGCGCCTGGCCTGACCGGCGCCTCCCGACCCGCCCGCGTCAGCCGACGCGGTGGGCGACCAGGTCGGTGATGTGGCGTCCCGCCTCCACGCCCCGTCCCTCGTAGGTGGTCACCGGGCGATCCGGTCGGGGCGACGCCCAGGTGGGCGGGTCGTCGGGGTCCACGTCGTCGGGGTGGCCCAGGTCGGCCGCGGTGAGCCCGCCGTCGAGGTCTATCGCCAACCGGGGCTCGTGCAGCAGGGCCAGCCGCATCTGGAGGGCGTAGTCGTCCCAGTCGGTGGCCAGGTGCAGCCACCCGCCGGGGGGGAGGAGGTCGGCGACCGTGGACACGAACGACCGGTCCACCAGCCGGCGGTTGCGGTGGCGGCGCTTCGGCCACGGGTCGGGGAACAACACGCGCACGGCGTGCACCACCGCGCCGTCCTCCCGGCCGGGATCGGCGAGGTCCACCACCAGCGTGGTCACGTCCGCGTCGAGCACCCGCACGTTGGCCGGCCCCTCGCGGTCGAGGGCCTGGAGCAGGCGCGCCAACCCCGGGCGGTGGAGCTCCACGGCCACCACGTCGTGGTCGGGGTGCTGGGCCGCCCACGCGCGGGTGGCCTCACCCGTGCCCACGCCCACGTCGAGCAGGCGCGGGGCCGACCGGCCGAACGCGGCGGTCAGCGTGGAGTCCCGCAGCGGCACGGTGAGGCCCCAGCGGGGGGTGAGGGTGGCCAGAGCGTCCCGCTTGGCATCGGACATGCGACCCCGGCGCTTGGTGGTGCGGACCGCCCGGGCGGCGGCACCCTGGTCGCGGCTCGACGGATCGGTGGTCACCCCGCCATCTTCGTCGGCCCGGCGGCGGGTGCCCGGTGGTCCGGCCGGAGGGGCCACCGGATACCGTCTGCTGGCGTGAGCCCGGAGCGAGCGACGTCGAGTGGTGGGCGCCGGTGGCGGGGCGAGCGCGGCTTCACCCTGTCGGAGCTCTTGTTGGTGTCGGTGTTCGTGGTGGGCCTGGTGCTGATCGCGGTCACGTCGGCCCACGACATCGCCGCCGACACCCGCCAGAGCAACTGCCAGACCGAGCTGCGGAACCTCAAGATGGCCGTGGCCGGGTACCACGCGTCCCGGGGCAGCTACCCGTCGACGGTGGCCGAGGTGCTGGCGGCCGGCGAGGTCCCCGCTGCAGATGTCGACAGCTGGTCGATCACCGGCGGCGGCGGCGCCGAGCCGCCCTCCTACCGGCCCGATCTCTCCAAGTGCTGAGGGCTGGCAGTCGCTGATGGGGCAGGGCCCGTGGCCCGGCGGCGGGTCACGGCGGTGAGGGTCACGGCCACGGCCGCGGCGACCAGGTTGCCGAACAGCCACGCGCTGCGGGCCCCCTCGATCCCGTTGCGGGGCACCAGCACGAGGGCCGGGCCCACGATGGCCACGGTGAGGGTGACGGTGATGGCCACGGTGGCCACGTTCCGGTGCAGGATGCGGGCCTCGGCCAGGTACAGCGACGTGAGCGCCCACGGCACGCCGGCCAGCATCATCAGCGGCAGGATCTCCGCGGCATCGCGGTAGTCCTCGCCGTAGGCCGCCACCACCACGCCCTTGCCCAGGAACGTGACCACGGTGCCGACCGCCATGAGCCCCACCGCGAGCAGGAGGGCGAGTCGCATCTGCGACCGGACCTGGGCCCCGTCCTTGCCGCCTTCGGCCAGCAGGGCCTGCCCGATGGCCGACGGCACGTAGAAGGCGATCGACACGATGCCCCACGCCACGTAGAAGCTCGAGTTGACCGAGCTGCTCACGTTCAGGAGCACGATCACCGGGAGGGCGAAGTAGGGCGCCTGGTAGGCCAGCGTCGAGAGGTAGTTGATGCCGGCGTAGCGGCTGGCGGCCCGGGCGGTGGTGGGCACGGGGCCGAGTCGGTGGCGTCCCCCGGTGGTGCGGTTGATGAACGCCACCCCCACGATGCCCGACAGCGCCACCGGCCCGCCCAGGTACAAGAACAGCAGGAAGGAGCGGTGCTCGCCGCCCTGGCCGAGGTGCACGAGGGCGATCTTGGCCACGCCCACCGCGATGATCCGGAACAGGACCAGGCCCCAGCGACGCATGGTCATGGCCCGTACGTCGACGATCAGCGACCACGCCGAACCCATGACGACCAGGGCGAACACCGCGAACCCGCCCACCGGGTGCCAGTTCCAGAGGACGTCGGCGGCCTGGGGGCGGGCGATGGCGAGGTAGGCCCCTGACGCCACCACCGAGGCGGCGGCGGTGGCGAGCACCCCCCAGGTGAACACGGTGTGGGCGTCGACCGACCGGTCGGCCGCGTAACGGGCCAGGGCCACCGGCAGGCCGAGGCCGGCCAGGTACACCACGAACAACGCCGAGGTGTAGAGGGCCGTGGCATCACCGAAGGTGTCCTTGGCGTCGAGCTGGGCGACCAGGAGCGAGAAGGCCATGCCGCCGATGCCCTGGGCCGCCGCCCCCAGGACGAGCACGCTGGACCCGGTGAGCAGGTGGCGGTGGCCGCCCCCGCGCTCGCGCAGCGTGCGGCGGGCGGCGGCGGTCTCAGGTGGCGGATCGCCGGCCCCGGGGTCGCTGGCGGGGGCGACCGTGGCGGCAGGGGTCGGATCGATCACAGCGGATCCACTGTAGGTCCGGGGTGGCGCCCGGCCCGGGGTCCAGCGCCTCGGCGGGCCCGCTCTTGACCCGCCGGTCAAGGTGGGCTCTAGCCTGGCCCGATGGCCACCCAGACCAGCGATGCCGCCGTTCCCCGGGCCCGGCTGCGCGCCGAGCCCGGCGGAGGCACCTACCCGGGGGCGCGGCGACCCGACCGCCACCGCACCGTCGACAGCGACGGCCTGGCCCTGGCGGTGTGGGAGTGGGGTGAACCCGATGCCCCGCCGGTGCTGTGCGCCCACGGTGGCTTCGACTTCGCCGGCACCTACGACAGCCTGGCGCCGCTGCTCGCCGACGCCGGCTGGCGGGTGGTGTGCTGGGACCAGCGCGGCCACGGCGACTCCGAGCACGCCGCCCTCTACTCCTGGGACGCCGACCGCCGAGACGCCCTCGCCGTGCTCGACAGCCTGGGGACGGCCCCCGTTCCGCTCGTGGGCCACTCCAAGGGTGGTGCCCTGCTGCTCTCGCTCGCCGACGCCGTGCCCCACCGGGTGAGCCACCTCGTGAACCTCGACGGTCTGCCGTCGAGCCGATCGTGGCCCGACGTGCCCGAGCACAACCGCACCCGCATGCGTCGCAGCGAGCTGACGGGCTGGCTCGACCATCGCCGCAAGGCGGGCGACAAGGTGCGGCGACCCGGCACCATCGCCGAGTTGGCCGAGCGTCGGGGCCGCATGAACCCCCGCCTCGACCCGGCCTGGCTGGAGTACCTCGTACCCATCGGGGGCTACGAGCAGCCCGACGGCTGGCGCTGGAAGATCGACGCCTCCATGCGCATGGGCGGGTTCGGCCCCTGGCGTCCCGAGTGGTCCATGAACCTCCTGCCCTCGGTGGGGATGCCGGTGCTGTGCGTGCTGGGCCTGGACATCGAGGTCATGGGCTGGGGCACCCTGCCCGAAGACGTCGAGCCCATGCTCCCCAGCCGGGGCCGGTTCGTGCCCCTCGAGGGCGTGGGCCACTTCGTGCACATCGAACAGCCCCGCCTGGTGGCCGACCACGTCCTGGAGTTCCTGGCATGACCGTCGTCACCGTCCACCACGTGCGCACGCGGCTGGCCCTGCACCCGCTGCGCTCGGCCCGACCCGACGCCGGGTCGGAGCGCCCGCTGCTCCTGCTCCACGGGCTGGGCGAGCACACCCCGCACTCGGCTCCGCCGGTCACCGACCCCTGGCCCGGCCCGGTGTGGGGCCTGGACTTCACCGGGCACGGGGGCTCCACGATGCCCAAGGGAGGCGGGTACACCGCTGAAGCGCTCATGGCCGACGTCGACGCCGCCCTCGGCCACCTCGTTCCCGACGCGTCCGCGGGCCCGGCCACGGTGCTCGGCCGTGGGCTCGGCGGCTACGTCGCGCTGCTCATCGCCGGGGCCCGCCCCGAGCTGGTGGGTGGGATCGTGATCACCGACGGCCCCGGCCTGGCCGGGGGCGGGCCGGCCCCCCACTCGTCCAGCGTGGTGCGCACCCGCCCCCCGGGCCCCGCCCCGGCCACGCCCGACCCCTATGCCCTGGTGGAGCTGGCCCGCGACGTCCGCCCGGGTGACTACGCCACGGCCTACGCCCGCCAGGCCGTGGAGTTCGGACCGGTCGACAACCCGATCGCGGTCGCCACCCGGTCCCGGCCGCCCTGGCTGGAAGCCATCGTGTCCGAGCCCGGCGTGGTGGTGGAGCCGGTGGACGCGGCCCTGGCGCGCTACGCCCGCTGACCGTCCCCGAACGGGGCGTCGTCGCCCGCGGTGTCGGGTGCTTCAGCCGGTGCGGGCCACCACGAAGGCCGCGAGCTCGGTGAGCGCGGTGCCGACCTCGGCCTCCACCGGCAGGGTGGCCAGCGACGCCACGGCCTGCGCCGCCAGGGCGTCGATCTCCCGTTCCACCGCGGCCAGGGCACCGGTGGCCACCAGCACCTCCTGCACGTCGGCGACCGCATCGGTTCCCAGGGCGGGGTCACCCACCTGGTCGAGCACCGCCTGCTGTGGGCCGGTGGCGTGCTCGTGGGCCACGGCCAGGAGCATGGTGGGCTTGCCCTCACGCAGGTCGTCGCCGACGGGCTTGCCGGTGAGCGCGGTGTCGCCGAACGCGCCCAGCACGTCGTCGCGGAGCTGGAACGCCTCGCCCAGCGGATCGCCGTACCGGCTGAGCGGCTCGGCCAGGGCGTGGCCGCCGGCCAGCGCCGCCCCGAGCTGCAGGGGCCGTTCGATCGTGTACTTGCCCGACTTGTAGCGGGCGATGCGGCGGGTGCCGGCCCGGTCGCGACGGCCCTGGGCGGTACCGATGAGGTCGAGGTACTGGCCCACGTTGAGCTCGACGCGCAGCTCGTTCCAGAGGCGGATCACGTCGGCGGGACCGGCCGGGAGCAGCTGGTCGGCGTACACGAACGCCAGGTCGCCGGCCAGGATGGCCACGCCCTCGCCGAACCGGCGCGACTCGCCGGCCCATCGCTCGGTCTCGTGGCGGGTGAGGAACTGGCGGTGCACCGCCGGCGCGCCGCGTCGGGAGGCGGACCCGTCCATCACGTCGTCGTGGATGAGGGCGAAGCCCTGGAGCAGCTCGAAGGCGGCGCCGGCGTCGACCACCACGGGGTCGTCGGGATCGCCGCCCGCGGCCCGGAACCCCCAGTGGCAGAACGCCGGACGGAGGCGCTTGCCCCCGCTGAGCACCAGTCGCTGCAGGGCCTCGAGGGGTTCGGCGAGGGTGGGATCGAGCGCGGCCCAGCGCACCCGCTCTTCGTCGAGGAGGCCGGCGATGCGGGCCTCGACCCGTTCGGCGATCATCGCCAGATCCGCCGGCAGCAGCCGGGCGGGGCCGCCGTCGGCCGAGGGCGGGTCTGTGCGGGGAGACGGCGGCAGGCCTGCCATGACCGCAAACCCTACGGCTGACCGGATCGAATCACGCCATCGCCGACCCGGTCCCTACGCTCGTGCCCCATGGGTGTGCCGGGCCGGTCGGCCACGATGACGGCGGCGGTCATGGTGGTGGTCGGGCTGGTGGTCGGTGCGGCGCTGACGGGCTGCGGCCGCGAGGACTTCCCGGACCGCACGGCCCGCGTGGATCTCGACGGGGCGGTGCTGACCTTCGACCTCGAGTCGTGCGGGCTCGACGGCGACACCCTCTTCGTGGTCGGTCGCCAGGGGGCGGGGCCCGTGCTGCAGGCGGTGGTGGCCCTGGCCGACGACGGCACCACCGGCATCTCCGAAGGCACCGGGGTGTCGGTGGACCGCGACGACCGCACCTATGAGGCCTTCGGGGCCGACTCCTGGCGGCTACGCGGCGAGCGGAGTGACCCGCCCGGCACGGTGGCGTGGGCCCGACTGCGGGGGAGTCGAATCCAGGTCGGTGGCGAGCTGGACCCGGGCGAGGGGGCGGCCGTGCCGTTCACCCTCGACGCCCGCTGCGACGAACCGGACTGACGGCGAACCGGATTGACGACGGCCGGACTGACCACCGCCTGCCGAGCAGTCAGGTAGGCAGCCAGGCGGGCGGTCAGGTGGGCGGGTCGAGGTCGCCGACCACCTCCTGCACGCGGGCCCGGGCGGCCGTGATCCGGTCTCGGCAGTGGGCCACCAGTTCGGCGGCCCGGGCGACGTCGTCTGCCACGCGGTCCACGTCGGGTTCGTCGTGCTCGAGCCGGTCGAGGATGGTCTCCAGTTCGGCCAGGGCCTCGGTGTAGCCCAGGTCGGCGGTGGGGGTGGGCTCGGTCATGTGGGGGCTCCTGGGGGCGGCGACGCCGGAGAGGGGTGGACGTGCACACCGTCGGGGTCGACGGTGCTGGTGGCGGTGCCGTCGGCGAACCGGGTCACGAGCCGGGTGCCGGGGGCGAGGTGGGTGACCGAGCGGACGGCCCGGCCGTCTGCCCCGGTGGTGATGGTCCAGCCGCGGGCGAGGGCCAGGGCCGGGTCGTGGGCCCGGGCCCGGGCGGCCAGGCCGTACAGGTCTCGTTCGGCCCGCTGCAGCGCCCGGACGGATCCCCGGGCGGTGCGGGCCTCGGCCTGGTCGAGGCGGGTGGCGTGCACCTGCAGGGTGCGTGCCACGCCGCGGCCG
>WBZL01002026.1_pt1 | contig 20187 bp, 15 predicted proteins | sample 5204291 | NCBI WGS metagenome assembly WBZL01 (sample SAMN12344345, study PRJNA552823) | activated sludge metagenome | biome: Activated sludge suspended growth; feature: Nitrification reactor; material: Wastewater; isolation source: activated sludge from nitrification reactor of wastewater...
GGGTGCGCTGCTGGCCGGGCTGCCGACGTGGCCGGCGGCGCTGGCCGAGCGGCTGCTGCCGCGGGCGGCCGGCAACCCGTTCTTCCTGGAGGCGCTGGTGCGCATGCTGGTCGACGACGGCGTCATCGACACCCGCCAGCGGCCATGGGTGCTGCACGAGGACCGGCTGGCCGCGCTGCGCGTGCCCGAGACGCTGGTGGCGGTGCTGCAGGCGCGGCTGGACGCGCTGCCGGCCGACGAGCTCACCGCGCTGCAGCGCTCCAGCATCGTCGGTCCGGTCTTCTGGGATGCCGCGCTGGCAACCATCGACGCCCGGGCGCCACAGGCCCTGCCGCTGCTCGGGCAGCGCGCGCTGGTGCAACCGGTGCCGGAGAGCACCTTCGACGGCACCGCCGAACATCGCTTCGTGCACGCGCTGCTGCACGAGGTGACCTACGGCACCGTGCTCAAGGCCGAACGCCAGGCCGGCCACGCGGCCGTGGCGCGCTGGCTGGCCGAGCGGGTGGGCGAGCGCGCCGGCGAGTTCCTGGCGCTGACCGCCGAGCACTTCGAGCGTGCCGGCGACAGCGCGCGCGCGCTGGACTACTGGGACCTGGCGCATGTCGATGCGTTCCGGCGCTTTGCCAACGAGGCCGCGCTGCATGCGGCCGACCGGGCCCTGGCGCAGCCGGCGCTGCGCGACCCGCGCTGGCGCTACAGCCTGCTGGCCAACCGCCTCGAGTCGCTCGAAGGCATGGGGCGCAGCGCCGAGGCGGAGCAGGTGGCCGCCGAGATGAGCGCCTGGGCCGAGCAGCAGGACGACGACGCGATGCGGGCCGACCTGCTGGCGTCGCGGGCGCTGGTGGCCGACCACCATGGCCGCAGCGACGAGGCTGCCCGGCTGGCCGACGAGGCGGTGCGGCTGGGCGAACGGGCCGCCGACGATGCCGCCGGCGCCGCGCTGGCCCTGGCCCACGGCGAGCGCGCCTGGCTGGCCACCCAGCGCCACGACTGGCCGACGGTCGAGCGCGAGATCGCCGCCGCGCTGCAGGCGGCGCGCCGCGCCGCGCGCACGCCGCGCCGCCAGATGGGCTACGACGGCTTCCAGCACCAGCTGCGCGTGATCCAGCTCGAAGCGCTGGCGCTACAGGGCCGCGATGCCGACGTGGTGACCGCGATCGAGCAGGCCCTGATCGAGCCCGGGCTGCGCCTGCGCGACCGGTTCAACTTTCTGAGCCGTCGTGCGCCGTCGCTGCGTGCGCTGGGCCGGTTCGAGGAGGCCGAGGCGACCTCGCGCCAGGTGCTCGATCTGGCCGGGCAGGCCGGCATGCCGCGGCTGCGCGTCTTCGGCCTGATGCAGCTGGCCGAGTCGGCGCTGGCCGGCGGGCGCCTGGGCGAGGCCGGCAGCCTGGCCGACGAAGCCGAGTCGCTGGCGCGTTCGCTCGACGACGCGGCGGATGCGCCGGGCATTGCCGAGCTGCAAGGCCGCATCGCCCAGGCGCACGGTCGCCACGACGAGGCGCGACGGCGCTGGCAGGACGCCGTGACCGGCTTCGTCGCCCTGGGACGGATGCCGGAGGCGCTGGCCACGCGCTGCGACCTGGCGCGCCTGGACCTGGCCGAGGGCGTCCGCGACCAGGCCCTGGCGGCCGTCGATGCGGTGCTGGCCGAGGCGGCGCCCCCCATGCCCGGCGGCGCACATGGCCTGGGGCCCGCCGCGCTGGTGGCCGCACAGGCCGTGCTGGCAGCGTGGGGCGATGCACGCGCCAATGTCCTGCTCCACGAGCTGCGGGCCCGTCTGGACGAGCGGCTGGCCGCCTTGCCCGACGAGGCCGCGCGCCGGCTGCTGGTGCAACGGGTGCCGCACTGGGCGGCCGTGGCGGCGCTGGGATGAGCGAGCTCGACCGCCGGCCCGGCGGGGCCCACGAGCTCGCGGGGGCGCAGCCCGATGCCGCCGTCTCTGCGTCCGACCCGGGCGCGTCGGCATCCCCGACGTTCGACTTCACCTGGCGCGGCGAGCTCACCGGCGCGCTCGGTGCCACCGCGGCGATGCTGCCCTTCGTGCTGAGCTACGGCTTCATCGCCTTCGGCGCGCTGGGGCCGGCGGCGGCACAGGTGGGGCTGGGCGCCTCGGTGCTCTCGGTGGTGCTGGGCGCCTGGCTGTTCGCCGCGCTCAGCCGCAGCCGGATGCCGGCGGCGTCGCCCAGCGCGTCGTCGACGATCATCCTCTCGGGGGCAGTGCTGGCGCTGGTGCGCGATCCCACGCTGCGCCAGCAGCTGCCGCTGCTGCTGGCCGCGGTGGCGAGCGTGGTGGCCGCCTCCGGCCTTCTCACCATGGGGTTGGGCCTGCTGCGCGCCGGCAGCCTGGTGCGCTACGTGCCGCAGCCGGTGCTGGCCGGCTTCATGAACGGCGTGGCGATCCTCATCGGGCTCTCGCAGGTGCCGCCGCTGCTGGGCCTGCCCGCCGGGGCCTGGGAGCGGCAGGGCCTGTCCGCGCTGGCCGGCTGGCAGGCCGGTGCGCTGGCCGTGGCGCTCGGCACCGCGGCGCTGGTGGCGCTGATCGGCCGGCGCTGGCCGCGCGCGCCGGCGCCGGTGCTGGCGCTGCTGCTGGCCGGCACCGCGGTGTGGGCCTGGCAGGCGGCATGGCCTCCGTCCACCGGCTCCGCGTTGCGCGCCATCGGACCGCTGCAACCCGCGCTGCCCTGGCCCGACGTGCTGGCCCCGTTGCTGCACGAAGCCGGGCGCGCGGCGCTGCGACCGCATCTCGGCACGCTGGCGGTCACGGCGCTGCTGCTGGCGTTGATCGGATCGCTCGAATCCGTGCTCAACCTGGCGGCGGTGGACCAGCTCAGCGGCGAGCGCAGCGCGCCCAATCGGGAGCTCGTGGCGCTGGGTCTGACCAACGTGCTGGGCGCCACGCTGGGCGGCCTGCCGCTGGTGTACCTGCGCCTGCGCGCCCTGGCGGGCTGGGCCGCGGGCGGCCGCACCTGGCGCACGCCGGTTCTCGACGCCGGGGTGCTGGTGCTCGTCTTCACGCTCGGTCTGCCCCTGGTGCAGCGCCTGCCGACCGCGGTGGTGGCCGGCATCGTGGTGATGCTGGCCTGGGCGCTGGTGGACCGCTGGAGTGGCCGCCTGGTGGTCCAGGTGCTGCGCGGCGATCGCAGCGCCGACACCCTGCGCAACCTGGCGGTGGTGGTGCTGGTGTGCGCGGCCACCGCCGTGTGGGGCTTCGTCGCCGGGGTCGGATTGGGCATCGTCGCGGCGATGCTGATCGTCATCGGCGCGCTCGAGCGCAGCCTGGTGCGCACGCGTTGCACGGCCGTGCAGCTGCCCAGCCGGCGCGCCCGGCGTGCGCCTCAGGAGGCGCTGCTCGGCAATGCGCGGCCGCGCATCCACGTGCTGGAGCTGGAAGGGGCGCTGTTCTTCGGCAACAGCGAGCGCGTGCGTGCCGAGGTCGACGCCTTGCCGTCGGACGCCACCGACTGCGTGGTCGACCTGCGCCGTGTCAGCACGCTCGATGCCTCCGGCGCGCTGGCGCTGGCGCAGGCCGATGCCGCGCTGCGCCGGCGCGGCGCACGCCTGCACCTGGCCGGCGTGCTGCCGGGCAACCGCCATGGCCAGGCGCTGCGCGCGCAGGGCCTGGAACTCGACACCGACGGGGGCGACGGCCTGGCCGTGTATCCCGATGCCGACCATGCGATCGAAGCCGCCGAGGAGGCCGCGCTGGAACGCCTGGCACCGGAGCTGTCGCAGCGCCCGGTGCCGCTGGAGAGCTGCCAGCTCTTCGAAGGCCTCGACGCGGCCCAGCGCCAGCGCCTGCGGTCCTGTCTGCGCGAGCTGCGACTGGCACCCGGCCAGCAGCTGTTCGCCACCGGCGACGCGGGCCCCGCGCTGTACCTGGTGACCGCGGGCTCGGTGAGCGTGCTCGACCCGGCCCGCACGCACCGCTACGCCAGCTTCTCGCCCGGCATGTGCTTCGGCGAGACGGCCGTCCTGGGCGGCGGCGGGCGCACCGCCGACGCGGTGGCCGACGGCGCCACCGTGCTGCACGAGCTCGGTGGCGAGGCCATGCACGCGCTGCAGCGCGAGGACCCGGCGCTGGCCGCCCAGGTCTACCGCAACCTGGCGCGGCACCTGTCGGAGCGGCTGCGCGCCGCCGCCTCGGGCTGGCGCGCGGCCGCCGGCTGAGGCGCAGGCCTCGGCGCCGAGGCCCGGCGCCGCCTCACCCCCTGTGAATGCGGGGCCCGCCCGCCGGCGTCGCGGTCACGGCGACGCCCGTCTGTCAGCCCCTGTTGGGCTGGCGTCAGAGGGGGGTCAGTGCCCGGCTCAAGCATCGCGGCCTGGCTGTCGCCGCCTCGTGCAGCGGCCGCCGGGTCGCTACGCAACCGAGGAGAACACACACATGCAAGCCGATCTGGCCGAGCGCATCGCTGCGCATCCGAAGTACCAGGAGTTGAAGTCCAAACGCACCGGCTTCGGCTGGTCGCTGACGATCGCCATGCTGGTCGTCTACTACGGCTTCATCCTGCTGGTGGCCTTCAACAAGCCCTTCCTGGCCACGCGCCTGGGCGAAGGCGTCATGACGATGGGCATGCCCATCGGCCTGGCCGTCATCGTCTTCACGATCGTCATCACGGCGATCTACGTCCGGCGCGCCAACAGCGAGTTCGACAACCTCTCGGAAGAGATCCACAAGGCGGTGCTGAAATGAAATCCGCCACCAAGACCCTCCTCGGCGCGGCAGCCCTGGTCGCCACCGGTGCGGCGCTGGCTGCCGGTGCCGATCTCGGCCAGGCCGAGAAGCAGGCCACCAACTGGACGGCGATCACGATGTTCGCCGTCTTCGTGGCCTTCACGCTGTGGATCACCAAGTGGGCCGCGGCCAAGACCAAGAGCGCGGCCGACTTCTACACCGCCGGCGGCGGCATCACCGGCTTCCAGAACGGCCTGGCGATCGCCGGCGACTACATGTCGGCGGCCTCGTTCCTGGGCATCTCGGCGGCCGTGATGGCCAGCGGCTTCGACGGGCTGATCTACTCGATCGGCTTCCTCGTCGGCTGGCCGGTGGTGACCTTCCTGCTCGCCGAGCGGCTGCGCAACCTGGGCAAGTTCACCTTCGCCGACGTGGCCGCGTTCCGCTTCGCGCAGACGCCGGTGCGGCTGTTCGCCGCCAGCGGCACCCTGGTGGTGGTGGCCTTCTACCTGATCGCGCAGATGGTCGGCGCGGGCCAGCTCATCAAGCTGCTGTTCGGGCTGGAGTACTGGATCGCGGTGGTCATCGTCGGCGCGCTGATGATGGTCTACGTGCTCTTCGGTGGCATGACCGCGACGACCTGGGTGCAGATCATCAAGGCCATCATGCTGCTGTGCGGGGCCTCGTTCATGGCCTTCATGGTGCTGCTGGCCTTCGGCTTCAGCCCCGAGGCGATGTTCGCCAAGGCGGTGGAGATCAAGACGGCCCTGGCCGTCAAGGGCGGCAAGTCGCCGGAAGAGGCGGCCAAGGTCGGCTTCTCGATCATGGGCCCGGGCGGCTTCGTCAAGGACCCGATCAGCGCCATCAGCTTCGGCATGGCGCTGATGTTCGGCACCGCCGGGCTGCCGCACATCCTGATGCGCTTCTTCACCGTGCCCAACGCCAAGGAGGCGCGCAAGTCGGTGCTGTGGGCGACCACCTGGATCGGCTACTTCTACATCCTGACCTTCATCATCGGCTTCGGCGCCATCACCTTCGTGCTGACCAACCCGCAGTTCCTCGACGCCAAGGGCGCGCTGCTGGGCGGCGGCAACATGGCGGCCATCCACCTGGCCAACGCGGTGGGCGGCAACGTGTTCCTCGGCTTCATCTCGGCGGTGGCCTTCGCGACCATCCTGGCGGTGGTGGCCGGCCTGACGCTGTCGGGTGCCAGCGCCGTGTCGCACGACCTCTACGGCACCGTCATCAAGGCCGGCAAGGCCGACAGCGCCAGCGAGCTGCGCGTGTCCAAGATCACCACGGTGTGCCTGGGTCTGGTCGCGGTGGTGCTGGGCATCGCCTTCGAGAAGCAGAACATCGCCTTCATGGTGTCGCTGGCCTTCGCGATCGCCGCCTCGGCCAACTTCCCGGTGCTCCTGATGAGCGTGCTGTGGAAGGGCTGCACGACGCGCGGCGCGGTGATCGGCGGCTTCCTGGGCCTGATCAGCTCGGTGGTGCTGACGGTGGTGTCGCCGGCGGTGTGGGAGGCGACGCTGGGCAACCCCAAGGGCTCGGCGCTGTTCCCGTACACCAGCCCGGCGCTGTTCTCGATGACCATCGGCTTCGTCGGCATCTGGCTGTTCAGCCTGCTCGACGGCAGCCAGCGTGCGCGTCAGGACAAGGCCGGCTTCTTGGCCCAGCAGGTGCGGTCGGAGACCGGCATCGGCGCGTCCGGCGCCTCGGGTCACTGATCCACAATCGGCCGCGGCCCTGGCCGCGGCCTCCTGTCCCACGGGGCTGCAGGCGCGAAGGCCTGCAGCCCCGCCTCGCTTGCCGCGCCCACCGATGTCCGCCCCTCCGACGCCGGAACCCCCGAGCCCCGAACTGCTGACGCTGATGACGGCGCGGGTGCGCGACGCCTACCTGCGCAAGCCGTTCTACGTCGACGGCGGCGACGACGTGGTCACCGTGTGCCGGCAGCTGGCCGCCCACGGCAGCACTTTCGCGCTGGTGCGCGACGGCACGCGGCTGGGCATCTTCACCACCACCGACCTGCGCGACGCGCTGCTGCGACCCGAGCCGCCGCACACGCTGCCGGTGCGCGAGGCGGCACGCTTCGAGCTGGTCGAGGTGCACCCCGATGCCGAGGTCTTCGAGGCGCTGTGGCTGATGGTGCGCCACCGCGTCCACCGGCTGGTGGTGCGTGACGGCGACCAGGTGCTGGGCGTGCTGGGCCAGCTCGACCTGGTGAGCTTCGTGGCCCACCACTCGCACATCGTGGCGCAGCAGATCGACGACGCGACGCGCATCGACGAGCTGACCGAGGCGGCCGCGCGCATCGACGAGATCGTCGCCCTGTTGCACGGCAGCGGCATCCGCATCGAGCGCATCGCCCGGCTGGTGAGCGAGCTCGACACGCGGCTGATCGCGCGCGCCTGGACCCTGGTGGCGCCGCCGGACCTGCAGGCGGCCAGCTGCCTGCTGGTGATGGGCAGCGAGGGTCGCGGCGAGCAGATCCTCAAGACCGACCAGGACAACGCGCTGCTGCTGCGCGACGACTTCGACGCCCGCGACGTGCCGGCCGTCGCGCGCCGCTTCAGCGAGGTGCTGGCGGGCTTCGGCTACCCGCCGTGCCCGGGCGGCGTGATGCTGTCCAACCCGCTGTGGTGCCAGGGCGTCGGGGCCTTCGGCGAGACCCTGCGCGGCTGGCTGGGTGGCGGCGATCCCGACGGTCCGATGAACCTGGCGATCTTCTTCGACGCCGTCGCGGTGGCCGGCGACGCGTCGCTGCTGGCGACGGCGCGCGCCCGGCTGACGCAGATGTTCAGCGGCTCCGACCGCGAGCTGGCGCACTTCGCCGCCGCGGCCGACCAGTTCGCGCTGCCGGGCAACTGGCTGACCCGGCTGACCACCCGCCGCGACGACCAGCCGCTGGACCTGAAGAAGCTCGGCACCTTCCCGATCGTGCACGGGGTGCGTGCGCTGGCCCTCAAGCACGGCGTGCAGCAGCGCAGCACCGCCGAGCGCCTGCAGGCGCTGGCCGCCGGCGGGCATCTCGATGCCGCGTTCGCGCAGGAACTGATCGACGCGCTGCACTTTCTGATGGGCCTGCGGCTGGCGCACCAGCTGCGCCAGCGCGCCGGCGGCGCCGTGCCCGGCAACGTGGTGCGCGCCGCCGAGCTCGGCGTGCTCGAGCGCGAGCCGCTGCGCGACTCGCTGGCCATCGTGCGCCGCTTCCGCACCCTGCTGCGCCAGCGCTTCCAGCTCGACGCGCTGTAGCCCCGCCGCCTGGAGGCGGTGCGGCCCCGCCGGCCATAGGGGTTTTCGATAGCACCCACCCCGGGTGCCGCGTCAGAGACCGGTAAGCGACCCCCTGGAAAGTGCATCTGTCTAAATATTCCAGCCAATCCCATTGGTCGGAATGCTCGATCCCCACTCCAGGAGACGTCCATGCAGCATGACGCGCAGGGCTACTGGAAGGCGACGCTGGGCCTGTTGACCAAGATCCTGGTCATCTGGTTCGTCGTCTCCTTCGGTGCCGGCATTCTTTTCGCCGATGCCCTCAACGGCATCAAGCTCGGCGGATACCCGCTGGGCTTCTGGTTCGCCCATCAGGGGTCGATCTACATCTTCATCGCGCTGATCTTCTGGTACGCGAAGAAGATGGGCGACATCGACCGCGAATTCGACGTTCACGAGGACTGACGAGGCGGCCATGGAACTTCAAACCACCATCTACCTCGTCGTCGGCCTGAGCTTCGCGCTGTACATCGGCATCGCGTTCTGGGCCCGCGCCGGGTCCACCAGCGAGTTCTACGCCGCCGGCGGCAGCGTGCACCCGGTGATGAACGGCATGGCCACCGCGGCCGACTGGATGAGCGCCGCGTCGTTCATCTCGATGGCCGGCCTGATCTCCAACATGGGCTACGGCGGCGGCCTGTTCCTGATGGGCTGGACCGGCGGCTACGTGCTGCTGGCCATGCTGCTGGCCCCGTACCTGCGCAAGTTCGGCAAGTTCACAGTGCCGCAATTCATCGGCGACCGCTTCTACTCCAAGAGCGCGTCGACGGTGGCCGTGATCTGCCTGCTGACGGCGTCGATCACCTACATCATCGGCCAGATGACCGGTGTGGGCGTCGCGTTCTCGCGCTTCCTGGGGGTCTCCAGCGACGTCGGCATCTACGTCGGCATGGGCATCGTGTTCCTGTACGCGGTGTTCGGCGGCATGAAGGGCATCACCTACACCCAGGTGGCGCAGTACATCGTGCTGATCCTGGCCTACACGATCCCGGCGATCTTCATCTCGCTGCAGCTCACCGGCAATCCGATCCCGCAGCTCGGCCTGGGCTCCAAGCTCGCGGGCCACGACGTGTCGCTGCTGGCCAAGCTCGACCAGGTGGTCACCGACCTGGGCTTCGGCAAGTACACCACGTCGCTGCCGGGCAGCACGCTGAACATGTTCATGTACACGATGTCGCTGATGATCGGCACCGCCGGCCTGCCGCACGTGATCATGCGATTCTTCACCGTGCCGAAGGTCAAGGACGCGCGTTCGTCGGCCGGCTGGGCGCTGATCTTCATCGCCATCCTGTACACGACGGCTCCGGCGGTCGCGGCCATGGCCAAGACCAACCTCATCCGCACCATCACGCCCGGCGTGGTGATGAAGGACGCCAACGTCTTCGACAAGGAAGGCGCGATCAAGTACGAGGAGCGTCCGGACTGGATGAAGCGCTGGGAGAAGACCGGCCTGCTGAAGTTCGCCGACAAGAACGGCGACGGCCGCATCCAGTACTACAACGACGCCAGCAAGAACCCCGAGTTCAAGAAGAAGGCCGAGGAGGCCGGCTGGAAGGGCAACGAGCTCTCGGTCAACGCCGACATCATCGTGCTGGCCAACCCCGAGATCGCGCTGCTGCCCAACTGGGTGATCGCGCTGGTCGCGGCGGGCGGTCTGGCCGCGGCGCTGTCCACCGCGGCGGGCCTGCTGATGGCCATCTCGGCGGCGGTGTCGCACGACCTGGTCAAGGGCGTGTTCAACCCGAACATCAGCGAGAAGGGCGAGCTGATGGCCGGCAAGATCTCGATGGCCGTGGCGATCGTGATCTCGGGCTGGCTGGGCCTCAACCCGCCGGGCTTCGCAGCCGGCACCGTGGCGCTGGCCTTCGGGATCGCGGCGAGTTCGCTGTTCCCCGCGATCATGATGGGCATCTTCAGCAAGAAGATGAACAAGGAAGGCGCGATGGCCGGCATGCTGGCGGGCCTGTTCATCACGCTGTTCTACGTGTTCGCGCACAAGGGGCTGTTCTTCATCAAGGGCACCGAGTACCTCAACGTGATCGGTGGCGCCAACAGCTTCTTCGGCATCACGCCGGAGGCCTTCGGCGCGGTCGGCGCGATCGTCAACTTCGTCGTCGCCTTCGCGGTGGACAAGGTGACGCAGGAGCCGCCCGAGCACATCCAGCACATGGTCGAGGCGGTGCGCATCCCGCGCGGCAGCAAGGCCGTCGACGGCGCGCACTGAGCGTGCGGGCCGGGCACCGCCCGGCCCCCTGGCGGCCTGTAAGCTCCCACGCGGGCTTGCAGGCCAGAATCGAGGCCCCGCCGGCCCGTCCGGACGGGGCCTCGGTGTTTTCGGGCCTCCATCCCTCACGAGGATCGGCATGAGTTTCGATGTCAGCGTCGCCCTGACCTGGATCCTGTTCCTGGCCCTGTTCCCGATGGCCTTCTTCTGGTTGCGCCGGGCCTGGCGCATCCTCGTGAAGCGCGACTTCTCCGAGGTCGCGCTCAAGCACGGCGAGGCACCGCCCGACCCCGAGCGCTGGGCGCCCTACGAGATGGTGGTCAACGGCGTGGCCGGCGTGGTGGTCACGCTGGTGATCATCTGGGTCGTCTTCACCGGCCTGCCCTACGAGGTGTGGACGGCGATCGCCGGCACCACCATCTGGTGCAAGTTCTTCGCCAGCTTCGCGCTCAGCCGCCACGCGCACGCGGCGGCCGCGCGTCGCAAGGCCTGACCGGCGCACCGGCCATGCGCAGCCGCCTGTTGCAGCAACGCCTGGCCGGGCTGTTCGCGCTGGCGCTGCTGCTGTTCAACTTCCCGCTGATGGCGCTGTGGGACCGCGACGCGCTGCTCTTCGGCGTGCCGCTGTTCCCGGCCGCGCTGTTCGCGCTGTGGGCCGCGCTGATCGCCGTGCTGGCCGCGTTGATGGAGCGCGAGGGAGACTGAGGTGCTCTCCCCGTCCCTGGTCCTGGCCGCCAGCTTCGCCTACCTGATGCTGCTGTTCGTGGTGGCCTGGTGGGCCGACGGGCGTGCACGCGTCGGGCGGTCGGTGATCGGCAACGCCTGGGTCTATGCCTTGTCGATGGGGGTGTACTGCACCGCCTGGACCTACTTCGGCAGCGTCGGCCGCGCCGCGTCGGGCGGCGTGTGGTTCCTGCCCATCTACCTGGGACCGATGCTGGCGATGGTGCTGGCCTGGGTGGTGCTGCGCAAGATGATCCGCATCGCGCGCACCTACCGCCTGACCTCGATCGCCGACTTCGTGGCCAGCCGCTACGGCAAGAGCCCCACGCTGGCCGGCCTGGTGACGCTGATCACCGTCGTCGGCATCGTCCCGTACATCGCGCTGCAGCTCAAGGCCATCGCCAGCGGCTACACGCTGATGACCACGCCGCTGGGTGCGCCGGCCGCGCCGCGCGGCGACTGGTGGCAGGACAGCACCTTGTACGTGGCCCTGGCGCTGGCCGGCTTCACGATGATCTTCGGCACCCGCCACCTCGACAGCACCGAGCGCCACGAGGGCATGGTGGCGGCGATCGCCTTCGAGTCGGTGGTCAAGCTGCTGGCCTTCCTGGCCGTCGGCGCCTTCGTCACCTGGGGCCTGTTCGGCGGGCTGGCCGATCTCTTCGGCCGCGCCCAGGCGGTGCCCGAGCTGAAGGCCCTGCTGGCGCTGTCGCGGCCCGAGAGGCCCTTCGCCTACGAGCAGTGGTTCGCGCTGACGGTGCTGTCGATGCTGTCGGTGGTGTTCCTGCCGCGGCAGTTCCAGGTGATGGTGGTCGAGAACGTCGACGAGCGCCACCTCCGGCGCGCCGCCTGGGCCTTCCCGGCCTACCTGCTGGCGATCAACCTGTTCGTGCTGCCGATCGCCATCGGCGGGCTGCTGCACTTCGGGCGCGGTGCGGTCAACGCCGACACCTTCGTGCTGTCGCTGCCGCTGGCCGCCGGCCAGTCCACGCTGGCGCTGGCGGCCTTCATCGGCGGCCTGTCCGCCGCCACCGGCATGGTGATCGTCGAGACCATCGCCGTCTCGACCATGGTGTGCAACGACCTGGTGATGCCGCTGCTGCTGCGCGCGCCGCGCGTGGCCGCCCGGCACGACATGGGCGCCGTGCTGCTGGGGGTGCGGCGCGCCGCGATCGTCGGCGTGATGCTGCTGGGCTATGCCTACTTCCACCTGGCCGGCGAGGCCTACGCGCTGGTCAGCATCGGCCTGATCAGCTTCGCCGCGGTGGCGCAGTTCGCCCCGCCGATGCTCGGCGGCATGTACTGGAAGGGCGGCACGCGCGGCGGCGCGCTGGCCGGCCTGGCCGCCGGCTTCGCGGTGTGGGTGTACACGCTGATGCTGCCGTCGATCGCCAAGTCGGGCTGGTGGGTCACCGACTTCGTCGAGCGCGGGCCCTTCGGCATCGAGCTGCTGCGCCCCGAGCGGCTGTTCGGGCTGGCCGAGCTCGACGGCCTGACCCACTCGCTGTTCTGGAGCCTGCTGGCCAACGTGGGGCTGTACGTCGCGGTGTCGTTGTGGCGCACGCCGTCGGCGAGCGAGACCAGCCAGGCGCTGCTGTTCGTCGACGTGTTCGACCGCACGCAGGTGGCGCGCCCGGTGTTCTGGCGCGGCCGCGCGCAGCTGGCCGACCTGCGGGCGCTGGCGGCGCGCTTTCTCGGCGGCGCGAAGGCCGAGCGCGTGTTCGACGACTACGCCCGCGCGCAAGGCCTCGATGCGGTGTCCGACCTGGTCGCCGACGCGCGGCTGGTGCAGCACGTCGAGACCCAGCTGGCCGGCGCGATCGGCAGCGCCTCGGCGCGCGTGATGGTGGCCTCGGTGGTGCAGGAGGAGGCGCTGTCGCTGGACGACGTGCTGCGCATCCTCGACGAAGCCTCGCAGCTGCGCGCGTACTCGCACGCGCTCGAGCAGGCCAGCGCCGAGCTGCGCGCCGCCAACGAGCGGCTGGAGAGCCTGGACCGGCTGAAGGACGACTTCATGTCCAGCGTCACGCACGAGCTGCGCACGCCGCTGACCAGCATCCGCGCCCTGGCCGAGCTGATGGTCGACGACCCGCAGATGCCCGAGGCGCAGCGCCAGGAGTTCCTGGGCATCGTGGTGGCCGAGACCGAGCGCCTGACGCGCCTGGTCAACCAGGTGCTGGACATGGCCAAGATCGAGTCCGGACATGCCGAATGGCACAACACCGATGTCGACCTGGTGGCGCTGATCCGCCACGCCGCGCAGACCGTGCACGAGATGCTGCGCGAGCGCGGCGTCGAACTGGAGCTCGAGCTGCCGGCGCGGGTGCCCACGCTGCGCGCCGACCCCGACCGGCTGACCCAGGTGCTGCTGAACCTGCTGGCCAACGCGGCCAAGTTCGTGCCGCGCGGCAGCGGACGCATCACGCTGCGGCTCACCACCGATGCCAGCGGCGTCACCGTCGAGGTGCACGACAACGGTCCCGGCGTGCCCGCCGCGCAGCGCGCGCTGATCTTCGAGAAGTTCCGCCAGGGCGGTGACGCCGACAACCGCCCCCAGGGCACCGGCCTGGGGCTGCCGATCAGCCGCCAGATCGTCGAACACTTCGGCGGCCGCATGGAGCTGCGTCCTGACAATGCTCAAGGGGCCTGCTTCGTGTTCTGGCTACCTTGGACCCACACCCAGGAGCCCCGGCGCGACGCCGCCGACGTGGCCCCGATCGGAGACAAGTCATGACCGCCAAGATCCTCATCGCCGACGACGAGCCCAACATCCTGATCTCGCTGGAGTACCTGATGAAGCGCGAGGGCTTCGAGGTGCATGTCGCGCGCGACGGCGAGGAGGCGCTGGCCGCGCTGCGCCGCGAGCGCCCGCGCCTGGTGCTGCTGGACGTGATGATGCCCCGCAAGACCGGCTTCGAGGTCTGCCAGGAGCTGCGCGCCGACGAGTCGCTGCGCGACACGCTGGTGCTGATGCTCACCGCCAAGGGCCGCGACACCGACGTCGCCAAGGGCCGCGGCGTGGGTGCCGACGCCTACGTGACCAAGCCCTTCTCGACCAAGGACCTGGTGCTCGAGGTGCGCCGCCTTCTGGAGCACGGGCGCGGCAGCGCGGAAGGCCAGGCGTGAGGCGGGACAAGCGGCAGATGCGGTGGGTGGCAGCCGTCGGCGCGTCGGCGCTGCTGCTGCTGCTGGCCTTCGCGGTGCTGGGCGGGGCCCTGGCCTGGACGGCGCTGACGCCGCCGGAGCAGGCACTGCTGGCCCCGCTGATCGGCCGCCTCGCGCCGCCCCTGGTGCTGGGCGCGGTGGTGGTCGTGGCCATTGCCGGTGCGCTGGCGCCGGGCCTGTACCGCCGCTGGCCGGCCGCGGTGGCGCGCCTGCGCGAGCACCTGCAGGTGCTGCTGACCACCGACACCCAGCGCGAGCTGGCCAGCCCCGGCGCGGCCGCCGACGTGCAGGCCCTGGCCGCCACCGCCGGCGAGCTGGTGCGCCAGCGCGACCAGCTGCGTGCCGACATCGCCGCCCAGGTGCGCGAGGCCAGTCGCGGCGTCGAGCAGGAGCGCAACCGCCTGGCGGCGCTGATGAGCGAGCTGACGCAAAGCGTCGTCGTCTGCAACCTCGACGGCCGCGTGCTGCTGTACAACAACCGCGCGCGCATGCAGTTCCGCGCGCTGTCCGACGCGCCCGCAGTGGCCGCCGGCGCCGAGCTGATCGGCCTCGGGCGCAGCATCTACACGGTGTTCGACCGCAAGCTCGTCGCCCACGCGCTGGAGAGCGTGCAGCAGCGGCTGCAGCGTGGCGCGGCCAACCCCAGCGCGCAGTTCGTCACCAGCACGCGCACGGGCCAGCTGCTGAGGGCGCAGATGGCGCCGGTGCGCGCCGTGGGAGGCCCGGCGGCCGAGGCCGACGGCAGCGGCGGTGGCGTGCCCGCCCTGGCCGGCTTCGTGCTGATGCTCGACAACATCACCCGCGACTACGAGCAGCAGAGCGCGCAGGAGCGGCTGCTGCACGGCCTGACCGAAGGCAGCCGCGCCTCGCTGGCCAACCTGCAGGCGGCGCTCGAGATGCTCGACGACGAAGGCCTGGACGCGGGCATGCGCGAGCGCTTCCTCGGCGTCGTGCGCGACGAGGCCGCGGCGATGAGCCGCCGCATCCACGAGCTGGCCGCGCAGAGCGCCGAAGGCCTGGCCACGCGCTGGCCGCTGGAGGAGATGCTGGGCGCCGACTTCGTGCAGGCCGCGCAGCGCCGCATCGAGGCGCTGACCGGGCTGCGCACCGGCGCGGCCGACGCCGACGTCGACGGCCAGCTCTGGCTCAAGCTCGACAGCTTTGCGCTGCTGCAGGCCCTGGCCTACCTGGCGCTGCGCCTGAAGGACGAGTTCGAGGTCAGCGCCGTGCACCTGCGCCTGGCCAAGGCCCCCGGGGCCGGGCGCGTCCGGCCCGCCCCCCAGGGGGGTTCGGGCAGCCCGGCGGAGCCGGGTCTGCCCGAGGCCGCCGACGCCCAGCGTGCGCGCCTGGACCTGCTGTGGACCGGCCAGGCGATGAGCACCGAGACCGTGATGGCCTGGGAGATGGACCCCATCTCCACCGGCCAGGAGACCAGCAGCCTGACCGTGCGCGACGTGGTGCAGCGCCACGGCGGCGAGTTCTGGTTCGAGCGCGAGCGCACCGCGCACCGCGCGTTCTTCCGCTTCCTGCTGCCGCTGGCGCCGAGCGCCGCAGCGCAGGAACAGCTCGACGCCGCGTTCGTGCACAGCGCCAGCCGCCCCGAGTACTACGACTTCGACCTCTTCGCGCAGACCGAGAGCACGCGCGCCCTCGACGACCGCCGCCTGGTCGAGCTGGCCTACACGGTGTTCGACACCGAGACCACCGGCCTGGACCCCGCCGGCGGCGACGAGATCATCCAGATCGGCGCCACCCGCCTGGTCAACGGCAAGGTGCTCAAGGGCGAGAGCTTCGAGCAGCTGATCAACCCGCAGCGCTCGATCCCCGCCGCGGGCATCCCGATCCACGGCATCACGCCCGAGATGGTCACCGGCAAGCCGACCATCGACGCCGTGCTGCCCGCGTTCCAGGCCTTCGCGCGCGACACCGTGCTGGTGGCGCACAACGCCGCCTTCGACATGCGCTTCCTGCAGCTCAAGGAAACCGCCACCGGCATCCGCTTCGACCAGCCGGTGCTCGACACGCTGCTGCTGTCGGCCGTGGTGCACCCGGCGCAGGAGTCGCACAAGCTCGAGGCCATCGCCGAGCGCTTCGACATCACCGTGATCGGCCGCCACACCGCGCTGGGCGACGCGATGGTCACCGCCGAGGTCTTTGCCAAGCTCGTGCCGCTGCTGGCCGAGATGGGCATCCACACGCTGGGCCAGGCGCGCGAGGCGGCGCAGAAGACCTACTACGCGCGGCTGAAGTACTGAGCGTGGACGCACGGGCCCGGAAGGGGCCGTGCGCCTCGCGAAGGCCGGAGGGCGATTTCACGCCCGACGGCTGGGCGTGGACCGACAGGCCCGTTGGGCTCAACAAGGGCCGGCCGCGGCCGGCCCGGCGGGATCGAGCCAGTGCCGCGCCAGCGCCAGGGCCCGGGGCAGCCGGTCGCGTGCCGCGGCGCTCAGCGGCGCGCCGAGCTCGAAGGTGTTGCCGGCCACCGCCAGCAGCGCCGCCGCTGGCGGCGCCGTGCCGCAGAGGCGCTGGCAGACCTCGAGCAGCGCCGCCGGAGCCAGCGCATGCGTGAACGCCGTCGTGCCGCGCGCGGCGGGTTGCAGCGCGCTCAGCGAGACCTCCTGCGCGGCCGCGCCCGCCGGCGACCGCGCGGCGTCGACGAACAGCACCTCGCTGCGGCCCTGCAGCTCGAGCGCGTCCTCGACCTGCAGCTGGTAGACCTCGATCAGTTCGGCACGGCCGGCGTTCGCGCCGGCGAACCAGCCCTCGGCACGCAGGGCCTCGGCCAGCACGGGTCCGATCGCATCGTCGCCGCGGCTGGCGTTGCCGATCGCGAAGACCAGGCGGGGCGCCACGCGTGCCGGCGTCTCGCCCTGCCAGGCCGGGATGGCCGGCGTGCTCACGCGGCATCCAGCGCGGTCAGGCGTCCGTCGCCGTCGCGCCGCAGGCCGCCGCGCCGTTGCCCGTCGGCACCCACCAGCGCCAGCTCCAGCGGCATCGAGCCGAGCGCGTGCGTGGCGCAGGACAGGCAGGGGTCGTAGGCGCGGATCGCGACTTCGACGTGGTTGAGCAGGCCCTCGGTGACCTCGCGGCCGTCGAAGTACTCGTCGGCGACGGCACGCACCGTCTCGTGCAGGGCCTGGTTGTTGTGCGTCGTGCTGACGATCAGGTTGCACCACTGCACCAGGTCGTCCGCGCCGATGCGGTAGTGGTGGATCAGCGTGCCGCGCGGCGCCTCGATGACGCCGACACCCTCGCCTGGCCGCGTGGCCGGCGGGGCGACGACCAGCTCCCCGACGCAGGCCGCCGGGTCGGCCAGCAGCTCGCCGATCACCTCGGCCGCATGCAGCATCTCGATCATGCGCGCCGCGTGCGTGGCCAGCGCGCCGTGCTGCACGCCCCCGCGCGCGCGCCACTGCTGCCGGCGCTGCTCGGCGCGCGGCGTGGCGATGTGCCCGCAGTTCTGCACCCGCGCCAGCGGCCCGACGCGGTACCAGCCGGCCTCGGGCCCCAGCGCACGCAGGTACGGAAACTTCATGTAGCTCCAGGGCCGCACCTGCTCGTCGATCAGCGCCAGGTAGTCGGCCGGGTCGTGCCCGGCGACGGTCACCCGGCCCTGCGCGTCGCGCACCTGCAGCCGGCCGTCGTACAGCTCGAGCGCCCCGTCGTCGCGCACCAGCGAGAGCATCGCGGCCGGCACGTGGCCGAAGCGGTCGTGCAGCGCCGCGTGGGCGTCGTGCAGTCGCGCCACCAGGTCGACGGCCGCTTCGCACCAGCCGATCACCTCGGGCAGGCGCGCCCGCAGCCCGTCGCGCTCGGCAGCGGTGAGCCGCCGGTTGACGCCGCCGGGCACCGATCCGGTGCCGTGCACCTTCTTGCCGGCGGTCAGGCGGATCACCTCCTGCCCGAACTGGCGCAAGGCCACGCCCTGGCGCGCGATCTCGGGGTAGGCAGCCGCCACGCCCAGCAGGTGGCGCCGCGTCACGTCGCTGTCGAAGCCGAACAGCAGGTCCGGGCTGCTGAGGTGGAAGAAGTGCAGCGCGTGCGACTGCAGGATCTGGCCGTGGTGCATCAGGCGCCGGACGACGTCGGCCGTCGGCGTGACGTGGTGGATGCCGAGCGCGGCGTCGATCGCCTTGCTGGCCGCCAGGTGGTGCGACACGGGGCAGATGCCGCACAGGCGCTGCACCATCACCGGCACCTCCCAGTAGGGCCGGCCGACGATGAAGGCCTCGAAGCCGCGGAACTCGACGATGTGCAGCCGCGCCTGCCGCACGCGGTGGTGTTCGTCGAGCAGCAGCGTCACCTTGCCGTGACCTTCGACGCGCGACAGCGGGTCGATCGCGACGCGGCGCAGCGTGGGGGCGGGGGCATCGGTGGGCATCGGGGTCTCAGTCGTAGTGCACGGCGCCCCAGCCGGCCGGCGGCGCGCGCCCTTCGAGCAGCGCGACGACGAAGGCCCAGATGGCGTCGGCGCCCGGCGGGCAGCCGGGCAGGACGTGGTCGATGTGCACCACCTCGTGGATCGGGTGCACGCGGGCCAGCGGCAGCGGCAGCTCGAGGTCGTCGGGCACCCGGCTGCCCGGCGCCAGGCCCCGGCGCTCGACGTAGACGTCGCGCAGGATGGCGCCGATGTCCATCGGGTTGCGCTGCGCCGGCAGGCCGCCGGTGATCGCACAGGCGCCCACCGCCACCAGCACCTGGCAGTGGGCGCGGAACTCGCGCAGCACCTGCACGTTCTCGGCGTTGCACAGCCCGCCTTCGACGAGGCCGATGTCGCAGCGGCCGCAGTGCTTGATGTCGGTGATCGGGCTGCGGTCGAACTCGACGATCTCGGCCAGGGTGAACAGCCGCTCGTCGATGTCGAGGAACGAGGTGTGGCAGCCGAAGCAGCCGGCCAGCGAGCAGGTGGCCACGCGCGGCTTGCGCGCGGGCGCCAGCGGGCCGCTCACGGCCTGCCCTCCGGATTGACGGCGCGTCCGCCCGGCGGCGCGACGCCCGCCGCGGTCTCGGCGGACACCGGCGCGCGGTCGTAGCGGCGCTCGCCGATCGGGATCACGAAGCCGTGCCGCTTGGGCAGGATCGCCCCGACCGGGCACACGCCGGCGGCGAAGTCGCCGGCGTCGAGCGTGCTGTCGCCGAGCCGGCCGCTGGGCGAGTTGACGAGGAGGTGCGAGCCGATGCCGTGGCCGCCGATGGCGAACACGTCCTTGCCGTCGATCTCGCGGCTGGCCCGCACGCACAGCTTGCACAGGATGCAGCGGTTGAGGTCGAGCCACAGGTCGGCGTGGCTGGCGTCGACCGGGCGGTGCGGATAGAACTCCTCGAAGCGCGGACCGAGCATGCCCATCTCGTAGGCGGTGGCCTGCAGCAGGCACTGCCCGCTCTTCTCGCAGCTGGGGCAGAAGTGGTTGCCCTCGACGAACAGCATCTGCAGCAACAGGCGCCGGCGCGCGTCGAGCTCGGGCGTGCGGTTCTCGATCACGCGGCCGTGCAGCGCCGGGGTCGTGCAGGCGGCGGCGTAGTGGCCGTCGATGCGCACCACGCACAGCCGGCAGGCGCCGCTCTGGCCGAGCCGCTCGTGCCAGCACAGGTGCGGGATGTAGCGGCCGGCGCGGCGCGCCGCCTGCATCACCGTCTCGCCGGCGGCGAAGCGCACCTCGCGGCCATCGAGCGTGAAGACGCCGCCGCCTTCGGGGCGCGTGGCGGCGTCGCTCATCCCAGCCGCTCCAGGTGCGCCGCGGCGTCGTCGCGGCCGGTCACGCGCCGCGCCGGCTCGAGCTCGGCGTCGAGGTCGAAGGCCGGCACGAAGCGCGGCTGGACCAGGCGGCGCTGGTAGGCCGCCGGAAAGCGCGCCAGCGTGTCGCGCAAGGGGTTGGCCGCGCTGGCGCCCAGGCCGCAGTGCGTGGCGCCGTGCAGCAGCGCCTCGAGCTCGCGCAGCTCGGCCTCGTCGAAGCCGCTGCCGAACCCGGCGGCGAGCTTGTCCATGCGGCGCACGATCAGCTCGGTGCCCACGCGGCAGGGCGTGCAGAAGCCGCAGCTCTCGTGGGCGAAGAACTGCGCGTAGCCGCGCGCCACCTCGAACATGTCGCGCGTGTCGTCGAAGACCGTGAAGGCGCCGGCGGTC
>WBZL01001153.1_pt2 | contig 20185 bp, 19 predicted proteins | sample 5204291 | NCBI WGS metagenome assembly WBZL01 (sample SAMN12344345, study PRJNA552823) | activated sludge metagenome | biome: Activated sludge suspended growth; feature: Nitrification reactor; material: Wastewater; isolation source: activated sludge from nitrification reactor of wastewater...
CAGTGGGAACAGATCCAGGGCTTCATCCAGAAGGGCATCGACGAGGGCGCGCGGCTCGTGGCCGGCGGCCTCGGCCTGCCCGAAGGCATGAACAAGGGCTATTTCGTCCGTCCGACGGTCTTCGCCGACGTCACGCCCGGCATGACCATCGAACGGGAGGAGATATTCGGGCCGGTGCTCTCCATCATCCCCTTCCGGGACGAGGAGGAGGCGGTCAGGATCGCAAACGACACGCCCTACGGGTTGACGAACTATGTCCAGAGCCAGGACGGTGCCAGGCGCAACCGCATGGCGCTCAGGCTCAAGTCCGGCATGGTCGAGATGAACGGCAAGTCGCGTGGCGCGGGCGCCCCCTTCGGCGGCGTCAAGGCGAGCGGGCGCGCGCGCGAGGGCGGGCACTGGGGAATCGAGGAGTTCCTCGAGGTCAAGGCCGTCTCGGGCTGGGCTTCCGACCTCGCCGCCGAATAGGCTCGGGACCGCCCCGGCCCTTGGCACGGCGGCCGCAGGATATCAGGCGTTGAACACCCGGCTCGGATGCAGTTCTCCCGACCTGTAGGTGCCGACGGCCACCGCGCGGCCCTGCCAGCTTGCCCAGGCCTCCTCGCCCCATGCGACGTCCGAGGCGAGAACCATGCCGGGATTGCCGTTCCTCAGTCGTGCCGCGCCCTCTGCCGTCGCCTTGAGTTCCGGCAGGTCGGCCAGCCCCACCTCCAGCGGCAGGAGGCGCGCGTCGAGCGCGGGCGTCCTGGCCTCTGCCTCGATCGTGTCGATGCCCACGCCCTCCGCGACATCGAAGGGCCCGGACCATTCGCGCCGGAGCCAGAGCACATGGCCGTGACAGCCGAGCGCCGAACCGAGGTCACGGGCAATCGCGCGGACGTAACCGCCCTTGCCGCACACCATTTCCAGTTCGACCGTATCGGCATCCGGCCGCCCGGTCATCTCGATGCTCTCGACCCAGAGCGGACGGGCGGCAAGCGCCATCTCCTCACCGGCCCGCGCAAGCGCATAGGCACGCTCACCGTCGACCTTCACCGCCGAGAACTGCGGCGGGATCTGCTGGATCTCGCCGCGGAAGGCGGAAAGCGCCGCGCGGATATCATCGTCGGACGGGCGCTTGGGCGACGTGGCGATCACCTCGCCCTCGGCGTCGTCGGTATTGGTCTGCGCCCCGAGCCGCACCGCGAAGCGGTAGCATTTCAGCGCGTCGGTGATGTAGGGCACCGTCTTCGTCGCCTCGCCGAGCGCCACCGCGAGGACTCCGGTCGCCGCCGGATCGAGCGTGCCCGCGTGCCCCGCCTTCTTCGCGCCGAGGGCCCAGCGGACCTTGTTCACCACGGCGGTCGAGGTCATGCCGGCGGGCTTGTCGACGACGAGCCATCCGGAAATGTCGCGACCCTTCGTCCGTGCCATGTCTTGCCCCGTCAGCGGTAAAGGTCGCCTGCTAGCGAATAGGCTCCCGCGCGTCAATCCGCGGGTGCCGCGAGCGCCACGATCGGCCCCATCGGAAAGCCGAAATCGTCGCGCCCGAGCGCGGGGGCATTGAGCCGCGAGATGTTGCCGTCGAAATAGAGCGCATCGGGCAGGCCGAGCCCGTCGCGGAAGAAACGCGCGAAGGTATGGAAGTTCACCGGTCCGGCCGAGATGACGAAGGCGGCATGGCGCCCGTCGGCAGACACGCCCACCCCGTTGCGGATGTAGCGGCTGTCGGAATCGGCAAGGAACCGGGGATGCAGCGCGCCGCGGATCACCAGCAATGGCCCGGACTGGGTCGCGAACCGGCAGGCAGGTGGTTCCGCCGCGAAGCTCCGCGACTCGATGACGGCGAACCTTTCGTCCCGGATGCAGAAGACGCCGTTCGGCACCAGTCCGAAGTTGCCCGGCCCCGACGACGTCACGAGGCGCGAGACCTCGCGCCCCTCCTCGACGTATAGTCCCACGGGGCGGCGGTCGGGGTGATACATGCCGGCGTTCATGGCGAAGACGACGGCGCGGCCATCCTCCGCCAGAAGCCGGCCGAGCCGCTCGAAGGTGCCGATGCGCGCGCCCGCGTTGTCGTCGAGATAGAGCCGAAGGTCCTCGCCGGCCGCGGCCTCGCAGACGGCATAGCTTTCCCCCTCGAAGACCACGTCCCGGCAGCCGCCGCCGAACGCCGCGCCCGCCGAGGCGAGAAGGATCAGCAAGCTATCCCTGATCACTTTCATCGTCGTGCCTGGCGATGTCGCGCTGCACCCTCTCGTCGGCCAGGAGTTCCCGCGTGCGGTCCATCCGGTCGTAGCTCTCGTCGATGAGGAACCTCAACTCGGGGGCGAAGCGGAGCTTCACCGCTTGCGCCACATGATGCCTGAGTTCCCCCTTTGACCGGTTCAGTGCGGCGAGCGCCTCCTCCTGACCCTTGCCGCCCAAGGGCAGCACATAGGCCGTGGCGATACGCAGGTCGGGCGATACCCTTACCTCGCCGACCGTGATCGACATGCCCCTGAGCGCGTCGGAATGGACCTCGCCGCGGTGAAGGACCTCGCTCAGGGTCCGCCGGATCAACTCGCCCACGCGAAGCTGGCGCTGGGAGGGGCCCGCGCCCCCCGGATGTCGGTTCTGTGCCATGTCTTTCCTGTAAGCCAGCCGGACCAGCGCCGCAACGGGGGCTTTGCCGGGCCGCGCGCACCGGCTAAAGGAAGCCGACCGGTCCCAGGAGGCGCGCATGACCCAACTCACCGACATTCCCGGCCTCGTCGTCACCGGCGTCTCGGGCCGGATGGGGCAGATGCTCGTCCGCACCATCGCCGCCTCCGGCCGCGCGCGGCTTACCGGCGCGGTGGAACGCTCGGGCCATCCCTGGATCGGTCGCGATCTCGGCGAGGCGATGGGCGGGACAGCCACGGGCATCACCGTCACCGACGACCCGCTCGAGGCCTTCGCCAGCGCGCAGGGTGTCATCGACTTCACCGCGCCTGTGGCAACCGTCGAGTTTGCAGCGCTCGCGGCCCAGGCGCGTCTCGTCCATGTGATCGGGACCACGGGGCTCGAGGCCGACCACCTCGGCAAGATCCGCGCCGCCGCGCGTCACGCGGTCATCGTCCGCGCCGGCAACATGAGCCTTGGGGTCAACCTGCTTGCCCGGTTGACGCAGAAGGTCGCGGCCGCGCTGGACGCCGACTGGGACATCGAGATCGTGGAGGCGCACCACCGGATGAAGGTCGACGCGCCCTCGGGCACGGCCCTCATGCTGGGCGAGGCTGCGGCGCAGGGCCGGGGGCTGAATCTCCCCGACATCCGCGACGCCGCGCGCGAGGGGATCACCGGGCGGCGCGAGCGCGGTCACATCGGCTTTTCGGCCATCCGTGGCGGCGACATCGTCGGCGAGCACGACGTCATCTTCGCCGCCGACGGCGAACGGATCGTGCTCCGTCACATTGCCACCGACCGCGCGATCTTCGCCCGGGGCGCGCTCAGGGCCGCGCTCTGGGGCCAGGACCGCAAGCCTGGCGAATACGACATGCTGGACGTTCTCGGACTCTGACGCACCGGACCGGCTTCGTCATTGCCGGAGTACCCCCGGGGGTCCGCGGGCAGCGGCCCGGCCAGCACCCCGACGGTCTCAGAAATCGACCGCGATGCCCTTCTTCTCCCAGTCGCCGAAGCGCACCGGCTCGGGGCCGTCGCGTCCGCCGAGTTCCGTCGGCAGGGCGGCCGGCTTCGTGGCGCGCCGCCGCGCCTCGGCCTCGGCCAGCGCACGTCTCGCGGCTTCGGGCAGGTCGGGGCGCAGGTCGGGGCGCGGCGTGTCGGCCATGGCCGGGTTCCTTGTCACGGGATCGCCGTTCATATAGTCCGCGCCGGACAGCAGAGCAACCGGAGGCGCCATGAACGACGCGACGGCTCGCGGCGCCGCGGCTGCGCTCGTCCTCGGCGTGACCGAGACGCGCATCTCGCTTGCCGATCAGATGGCCGGCGGTGCCCTCGATGCGCTTGCGCCGCCCGACCGGGCGCGGGCGCAGCGGCTCGCGCTCGCGGCGCTGCGCAATCTCGCGCGCGCCGACAGGGTCCTGAAGCCGCATCTGCGCAAGTCGCCGCCCGCGCCGGTACGGGCTATCCTTCGCGTCGCGGTGGCGGAAATCTTCGTCGAAGCGGCGCCCGCCCATGGCGTCGTCTCGGATGCGGTGACCGAGGCCCGCCGGCTGGGGCGGCTCGGCGAAAGCTTCGCGGGCCTCGTCAACGCCGTCCTGCGCCGTGCGGCCGCGACACCCGCCGAAACCTGGGCCGCGCTGCCGCCCGATCCCTTGCCCGGCTGGCTGCGCGGGCGGCTGATGTCGGCCTGGGGCAAGGCTGCGACGATCGCGATGGAGGCGGCGCAGGTGAAGGGCGCTGCCCTCGACCTGACCCCGAAGGATGGCGACGCCGACGCGCTGGCCCGACGGATCGGGGCCACGGCGCTGCCCACGGGATCGGTCCGCCTGACCGGTCCGGCGCAGGTGTCGGAGCTGCCGGGCTACGGGACGGGTGACTGGTGGGTGCAGGATGCGGCCGCCGCCCTCGCGGCGAAAGTCCTCGCCCCGCGGCCGGGCGAGCGGGTGCTCGACCTCTGCGCGGCGCCCGGCGGCAAGACGCTGCAACTCGCTGCGGCAGGCGCAAAGGTCACGGCGCTCGATCTCTCCGCATCGCGGATGGACCGCGTACGGGAGAACCTTGCGCGCTGCGGACTTCAGGCGGAAACCGTCGTAGCCGACGCCCTTGACTGGGACAGCGCCCATCCCTTCGACGCCGTTCTCCTCGACGCGCCCTGTTCGGCCACCGGCACGATCCGTCGCCATCCCGACCTCCCCTTCGTCCGCGACGCCAGCGGTCTGAAGGCGTTGTTCGCGCTCCAGGCAGCGCTGCTCGACCGCGCGCTGGGCCTTCTTGGCCCCGGAGGGCGGCTTGTATTCGCCACCTGCTCGCTTCTGCCGGAGGAGGGAGAGCGGCAGGTTTCCGCCGCGCTTTCGCGCCACCCCGGCCTGATGGCCGATCGCGCCGCGCTCGCGCGCGCCGGGGTCGATCCGGGCTGGATTTCGGCCGAGGGCGGACTGCGTCTCAGGCCGGACTACTGGCCCGGAAGGGGCGGCATGGATGGCTTCTACATCGCCTGCCTGCGCCGGCCCTCCGTCGTAGCAGGCCATTAGCCGGTGACAGGGCGGGGGCCTGCCGGTAATCTTCCGGCCGGGCAGATTCCCGGCGTCGCGGACGCGCGGCAGCACGGCAATAAGACAACGAGGACCTGAGGCGTGGGGCGTTCGGAAACCGGACAGATGGGGCTTATGCACCGGCTCCATGCACGCCTGGCGGCGCTTGCCCGGCCCGCCACCGGATTCGTGAGCCAGCCCGAACCGAAGACGATCGGCTCCTTCGCGCGCGGTCGCCAGCTTGTCGCGGGGAACTTCCTGTTCGCGGGCTTCCTCATCGAGGGCAAGAAAGCGTCGATCTGGGATCTGCCGGTCCCCGACCCGAGGTTCGAGGAGGAAGTTCACGGCTGCGCCTGGCTCGACGACCTTGCCGCCGTGGCGGATGCGCCCGCCCGCCAGCGTGCGCAGGACTGGGTCTTCGACTGGATCCGCCGCTACCGCTGGGGTGGCGGCCCTGGCTGGACGCCGGACCTCACCGGGCGACGGCTCATCCGCTGGATCAACCACGCGATCCTCCTGCTCAACGGCCGGTCGCGGGCGGAGTCCGACGCCTATTTCCGCTGCCTCGGCCAGCAGACGATCTTCCTCGCCCGCCGCTGGCGCAAGGCCGCACCCGGCCTGCCGCGGTTCGAGGCATTGACTGGACTCATCTACGCCGGACTTGCCCTGACCGGGATGGAGCGGCACGTCGGCCCGGCCGCGGCCGCCCTGGCCATCGAGTGCGAACGCGAGATCGACGCCGAGGGCGGCATTCCCACCCGCAACCCCGAGGAGCTTCTGGAGGTCTTCACGCTGCTGACCTGGGCGGCCTCGGCGCTTGCCGATGCAGGACGTAGCCCCCAGCCCGCCCATCTCGACGCGATCGACCGGATCGCGCCGACGCTCAGGGCGCTGCGCCATGCCGATGGCGGGCTCGCGCGGTTCCACGGCGGCGGGCGCGGGCTCGAAGGGCGGCTCGACCAGGCGCTGGCCACGGCAGGCGGGCGCGCGGTCACCGCGCACGGGCTGGCCATGGGATACGCGCGGCTCGCGGCGGGGCGCACCACGATCATCGTCGATGCCGCGCCGCCGCCGAAGGGCCGCGCCTCGGCCAACGCCCATGCCTCGACGCTCGCCATGGAGCTGACCTCCGGCCGTCGCCCCGTCGTCGTCAACTGCGGCTCGGGCGCGAGCTTCGGCCCCGACTGGCGCCGTGCTGGCCGCGCCACACCGTCGCACTCGACGCTTTGCATCCACGGCTTTTCCTCCTCCCGCCTCGGCACAGCCGGCGTGCTTCCGACGAGCGCGAAGGGCGAGTTCACCGACACGCCCGACCAGGTCTGGGCCCAGCCGGAGGATGACAGCGCCGGCCACCGGCTCATGACCGGCCACAACGGCTATGCGGCGACCCACGGCTTGACGCATGTGCGCCAGCTCATGCTGTCGATCGACGGGCGGGCGCTCGCGGGCGAGGACACGCTTGGCGCGATGACGGTCGCCGACCGCCGTCGGTTCGAAACGATCATGGAGCGGACGCGGCATCAGGGCGTGCCATTCGCCTTGCGTTTCCACCTTCATCCGGATGTGGACTGTGCGCTCGATCTCGGCGGCACGGCGGTCTCGCTCGCACTGAAGTCTGGCGAGATATGGATCTTCCGCCATGACGGGGTGGCGGATCTGGCATTGGAACCTTCGGTCTACCTCGAGTCCGGCCGGCTGAAGCCGCGCGCGACGAAACAGATCGTGCTTTCGTCGATGGTCCTCGATTATGCCTGCCAGTTGGGCTGGACCTTGGCCAAGGCTCAGGATACGCCCTCGGCCATCCGCGACACGCTGCGCGACGATGATCCTGTGCCGAAGTGAAGGACGCTGCCCCGTGACCGAAGACGCAAGCCTCGCCGCCGTTTCCCGTGCGCTCATCTCCGTTTCCGACAAGACCGGGCTCGTGGACTTCGCCCGGGGTCTGGCCACCCGCGGGGTGGAGCTTCTTTCCACAGGCGGCACCGCGCATGCGCTGCGCGAGGCCGGCCTCGCCGTCCGCGACGTGTCGGAGGTCACGGGCTTTCCCGAGATGATGGACGGCCGCGTCAAGACGCTGCATCCGAAGGTCCACGGCGGGCTTCTCGCGGTTCGCGACGATCCGGCACATGTCGCCGCGATGGAGGCGCACGGGATCGCGCCCATCGACCTTCTCGTGGTCAACCTCTACCCCTTCGAGGCCACCGTCGCCAAGGGCGCGGACTACGACACGTGCGTCGAGAACATCGACATCGGCGGCCCGGCGATGATCCGCGCGGCGGCCAAGAACCACGCCCATGTGGCCGTCGTCGTCGACCCGGAGGACTACGCCAAGGTCCTCGGCGACATGGACCAGCATGGCGGCAGGACCTGTCCGAAGTTCCGCCGCAAGCTCGCACAACGTGCCTTCGCCCGCACCGCCGCCTACGACGCCGCCGTGTCGAACTGGATGGCGGGCGCGATCGGCGACCCGGCCCCGCGGCGCCGCACCTTCGCCGGAACGCTCGCCCAGAAGCTTCGTTACGGCGAGAATCCGCATCAGCGCGCGGCGTTCTACACCGACGGCTCGCGCCGCCCCGGTGTCGCCACCGCGACCCAGCACCAGGGCAAGGAGCTTTCCTACAACAACATCAACGACACCGACGCGGCCTTCGAGCTTGTGGCGGAGTTCGACCCGAAGGATGGCCCCGCCTGCGCGATCATCAAGCACGCCAATCCCTGCGGCGTGGCGCGGGGCAGGACCCTGCTGGACGCCTACCGGGCCGCCTATGACTGCGACCGCACCTCCGCCTTCGGCGGGATCGTCGCGCTGAACCGGCCGCTCGACACGGCGACGGCGGAAGAGATCTGCCAGATCTTCACCGAGGTGGTGATCGCACCGGAGGCGGACGAGGCCGCGAGGGCGGTCTTCGCGGCGAAGAAGAACCTGCGGCTTCTGACCACCGGGGGCCTGCCTGACCCGAAGTCCCCCGGCCTCGCCTTCCGGCAGGTAGCGGGCGGCTTCCTCGTTCAGGACCGCGACAACGGGGTCATCACCCAAGCCGACCTGAGGGTTGTGACGATGCGCGCGCCGACCGAGGCGGAGCTGAAAGACCTGCTCTTCGCCTGGACGGTAGCGAAGCACGTCAAGTCTAACGCCATCGTCTACGTGAAGGGCGGCGCGACCGTCGGCATCGGCGCGGGCCAGATGAGCCGCGTCGATTCCACCCGCATCGCGGCGCGCAAGTCCGCCGACATGGCCGAGGCGCTGGGCCTTCCCGAACCGACAGTCAAGGGCTCGGTGGTCGCGTCCGACGCCTTCTTCCCCTTCCCGGACGGTCTCCTGGCGGCGGCGGAGGCCGGTGCCACGGCGGTGATCCAGCCGGGCGGGTCGATGCGCGACGCCGAGGTGATCGCGGCGGCCGACGAAGCCGGTCTCGCGATGGTCTTCACCGGCCAGCGCCACTTCCGGCACTGAGGCGCCATGCGGCTCGTCACCCAGACGGCGCTGGGCGTCTTCGCGCTGGATCAGGCGACGAAGATTCTCGTCGTCCATACCCTCGACCTCTGGTCGCGGCAGCACATCGCCGTACTGCCGCCATGGCTCACATTCCGGATGGCCTGGAACCAGGGCATCAACTTCGGCCTCCTGTCCAGCGACGGCGACCTCGCGCGCTGGGCCCTGATCCTCATGGCGCTGGGCATTTCCGCCTGGGTCTGGCTCTGGGTCCGGCGCGAGCCGCACAGCCGGATCGTGAAGCTCTCGGCGGGCTGCCTCATCGGCGGGGCCATGGGCAACGTGGTCGACCGGCTCCTATACGGCGCGGTCGCTGATTTTCTGAACATGTCGGCGCCGGGCTTCGACAATCCCTACTCGTTCAACGTCGCGGACATCGCGATCTTTGCCGGCGCGATTGGCCTCGTGGTCTTCACCGGGCGGGAGAAGACCCCGTGACGCGCCGGAAGACATGCGCTAAACGGGACGGAGGCAGGTGATGGAGAAACCCATGAGGGCTCGGCTCGGCTTCCGCGGATTGGGGCTCTGTGCGCTCGTTGCGCTGGCAGCCTGCGGGCGCCTGGCCGGCGACGAGAAGAAGCCGCCGCAACTCATGAACATCAAGTCGGCAAGCCGCAGCCCCGACGAGTTCAACATCCTGCCGACCAAGCCCCTGCAGATGCCCGAGGACATCGCGTCGTTGCCCGAACCGACGCCGGGCGGCAAGAACATCACCGACCCGACGCCCGAGGCCGATGCCGTTGCGGCGCTGGGCGGCAATCCGGCGCTGCTGGAAAGACAGGCCGTGCCGGCGGGGAACGGCGGGCTCGTCAACTACGCGGCCCGCTTCGGCACCGCATCCGACATCCGGGACGTTCTGGCGGCCGAGGACCTGGAATACCGGCGCAAGAACGACGGCCGGCTGCTGGAGCGGCTCTTTCACGTGAGCGTCTACTTCAAGGCCTATGCGCCGATGTCGCTCGACCAGTACGCCGAACTCGAACGCTGGCGCGCAGTCGGTGCCCGCAACGTCGGTGCCCCGCCCGAGGGCGCCCAGCAGGAGAAGTGATCACCACTGCGTCAGTCGCGCGGCGCCGGGGTTGACGGTCTCGGCAGGGTGGTTACGTGTGTCTCGGACTCGAGGGAGATCGCGATGATCCGCACACTTCGCTGGCTGGCCGTCGCGGCCTTCTCCACCCCGGCTTTCGGCGGGGAAGTTTCAACGTTCGTCCTTGAGAACGGGCTGGAAGCCGTGGTGATCGAGGATCACCGTGCCCCCGTCGTCGTCCAGATGGTGTGGTACAAGGCAGGTGCCGCCGACGAGAAACGCGGTGTCTCGGGTGTCGCGCACTTCCTCGAACACCTGATGTTCAAGGGAACCGACACGGTGCCTTCCGGCGCGTTCTCGAAGACGGTCGAGGCCAATGGCGGCTCAGACAACGCCTTCACCTCCTGGGACTTCACCGCCTATTTCCAGCGCGTCGCCGCCGACCGGCTGGAACTGGTGATGAAGATGGAGGCCGACCGGATGCGCCATCTCAAGCTTACCGAGGACGACTGGCGGACCGAGCGCGAGGTGATCATCGAGGAGCGCAACCAGCGCACCGACAGCGATCCCGGCGCGATCTTCGGCGAACAGCGCCGGGCGGCACAGTTCCTGAACCATCCTTACGGCACTCCGGTGATCGGCTGGCGGCACGAGATGGAGGCGCTGACGCGCGAGAATGCGCTCGACTGGTATCGTACCAACTACGCGCCGAACAACGCCGTGCTTGTCGTCGCGGGCGATGTCGATCCGGCCGAAGTGAAGCGGCTGGCGCAAACCTACTACGGGCCCCTCGAGCCCACGCCCGGCATCGGCCCGCGCGCCCGCCCGCAGGAACCGCCGCAGCTTGCCGAACGGCGGATGAGTTTCGCCGACCCCCGCGTCGCGCAGCCCTTCGTGTCGCGCAGCTATCTCGCCCCCGAGCGCGATCCCGGCGACCAGAAGTCAGCCGCTGCGCTCACCATCCTCGCGGAGCTGCTCGGCGGCAGTTCACAGACCTCGCTTTTCGCGCGCAAGCTCCAGTTCGAGACGAAGCAGGCGATCTACACGAATGCGAGTTACGACGGCACATCCTACGACGACACCATCTTCGGCCTTGCCGTCGTGCCCGCCGAGGGCGTCGGCCTTGCCGAAGCAGAGGCCGCAATGGACGGGGTGATCGCGGATTTCCTGAAGAATGGCGTCGACGCCGACCAGTTTGCGCGCGTCAAGACGCGGATGAAGGCAGCGATGGTCTATGCCGAGGATGACATCGACGGCCTCGCCCGCCGCTATGGCGAGGCGCTGACAACCGGGTTGACGGTGGCGGACGTGGAGGACTGGCCCGATGTGCTTGCCGCGGTCACCGAAGACGACGTGCTGGCCGCCGCCCGCCAGGTCTTCGACCGCCGCCGCGCCGTCACGGGCTGGCTCATGCGCGAGGGGACCGGGGAGGTGATGCAATGATCCGGGCCCTTCTGGCGGCGTGCGTCGCCGTCCTCGTCGCGCTGCCCGTCGGTGCGGTAGACATCAAGGAGGTCACTTCGCCCGGCGGCATCCGCGCCTGGCTGGTGGAGGAACATTCGATCCCCTTTACCGCCATCGAACTGCGGTTCGAAGGCGGCACCAGTCTCGATGCTCCGGGCAAGCGCGGCGCCACGCTCTTGATGATGGCGCTTCTGGAGGAAGGGTCGGGCGACCTTGACTCGCAGCGCTTCGCCGAGGCTCGCGAAAGGCTGGCGGCCAGCTTCGAGTTCGATGCCTACGACGATGCCGCCACCGTCTCGGCGAAGATGCTGACGGAAAACCGGGACGAGGCCATCGCACTGCTGAAGCAGGCGCTGACGGAACCGCATTTCGACGATGCTTCGATCACACGGGTCAAGGGACAGGTTGCCTCCATCATCCGCTCGGACGAGACCGACCCGAACGCGATCGCGAGCCGCGCTTTCGACCGCCTCGCCTTTGGCGACCATCCCTACGGCTCCTCCCGCTTCGGCACGCTCGACAGTCTGGCGGCTTTGACGCGCGACGATCTCGTCGCGGCGAAGGAAGCCGTTCTCGCGCGCGACCGGCTGTTCGTCTCGGCGGTGGGCGACATCACCGCCGAGGAGTTCGGCGTGCTCCTCGATGAGCTTCTGGGCGGCCTACCCGCGAAGGGCGCGTCGCTGCCGCCGAAGGCCACCCTCGGCCTCACCGGAGGCGTCACCGTGGTGGACTGGGACTCGCCCCAGTCCGTCGTGATGTTCGGACAGGCCGGCATCGAGCGCGATGACCCGGACTTCTTCGCGGCTTACGTGCTCAATCACATCCTCGGCGGTTCGGGCTTCGCCGCGCGCCTGATGGACGAGGTGCGAGAGAAGCGCGGCCTCACCTACGGCATCTCCACATGGCTGGCCCCGATGGATCTTGCGGAGACCTGGCAGGGTTCCTTCGCCTCGGCGAACGAGAAGGTGGCCGAGGCCATCGAGGTCGTGCGCGCCGAATGGACGAAGGCAGCGGCCAAGGGCGTGAGCGAGGCGGAACTGGCGGCGGCGAAGACCTATCTCACCGGCTCCTATCCCATGCGTTTCGATGGCAACGGGCCGATCGCCAACATCCTCGTCGGCATGCAGTCGGAGCGCCTGCCCATCGCCTACGTGAACGAGCGCAATGCCTACATAGAGGCCGTGACGCTCGACGACATCCGGCGCGTGGCGAAGCGGCTGATGTCCCCCGATGCGCTGAGATTCGTCGTCGTCGGCAAGCCCGTGGGGCTGGCGGCGGCGGACTGAGCACCTTTCGCGAATCCTTCCGTCCTGCTAGATATCGCAGGATGAACGCCAAAAGCCCCAACATCCTGCCCGCGAGGCCGCAGATCCGCCAACTGGACGAGGTCGCGATCAACCGTATCGCGGCGGGCGAGGTTGTGGAACGCCCGGCCTCTGCGGTAAAGGAACTGGTGGAAAACGCGCTTGACGCGTGCGCCCGGCGGATCGCGGTCACCTATGCCGACGGTGGCAAGACTCTGGTCCGCGTGACCGACGACGGCTGCGGCATGACGGCTGATGACCTGCCGCTTGCGCTGGCCCGCCATGCCACCTCGAAGATCGACGGAACCGACCTTCTCAACATCCGTTCCTTCGGCTTCCGGGGCGAGGCCCTGCCCTCGCTTGGCGCGGTCGGGCGCCTCAGGATCACCTCGCGCGCGAAGGGATTCGAGGCCGCCGAAATCGCCGTCGCAGGGGGGCGGCTGGAGCCGGTGCGGCCTGCGGCGCTGACCGCCGGAACGGTAGTCGAACTGCGCGACCTGTTTCACGCGACGCCGGCGCGCCTGAAGTTCCTGCGCTCCGACCGGGCCGAGGCGCAGGCGATCCGCGATGTGGTCGAACGGCTGGCGATGGCGGAGCCCTACGTCTCCTTCACGCTGACCGACGCCTCGGGCGGAGAGTCAAGGACGATCCTGCGCGCCGACGCCGAGCAAGGGGAACTCTTCGACGCCCTCGGCCAACGGCTGCGCGGCCTTCTCGGGGCAGGCTTCGCGGATAATGCCCTGCCGATCGACGCCGAGCGGGAGGGATTCCGGCTCAGGGGCTTCGCGGCGCTGCCGACCTATTCGCGGGGCGCTGCGGTCGAGCAATTCCTCTTCGTGAACGGGCGGCCGGTGCGTGACAAGCTGCTGATCGGTGCGCTTCGCGCGGCCTATATGGACGTCCTCTCGCGCGACCGTCACCCGGCCGCCGTCCTCAACATGACCTGCGACACGGAGCGCGTTGACGTCAACGTGCATCCCGCCAAGGCCGAGGTGCGCTTCCGCGAGCCCGGCGTGGTGCGCGGTCTCATCGTTTCGGCGCTTCGCCATGCGCTGGCCGGGGCGGGGCATCGCGCTTCGTCCACGGTCGCGGGGCTGACGCTCGGTGCGCTGCGAACCGAAGAGACCCGTCCGCGCGTATACCAGATGGAACGCCCGACGCAGGCGGTGCTGCGGATGGCCCATGCGGCGCAGGCGCCGCTCGCGCCGGAACTTGCCGAGGCTTCCGCGCGCTATGAGCCGGCTGTTCGCGACCCGGTCGAGGAGGCAGCCGAGTACCGTCCGCTCGGGGCCGCTCGTGCGCAGGTGCATGAGAACTACATCATCGCCCAGACCGCGACCGGGATCGTCATCGTCGACCAGCACGCCGCGCACGAGCGCCTGGTCTACGAGCGCCTGAAGCGCCAGCGCGAGGAACAGGGCGTCGCCGCGCAGGCGCTCCTGATCCCCGAGATCGTGGACCTTTCCGAAGGCGATGCCCGGCTTCTCCTGGATCATGCCGAGGCGCTCGGGGCGCTCGGCCTGACGGTGGAGCCCTTCGGCGGCGGCGCGGTTGCTGTCCGCGAGACACCCGCGCTTCTCGGCGAGGTTAATGCCGCCACACTTCTCCGCGACATCCTCGACGAGTTGCGGGACCTCGGTGCCAGCCAGACGCTGCAATCGCGGATCGACTCCGTGCTGTCCCGGATGGCCTGCCATGGCTCCGTCCGCTCCGGCAGGCGGATGCGGGCGGACGAGATGAACGCCCTTCTGCGCGAGATGGAGACGACGGCCCTCTCCGGCCAGTGCAACCACGGTCGGCCGACCTACGTCGAGCTGAAGCTTTCCGACATCGAGCGGCTTTTCGGGCGGACATGATCACCTTTCGTGGCCAGACCTACGCGCTTGACGATCCCCTCGTCCTCGCCGCGCTCGGCGGCGGGGCGCTGGTGCTTCTCCTCTTCGTCCTGCTCATCGTCACCCTCCGCGCCGCGGCGCGATCGGCGCGGATGACCGAGCCGCTCGGCTTTCACCTCAGCCAGCTCGGGAGCCGCGTTCAGGCGCTGTCGGACGGGCAGCAGCAGCTTGCCGGCGGGCTGACCCATGTGTCCGAGGCGCAGGCCGCCTCGCAGGCGCGGGTCCTTCACCTCATGGAGCAGCGGCTCGCCGAAGTCTCGCGGGGGATGAGCGAGAGCCTGCACGGCACCGCCACGCGCACCGCGCGGTCCCTGGGCGAGCTACAGCAGCGGCTGGAGACCATCGACAAGGCACAGTCGAACATCGAGAAGCTGTCGGGCGATGTCCTGTCCCTGCAGGATATCCTGTCGAACAAGCAGACCCGCGGCGCCTTCGGGGAGATTCAGCTCAACGATATCGTGCGGAAGGCGATGCCGCCCGACTCCTTCGCCATGCAGGCGACGCTCTCGAACGGGCGTCGTGCCGATTGTCTCATTCACCTGCCGAACCCGCCGGGGCCGATCGTGATCGACTCGAAATTCCCCTTGGAAGCCTACGAGGCGCTGCGCCGGGCGGAGAACCAGTCGCAACTGATCGAGGCGCAAAGGATGCTCCGCATCGCGGTGCGGAGCCACATCAAGGCCATCGCGGAACGCTACATCCTCGATGGTGAGACCGCGGACGGGGCCCTGATGTTCCTTCCGTCCGAGGCGGTCTATGCCGAACTCCACGCGAACTTCCCCGAACTCGTGCGCGAGGGCTTCGATGCCCGCGTCTGGATCGTCTCGCCCACCACCTGCATGGCGACCCTGAACACCATGCGTGCGGTACTCAAGGATGCGCGAATGCGCGAACAGGCCGGCGCGATCCGCGCGACTCTCAAGCTGCTTCACCGCGACGTGGAACTGGTGGTCGAGCGGGTGGAGAAGCTTTCGACCCACTTCCATCAGGCCCGCGCCGACCTTGACGGCGTCACCACGGCAGCCGAGCGCGCGGGCAAGCGGGCGGCAAAACTCGACAACTTCGACTTCGAGGAACTGGCGCCCGACGACGACACCCCGCGCATCGTCCCCCTGAACAAGTCCCCGGCCAAGCCCTGATCGCGCCTCATTCCCGGCCGATTCGCGCGTTACCGGATGCGCAACAATCGCGCGGGACCGGTCATGAATCAGTCGGATACGAGAACGGCATCGGGGACGGGAATTCTTGTCCCGGCGCTCTTCACCGTGACGATCTTCGTCTCGGCCTCGCTGCTCTTCTTCGTGCAACCGCTCTTCGCCAAGATCGTCCTGCCGCAGATCGGCGGCGCGCCGGCGGTCTGGACGACGGCGATGCTCTTCTTCCAGACAGTCCTGATCGGCGGCTATCTCTATGCGCATCTCGTCACCCGCCATCTGCCGGTTGCGGGGCAGCTTGCGCTCCATCTCGTGCTCTGGGGCGCCGCGCTCGCCTTCCTGCCGCTCGGCTTGCCGGAGGGCTGGCGCTATGACCCGGCCGTTCCGGCCGCCTGGCAGACGCTCACGCTCTTCGCCCTTGGTGTCGGGGTTCCGTTCGGTGTCCTCTCGGCCAACGCGCCCTTGATCCAGTCCTGGTATGCCCGGAGTGACGGCCCCTCGGCCGAGGACCCCTATTTCCTCTACGGTGCCTCGAACCTTGGCTCGCTCGTCGCCCTTCTCGCCTTTCCCCTCCTGGCCGAACCGCTTCTCGGTGCTGCGCGGATAGGGGTTGTGTGGGCGGCGGGGTTCCTTGCCTTCGGCGGCTTTCTTCTTCTCTGCGGTCTCAGCGCGTTTCGCGGCGGTGCGCTTCGGGTGAGGCCCAACACAGCCAGGGCGGATCCCGTCGGCGCGGGCCGGATCGGGCGCTGGCTGCTTCTGGCCTTCGTCCCTTCGTCGCTGATGCTGGCGGTGACCACGAAGATATCGACCGACGTCGGGGCGATCCCGCTCGTCTGGGTGGTTCCCCTGTCGCTCTACCTTCTGAGCTTCGTCCTGACCTTCGCCCGCCGCCCTGTGACCGCCGGGCCGGGACTGCGCCTTGCCTATCTCGCAGCCCTCGCGCTGCTCGGCGCGGTCTTCGCAGGGATCGCCGGCGCACACGTAGGGCTCTGGGGGGTGGCGGGACTGATGGTGGCCTTCTTCATTGTGGCGCTCTTCGCCCATGCAAGGCTTTACGAGGCGCGGCCGGACGGCCGGCATCTCACGCTCTTCTACCTCGTCATGTCGGTCGGGGGCGCGCTGGGCGGGTTTTTCAATTCGATCGTCGCGCCGCTTCTGTTCGACAGCCTTGCCGAAGGCGGCGTGACCACGCTGCTGGCCGCGACGCTGGTGCTCAGCCCGGCGATGCGGCCGACCCCAAGCCTCGCGCGCCTGGGCGCGGGGATCGGGATCGTTGCGGCGCTGCCGCTTGCGCTTGCCGTCACGGTCTTCGGGGTGACCGACTGGCTCATTCTCAAGCTCGCCATGTTCGCTCTCGCCGCTCTGGCCGCCATCGCCCTGCGCCGCCACCTGCCGGCGGCGGCGATCGCCATGGGAATCGTGACCGTGACCGGCGTCTGGCTGATCCCGAACGGCGATCTCTTCCGGGACCGCAGCTTTTTCGGCACGCACCGGGTTATGGAGGAGGGCGGGCTCAGACTCTATGCCAACGGCACCACGATCCACGGGGCGGAGCGGACCCGCGACCTCGGCCGAGCCCGGCCCGCGCCGCAGTTCTATTACCATCGCAACGGGCCGATGGCACAGGTGCTGACCTCCGGTCTCGGCGCCAAGGCGGCCCGCGTCGGTATCGTCGGACTTGGCGCCGGTGCACTCGCCTGCTACCGGCGCGAGGGCCAGGACTGGACCTTCTACGAAATCGACGCGGCGGTGGACCGCATCGCCCGCGACCCCGCCCTCTTCACCTTCCTTTCGGCCTGCGCGCCCGAGGCGCCGACCCGGCTTGGCGACGCGAGGATGATCCTGGCGCAGGAGGCGGCCGAGCCGGTCTACGACATCCTCGTGATCGACGCCTATGGCTCGGACGCGGTGCCGGTGCACCTGACCACGCACGAGGCGATGCAGCTTTACCTCGACCGGCTCGCGCCCAACGGCGTGCTTCTCTACCACATCTCGAACCGCTACTACGCGATCGAGCGTCCGCTTTCGCGCAGTGCGGCGGCGCTGGGGCTCGCGGCGCGGTTTCAGGACTATCCGGGGCAGGAGGCGACAGATCCCGGCGACGCGCCCTCTCGCGTCGTCCTTCTGGCGCGGAGCGAGGCGGCGCTTGGCCCGCTCGCCCGCGACCCGCGCTGGGCGCCGCTCGACCCCGACGGCGGCCCGGTCTGGACCGACGATTTCGCCGATCTCCTGTCGATCCTGAAATAGACGCGCAGGCAGCACCGGGCAGAAAGCCGCCGGCCCGCCCCTCGAAGAAGTCGCGCACACGCCGCATGGCCCCGGCAGTTTCCTGATCCTCGCGGTGGAGAAGGAACCAGGGCCGCACGATCGGTAACCCCGGTGCCTCCAGCGCGACGAGGCGGCCTCACTTCAGCTCCTCCGTCACCCTGTGCTGCGAGGTCATGGCGATGCCGAGGCCGGCGATGACCGACTGCTTGATGGTCCCGTTCGCGCGAATCTGGATGGTCTCGTAGGGGCGGCCCTCGCCGATCTGGTCGAGGAACCTGGTGGCTAGGATGCGGGTTCCCGACTCCGGGTCGCGCAGGATGATCGGCTGGGTCAGGATCTCGTCGGCGGTCACCGGTCCGGCATGACGAGAGGATGCTGCGGCGACGCGATCAGCACATGGGGGGTGCTCGCCGATGGCGACCGCCGTAACCGCCGGGTCGAGCGGCGGCCACCCAAAGATCGAAGGATCGATGGCGCTGTCCTGAAGCGCCTGGACGATGAAGTCGCGGTGGCCGATCTTCAGCACCACCTCGATGTCGGGATATCCGCATCAGCGCCTTCAACAGTACACGCGGCTTCGAGACATTGATGATGTTGTTCATCGTCAACCGTCCGTCGAAAGAGCCGAGGTTCCACATGCAGCGCACCGACCACGAGGGGCGTTCGCAGAAATCCGCCTGGGACGCGCCCGCACAGCGCCCTCGGATACCGCCCAACGGCCCCCGAAAGACTCATCACCATGGATCGAGGGCTCCTCATCCATTAACACTCAAACCGGTCCGCTCGGTGGGGGCAGGCCAGAGGGGCGTGACCGCAAGACGGGCACCCGCAAATGGACCGGCACGCGGGTTGATCTCGTCTTCGGCTCGAACTCGCAACTCCGGCCGCCCGCCGAGGTCTATGCGTCGCGTTCGAACGAGTGGATGTTCGCAGACGACTTCGCATCCGCCTAGTGCAAGGTCAGTCTTGGCATCACCAATACGTTCATCTGGCCCGGCGGGGATCGTTTTTGCACCGCCGGCACGACGCGGAATGCCGTCTACCGGTACCGGCTTTACTCTTTCGGTGGCGCCCTGCTGGATCGAACGGCACTTCAGGAGGGCCATGAAGGCGGATTGCCTGACGGTTCATGCCTGGATGCAGACGGAATGATCTGGACAGCGCGGGTCGTCGGCGGCAAGTGCCTGACCCGGATGCCGCCCGATGCCGAAATACTTGACGTGGCCGAGTTGGACTGCAGCTGGCCAACCAGCTGCGCCTTCGGCGGAAGTGATCTCGATACACTCTAGTTCACCTCGGCGCGGTTCACCCGGGTGTCGAGCATCTCGCGAAGTGCCCCCAAGAGGCAGGCCTGTTCGCCGTGAGGCTGGGGGTCAAAGGCCTGCCGCCGGATCGCTTCGGCCAATGAATGAACGCCGGCATGTCCTTGCATCCCTTGTTCAGACGGTCGCGATGCCATGGGCAGCAGCAGGTTTCCTCGTGGGAGGTTGAACGGCCTCGGGTGGCACCCCGGCCGGATCAGGCGCTCTTTTCCTCGCTGAGGCCCAGTTCCTCGATCATCGCGGCGCGCATCAGGAACTTCTGCGGCTTGCCGGTCACGGTCACCGGCAAGTCCTCGCGGAACCGCACCACCGCCGGAATCTTGTAGTGCGCGATCTGGCCCTTGCAGAAAGCGCGGATCTCGTCCTCGGTCGGGGCGCTGCCGGCCCGCGCGATGATCCAGGCGCAGACGATTTCGCCGAGTGCGTGATCGGGGATCCCGAAGACCTGCACCTGGCTCACGGCCGGGTGGGAATAGAGGAATTCCTCGATCTCGCGCGGATAGACGTTCTCGCCGCCACGGCAGATCATGTCCTTCACCCGGCCGGTGATGTTGCAATAGCCCTCGGCGTCGATCCTTCCGAGATCGCCGGTGTGCATCCAGCCCTCGGCGTCGATCGCGGCGGCGGTCTGAGCGGGGTCGTCCCAGTAGCCGTGCATCACCGAATACCCGCGGGTCAGGATCTCGCCCTGTTCGCCCACCGGGACGGTGTTGCCCTCAGGGTCGGCCACGCGCACCTCCACATGCGGATGGACGCGGCCAACCGAGGTCACGCGCTTTTCAACCGGCGTGTCGGTCGAGGACTGGAACGACACGGGGCTCGTCTCGGTCATGCCATAGGCGATCGTCACCTCGCGCATGTGCATCTGGCTCTGCACCCGTTTCATCACCTCGATGGGGCAGGGGGCTCCGGCCATGATGCCGGTGCGCAGGCTTGACAGGTCGTGACAGTCGAAATCCGGATGTTCGAGCATGGCGACGAACATCGTCGGCACGCCGTAGAGCCCGGTGGCGCGTTCGGCCGCGACAGTGGCGAGCGTGACCGCCGGATCGAACCCCTCACCGGGCACGATCATCGTGGCGCCCTTCGTCACGCAGCCGAG
>WBZL01002030.1_pt1 | contig 20160 bp, 17 predicted proteins | sample 5204291 | NCBI WGS metagenome assembly WBZL01 (sample SAMN12344345, study PRJNA552823) | activated sludge metagenome | biome: Activated sludge suspended growth; feature: Nitrification reactor; material: Wastewater; isolation source: activated sludge from nitrification reactor of wastewater...
TCTGCGCGGTAGCTACGACAACATCGCGCCTCTCAACGTATCAGGGCAGATCAACCCGCTGTCGGCCAAGCCCTATCTTGATCTGCAGGCCGACATCAAGGGCCTCGAGATGAGCTCACTGTCGCCATACTCAGGCAAGTATGCCGGTTATGCGATCGAAAAAGGCAAGCTGTCGCTGTTCGTCAAGTACAAGATCCAGGATGATCAGCTCACCGCCGAGAATCGGGTGTTTCTCGATCAACTGACCTTTGGCAGCGCGGTGGACAGCCCGGATGCGACCAAGCTGCCGGTGAATCTCGCGCTTGCCCTGCTCAAGAACCGCAACGGCGAGATCGACATCAATCTGCCGATCGCCGGTTCACTCAGTGATCCCGAATTCAGTGTTGGTAGCCTGATTGTCAAAGTGGTCGTGAACCTGCTGGTCAAGGCAGTGACTTCGCCCTTTGCCTTGCTGGGGTCGATTTTCGGTGGTGGCGAAGAGTTGTCGAACGTCGAATTCGATTTTGGGCAGGCATTGATCACACTGCCGGCACAGCAGCGGCTGGAAAATCTGGCCAAGGCCCTGATCGACCGACCCGCGCTCAAGCTCGAAATCGAAGGGCGTGCAGACCCAAAGAATGATTCCGAAGGATTGAAACGTGATCGCCTGAGTCACAAGGTACGGGCGCTGAAACGGGATGAGTTGACCAGGAAGGGGGTTGAGAGCGGCTCGACGGACGCCGTCGAGGTCAGCGCCAACGAGTATCCGGCATTTCTTGAGCGTGTTTACCGTGCCGAGAAGTTTCCCAAACCACGTAATCTGGTAGGCATGGTGAAGGGACTTCCGGTTGAGGAAATGGAGAAACTGATTCTGGCCAATACCGTTGTGGATGAGGAGGATTTGCGCGATCTCGCTGTTCGCAGGGCGAAAACGGTGCTGGACTGGCTGGCCGCACGTGAGGTTGCCGCAGAGCGTCTGTTCCTGTTGCCAGTCAAGCTGGTGGAGGCGGAAGGCAAGTCAGAAGCAAGCCGGGAAAGCCGCGTTGCCTTGTCCTTGAAATAGAGCTGCGGTGCGGGTCTGGTCTTCCTCTGATCAAGGCAAAGCGGCGGATGATTGCGGGTCTAACGGTCATGATTTTTCCAGCGACCCCCGATCATGAAAGGTTTCCCTCTCCACCGACCCCCCCACGGCCCGCGCTGCATCGCGGGCCGGCTACGGCGGCGCGGAGCAGTGCTCCGCGAAACCCCGCCTTCGCCCCCCGAGAGGGGGAGGGGAGATTCATGAGTCGCTGACGCAACTTTCACATTAAAATCTTTGGGGCAACACTCAGGGAAGAGATGAGCCGGGCCGAATTCGAAGCCGCGTTTTGTGCGACGACCTATCGGGTGATCGTGCCCGGGGAGGATTTTGCCCTGCGGATTGGCGTGGCTGCTCCCGCTTTCGATGCTTTCCTGCTTCGCCTGGCCGCCCAACAGCCGGCCAGTGATGTCGAACCTGGGGAGACGACCGAAATGTGCTGGGGAATCGTGACGGCATACAACCCGGCAGCGCTGCTTTCGGAACAGGACAACTGCCTTGCCCAGGAGCGTTTGCTAAAACGAATCAAGGCATTGGGCTGGTTTTTCCTGCCCGCCAGCAACCTTGCCGACGGCGGTGTATGGCCTGTTGAGCCGAGTTATCTGGTGTTGCGGGCAGACGAGCAGCGAATGCGAGTGCTGGCAAGCGAGTTCGGCCAGCTTGCCGTGGTTTGTGGGCGGACGGGGTCGGTACCGAAACTGCTCTGGCTTTGATGGTTGCCGGCGGGCATCACTATTGCCGTGCCTGGAATATCGTTTTTGCGAGGTGATCGAGCACTGTGAGCAAGTATGTTGGGCGTTTCGAGATCATTCGTGAACTGGGTCGAGGTGCTCAAAGCATCGTTTATCTCGCCCGTGATCCACATTTGCAACGGCAAGTGGCGATCAAGACGCTCCACTTTGCACGCTCTGACCCGCAGCAGAATCGTCAGTTGCTGGACGAGGCACGGATGGTCAGTCAGTTGCGCCATCCGAACATCGTCCCGATCTTCGAGGCTGCCGAGGAAAGAGGGGATCTTTATCTGGTTTTCCAGTATGTACCGGGCAAGAACCTGGCCGAGTACCTGGCGCTGAGCGGTGCCCTGAAACCGGCCAGGGCGATCGCGATCATGCAGGCGATCCTCGATGCGATTGCTCACGCCCATGCTGCGGGAATCATTCACCGTGACCTCAAGCCAAGCAACATCCTGATTGACGATGATGAACTGCCGCGTGTCATGGATTTCGGCATCGCTGCTCGCAATGGGGCGCTGGCGGGCGATGGCGGACAATTGACTGGCACACCGGCCTACATGGCGCCAGAGTACATCCTGCAACGCACGAGCAGCGAACGATCCGATGTTTTTTCGGCCGGCCTGGTTTTCTATGAGTTGCTGACCGGCAAGCGGGCATTTCCCGGGAACGACATCCTGCTGGTGATGAAGCAGATCGCTGGCGAGGACATCCGGTTGCCGCAAGACAGTAGCGGCCAGCTTGAGGAGCGACTGGCACATCTTCTCTACCGGGCACTTGCGCGTGATCCGCAGAGTCGCTATGAATCGGCCAGACAGATGCGCGAGGCTCTGGACGACTATCTGGCACCGGAAACCTTGGTGCCATCGGCCGATCCGAGGCAGAGTACGATTGACTTCCTGCTGCGACGCATGCGCCACAAAAGCGATTTCCCGGCCCTCTCGGAGTCGGTCGGGGCGATCAACAGGATCACGGCTTCGGAGAATCAGAGTATTTCCGAAGTCTCCAACACCATCCTCAAGGACTTCTCGCTGACCAACAAGCTTCTGCGCATGGTCAATTCGGTTTATTACCAGCAGGCGGGTGGCGGCAACATCAGTACGGTCTCGCGCGCAGTCGTGGTGCTCGGTCTGGATGCGGTGCGCAGTATTGCCATCACCGTGCTGCTTCTCGATCACCTGCAGAACAAGGACAATGCCAGCCAACTCAAGGAGGAGTTCCTGCGGGCCAATCTGGCCGGGGTGCTGGCCAGGAACATTGCCGGCAAGAGTGCCGTTCGTCTGGACATCGAGCAGGCTTTTATCTGCTCGATGTTCCACAATCTGGGTCGTTTGCTGAGCCAGTATTACTTCCCCGAAGAAAGCGCGGAAATGAAGCGCATGCTGTTGCAGAAGAACTGCTCCGAGGAGGCGGCAGCGCTGCAGGTGCTGGGAATATCGCTCGAGGATCTCGGTATTGGCATTGCTCAGGTCTGGGGATTTCCAAGGCTGATCATCAATAGCATGCGCCGGCTGCCAGCAGGCAATATTCGCCGTCCGCTCAACCCCGAGGATCGCTTACGGGTATTCTCTTCGCTGTCGAACGAGCTATGTGCGGTGCTTGCGGAAACGGCCAACGAACAACAGGCCAAAGAACTGCGCAAGATTGCGACGCGCTTTGGCGAGGCTGTCGCACTCGACGAACAGGAACTGCACAGTACCCTCGAAAAGTCGCTTGAGCAGGTGACGCAGTTTGCTGCCACCATTCACCTGAATCTGCAGCAGACGCGTTTCGGCCGGCAGCTCAAGGCCTGGGGAACTGCGCCGACCGGCCCCTCTACGGTTGAATTGACAGCAGGCGCTGACGATGGCCTGGCGGGAACCGTTCTCGCCGATGTCATTACGGAGGGGGGGGTAGTGGATCCTGTGGCCGAACGCGACGAATTCGCGGCAGAGGCCGAACCTCTGGTCAGTGAAGCCATTCTGCTGGCCGGCATTCAGGATTTGAGCAACGTACTGGTCAGCAACTTCAAGCTGAATGACGTGCTGCGCATCACGCTGGAAACCATCTACCGTGCGAAAGGCTTCATGCGCGTCATCCTGTGCATTCGTGAAGCGCGCAGCAATTCGATGCTCGGTCGCTTCGGTTTCGGACCCGATGCCCTGGATATTGCCAGGAGCTTCCGGTTTTCACTGGTTTTTACGCCCGACATCTTTCATGCAGCACTGGCCAAAGGCGTTGATATCCTGATCAGTGACACCAATGATCCGAAAATTGCGGCACGTATCCCGGGTTGGTTTCGCAAGGCGGTGGCTGCTGAAACCTTTGTCATCTTTCCGCTTTGCATCAACGGCAATGGCGTGGCCATGATCTATGCCGACCGCGCACAGGCAGGCGAGATCGTGATTTCCGAGAAGGAATTGGCCTTGCTGAGAACCTTGCGGAACATGGCGGTACTGGCCATCAAGCAGTCGATCTGAGATGGCTCGGCAGAATAGTGCCGCCCATCTCAAGCAAGGAGGGGCGGCCAGTGTCCATATTTTCTCGTGGCCTGGGCTGATCTACCAGAGTTTCCACCACGGCTCCTGGCGATCCAGACCGCGGATGTAGTATTCGCTGTTTGGAAAGTTCTTGCGCATGACGCGTTCGGCGTCGTCGCGCAGATCGGTCAGACCGAGCGCGTCATAGGCCTTGACCATAATGAAAAGGGCTTCCTCGGTCGCCGGTGTGTCAGGATAGTTCAATACTGCGTACTGAGCACGGTTCGCTGCTGCCAGATAGGCCCCTCGTTTCATGTAATAGCGGGCGACATGCAGCTCAAGCGAAGCCAGGGCATTGACCAGGTACTTCATGCGCAAGATCGCATCGGGTGTGTACTTGCTGTCCGGAAAGCGTGTGATCAGTTCGCGGAAGGCGTCAAACGACTCACGTGCGCCTTTCGGGTCGCGCTCGGTCATGTCCTGGTTGCTGATCGCCCCCAGGATACCGAGGTTTTCGTTGAAGTTGATCAGTCCACGCAGATAGTAGACGTAGTCGACATTCGGGTGATTCGGATGCAGCTTGATGAAGCGATCGCAGGCGGCAATCGCTGAAGCGGGCTCCTGGTCTTTCCAGTAGGCGTAGGCGATGTCGATCTGCGCTTGTTGTGCGTAGCGACCATAAGGATAGCGTGATTCGAGCTTCTCGAAGTACTTGATCGACTTGGCATAGGAGCCGTCATTGAGCGCATCCCTGGCCTCGGCATAGAGCTTGTTTGCTGACCAGCCGATGGTTTCATCCTTTTCTTCGGGAAGAATCCCGCAGCCGGAGATCAGAGAAACGACGATGAGCGCTGCGATAACCGCTACACTACGCATGATGGAAAACCCAAAGAAAAGAAAGGCATTAGCCGATGTGCCGGAGCAGGACATCGGGTGCGCCGATTATAGCTCAAACCCCAGCGTTGCCCTGAGCGTGCCTGGCGAGTTCAGCGGCCAACGCCTGGACCAGATTCTGGCGCGCCTGCTGGCGCAGCATTCACGCAGCCGCTTGCAGGGCTGGATACGTGCGGGAAGAGTGGCCGTGAACGGTGCGCCGATCGTCGAAGCTCGATACAAGCTCTGGGGCGGTGAGATCATCGAAGTCGCCGAAGCACCCGATGAACGCGCCGAATCTTCTTCTCCGGAGAACATTCCCTTGCAGGTGGTCTACGAAGACGAGGCTCTGATGGTCATCGACAAGCCGGCTGGCCTGGTCGTTCATCCGGGCAATGGTCACTGGCACGGTACCTTGCTGAATGCCTTGTTGTACCATGTCCCACAACTCGACAAGGTACCGCGGGCAGGCATTGTGCATCGACTCGACAAGGATACCAGTGGCCTGATGGTCGTCGCCAAGACGCTGGAGGCGCAGACCGATCTGGTACGGCAACTGCAGGCGCGTACCGTCAAACGCCATTATCAGGCGTTGGCGAGGGGACTCGTCGAGTGCTCTGGGACGGTGAATGCGCCGATCGGCCGGCATCCGACCCTGCGTACCCGCATGGCCGTGGTGCGAACCGGCAAACCGGCCCGGACACACTACCGGGTGCTGGAACCTTTCGCGACCTGTACGCTGATCGAATGCGCGCTGGAAACCGGGCGAACGCACCAGATCCGCGTGCACATGACGTCGCTTGGGCATCCCTTGGTGGGCGACCCGGCGTATGGCGGGGTGCCCAGTCGTGTGCCGCAAGGACCGCTGTTTCCTCGCCAGGCGCTGCACGCGACCCGTCTGGCGCTGACTCACCCTCAGACGGGTCGCGCACTGTTCTGGAAATCAAGCTTGCCAGCAGACATGGCTACGCTGGTCGAAACACTCCGGCAGGAATTGCGGTCAGTGCGCGGTAGCGGAGCAGCAGACGATACCGACGATGAAGACACTTGGGATGAAGATTCGGAGGGCGGCCCGGAAGTCATCTACATCGATGACGATGAGGTGCTCGATGAGCAATAAGGGTCCGATCATGCGCGTCCACCCCTGTTTTCCCGGTACTTGAACCTTGAATCTTCAACCCTGGATCGTTCCCGACTGGCCGGCGCCGACGAGAGTGCGCAGTCTCATCACGACTCGTCATGGCGGGGTAAGCATGGCCCCATACGCTAGCCTCAACCTCGGCGATCACGTGGGTGATGATCCTCCGGCAGTGGCGGCCAACCGTCAGCGGCTTGGCCGGACTCTGCCGGCGGCACCCTGCTGGTTGCATCAGGTGCACGGCACGACGGTGCTTGAGGCGGGTACGAGTACCCAGGTCCGGGTAGCCGACGGCGCATTTACGCGCAATGTCGCTGTCGTCTGCGTGGTGATGACTGCGGATTGTCTGCCGGTGCTGCTCTGTGACCGCGCCGGGACGGTGGTGGCCGCAGCGCATGCCGGTTGGCGCGGCCTGCAGGCCGGCATTCTGGAAAGAACGGTGGCTGCCATGGCGGTGCCTGGAATCGATCTGATCGCTTACCTGGGGCCGGCCATCGGTCCACAGGCCTTCGAGGTAGGCGGCGAGGTGAGGGCAGCGTTTGTCGACGCCTATGCAGAGGCGGCAGCCGCTTTCAAGCCGCTTCCGCAGCCGGTTAACAAGTCTGGTGGCTGGCTGACCGACATCTACCTGTTGGCCCGTCAGCGTCTTGCACGCCTGGGTGTCGAAGGCATCTACGGCGGAGAGTACTGCACGGTCAGTCAAGAAAGCCGCTTTTTCTCGTATCGGCGCGACGGCGTGACCGGACGTATGGCGTCGCTGATCTGGCTGTCCGAGTAGTCAGTGCTCGGGTTTTTCGTGGTCTGCGTCGCTATTCGCGGGAGTCTCTTCCCTGGGCATGCGGAGCGCACGCCGCCGCGCGGAGCCGCCGAAAAGCCATAGCAGCAGCATCGTCGGAAGCAGACCGTAGAAAACCAGCGTCATTATTCCGGCGACGATACTGGTTTCGGTCAGTGCCATCAACACGGTTACGTACAACCAGGCGATCACGACGATATGCATGAGCGCATTATAGGTGGCTGAGGTGCTTTGCTGTGGGCAGCGATACGGCAGGCATGGCAGGCATTGCGCAGGAGAACTCATGCCGCAAAGTGCCGAAATTTTGGCATTGGCATTGACAGCGCAGATGCTGCAATGCAGAATCGTTGGCTCAAGTGTTGTTTCAATCGTCCACAAGAAAGGAAAGAGCTATGACGCAACGTGTTGCTTTGGTTACAGGGGCTATGGGTGGAATCGGAACGGCTGTTTGCCAGGAGCTGGCCAAGGCCGGCCACAAAGTGGTGGCCGCCTACCATCCAGAGTTTGACAAGCCGGAAGAGTGGACAAAGGCCATGGCCGAAGCCGGTTTCAACGACTTCATCTGTGTTGCCGGCGATGTTTCCGACTACGACTCCTGCGTCGCTCTTACTGCAGAAGCGGAAGCCAAGGCAGGTCCGATCGACATTCTGGTCAACAACGCCGGCATCACCCGTGACAAGATGTTCGGGCGGATGGAGCCGGCGCAGTGGAATGCCGTGATTTCAACCAACCTGAACAGCCTCTTCAACATGACCAAGCAGGTCTCGTCGAAGATGGCCGAGCGCGGCTGGGGCAGGATCATCAACATCTCATCGGTCAATGGCCTTCGGGGTCAGGCTGGTCAGACCAATTACTCGGCCGCCAAAGCGGGCGTGATCGGCTTTACCAAAGCGCTGGCCGCCGAACTGGCGGCTAAAAACGTGACGGTCAACGCCATTTGCCCTGGCTACGTCGCCACCCCGATGGTGATGGCGATCAAGCCGGAGATCCTGCAGAGCATCATCGATACGGTGCCGATGAAGCGTTTGGCGAAGCCGGAAGAGATCGGTGGCGCGTGTGTCTACCTCGCTTCGGACATTGCCGGCTTCATGACGGGTTCGACGATGAACATCTGTGGTGGTTTGTACTACCAGTAAAAATAGCTTCCCGTATCAGGAAGGTCAGGACAGGCTCCAATAGGGGCCTGTTTTTTTTTGTAAGCGTTATAATTGTGCTGCATCGCACCAAAGGACGCAAAAGAGCGCCTGTCTCGAGTCATCTGCAAATGGAGGAAGGGTCGTCATGCCCGAACAGCTGCGACTGATCAAGAAATACCCCAACCGTCGTCTTTACGATACCAAGACGAGCGCTTACATCACCTTGAGTGATGTGAAGGATCTCGTGCTATCGAAGGAAAACTTCAATGTGCTCGATGCCAAGACCGGCGAGGACATTACACGCAGCATCCTGCTGCAGATCATCCTCGAGGAGGAAGCGGCCGGCATCCCTTTGTTTACAACGGACCTGCTGGCACAGATGATTCGCTTTTACGGTCACGCCATGCAGGGGATGCTCGGCAAGTACCTGGAAACGAATATCAAGTCCTTCGTCGATTTTCAGAAGAAGCTGCAGGACCAGTCGCAACAGCTCTACGGCGAGAGCAGCAGCCAGATGCAGAACGACCTGTGGTCGCAGTTCATGAACTTCCAGGGCCCGGCCATGCAGACCATGATGGCCACCTACATGGAGCAGAGCAAGAAGATGCTGCACCAGATGCAGGACCAGTTGAAATCCCAGACCCGCACCCTGTTCACCAGCCTCCCGTTGCCGGGTTTTCCGGTCGATACGGTCAAGCAGACGAAGGACGCCGAGAAGTAATAAAGTTCTGCGCCGATGTTGGTCGCTGTACCAGCGCAGAGGTTGTGGGAGCAGTCGTAGAGTTTAGCGGGGCAGTCGTGTGTAGAGCGCCGGCCTCGCAGCCGGCGTATTCCATCCGTCCCGTTAGCGTAGCAGCGCTACATAGGTTGCCGCGATGATCGCCGTAGTGATCACGCCACTGATGTTGGCCCCAAGAGCCTGTGGCATGACGATCGCTCCTGCGTTTGCCGAGCTGGCAACCTTCTGAACGATCTTTGCCGTCGTCGGAACACAACTGACCCCGGCAATGCCGATGATCGGGTTGAACTTGCCGCCAGTCCAGAAATACAGGAGGTAACCGCCCAATAGGCCGCCCAGAGCGGAGATCGTCAGCGCCAGCATTCCCAGCAGGAGCAGCTTCAGGACCGTCGGTTCGAGCAGGGTATTGGCTTCACAGAGCACGCCCAACGTCAGCCCGAGGAAGAAGGTTGCGGCGTAGAGGAAAACCTCGCTCAGCAGCTTGGTGAAGGGCTCGATCCCACTTTCTCGTACCGCAACGCCAAGGAACAGCGAGAAGAACAAAGGGGCTGCGACCGGAAACAGCAGGCACAGGAGCGTACAGGCGACCACCGCGAAGGTAAGCTTCTGCGCGCGGCTGATCTTCGGTCCGCGATCGGCGGCCATGCTGATCCCACGGATGTGTTCGGGTACCAGCCACTTGATCAGATAGGGGTAAGCGCCGTAGGTCAGGCCGAGATAAAGATAGCCGACGACGGTGATCGGTACGAACAGGTCCTTGGCCAGCACCAGCGATGTGAACAGCACCATCGGACCGTCGGCGCCGCCGATCGTGGCGACGGCCGCAGCCTGGCCTGGATTGAGGCCCAGCGCGACGGCGATCGGGAAGACGGCGATGGTTCCCAACTCGGCGAACAGCGCGATGAAGATGCTCTGGAAGGGTCGCGCCATCACATAACCGACATCGAGCAGGACGCCGATCCCCATGAATACCAGACAGGCGATCAGGCCGTTGCTGAAGGTCAGGGTATAGATCGGTTGCAGCCAGTCGATCTGCATGATGTTCATCAGATCGATCGGATCGGACATCAAGGGATCGACGAACAGCGTCCCCATCTTGCTGCCTTCGAGGAACATGACTCCGGCGTTGACCGACGACATGCCCAGTCCCATCGGGATCATCAGAAGGGGTTCGAGGACGTTCTTGGAACCCAGATAGATCAGAAGAAAGCCGAGCAGCATCAGGAAGATGCGCCCGAACATGATTTTCGGTTCCGAAGCCGCCAGCGTGGCGATGCCCTGGAACAGATCGAGAAAATGGATGCTTTCCATACGCTTCAGTCCTCGCGCCAGACGACCGGATTTCTTCGTCCGCGCATCGAATAGCAGGCGACAGGAGCGCGCTCCTGTCTGTTGGCCGAGATCAAGCGATGGTCACCAGTGGCTGACCGCCTTCGACCGCATCCCCGGGAGCGACCAGTACGCGCGTTACCTGGCCAGCACGAGTGGCGACGACCGGGGTCTTCATTTTCATGGCTTCGAGGACGAGCAGTCGATCCCCGGCGGCAACCGCCTGGCCGACCTTGACGTTGACTTCGACTACCACGCCGCCCATTCCGGCCACCTCGTCGCCGGCTCCAGCCGCTGCTGCGGTGGATCGCGGTGCCGCCGCCGGCGCGGCTACGCTGCCACCGGTTGCAGCCATCGGTTGGGCAGTAGCGATCGGAGCGGGTGGTTGCGCCGCCTGGCCGGCGGTGAGCTCCAGGACGCTGACTTCGTACTCACGTCCGTTAACGGTAACCTTGAATTGTCTGAGCATGTCTTGTTCCTTCTTATCTGGGGCCTCGGCCCGTGGGCCCCGGCGTATGAGTATGCTGGGCGGCGCGGGCGCCGGCTGCCCAGCCATGGCTGGTGGGTGTGATGTGCAGGATGCGGTGTGGTCCCATGGCGGCGAAGATTGCCGCCGATAGTGCAGCGACATCCTCGTCGGGAACGCCGAATCCGATCGGGCAGACCGTTCCGGTCGGTATATCGACCGGTCTGGTCTTTTCCATCCGGCCAGTCAAAGAAACCATTAGCTTGATCAGCACGGCAACCAGCACCGAGATGACGATGGAAATGCCGTAGACCTGCAGCGCCTTGAAAATGGCGTCAGTCACCATGGGATATCTTCCTTCCGTTGCCGATTACATGGGAATGTTGCCGTGCTTCTTGGCCGGCCTGAGTTCACGCTTGTCGAGGATCTTGCGCAACGCTAGCGCGACCATCCAGCGCGTGTCCTGTGGTTCGATGACGTCGGTGATATAGAAATTGCTCGCCGAGACGTACGGTGAAGCGAACTCGTCGCGGTATTCCTGCGCCAGTTCCGCGGCCTTTGCCTGGCGATCCTCGGCCTGCTCGAGTTCCTTGCGATAGAGGATTTTCACAGCCGCTTCGGCGCCCATCACGGCAATTTCGGCGGTCGGCCAGGCGTAAACCATGTCCGCTCCCATTTCCTGGCTGCACATGGCAAGGTATGAGCCGCCGTAGGCCTTGCGCAGGATGACCGTGATCTTCGGCGCGGTGCATGAACCGTAAGCGGAGAGCATTTTTGCGCCGTGCCGGATGATGCCGCCGCGTTCCTGCTCGACTCCCGGCAGGAAACCCGGCACATCGACCAGGGTCACCACCGGGACGTTGAAAATGTTGCAGGTCCGCACGAAACGGGCCACCTTGTCCGCGGCATTGAGATCCAGGGCGCCAGCCATCACCATTGGCTGGTTGGCGACGATGCCGACCACCACGCCGCTGATCCGGGCGAAGCCGACGATCACGTTGCGAGCAAAACCCGCATGCACCTCAAGCAGTTCGCCACGGTCCACGACACGGCGGATCACCGAATACATGTCAAGCGGTTCGGACGGGCTGTCCGGGATGCAGTCGTTGATCGCCGGGTCTTCCATTTCCTCGATCGGCACTTCAAGATGGTGTGGCGGATCTTCGGTGTTGTTGGCCGGCAGGTAGGAAAGCAGTTGCTTGACCAGCGCGATTGCGTGCTGGTCGTCCTCGGCAACGAAGTGAGCGTTGCCGCTGACCGTGGAATGCATCTCGGCGCCGCCGACCTCCGCCATCGTCGTCGCCCGTCCGGTCACCGCCTTGATCACCTCCGGGCCGGTCAGGAACATGTGCGCGTTGTTGCGCGTCATGATCACGAAGTCCATCAGTGCTGGCGAGTAGGCGGCTCCCCCCGCGCACGGACCGCAGATCACGGCAATCTGCGGTACAACGCCGGAGAGCAAAACATTGGCGTAAAAGACGTCGCCGTAGCCGGATAGCGCATCGACGCCTTCCTGAATGCGCGCGCCACCGGAATCCTTGAAAGCCACCACCGGTACGCCGATCTTCAGGGCATGGCGCATGATGCGGGTGATCTTTCGCGCCTGCATCTTGCCCAGCGTGCCGGCGACGACGCTGAAGTCCTGACTGAAAGCAGCAACCTGGGTGTTGCCCACGTAGCCGTTGCCGGCAATCACTCCGTCAGCGGGCAGGGACCGCCCGGCCATGCCGAACGAAGTCGCGGCATGCGTGGCGTAAAGGCCGAGTTCCTGGAAAGTGCCTTCTTCAAATAATGCGTCGAGTCGCTCGCGTGCGGACAGGAGACCCTTTGCATGCAGCGCCGCCAGTTTCTCGGGACTGACATTTTCGGTCAGGTTTGTACGCTTCGTGCGCAGTTTCTCTATCAACTCCGGTCGTATCGTCATCTGGATTCCTAACAGGTGGCTAATATTGGATTAATTCTCATTCTTGCCGCAACGAGCTGCTGGCGACCTTCCGGCAGCATAGTATCCATACTTTTGCGGGTGTTGGCTAGTGCCGGAAAAAATTTTCCGGAAAAAATTCCGGAGCGAGCCGGCCAGCGAAACCCGGCATGTGGCCTGCGATGGTTAATGTGGAAGTCGCGTCAGCGACTCACGAATCTCTCCTCTCCCTTGCGGGAACGAAGGCGGGGTTTCGCGGAGCACTGCTCCGCGCCGCCGCAGCCGGCCCGCGCTGCCGCGCGGGCCGTGGGAGGAGTCGGGGGGTGAGATGGGGAATTCGCAGAGCCTGCTCTGCGCCCATCGAACGATTCCGGCGTGCAGGCCGGAATGCGCCCTGCAGGAGAGGGAAACGGTCATGACTTTCGTGATCAGGGGTGCCATGAAAAGTCATGACCGTGAGTTACCAGAAGGGCAGCAACCAGCAATCTCTCCAGGTGGGTCGGCGGCGGGTCGTGGGAACTACGGCACAAGGTTACTGAAGACCCGGTGAGAGAAGTTCCGGACCAGCGTGTTGAAATCATCCGCAGCATCGAAGAAAAGCGCATGACCGGCGTCTTCGTAGACTTTGATTTCTGCGAGATCAGGTCCGCGCTTCCGACTCAGGGCAGCGGCCTGATCGCGCAGACGGGGGGTTACCGCATAGAGGACCGGAACCTCTTGCCGGTTGACGATATCTCGCCAGTAGGTACGCGGATAGGGCTGAGCGATCAATTCCATGGCAGCCTTGGGCGGGACTCCCAGGGCCGAAGACAGTACCGCCTGGCGTAAGGCTGGCGGTAGTGGCCGGCGGAAGAGGGAATCGCAGAAACCGGTGAGATAAGGGACTCGTCGCTGCGGATCGGCCAGATTCTCCTGGCGTCGGGAGGGTCGAGACGGTGGAGGAGGGTTGCCTTCGCCTATCGAGTTGTCAATCAGGATCAGACCCCGCAACCGGGACGGTCGGTGCTGCTCGATAAAATCCAGGGTTTCCAGGACACCCAGTGACCAGCCCGCCAGGATGAAATCCCCCACACTGGCTGCCGTTAGCAACTCATTCATATCCCGGAGGCGAATCTCGGGGCGATGGGATCCTGGGTACACCTGGGAAAGCCCCTGCGAGCGAGGGTCGAAGGCGATCACGCGGAACTCCCTGGACAAACCAGCCAGTTGCGCTTCGAAAACGGCCGCAGGCATCAGCCAACCAGGAACAAACAGCAGCGTGCGTTCACCTGAACCTGCCTCCAGGTAGTGGAGCCGCAATCCATCGGAAGTCTCAAAGTACCTGTCCATGGTGGCTGCCATACCCATCGCGCTGAAAATTCCTAGCAATACAAATACCCACACCTGCCTCAGAGCCAATCTGAGGGCTGTCCTGTTGAGTCGATGGCCAAAGTCTCTCATGATGCCCTTGCGCGTTGCTTTTAATGTGAAAGTCGCGTATGCGACTCACGAATCTCCCCTCCCCCGCGTGGGGGAGGGGTTGGGGGAGAGGGATACGGTCATGACTTTCATGATCGGGGGTGCCTGGAAAAGTCATGACCGTTGGTGTGAAAGTTGCGTTGGCGACTCACCCGTCACCGCATCAGCAACCTGCCTGGCCCATCCCGTCAGAAGCTCTTGGCCCGTCTCCCGGAGGATTGCTGTCACGCGCCGCCCGGCTTCGTCGGTACGCCATAGGGTTCCCTGAGCATTCTCCATCAGTCCAGCCTCTCCAGCAGCTTGGCCAACCTCTTCGGCCGGGCAGCCAGGCGGGCCGCCAAGACTCTCGTATCGAAAGCTTCGTCGCAGGAAATGAGGGGCATGGCTTCTCTCCGGGGATGGGAACGCTACTCTACCGCAGACTCCTCGCCAATTTGGCAAAGTTGCTGACCATTATCGGCGTAGGGACTCGTCCAACACTTTCATTCACACCCGCAAACGGCTGACCGCCACCGATTCGATGCCGCTGTCCGGCGTCAACGTGAAGGCGAATTCGTGCCGGCGGAGCGCGCACAGGTCGTACATGCGCTTGTCGGCGGGGTCAGCCAGCAAATCCCCGCACTTGAGGATGTGCTCTGCGTTTCCTCGATCGCCGCGAAATCAAACTCCTGCAACAGCTCGCCTGCCGAGAAGCAGCGCTCTAATCGTGGATTCGGCATCTGTCGGAAGAAATCGCGGGTCGAGTAGTGGCTGGTCATGTCTCACTTCCATGGGACCGAACATGTCATGAATTTGGATTGTGCCGGACTTTCCGGTACATTACCGTACTTCCGCAGTACAAGCGCCACACAAGGAGAAACCATGGCTCCCGGCAAGACAGCCATCTTGAGTCTTCGCATCGAACCCGGTCTGAAGGAAGCACTGCGCGCCGCCGCCGAACAGGAACACCGCAGCATCGCCAACATGGTGGAAGTGATGATCCGCGAGTATTGCGGGCGGAACAGCGTCGCCCTTGCCGAACAACCTGCACCCATCTACAGCAAGCAGTCTCGCGCAGCCGACGAGACAAAATCGCCAAGAACCAAGAAAGACGCATGAACACCAAGGAAGTCATCGACCGGATCTTCAAGGAACCCGGCGTCCAGTTTGAACTGACGGAGTTCGAGAACCTCGGCAAGCCCATCCACGAGATCCTCTTCGTCTACCCGAAGGCCGCCACGACTGGCAAGGATGCCGGCAAGACCAGGTACTACCTCAAGAGCTTGATCCCGTTCTCGACCGGCAACGAGGAAGTGCAGGTCCATGCCGAGGGCGGAAAGTCGGCACCCGAGGAGATCGTCAGGCAGCTTTGGGTGTACAAGCTGATGCACCAATACGGCTACCATGCTGACGAAATCGACCTGGAAAAAGGCGTTCAATTCGGCACCGAGATCGGCACCAAGGCCGCCGATATCATCGTCTATATCGACGCGACCAAGCTCACGCCGAAGATCATCGTCGAGTGCAAGAAACCCAAGCGCAAGGACGGCATCGAGCAGCTCAAGAGCTACATGAACGCCAAGGGCGCGCCGGTCGCAGTATGGTCCAACGGGGCCGACAGTATCATTCTGTATCGCCCCTATCCGGCGCAGTTCGACGACACGCTGTTTGACATCCCGAAGCGCGGCCAAGCGCCAAAGGATGTGCTCGAAGCCAGCAAGACGCTCCTGCAGCTCAAGAAGGACTTCAACTTCAAGAAGATCATTCAGGATCTGGAAGAGCTGGTCCTGGCCGACAGCGGCAAGGACGAGTTCAACGAAATCTTCAAGCTGATCTTCGCCAAAATCTGGGACGAGAAGGAGGCGCTGGAGCATCGCGCAAACAAGGTCGTCGAGTTTCGCAAGGCCATCGACCCCGTGATCACTTACGATCGCATCAACAACCTGTTTCACAAAGCTTGCGAAGAATGGCCCGGCATCTTCAAGGAAGGCGAGGACATCGAGTTGGCGAACCGCCACCTGCAGGTGTGCGTTGGCCCCATCGAGGGCGTGCGCCTGCTCGGATCGAACCTGCGCATCATGGACGATGCCTTCGAATACCTGCTGCCAACCGAGGCCAAGAAGAAAAAGGGGCAGTTTTTCACCCCGCGCCATGTCGTTGAAATGTGCGTGCGCATGCTCAACCCGAGGCGTACCGAATATGTCATGGACCCGTCGTGTGGGTCAGGCGGTTTTCTGCTGCACGCCATGGACTGGTGCTACCCCGCCAGGGACAATGACCAGCGCGAGCTGCGCAAGCACAGGTACGCGTCCAGGTACCTGTGGGGCATCGACTTTGAACAGCGCGCCGCCAAGACTTCGCGTGCCCTGATGCTGATTGCCGGCGACGGACACACCAACATCTTCGGGCCTGATGTCAGCAGCCTCGACCCGCGCACCTGGTACGAAAACGCTTCCGGCCAGGCGCTGATGCAGGGCCTCCGCCAGGCCAGGCTGACCGCCACGAAAATTCCCGAAGGCGAAACCCTCAAGGACGACGACAAGGCCTGGGAATATTTCGACGAGCTGAAGTTCGACGTGATCCTCGCCAATCCACCGTTCGCCGGCGAGATGAAGGACCGCAAGATGCTCGCGCACTATGAGTTGGCCAAGCCGGCGCTCAAGCGCGCCGGCGACGACAAGGCGCCGAAGGAAGAGCGCGACGTGCTCTTCATCGAACGTATCCTGAAAATGCTCAAGCCCGGTGGGCGTGCCGCCGTCGTCCTGCCGCAGGGCAAGTTCAACAATTCCTCGCTGGCCTTCATCCGCGAGTGGATTCTCAAGAAGGCGCGGCTGCTGGCGGTCGTCGGCCTGCACCCGAACACCTTCAAGCCGCATACCGGCACCAAGACCTCGGTGCTGTTCGTCCAGAAATACACGCCGGAACAGCTCGCCCGGATTGCGCAGGTCCATGATCAGGTCGCCGGCGCCTGCCCGAATTACGAAGCGCAGATCAAGGCGCTGCTGGCGGCCCATGATGCGGCGGTCGACGTGCCCGATGAAACCATCCCCGAAGCGGTGGCCGACCTGATCGCCGAAACCTTCGGCGAGCCGGAAGCGGACGAAGCGGCCAACGGCAACGGGGACGAGGAAAACGGCGAAGGCGGCTACGAGGAGGTGGCCACTGCCGACCAGGACCGCATCGCCGCCGCCGAAGAAAGGCTGCACGCCCTCAAGGCCGCGCTCGTCAAGGCCAGGCAGCGGCTGATCAACCTCGACAGCGATCTCGAAGCGCTCGCGCTCAAGCAGTCGCAGGAAATCGACGCCTGCACGACGCAATGGAGCGGCGAAAAGAGCGCGCTCCGCCACCAGATCCAGGAAGTCCGCCAGCGCTATCGAATCAGCGTCCAGGAGATGAAGGAAGTGCAGAAAGCGCAGCAGCGAGTCATCAAGGTCGAGATCAAGGGGCTGGAGAAACAGATTCCGCACGCCGAGAAGGCGCTGCAACTGCTCAGCAATCGCGGACGGCTGCAATTGCTGCTGGCCGATGATGAACTGATCGGCACGCTCAAGGAACGCTGGATCGCCGCCGAAGTCGCCAAGCAACTCGACTACCCGATCTTCATGGCAGTCAGCGAGCGCGGCGGCAAGGACAATTCCGGGGACTACAAACACCTGCTGGATGAGCAAGGCAGCCTCGTCGAATTCCCCGATGGTCATCCGCAGGAAGGGCAACTGGTCGTCGATCAGGATCTGGTCAATTACGACTTGCGTGCCGAAGACCTGGCCAATGCGGCCAGGATTCCTGACGAGCAGCTTTGTGTGGCGGAGGCTTTCGTGCGTTTCGCTCAGGGGCAGAAGTTCAGCTTCTGGAGGGGCGAGTAATGGCCGTCGTAACCTCGGTCCAGACCTCGGCCCTAGAATTTGGCAATCGAATCGACGCGGAGCTTTATCGCCCATCGCTTCGGCAAAGCTTCGAGAGAATATTTCAGACAGATTTGCCGGTTACACATCTTCGCCGGGTCTGCATTATCCGGAGTGGAACTACTCCACCAGACCGGGTCGATGGGCTTACTTCGGGGCCAATTCTCTTCAAGACTGGAAGAGCGTGATGTCCTTCTAAACATTGTCGGCGCGACTCTTGATGTCATCGGACGTTCAGCCTTCGTTTCCCGGTTGGAAGACGAGGCGAATATCACTCAGGCGATGGTTTTTCTGCGTTGCCAGACGCCTGACGTCTTACCAGGTTTTCTATTTGCATACTTGAATACAAAATATGGGCAAGATCAGATTGCCCGATACGCCCGTCCGACGGGCCAGTACAACCTTAATCTTCAGGAGGTGGGGCACATCTGCATCCCACTGTTGCCGGCTCATGAGCAACGAGCAATTGAGCAACTGATTTTGTCAGCAGGGAACTTGCAGGACGCATCAATGGCAAGTTATGCCCAGGCCGAACAACACCTCGAATCGGAGCTTGGGCTGGACAAGCTGACGTACCAGAATCCGGTGGGTTACGTCGCGCAATTCAGCGACTTGGAAACCTCGCACCGTTCGGATGCGCAGCACTACCAACCGCGCTTCAAACAACTGATCGACCACATATCGACTTGCCCGTCGGCTCGGGTACGAGACATTCGCAGCCTCAACCGGCGCGGCCTGCAACCGATCTATTTGCGAAATGGCGATGTCGACGTCGTCAATAGCCAGCACCTTGGGCCGAAGCACATCGACTACGATGGGTTGGAGAAAACCAGCGCAAAATCGTTTGCTGCGGCTCCTGAAGCACACATAAAGAAAGACGATCTGCTGATTTACACAACTGGCGCGTATATCGGGCGGACCAATGTCTATCTGAGCGACGCGCCGGCCATGGCCAGCAACCACGTCAATATTCTTCGGCTGCAACCGGGTATCGACGCGGCCTATATGGCCCTTGTTTTCCAGTCCATCGTCGGGCAGTTTCAGACGCAGCAGCATGCACGCGGCAGCGCCCAGGCCGAACTTTACCCAAGCGATATTGACCGCTTTGTCGTTCCCCTGCTCGACGCCGACAAGCAGAAAGCCATAGGCGATTTGCTGCGCGAAAGTCTGGCGAAACAACAGGAATCGCGCAGGCTGCTCGACCAAGCCAAGACCCGCGTCGAACAACTCATCGAGGCTGCGATCCAGCCATGAGCGAGCTGATTCCCGAACCGTCCACACCCGGCAAGGGCCAATTTCTCGTCTATGAGGCCGAGGATGGCCGCGTCAAGATCGATGTGCGGCTGGCCGATGAAACCGTCTGGTTGTCACAGGCCCTCATCGCCGAGCTGTTTCAGACCTCGGTGCCGAATATCAGCATGCACATTCGGAATGTATACGAGGAGGGCGAGCTTCAGCCCGAGACAACCATTAAGAAATTCTTAACGGTTCGCCAGGAAGGCAGCCGGGCGGTGCGCCGCCAACTCGATCACTACAACCTCGACATGATCATCTCGGTCGGCTACCGGGTGAAGAGCCATGTCGCGACGCGCTTTCGCATCTGGGCGACGCAGCGCCTCAAGGAATACATCGTCAAGGGTTTTACGCTCGACGACGAGCGGCTGAAGAACCCGCAGCAGCCCTTCGACTACTTCGAAGAGCTGACCCGCCGCATCCAGGACATCCGCACCTCGGAGCGGCGTTTCTACCAGAAGATCACCGACATCTACGCGACCAGCATCGACTACGACCCGACGCTGGAGATCAGCCTGACCTTCTTCAAGACCGTGCAGAACAAGATGCACTGGGCGATCACCGGCCAGACCGCCGCCGAGATCGTGCATGCGCGCGCCGATGCCGACAAGCCCCACATGGGCCTGACTACCTGGCGCGGCGCCAGGGTACGCAAGCAGGATGTCGGTATCGCCAAGAACTATCTGGCGGAAGACGAACTGCGCGCCCTGAACAACCTGGCCGAATAATATCTGATCTTCGCCGAAGGCCAGGCGATGCGCCGCATCCCCATGCACATGAGCGACTAGCAGCCTGTCGGACTTTACCCTTGCCGCCCGCTGAATATGCTACAATCATAGCCGTTCCAGGAACGGAGGTCCGGCATGTCCCATTTCATCGTCAC
>WBZL01002032.1_pt1 | contig 20148 bp, 22 predicted proteins | sample 5204291 | NCBI WGS metagenome assembly WBZL01 (sample SAMN12344345, study PRJNA552823) | activated sludge metagenome | biome: Activated sludge suspended growth; feature: Nitrification reactor; material: Wastewater; isolation source: activated sludge from nitrification reactor of wastewater...
CGGCATAGCGGATGCGCAGGGTGGCGACGCCGCCCGCGGGCAGCGGCGCCGGCAGGTCCACGCTCATCCGCCCCTCGGGATTGCGCCAGTGGCCCGCGTCGATGGCCCGGCCATCGACCTCGACCAAATCGATGCGGTAGTTGCGGTCGAGGTCCACCACCAGCCGCTGCAGCGCCTCGCGGGCAACGAACCTCAGCGTGGCATCGCCTTCCAGCCACTTGCGCGACGGGTCGACGCGGAAGGACAACTCGGCCCGATCGAACGCCACCGCCGCCTGCTCCGGGGCAAGCGGCAGGCCGCTGGCGGCCGTGGTGGGGGTCAGGGCCGGCTGGCCGGCGGTCGCGGCCGCGCTGGCTGCGGCAAGCATGAGGAAAAGCGAATGGCGGGCGATGGGCATGCCGTGGATCCTGGAGGCAGGCGCGCACTGTCGCACGCGGGTCCGTCGGTCGACCCTGTCTTTGGTCACATCAAGACGCTGCCATGGTCGCGTAGCCTCGGCGGACCATCCATGAGGATCCCGCCATGCAAGGATTCGCGATCGCCGCACTGCTCGGACTGGCCTGGCTTGCTCCGGCGCCCCCCGCCTCCGCGCAACAGGCCAGCGAAGAAGCCGCGGTGCGCAAGCCACTGGAGGCCTACCTGCAAGGCCACGCCACCGGCGACGCCCGCTACATGCGCCAGGCATTCCTGCCGACCGCGCATGTCGAGGGCATCCGCGACGGCAGGTTCCTGTCGCGGACCGCGGACGAGTACATCGCCGGCTTCAAGGGCTCGCCGGCGCCGGACGAGGCGCAGCGGCGGCGTTCGATCGACCAGGTCGATGTCAACGGCGATGCGGCGATGGCCCGCGTCACCCTTGCCTATCCGAGCGGCAGCTTCACCGACTACTTCGTGCTGCTGAAGGTAGATGGCGAATGGAAGATCGCCAACAAGGTGTGGACCCGCAACCCGGGGCCAGCCTCGCCCTGAAGGCAGCGCCCACGCTGCACGCGAAGCCCGGCGAGGCCGGGCTTCGACGATCGTGGCTTAGCGGCAGCGCCCGTAGCGATCCGGCGAAGCGCCCGGCCCGCCCCGCCAGCCTGGCGGATTCTCCCAGTTGGTCCCGCGGCCGCCGGGACGACCCGGCGGATTGTTGTCGTTGTCCAGCCAGCAACGGCGCGCCTGGTTCCAGAAGCCATGCGCGGGATGCCAATAGCCATAGCCGCGGCTGAAGTAGTAGCCGCCGGCGACGCGGTCGAAGCGATGGCGCTCGCCCTTGTGGCGCCAGTAGCGATAGTCGGGCGACGCACCCGGCCCACCGCGCCAACCCGGCGGGTTTTCCCAGTTGGTACCGGGTCCGCCTGCCCTGCCGGGCGGGTTGTGGTCGCGGTCGTGGCGGACATCGCGGGCCTGGCTGGCGCCTGCGGCACCGATGGCCAGGAGGGTGCCAAGCAGCAAAGCGGTGGTCTTCATCAGCGGGGCTCCTTGCGCGCGGATTGCGCCCTCGCAACAACCCGCGGCTGATCCATGCGTTGACGTCTGGAGGCGCGTGGTTTGGCCACCGGTCAGCCAGCCCTTGCATCCCCGGCGGGAATCTGAATGGCCGCTAGCAGGAATTTCACCTTGCGGTCCCGGCGCGGGAAACCTCAGCATCGATTCATCCCGTCAGCCGCTAACTGCGCCCATCCGGTGCGAAGGGTTCGCGCCGATTGGAGACAAACGCATGACCCGCCTTCCCGCCACCCGCACCTTGACCACGGCCCTGCTCGGCGGCCTGCTCGCATTGGGCAGCATCGCCCCGGCTTTCGCCCAGCAGCAGGACGAGCAGGATCGTCACGAACGCCGCGATGCGCGCCGGCAGCAGCGCGACGAGGACGGACAACCGAAGCCGCAGGCGCGCAACGAAGGCCCGCGCCAGCAGGAAGCCAGGTCTCGGGCCGACGCGCCCCGCCACGAACACTGGGGCGATGCCGCCCAACAACGCGACGTCCAGCGCCGTGATGCCATGGACTTGCAGGCGCAGGCTCGGCAACGCGAAGGCGCTGCAGCGCGCGATTCGGCCCAACGCGACGCGCAACGGGGGCGGGAATGGCAGTCTCGCGATGCCGCGCCTGAGCGCATCGAGGCACGCCGCGCGCAAGACGCGGAGCAGGCCCGCAGGCGCGACGACATGGGCGCGCGCGTCGAGGAACAACGCCGTCGCGATGCCGGCGAGCGCCAGGCGCTGGAGCGCCGCGAACGCGAGCAGGCAAGCGCCTCGGAACGCGCGATCCGCGAAGCCCGCGCCCGCGAGGAGGCGCGCGATGCCGTCCGCGACGAGCGTCGTGGCGACTGGCAGGCCGATCGCGGTGATCGCCACGGCGCACGACCGGGCGAACCCGGCCGCGTCGACCGCGACGACCAACGCCGCCGCTACGAGCAGGATCGCCAGCGCGCCCACGACTGGCAGCGCCAGGAGGCCTCGCGTCGCGCCGCCTACGAACAGCGTTCGCGCGAACTCGAGCGCCAGCGCCGCAATGCGCAGTACCGCTACCAGCAGGACTACTACCGCCGCTGGCTGGCGCAACAGGCGCGCTGGAACAACTATCGCAGCGACTACTACAACGATCCGTACTACTACACCCCGGCGAACATCCGCTACGGCTACGGCGGCAGCTGGTACTACACCAATCGCTACGGGGCGAACCTGCTGCAGCAGGCCGTGCGCGACGGATACCAGGAAGGCTTCCGGGCCGGTCGCGCGGACAGCATGGACGGCTGGCGCTTCGACTATCGCGGCAGCTACGCCTGGATCGACGGCAGCTACGGGTACGGCGGCTACTACGTCAATCGCGACACCTACCGCTACTACTTCCGCCAGGGCTTCGAGCGCGGGTATCGCGACGCGTACTACGGCCGCTACCAGTACGGCTACTACGACCGCCGCAGCGACATCGGCGTGATCCTGCCGGCGGTGATCGGCGCGATCCTCGGCTTCAGCCTGCACTGAGTCGATTCGAAGCAGCACCCACGCGACGCCCGGCCCAGTGCCGGGCGTCTTGCGTTGCGGGGTTCAGCGCAGTTGGCTGTCCTTGCTGCCGCGGCGGTTGTAGCCGCTGAAGGCCGCGTCGCGGTCGCGCGCTTCCTGGCAAGCCACGCACACCCGCACGCCGGGAATCGCGCGGCGGCGCGCTTCGGGGATCGCAGCCTCGCATTCCTCGCAATGCAACAGGCCGGGGCCGCTCGGCAGCCGGCTGCGCGCACGCTGGATGCCGTCCTTCACGGTGGCATCGATCTGGTCCTGCACGGCGCCATCGCCGGCCCATCCGGTCGCCATCGCGCCTCCTCCGATCAGCGGCCTGCGAGCCTAGCAGGCCCGCGTCGCCACGGCGTCAACCGGTGGCGCGGGCCTTCCACTTCGCCAGCAGTTCGGTTTCGCGCGCACGGTCGATGCCGGCGCGCGGCTTGGCCTGGCGATCCGCGGGCAGCCCATGGAACCAGGCCAGCAGGTCCTCGATGGTGGTGGCCAGCGGCCGGTAGGTCAGGCCTGCGGCCACCGCACGGGCGCTGCTCACCTGCCCGTAGCCGGAGTACGGGCTGCCGGTGCGCGGGACCCAGATCGGCAGGTCCACTTTTTCCTGTTCGAGGAACGCGGGCGTGACATGCACCGGCTGGATCGCCTTGCCGCTGACCGCCTGGCAACCGTAGAGCATCGCGTCCATCAGCAGCGGATAGCCGGGGCCCACCGCATTGAAGGTCCCGGTGGTGCCGGCTTCCGCAAGGCGGATCATCCACTCGCCGAGGTCGCGGCCATCGATCACCTGGATCGGGTCCTGGCCGTCGCCGGGCACCAGCACTTCGCCGCCCTGCTCCACCCGCAACGGCCAGTAGGTGAAGCGGTCGGTCTCGTCGCGCGGGCCGACGATGTAACCCGGGCGCACGATGGTGCTGCGCGCGCCGAAATGCTTGCGCACCTCGGCCTCGCTGAGCGCCTTCAGCGGCCCGTACAGGCCCTCGACGTCGGCCATCAGGCTGGCCTGGGTCTCCGCCATCGCGTCCTTGCCCTTGTACACCGCGAGCGGCGCGTCCTCGGTCATGCCCGGCTTGCTGCCGTCGGCGTACACCGAGATGGTGGAGATGAAGAGGTACTGGCCGACATTGCCCTTGAGCACCTTGGCGGCGTCTCGCACCCAGAACGGCAGCGAGGTCGGGTTGTCGATGCACACGTCCCACTTGCGGCCCTGCAGCGCCTTCAGGTCGCCGGTGTTGCGGTCGCCATGCAGCTGCTCGACGTCCCCGGGCCATTCCGGCGAAGGACGCTTGCCGCGGTTGAACAAGGTGACCTTGTGCCCGCGCGCCAGTGCGTAGGCCACCTGGAACGGCCCGGTGAAGCCGGTGCCGCCGAGGATCAGGATGTCGAGCGGCTTGGCCGCCTTGGGCACAGTGCCCGCGGTGATCGCCTGGCCCGCCAGGGCGGGCAGGGCCGCGCCGGCAGCGGCGAGCGTTCCGAGCTTGAGCAGGTCGCGGCGAGTGGTGCGCATGGTGGTTCCCCCTGGATGTGTGCCCGCAGTCTTGCAGTGCGCCAGCCGCCGTACCTGTGGCGGAAGTCGGGGTCGCGTGGACCCCTGCCATCAGTTGGGTCGAAATTAGACAATTTTTTCTAGACAAGCATTTCTAGACGGCGTAGCGTGCATCGCATCCCTCGAACTTCGACCGCCATGCCCGCGCCCAAGCGCCTGCCCAAGCCCACACCCGCCGAACTCGGCCTGCTGCGCACACTGTGGGCGCTGGGCCCGTCGACGGTGAAACAGGTACACGAAGCGCAACAGCGGGAGCGTCCCGACCTCGGCTACGCCAACGTCCTGCGCCTGATGCAGATCATGCATGGCAAGGGCCTGCTCAAGCGCGACGAATCCCAGCGGTCGCATGTGTACGCGGCGGCACAACCGCAAGGGTCGCTTCAGGGCCGCCTGCTCGACGACCTGATCCACAAGGCCTTCGCCGGGTCGGGCAAGGACCTGGTCCTCGCCGCGCTGCGCGGCGGCCGGGTCAGCGACGCCGAACGCGAAGAGATCCAGCGTTTCCTGGAGGACACCCGCGATGCCTGAGTTCGCCCCGACGGTGGTCGCCGCCCTCGGCACCACCCTCCTGCACTTTCTCTGGCAAGGCACCCTGGTCGGCATCGCCGCCTGGGCCGCGCTGCTGCTGTTGCGCAACGCCCGCCCGCAGGCGCGCTATCTCGTCGCCTGCCTGGCCCTGCTCGCCTGCGTGCTGCTGCCGGCGTGGACCTTGCTGCAGGCGTTGCCCGATGACGCGGTCGCATCGGCGTTGCCGGTTGCCCCGCTGGTCGCGGCGGTGGCGGCCATGCCCGCCACCGCGTTGCCGACGCCGCTCGCCGCGATCGCCGGCGAGGATGCCGCCCGACTGCCGTGGCTGGTGCTGGCGTGGGCCGCCGGCGCCGCCGCGCTGGGCCTGCGCATGCTGCTGGGGCTGGCCTGGGTGCAGGTATTGCGGCGGCATGCCCCGCTCGAGGTCGATGCCGGATTGCAGGCACGCCTCGACGCGCTCGCCCGCCGCTTCGGCCTGCGTCGCACGGTCGCGTTGCAGTTGCTCGATGGCGGCGAGACCCCGTTCGCGATCGGCTGGTGGAAGCCCGCGGTGCTGCTGCCCGCGGCGATCGCCGCGCGCATGCCGTTGCCGCTGCTGGAGGCCCTGCTCGCGCACGAACTCGCGCACATCCGTCGCCACGATTACCTGGTCAACCTGCTGCAGGGCGTGGTCGAAGCCCTGCTGTTCTACCACCCCGTGGTCTGGTGGCTCTCGCACCGGATCCGCATCGAACGCGAGCAGGTCGCCGACCGACTCGCCGCCGACGTCCTCGACGACCCGCGCCGCATCGCGCTGGCGCTCGCCACGCTCGACTGCCTGGCGGCGGCATCGCCCGCCGCGCCCACCCCCGCCCTCGCGCAAGCCGCCCATGGAGGCCAGCTCATGCACCGCATCCAGCAACTGATCCGCCCCGAACACCGCCTGGTCGGCGGCACCTTCGCCCTGCCGCTGGTCGGCATCGTCGCCATGGGCATCGCGTTCCAGGCCTATGCGCAACTCGGGCCCGAACTTCGGGTGACGACCACGGACACGGTGGCGGCACCGCCCGCGCCCCCTGCGCCACCAGCCGCCGTCGATGCCCCGTCCCCGCCCGCGCCGCCCATCGCGCCGGCGGCCACGGATGCCCCCGCGCCGCCCGCCCCGCCGGCACCGCCGTCTCCCGCCGTCGCGCCGCCTCCGCCGCCGCCCACCCCGCCGCCCGCGCATCGCGGCAAGGGCGATGGCAACGGCTACGCGCTGGTCCGCGCCGGCCAACAGGGTTTCGCGATGAGCGGCTCCAGCGACGACATCGCCACCGTGCGCCGACTGCGCCAGGACATCGATGGCGACTTCCTGTGGGTGCGCCGCGACGGCCAAGGCTACGTGGTCCGCGATGCCGGCGTACTCGCCAAGGTGCGCGCGGCCTGGCAGCCGGTCGATGCGCTGGACGCGCGCATGCAGGCCCTGCAGCAGCGCATGGAGCCGCACCAGCGCGAACTCGACGCCCTGCAGTCGCGCATGGACCGGATCTCGGCGCCCACGGATTCGCCGGAGATGCGCGCCGCCGACGCGGCGATGCAGGACCTGGCGAACCGCCAGGAATCGCTGGCGGCGAAGCAGTCGCGGCTTGCCGCGCGCATGGCGCGCAGCGACGACGCCGGCCGTGATGCCCTGCACCGCGAGATGGACGCGCTGTCGCGCGAGATGGACACGCTTGCCCGGCAGATGGACGGACACGCCGCCGTCATGGAACGCCAGTCCGAGGCGATGCAGCACGAAGCGGCGCGGATGGACGCGGTGGGACGGGAGATGGAAGCCGCCGCGCGACCGATGCAGGCGATCGGCCGCGACATGGAGGCGCTTGGCGGGCAGATCGAACGCGAGGCCGGCATCGCCGAGAAGCAGGTCCATGCCTTGATCGACGACGCGATGCGGCGCGGCCTGGCCACGCCGGTGCCGGCGCTGCGCTGAGGATCGTCCGTCAGGGCTGGTCGAGCGCCGACCAGTCCTGGGGATCGAGGGTGTCGCGGTAAGCATGCCAGGTCGCGTACGCCAGCCAGGGCATCGCCACCGCGAGTCCGAGGAACGCGGTCGCAAAGCCGAGCACGGTTATCGCGACCAGCAGGCCGCCCCAGAGCACCATCACCGGCTTGTTGCGCAGCACCGCGTTCACGCTGGACACGCAGGCGGTGACCATGTCGACGTCGCGGTCGGCGACCATCGGCAACGAGAAGGCGGAGATCGCGAAGGTCACGGTGGCGAACACCGCGCCGACGCCGCTGCCGATCAGCAGGTACTCCAGCAAGGCGGCGGTATCGCCCTGGTGCACCGGCCACAGCGCGCTGAGCATCATGCCCGCGCGCGACCACAGCAGGATCACCACGCCCTGCGCGAGCGCGTACACCCCCGCCTGGCCCGCGACCCTGCGCGCAAGCATGAACGAGCAGCGCAGGCTGGGCGATTCGCCATGCTCAAGGCTGCGACTCACGCAGTAGAGTCCCACCGCGAGCATCGGTGCGACGAACACGAAGCCCGACAGCAGCGTCGCCAGCAAGGCGAAGCGCCCCAGCCACCACGCCAGCGCGCTCACTGCCATGCTGACGACCACGATCACCGCGCCGAACAGCAGGCTCAGCCCCGGCGCCCGGCTGAAATCGTTCCAGCCGAGGCGCAACCAGCGCAACGGCGCATCGAAGCCCAGCTTGCGGCACGGGACAGCGAAGGGCCGCGGTGCAGGTTCCGGCGCGATCTCGGGCGTTGTCGGGGTCATGCGGAGACGCTAGCAGAGCATCGCCTGCCCCGCATGCTGCGTCACGGCGAACGCACGATCCTCTGGTGCAGGCCTGGCAACAGGACGTTCGCGGCCGACCCATACCAGCTGTGGTACTCGGCGACCATCTCGCCCTGGACGATCACCGGGTCGGTGGCGACCAGCGCCTTGGCTTCCTCGATGTCGGCGACGGCGAACACGAACAGTCCGCGCCAATCCCCGTCCTTGTCGCCGAACGGCCCCGCCAGCACCAGCTTTCCCTCGTCCGACAAGCGGCGGATGTTGGCCATGTGGCCGGCGAACATCGCATTGCGCGCGTCGCCGTCCGGCACCCGGGTCGGGCCGGTGCGCAGGATCACCAGCACATAGCTGCGCATGCCGTTCTCGTCGCCGCCTGCCTGCGCCGCGAGCACGGGGTCGTAGGCGGATGCGGCTGTCGACACGGGTGGATCGGTAGCGAACGCGTGACCGGCGAACAACACCAGCATCGGCAACAAGGCGAACCTGAAGCGCATGTCGATTCCCTCCCCGAAAGACCGCCCGAGTGTATCGCCATGCGCCGGCGCACGCCGGCGATCCGACCCGCAACGCGGTTCCTCCATCCCCGCCGGCGTCAGCGGAAGCTCGCGTACTCGTCCAGCGGCAGGCGCGCGATGTCGGGCACGCGGCAGCCTGCGGCGGGATGGCCCGCGACCAGCAGGACGTAGGGCACCTCGTTGCGTGGACGCTCGAGGAGCGTGTTAAGGAAGGCCATCGGGCTCGGCGTGTGGGTCAGGGTGGCCAGCCCTGCCTGGTGCAGCGCCGCCACCAGGATGCCGCAGGCGATGCCGGTGGATTCATGCGGGTAGTAGCGCTTCTGCTTGCTGCCGTCTGCCGCGATGCCGGTCCGCTCGTAGAACACCGCGATCAGCCATGGCGCGGTCTCGAGGAAGGGCTTGTCGGCATCCGTGCCCAGCGGGGCAAGGGCCTGCAGCCACTCCTCGGGCGCACGCCGCGCGTAGAACGTGCGTTCCTCCTCCTCCGCGGCGAGCCGGATCCGTCGCTTCAGCGCCGGGTCGGCGATGGCGACGAAGCGCCAGGGCTGCTGGTTGGCGCCGCTCGGGGCGCTGCCGGCGGCCATCAGGCAGGCCTCGATCACCGCGCGCGGCACCGGGGTCGGGGCGAAATCGCGCACCGTGCGCCGGCGTCGCAACGCCTCGGCGAATACCTGCGCGCGCGCCAACCGCTCGGCATCGGTCAGCACCGGCAGCGGCGGCAGCGGGACGGTGGCATGCGTCGGCATCGCAGCGAGGACCTTGGGCGGGGCATTCGATGCTGCCATGCGTTCGTAGCGGATGCATCCATCGGCCGGTGATCGCACGTACCATCAAGTTGACCCCCGACAGGAACCCGCCATGCGCCGCTTCGCCACCGCCACCCTGCTCGCCCTTGCCGTGCTGTCCCCCGCCGCGCTGGCCGCGCTCAAGCCCGGGGCCGCGGCGCCGATGTTCTCGGCGCCGGCCTACCTCGCCGGCAAGCCCTTCACCTACGACCTCAAGGCCGCGCTGAAGCAGGGGCCGGTGGTGGTGTATTTCTTCCCCGCCGCGTTCACCTCCGGCTGCAACGTGGAGGCCGCGGCGTTCTCGCAGGCGATCGACAAGTTCAAGGCGGCGGGCGCCACGGTGATCGGGGTGACCGCCGGCAATACCGACCGCCTGGCCGAATTCTCGAAGGACACCGAGAAGTGCGCCGGCAAGTTCCCGGTCGCCGCCGACGAGGGCGCGCGGATCGCCAGGCAGTACGACGCGACCCTGACCCTGAAATCAGGCTGGTCGAGCCGCACGTCCTACGTCATCGCCCCAGACGGCACCGTACGCTTCGTGCACGACGACATGAACCCGAACCAGCACGTCAAGCAGACGCTCGATGCCGTGCTGGCGATGAAGCCAGCCGCCCGCAAATGACCTGACGGGGCCGTCGTCACGGCGGGTGGTGGCCGGGAATCCCGGCCATCGCCACGCCGGCGCCCGTCATCGACGGCAGGTGTTGATCCCGACCAGCTTGTACAACGGGCAGAAGTTGAACAGCCCGGTGGCCAGCGGCACGACCCCGATCCAGGCCCACACCGGCCCGCCCATCAACGCCCAGGCGATCAGCGCCAGCCCGACCACGATCCGCAACCACTTGTCCGCACCACCCACGTTCGCTTGCATGACGCGCCCTCCTCGGTTGTGAACACCCGCGGGAGTATGCGCCGGCACGCGGTCGAGCGCTTGACCCCGATCAACGCCCCCCGCATCCGGAACCGCAACGAAAACGGGGCGGCCAGGCCGCCCCGTCGTACCGTCGGCTGCCGACGGTCACCAGATGCGCACGCGCTCTTCGGGTGCCACGTACATGGCATCGCCGGGCTTGACGCCCCAGGCCTGGTACCAGGCATCGAAGTTGCGTAGGGGACCGTTCGCCCGGTACATCGCCGGCGAATGCGGATCGGTCTTGAGCATGGTCAGCAGCGACTCGTCGCGGTACTTCGCCTTCCACACCTGCGCCCACGACAGGAAGAAGCGCTGGTCGCCGGTCAGCCCGTCGATCACCGGCGCCGGCTTGCCCTTGAGGCTGAGCTGGTAGGCGGTGTAGGCCATCGACACGCCGCCGAGGTCGCCGATGTTCTCGCCCATCGTCAGCGCGCCGTTGACGCACTGGCCGGGCAGCGGGCAATAGGCGTCGTACTGCGCGCCGAGCGCCTTGGTGCGCTGCTCGAAGCGGGCGCGGTCCTCGGCGGTCCACCAGTTGCGCTGGATGCCGCGCGCGTCGGACTTGCTGCCCTGGTCGTCGAAGCCGTGGCCCATCTCGTGGCCGATCACCGCGCCGATCGCGCCGTAGTTCACCGCCGGGTCGGCGTTGAGGTCGAAGAACGGCGGCTGCAGGATCGCCGCCGGGAACACGATCTCGTTGAAGGTGGCGTTGTAGTACGCGTTGACCGTCTGCGGGGTCATCCCCCATTCCTCGCGGTCGGTCTTCTGCCCGATGCGGCGGTTCTGGTCGGCGCGGTTGTACGCGCGCACCGCGACCACGTTGCCGAACAGGTCGCCGGGAGAGACCGCGACGCTGCCGTAGTCGCGCCACTTCGAGGGATAGCCGATCTTCGGGCGGAACGAGGCCAGCTTGCGGTAGGCCTCGGCCTTGGTGTCGGCGCCCATCCAGTCCAGCTGCTCGATGTTCTGGCGCAATGCCGCGCGCAGGTTCTCGACCAGCTGGTCCATCGCCGCCTTGGCTTCGGGGGTGAAGTAGCGCGCGACGTACAGCTCGCCCAGCGCATCGCCCACGCCGCCGCGGCCGCCGACCAGCTGCACCGCGCGCTTCCAGTCGTCGCGCTGCGCCTTCTGCCCGCCCAGCACCTTGCCGTTGAACGCGAACGAGGCATCGTCGATTTCCCGGCTCAGGAAGCCGGCATTGCCGTCGATCGCATGGAAGGCGAGGTAATCGCGCCAGGTCGCCAGCGGGGTGGCGTTGATCACGTCGATGACCGGCTGCACCGCATCCGGGGTGGGGATGTTGAGCCGCTCCGGCACCGGCATCCCCTGCCCGCGCAACTGCGCGTCCCAGTCGTAGCCCGGATAGCGCGCCTTGAGCTCGGCGAAGCTCACCACGTTGTAGGTCTTGTCGCGGTCGCGCAGCTTCACGCGGTCCCACTGCGGCTTGGCCAGCGCGGTCTCCAGCGCGAGGATCGCCTCCGCGCGGGCCTTGGCATCGGTACCGCTCACGCCGGCGAAGCCGAGCATGCGCTGGATGTGGGCCAGGTAGGCCTCGCGGATCCTGGCGAAGCGCGCATCCTGGTTCAGGTAGTAGTCGCGGTCGGGCAGGCCCAGCCCCCCCAGCCCCAGGCTCACCAGGTACTGGTCGGGATCCTTGCGATCGGTGCTGACGCCGAGCCCGAGCGGCGCGTCGCTGCCGTCGATGCCGCTGTTGGCGAATGCCGCGACCAGCGCGGGCTTGCCGTCGATCGCGGCGAAGCGGGCCAGCATCGGCTTCAACGGGGCGATGCCGGCGGCGTCGCGCGCCGCGCGATCCATGTAGCTGGCATAGAAGTCGCGCACCTTCTGGCCGTTGCTGCCGGGCTTGAGGTCCTGGCGTCCCTGCAGCCCCTCGATCAGGCCGTGGACCTGCTCCTCCGCGCGGTCGCGGAGCGCCGCGAACGAACCGAAGCTGACCTGGTCGTCGCGCAGTTCGTAGGTATCCAGCCAGTGGCCGCTGGCATGGCGATTGAAATCGTCGCCCGGCTTCACCGCCAGGTCGCGGGCCGAGAGGTCGACGCCGAAGGCGCCGAGCTGCGGCTTGCCGGACGGACCCGCGGCCGGCGCCTGCAGCGCAAACAGCCCGAGGGCGCCCAGCAGTGCCAGTCCCAACAACGAACGCTTCATCGGTGAACCCCCATGCGGTGAAGCCGCCAGCATAGCGGCACGACGACACCCGCCCCCGTGCCGTTGGTCTCGGTCCGGCCAGCGGGCACGCTGCCTATACTCGCGCCGACGCCACCATCGAAGGGGATCCGCCATGCGCCGCACTACCGCTTGCCTGTTGCTCGCCACTGCCCTCGCCTGCCCGCCGCTGGCGGCGCAGGACCCCGGGAAGGCCTCCCCGGAACAGGTCGCTGCGATGCAGGCCTACCAGCGCGCCGCCACCCCCGGCCGGGCGCATGCGGGGCTGGCGATGACAGTGGGCGACTACACCGTCTCGATCAAGAGCTGGTCCACGCCCGGCGCCGAACCGACCGTCGACACCGGCACCGCGACCCGGCGCATGTTGCTGGATGGGCGGGTGGTCGCCGAGGAATTGCGCGCCAGCATGGGCGGCCAGGCCTTCAACGGATTCGGGCTGACCGGCTTCGACAACGTCAGCGGCAAGTACTGGTCGACCTGGAACGACAGCATGGGCACCGGCCTCACGGTCGCCGAGGGCGCGTGCGATGCCGCCGCGCGCTGCACGATGCAGGCGCACTGGAACGACCCGGTCACGCGCCAGCGCACCGAGGCGCGGCTGGCGATCCGCTGGGAGAGCCCGTCGGTGGAGGTGTTCGAAATGTACGCCGCGGGGCCGGACGGCAAGGAGATGAAGATGATGGAGATGACCTACACGCGGAAGTGAGCGGCCGCAGCTAGGCCGCCTCCGTGGATCGCGCGATGGCGCGCGCCACGGCCTCCACCAGCTCCCTGGGCAGGGCTTGGGCAGGCGCTCGACGCCCGGCACGTCCTCGCCCAGGTCGTCCGCGTACCCGGTGACCAGCATGCAAGGCAGCGCCGGCCACTCGCGCCGCACCTGCCGCAACAGGTCCATGCCCGGCATGCCCGGCATCGCGTGGTCGCTCAACAACAGGTCCGGCAACCTGCCATCGCGCAGGGTGGCCAATGCCGACGCGGCATCGACGGCCTCGTGCACCTCGTAGCCGGCACGCCGCAAGGTGCCCGCCGCGCTGGCGCGCACCAGCGGGTCGTCGTCGACCAGCAGGATCCTCGCGGCCGGGGCCCGTGCCGGTCCCGATGCCGCGTCGGCCTCGGTCGCGCCTGCCGGCGTGGACGCCGACGTGCTCAGCGGGAGCCATAGGCTTGCCGTCGTGCCCGACCCGCTGGCGCTGCGCAACTGGAAGTCGCCCCCGGACTGCATGGCCAGCCCCTGCACCGACGACAGGCCGAGCCCGGTGCCGCGCCCCGGCTCCTTGGTGGTGAAGAAGGGTTCCGCGGCGCGACGCAGCGTGTCCCCGTCCATGCCGGCGCCGTCGTCGACCACATCGATGCGCAGGAAGCGGCCCTCGCCCATGCGCGTGCGCGGCGGGTCGCGGTCCTCGCCGGCGCGGATGGCGATGCTGCCGTGGCCGGGGATCGCGTCGCGCGCGTTCACCACGAGGTTGAGGAGGGCCAGCACCAGTTGGTCGGGATCGACCCGGACGTCCGGCAGCCCCGGCTCGACCTCGGTCGACAGCAGGAGGCCCGGCCGCAACGAACGCTGGGCGAGCTCGACCACGTTGTCGATCAGCGCGTCGATGCCGACGTCGCGCGGCGCCAGGTGTTGCCGCCGAGAGAACGCCAGCAGGCGCTGCACCAAGGTGCGCGCGCGGTCGGCCGCCTGCAGCCCGACCGCGATGACCTCCTGCGCGTCGGCATCGCGGTCCAGGGCGAAGCGCGCGAAGTCCAGCGCCCCCATCACCGGGGTCAGCAGGTTGTTGAAGTCGTGCGCGACGCCACCGGTCAACTGGCCCAGGGTCTCGACCTTCTGCGCCTGGCGCAGGGTTTCCTCGGCCTCGGCGAGGCGCGTCTGCTCGCGGATGCGCGCGGCGATCGCCGCGGACACGCGTTCCTCCAGCTCGTCGTTCATGCGCTGCAGCTGGCGTTCGCTCTCGCGCAGCGCGGCCTCGATCTTCATCTGGCGCGTGGTCTCGGTGCACACCACCAGCACGCCGCCCACCCCGTTCGGCGCCGATTCGTCGTCGATCGGCCCATAGCTGTAGGTCCAGTACACCTCGTCGAGGCGGCCATGGCGGTAGCTCGGGACGAGGTGGTTTTCGTGCCAGGTCGCGCCCTCGCCGCGCATCACCAGCGCGATCTGGGGGCCGATGATGTCCCACAGCTCCCCGAAGCTCGCCTGCCCCGGGGCACCCAGGATCGAGGGATGCTTCTCCGGGCCGAGCGACGGCCGGTAGCCGTCGTTGTAGAAGCACAGGTGCTCGCTGCCCTAGAACACGAACATCGGGTGGCGGGTGGTGAGCGCGAGGCGCAATACGGTCCGCAGGCTCTGCGGCCATCCGTCGGGTGGGCCCAGCGAGGTCGCGGCCCAGTCGTGGCGGCGGATCCGCCCGGCCATCTCGCCGTCGGCGCCAAGGAATGCAAGCGGATCCACTCTGGTCTCCTGTCGTGGATCCGGATGCCTCGGCAGTTGCAGAGGCCATGCGAAGCCCGGTGCACGACACCGCACGGCAAGTCGACGCGGCGTGAAGGCAGCGGCGAACGCCGCATCCGCGCTAGGCTGGCACCCCGCCCCGCACGCAGCCGCCATGCGCCCCGAGCCAGCGCCCTACCGCATCGCCCGCATGTCCCGCGACGACCTGGGGCGCACGCTGGACTGGGCGGCGGCCGAGGGCTGGAACCCCGGACGCCACGACCTCGACGCCTTCCACGCCGCCGATCCGGGCGGCTACTTCATGGGCTGGCGCGGCACGCAACCGGTCGCGGCGATCTCGGCGGTGCGCTACGGCGACGGTTTCGGCTTCGTGGGCCTGTACATCGTGGCGCCGGAATGCCGCGGGCAGGGCCTGGGCTGGGCGCTGTGGCAACACGCGATGGCGAGTCTGGGCGGCCGCGTCGCCGGACTGGACGGCGTGGTCGAACAGCAAGCCAACTACCGCAAGTCGGGCTTCGTGCTGGCCCATCGCAACGTGCGCCATGCCGGGCGCGCGCGACCGCTGGTCCACCCGGTCGCCTGCGTCGACCTGCGCACGCTCGACTTCGACCGCGTGCGGGCGTTCGACGCGCTACACGCGCCGGCGCCGCGCACTGCCTTCCTGCGCGCCTGGCTGGCGCAACCCGACAGCCATTCGCTGGGGATCGTCGAGGACGGCGAGCTGGTCGCCGGCGGCACCATCCGCGCCTGCCGCGAGGGCCACAAGATCGGCCCGCTGCATGCGGATTCCGAGGCCGCGGCGGATGCGCTGTTCCGCGCGCTCTGCGCCCGCGTCCCGGCTGGCGACGCGGTGTACCTGGACCTGCCGGAACCCAACGCCGCGGCACGTGCCCTGGCCGCGCGCCACGACCTGCGACCGGTGTTCGAAACCGCGCGCATGTATGCCGGCGGTGCGCTCGCGCTGCCGCTACAGCGGATCTACGGGATCACCACCTTCGAGTTGGGTTGAGGCCGGTTCAACGCACCGCGGTGACCACGATCTCGACCTTCCACGCCGGGTTGGCCAACCGCGCCTCCACCGTGGCCCGCGCGGGCGCCTGCCCGGCGACCACCCAGGCATCCCAGGCGCGGTTCATCCCGGCAAAATCGGCGACATCGGCCAGGTAGACCTGCGCCCGCAGGATCCGGGTCTTGTCGCTGCCTGCCTGCGCGAGCAGCGCGTCGATCGCCGCCAGCACCTCGCGGGTCTGGGTCTCGATGTCGGCGCCGGGGGTTTCCGGCACCTGTCCGGCCAGGTACACGAGCTCGCCGTGGATGCAGGCCTCGGACATGCGCGTGCCGGCGTCGATGCGTTCGATCATGGGCGTTCTCCGATGGTGGGGCGCCATCGTCGCAGCTGGATCCGCGATCGCGCTACTGCAACCCATCCTCGACGCCGAGCAGGTCGTCCGGATCATGGCGGTAGTCGAGTAACTCGCCCGGGGTGCATTGCAGCACCGCGCACATCTTCGCCAGGGTGCGGAACCGGATGCCACGCACCTTGCCGCTGCGGAACAGGGACATCTGCGTCTCGCTGATGCCGACCCGCGCTGCCAGTTCGCGCGCGGTCATGCCCCGGCGGGCCAACATGGCGTCGAGCGTCACCCGGATCGGCATCAGGGGATCTCGTCCAGCTCGGCCTGCAATGCGCGGGCCTGGTCGACCAACCGCGCCAGCAGCACCAGCGCCGCGCCGACCACCCCCAGCACGATGCCGGACAGGTCGAAGTACAGGTAACCGCCTTGCCCCCCCGCGATCCAGCGCGAGAGGTTGGTCACCGCGAACACGTTGAGCAACGCGCCGGCGAGCACGCCGATGCCGATCTGGCGCATCGCCCGCGCCACCGTTGGATGGAACAGCCGACCCGCCGCCAGGTCGCCCAGCGCGCGCTGCACCGCCCACAACGCCCACAGGTAGCCGAGGCCGGGCAGGAAGCGCACCACCGACAGCAAGGCGCGGGTGCTCCACCCCTCCGGCATGTCGGTTGCCATCCGCCAGGGCAGCCCGACCATGCCCATGGCGAGGAGCAGGAACAGGCCGACGAACACCACGAGGGCACAGGCGCGCAGCAGCCGGCACTGGCTGCGGAAGCGATCGGTCATCGGCACGGGAGGCCCCTGTCACAGGTCATGGAATTTTAATCTTGACTTAAATTTTCCCTGTGCTTTAACTTTATCCCAGACTTAAATTCCGGGAAAGCCCCCGCATGCATGCCGCCATCGAAACCCGAGGCCTCACCCGCCGCTTCGGTGTGCGAACCGCTGTCGACGCCGTCTCCATGACCGTGCCGGAACAGGGCATCTACGGGTTCCTGGGGCGCAACGGCGCCGGCAAGACCACCACCATCAAGCTGCTGCTCGGCCTGCTGCAGGCCGACGCCGGGGAGGCACGAATCGCCGGCATCGATGTCGCCGCGGATCGCATCGGCGCAGCCCGCAAGGTCGGCGCCCTGCTGGAAGCGCAGGGCTTCTACGCCCAGCTGAGTGGCCGCGAGAACCTCGACCTCACCCGTCGCCTGCTGGGCCTGCCCGCAACGGAGATCGACCGCGTGCTGGACGTGGCGGGAATGACCGCGCATGCAAGCCGCCGCGTGGCCGACTATTCGCTGGGCATGCGCCAGCGGCTCGGCCTGGCCCGCGCCATGCTCGGCGCGCCACCGGTACTGATCCTCGATGAACCCACCAACGGACTGGATCCCGAGGGCATCGCCGACATGCGCGCGTTCCTGCGCGAATTGCCGGCGCGCACCGGCGCCACCGTGCTGCTGTCCAGCCACCTGCTCGGCGAGATCGAACAGACCGCCACCCACATCGGCATCCTCAACCGTGGCCGGCTGGTGCTGGAAGGCGCGCTGGCCGAACTCAAGGCCGGGCTGGCGACCGAAGTGGCGATCGAGACCGACACGCCCCGGCGCGCCGCCGCGCTCGCCCGCGAGCATGGATTCCAGGTCGCGCATGACGGCGACCTGCTGCTTGCGCGCTTCGGTGCCGGCGAGGACATGCGCAGCGGCACGGCCGCCCTCAATCGCGTGCTGTGCATCGCCGGCGGGATCCGCATCCATGCGCTGGTCCCGCGCCAGCCGACGCTGGAGACCCTTTATCGCAACGCAGCCCAGGCCGCCGTTCCCGCGGCGCTGGCCTGATCCGCGGAGCATTCCCCATGTCGCATGCACATCCCGCCCACTTCGCCACCGCCCTTGCGGTCGAAGCGTTCAAGCTGCGCCGCTCGCTGGCCCTGCTGCTCGCCGCGGTCGCACCGCTGCTGATCGCCGTATTCGTGTTCTTCAACCTGCTGCGGCTGGGAAAGGCCGCGCCGTGGGCGATGACCCTGCAATCGTCGGCGGCGATCTGGGCATTCTTCATGCTGCCGATGAGCGTCACCGCGCTGACGGCATTGGTCGCGCATACCGAGCATGGCCCGCGCGCCTGGGACCACCTGCGCGCGCTGCCGATACCGCGCTGGCATCTGTACACCGCGAAGGCGCTCTGCGTGCTGGGCATGGTCGTGGCGATGAGCCTGCTGCTGGCCCTGCTGACCACGCTGGCAGTGGGAGCAGCGGGCCTGCTGAAGCCTGCCGTGGCCGCGACCGGACCGGCGGACATCGCCGGTTACCTGCTGCTGCTCGGGCGCATCTTCCTGGCGGCGTGGCTGCTGGTCGCGGTGCAGTTGTGGGTCGCCCTGCGTTACGCGAGTTTCGTGCCAGCGCTGGCGGTGGGCATCGGGGGCACCTTCTTCGCAGTGGTCGCGACCTCGGCGAAGATCGGTGCATTCCTGCCTTGGCAGATCCCGGTCAACCAGCTTGCCAGCGACCCGGCGCGCGCCCAGCTCGCGCTGGCGCTGGGACTTGGGGGCGGCACCATGGCGTTCGGCTTGATGCTGTGGCGGATGAGCAGACGCGAATCACCCGCCTGAGCTTGCATCCGACCATGGATGGGCGATGGCGGGTCGCTGAAGCGCGACCGCATGCGCCGACCAGGGCCGGCGTTCAGCCCGCCGCGAGCGCGAACTCCAGCGCAGCCTGCACCGCCGCGGCCTGCGCATCGTTGCACTGCCGGGGCGTTGCCCGTGGGCTGTCCGGATAGACCTCGGTGGTGGTGGTGAAGCGCGCGCCGATGATCCCGGCGCACAGCCCCAGCGCGACCAGCGGATATTCGATCACACCGGGGGCGACCACCGGCGAGCCGATGATGGTGCCGTCTGAATCGGCGGGCGCGATATGGGTCACGCGCGCAACCGCCTGGATGATCGCCTGCTGGAACGCCGGCTGCGGGTTCTCGCTGTCGTCGACCAGGTAGAAGCCATCCGGGATGGTGCCGGGCTCGAACGGCTTGCCGTCGCGGGCCGCCAGCGCCGGGCGGAATTCGGACTCGTCGCTGTCGGTGGTCTCGTGCAGGTCCACGTGCACCAGCACCCGGCCGCGCAGCGGCTGCACCAGGTCCCACAGCGCCGCGGACTCGGCGCAGGGGCTGCCTGCGGCGAAGTTGCGGTTGGGATCCAAGGCCTGCGCGTTCCAGCGCTGGATGCGCTCATAGGCCCAGGGGCTGACGCAGGGCACGACCAGCAGGTTGACCCGGCCGGCGAAGGCCCCGGCATGGCGATCGAGGAACTGCAGCGCGCCCTGCACGCCGCTGGTCTCGTACCCGTGCACGCCGCCGGTGACCAGCGCGGTCGGCAGCGACGCATCCCAGCCCCGGCTGCGGACCGCGAGCAGCGGGTAGCGCCCATCCTCGCCAGCATCGAGGGTGCCGTAGGCATCCACGTCGAAGCGGCCACGCAACGCATCGACCTTGGCCACCACTTCATCGGCATGGCTGCGGCGCTTGGCCTGGCGCGCGCGCCATTGCGCCTTTTCGGCTTCGCCCCAGGGTTGGCCGGGGATACCGATGACCGGATGTTCGGACGGGGTTGCCATGGCGCGCTCCATGCGTGGACACGCGCCATTGTAGGGCCGTGCCTCAACCGTCCGCGGACGCGGCGGCCTCGCGCAACTCCACCCGCCGGTTCAGTGCCCGGCCCGCCGCGGAATCGTTGCCCGCGACCGGGCGACCTTCGCCATGCCCCTCAGACTGCAGGCGATCGGCGGCGATCCCGCGCGCGACCAGCCAGGCCACCACCGCCGCAGCGCGTCGGTTGGACAGGTCGAGGTTGTGGGCGTCGGCGCCTTCGGCATCGGTGTGCCCGGCGACCACCAGCCGCAGTCCCGGACGTGCTTCGAGCAAGGCCTGCACCTGTTCCAGCACCGGGCCGGATTCGTCCTTCAGGCGGTCCTTGTCGGTATCGAAGTAGATCCCGTAGAGGTCCACCTTGCCCTGCTTGTCGAGTTGCGCCGCCAGGCTGTCGCGGGTCTTGCCGGTAGGCGCCAGCTCAAGGCGCACCTCGACGGTTTCGCCGGCGACGAGGTCAGCGGCTTCGGTATCGCCCTC
>WBZL01002033.1_pt1 | contig 20139 bp, 19 predicted proteins | sample 5204291 | NCBI WGS metagenome assembly WBZL01 (sample SAMN12344345, study PRJNA552823) | activated sludge metagenome | biome: Activated sludge suspended growth; feature: Nitrification reactor; material: Wastewater; isolation source: activated sludge from nitrification reactor of wastewater...
TGGAGGCATAGGTTTTTAGCAACTTCATGGAGGCGCGTCTTGATCCTACCGCATTTTTGATTTCAAGGGTTTTTAGTTGCCCGGCCGCACAGCGGCCAGGGCGACAAGGTTTTCTCTGATAGGCGCATGTCCCTGAACAGGCTCATGTTTCGTCTGGAAACGTGACGCAAAAGCGCAAAAAACCTTTAGGGTTTGGGCCACCCATTGTCAAAGTTGTAATAAAAATCCTGCAAGGGTAAACGGAACGCTTCCACGTCTTTTTGTACGGTGGCGGGGTCTTCGCCTTTGACCAGCACACGGGCGATGAATTCGGCGATGGTCGCCATGTCCGCTTCCATCAGGCCGAGGCGGGTGATTTCGATGGTGCCCATCCGCAGGCCGCTGGGGCGATCCCAGTCGGCGGGAGTGTCGCCGGGGATGAGATTCTTGTTCGTGATCAGGTTCGCCGCCGCGAGCCGGTGCGCCACGTCCAGGCCACCCCCAAACGCGCGGACGTTGGCGATTACCTGATGGGAGCGGGAATATCCGCGTTCCGCCGCAAGGACGGGGATGCCGCGTTCGTCGAGGGCGCGGCCCAACGCCTGAGAGTTTTTCACGATTTGGGCCATGTACACCTGCCCGAATTCGAGCATTTCGGCGGCGGCGACGGCGAGCGCGGCGACGCGGTTGACTTGATGCGTGGCGGCCAGCACGGGGAAGATCGCGGTGGTGATCGGCTCGGTCAGGGTGGGGGAATTCCACAGGATCATCCCACTTTGCGGGCCGCTGAACGTTTTCCCCGCCGACCCGGTCAGGATCGCCGCCCCTTCGCGGAGGGGGTCCTGAAATTGTCCGCCTGCGATCAACCCGGCCTGATGCGCGCCATCGTAGATGAATTGTCCGCCCCACGGGGCGATGATGTCCACCATTTCTTTGACCGGGAGCGGGAAGAGGGTCATGGACATGCCCATCACGACGAGTTTGGGCTGGATGCGTTGGGCTTCTTCTTCAAATTTGTCGAGGTCCACTTCGAGCGTGGCGGGGTCGAACGGGATGTCGAAGATTTCGACGCCGCGGGTTCCGGCGGGGCCGTCGGCGCGGTTGCTGGAGTGGCCGCCGAAGGGTTGGGGGGCGGTCATCACGCGGTCGCCGGGTTGGGTGAGGGCGTGGTAGACAGTCATGTTGCCGAGCATACTGCCCATGAGGCGGTGATCGGCGTAGTTGCACCGGAAAGCTTTTTTAAGCAGTTCGACGCAGAGGGCTTCGACTTCGTCAATGTACTGCGTCCCGGCAAACCATCGGTTGACCCGCCCGATGTGCCCCTCTGCCGCACGGGTGCCGATTTCGGCGGACAGCAGGCGGCGAACGGTGGGGCTTGTGGGCGCTTCGGGGGCGAGCAGGTTGAGACAGCGTTTGCCGCGCCATTCTTCGTTGCGGGAAACGGCATTAAGGACTTCTTGCGCGGCCCCGGCGGGGTTGGTGTGTTCGATCAGGGCGCGGGCGTGGGCGAGGACGGTGGGGTCGTGGACTTCGGGTTGGGACATGGGAGGCTCCTATGAAAATGGTACGCAGATTTGCAGGATTCCACAGATTTTTCTTTTCATCTGCGAAATCCTGCAAATCTGCGTATTTTTAAACAGCGCGTTTTTCCTTCATCGCTTTCCCCACCTCGTGCGACATCTCATCCGGGCGTTTTTCCAACTCGGCGATGATGTTTTGATAATCTTCATCCTCGCGGTTTTGGCTCAGTTTGAACCCTGCGTCAATGCGGGTGACTTCCATTTTGATGCCCACCGCTCCACGCATCTGTTTTTCCACCAACTCCGGGGGGAGGGATTCCAGGCGGTATTCCGGGTTCGTTGGTTCATGAGTTTGGATGAGGCGCGAGAGCAACGCGCGGAATTCGTCATCCGCCATCACCTCCGGTCTGCCGTAGACATGGATGTTGGTGTAATTCCAGGTGGGGACGTTGGCGTGGTTGTACCAGCGTGGGGAGATGTAGGTGTGCGGCCCGGTGAAAATCAGCAAAACTTCCTGGTTGTCCAAAGTTTTCCATTGCGGGTTGGCGCGGGACAGGTGGGTGTAAATGGTCAGTGTACCGTCTTCGTTTTCAGTGACTTCGGTGGGGGCGTGGGTGGCAATGGGGCGGGTTCCATCGTAGGTGACAAAGATGGCAAAGCTATTTTCGTGCAGAAAGGTGAGGATTTTCGCGCGATCTTCTTCGCGGTAAAGTTTGGGGATAAACATTTGATCCTTAAGTGCCAACCGTTAGTTGGAAGAATGAATAAAAAGGGGGTGTCTTTAGCTGTTATTTGAACGACGTGTATTATACAAACAATGTCTTCCAGGGCTTAATCTCAAAAACCTTGCACAAATCCGCAATCCAATTGCAGATTTGTGCAAGGTTTACCTCGGCACCGCCGCTTCCGGCAACGGATTCACATACGCCTGCCCATCCTTTGCCCGCTCAAAATCTGCCTTTGCCTGCGCGCGCAATTCCGGTTTGGTCAGCAAATCCAACCCTGCAAGCGCCATCGCTTTCGCCGCGAAGAGCATCCCTTTCGCCCCGATGCTGGAGCCGGATGAGGCGACCGTTTGCCAGCTATGGCCGGGGGTGCCGAGCGGCCAACAGGTGGTGGTCAACTGCCCGGTGGGGGTGATCCAACTCACATCGCCCACGTCGGTGGAGCCGCCCATCGTCGGGGGGGTGTCCGAGTGGGGTAACACGCGTTCCCACAGGGGGTCGGCGAGGTCCGCGCGGGAGAGGGAGCCTTTGACCGAGCGTTGCATCCAGCCGAATTCCTGTTCCAGCGATTGGGCGGGGAAGGTCGCTTGCAGGGAACGGGCGAAGGCGCGTTCCTGTTCGGTGAAGGTCAAATCATTCACCTCCGCCATTTTTTCGTACAGCAGATCGGATAGCGTCTCGTTCGAGAGCAGGTCGTACCCGCCCGTGAGGAATTCGATCTCGTGCGTGGTACCGCTCATCAACGCCGCCCCCTTCGCGATGTCCAGCACCCGCGCATAAATCTCCTCCACCTGCGCGCGGTGCGGGGCGCGGACAAAGTACCAGATTTGGGCAAACGCGGGGACGACGTTTGGGGCCTGTCCGCCGCTGGTGATCACGCTGTGAATCCGGGCCTCTTGAATGATGTGTTCCCGCAGATAGTTCATCCCCACGTCCATTAACAACGCCCCGTCGAGGGCACTGCGCCCCATCTGCGGCGCGGCCCCCGCGTGGGACGCCACCCCGTGGAAGTTCACTTTGAACGAGTTCAGCGCCAGCGATGACCCGTTCCAGACGATGTTCGTACTCCCCGGATGCCAGCTAATCGCCGCGTCCAGATCGTCGAACACGCCATCCCGGGCCATGTACACTTTCCCGACGAGGGTTTCTTCCGCCGGACAACCGTAAAAACGGATCGTGCCGGGGATGTTGCCCTCGATCATCGCCGCTTTGAGGGCCATGACCGAGGCCGCGCACGCCGTGCCGAACAGGTTGTGACCACATCCGTGCCCCGCGCCGCCGGTTTCGATGGGGTCTTTTTCCGCACTCAATTTTTGGGATAGCCCCGGCAGGGCATCGTACTCGCCCAAAAACCCGATGATGGGCGCACCTGTGCCCCAGGTGGCGATGAACGCGGTCGGCATCCCGCCCGCGCCCCATTCGACGGTAAACCCGTCGTCTTCGAGTTCCTTCGCGAGCAGTTTGGACGCGAAGGTTTCGGTGAGGGCGACTTGCGGGTGATCCCAAATTTCTTTGGCGAGGTAGGTCAGTTTTTCGTCTTGATCGTTGATATGGTTGAGGATGGTGGTTTTGGCTTGCATGGAATTCTCTCTTTATAAGGGGTGATGAGATGGGGCGATTTTTGAAACAAAACCACCCCATGCTGAGGATGGCGGGTATGTACGGAGTGCCCGCGAGGAGGGCGGTTTGCTTCATTTCACCGGCCCTCGCAGTATGTGACTTCCCGCACGGGAGTGCTCAAGCACAGGGCCAGGCGTTGAATGGTTTCTGAGGGGACGGGTTTGCCGGTGAAGGAGCAAACCATGCCGCCCTGTGGGTGGGGTCATCATAGGCTACTTGTCTCTATTTTACTCGTAGATGCAAGGGTCGATCAAAAAGGTGGGGAGATTTGCCCCAAAAAAAGGGCGAACGGGATAATGCCTAAGTTTTGCTTAACTCTGTTTCCCCCTTTTGGGGCAAGCCCAGGTTTGGGCGTGAGGGGATATGTTATATAATTTATTTATGCCTAGCTCAATTCTGGTCACGAAACTCTATATTCCTCCATATCCTCCTCAAATCGTCATTCGCCCTCGTCTGATCGAGCGGTTGACCGAGAGTTTATCCAGGGGACACAAATTGATCCTCGTCTCCGCGCCCGCGGGGTTTGGGAAAACGACCCTCATCAGCGAATGGGTGGCGAACTGCGGGCAACCGGTGGCCTGGCTCTCCCTGGATGAAAATGATCACGATCCCGTTCGCTTTCTAACGTATCTCCTTCGTGCCTTGCAGACGATCTCCCCGAATCTAGGCGCGGGCATTCTGGATACCCTTCAATCTACCCAATCCCTGCCGATGGAGGCCGTGCTAACCTCTTTGCTGAACGAAATCGCCGCCCTCCCGCACGCTTTCATCCTCGTGCTGGATGACTATCACATGCTCGATTCCAGGCTGATAGATCAGGCTTTTAGCTTTTTCGTGGACCACTTGCCCCCGCAAATGCATCTGGTGATCACGACCCGCGAAGACCCAGCGTTGCCGATTCCCCGTTTGCGTGCCCGAAACCAAATGATCGAGTTGCGCGCCGCGGACTTGCGCTTTACCCCCTCCGAAGCCGCCGAATTTCTCAACCAGGTGATGGGTCTGAGCCTCACGCCCGAGGAGGTAACGGCGTTGGACACCCGCACTGAAGGTTGGATCGTCGGTCTGCAATTGGCCGCGCTTTCCATGAAAGGCAGGCACGATGTTTCGGGCTTCATCCAGGCATTTACAGGGGATCACCGCTACATTGTGGATTATCTGGTGGAAGAGGTTTTACAGCGCCAACCCGAAGCAATTCGAGACTTTCTGCTTCAAACTTCCATTCTGGATCGGTTGAACGGTTCCCTGTGCGATGCCGTGACCGGTCAAGCAGGCGGTCAGGCACGGTTGGAAGCGTTGCAACGGGGGAACTTTTTCCTCATTCCCCTGGATGATCGGCGGCACTGGTATCGTTATCATCATCTTTTTGCCGAGGTGCTTCGCCTGCACCTGAAGGCTGAACAACCCGATCAGATTTCTGCCATCCACCGACGGGCGAGTAAATGGCATGAGCAGAATGGTTCGATGGGGGACGCCATCCACCACGCGCTGGCCGGCGCGGACTTTGAACATGCGGCGAGATTGATCGAAAGCGTGTTGCCTGTGATGCGTCAGAGCAGGCAGGAGGCCACCTTGCTCGGTTGGTTGCAGGCGCTTCCCGATGACTTATTGCAGGGCTATCCTACCCTGAACGTTACCTATGTCGGGACATTATTGCAAAACGGGCAAATTGAGGGGGTGGAGGCCCGTCTCCGGGACATCGAACAGTGGTTGGCGACCCCCGAAGACGTGCGGAGGCAACCTATTTATGCGGATGAAGAGGAATTTCAACGCCTGCCCGGTTCGGTCGCCATGTATCGGGCCGCAATTTCCCTGTTTCAGGGAGATGTCGCAAGTACGATGGCCCATGCGCGCCAGGTGCTTAAACTCGCTCGCGACGAGGACCATTTTATGCGCGGCGCGGCCTCCTCCCTCGTAGGGCTTGCCTGTTGGACCGACGGAGACCTCGCAACCGCCTACCAAATGTTTTCTCAAGGAATGGCGCATTTAGAAAAGGACGGATTCATCTCGGATGTGATCGGCGGGTGTGTTACCCTGGCAGATATACAGCTCACAGAAGGGCATTTACGTGAGGCGATGAGGGTTTATGAGCGTGGCTTACAGCTTGCGACAAAACAAGGTGCCCCCACCCTGCGCGGCGCGGCGGACATGTACGTGGGAATGAGTGGGATTTTCTATGAGCGCAACGATTTAAATACCGCCGAACAACACCTTTTGAAAAGTAAAGCCCTGGGCGAACTCAAGGAATTACTGAAAAACCCGTATCGCTGGCGCGTTGCAATGTCTCGCATACGAGAAGCCCAGGGGCAATTGGAAGACGCGCTCACCCTGCTCGAGGAGGCAGAGTCTGTCTATATCGGTGATTTTTCCCCAAACGTTCGCCCAATTCTGGCGTTGAAGGCGCGCATTTGGCTCAAACAAGGCGAGTTGGAAAAAGCCCTTCATTGGGCGCATGACCGGAAATTGTCCCTTGAGGAATCTCCCAGCTACTTGCGGGAATTTGAGTACATCACCTTCGCCAGACTTCTGTTGTCTCAGTATCAACGCGGCCATTCAAGCAGTTTGCTTCAAAACGCAATGGGGTTACTGGAGCGTCTCTTGAAAGCGGCAGAAGAAGGGGACCGGATGGGAAGCGCCATCGAAATTCTGGTGGTACAGGCACTTGCGCTTCAACAGCAAAAAGACCTGACGGGCGCGCTGGCATCGCTGGAACAGGCGATGAGACTCGCAGAGCCAGAGGGCTATATCCGCATCTTTCTGGATGAAGGCGCAAATATGGCGGAACTCCTGCGTGAAGCGGACGCGCGCGGGATCATGCCCGCTTACACTGGGGAATTACGCTCCACTTTTGCCCCCTCCCCGCAAAAACCCCCCGAAGCGACACCCCTCCCCGCCGTCCTTGCGTCTCCCCAACCCCTCATCGAACCCCTCAGCCAGCGTGAACTTGAAATTCTCCGCCTGTTCAAAACGGAACTCTCCGGCCCGGAAATCGCGGATGAACTGGTCATTGCGCTGAGCACCTTGCGCACCCACACCAAAAGCATTTACAGCAAACTCAATGCCAACAGTCGCCGGACGGCGGTCAAACAGGCTGTCGAACTGGGGTTGATCTAAACGTCAAAACCCACACAGGCAAACGCCCCGCCAGCAAGGATGCTGGCGGGGCGTTTTTGATCTTAGTCCCCACATAAATCCCCACATGTGGGGACGACATCTCCCCACATGAATTTGTAAACTGTCTTCAATCGTACTCAGACCTAACGGAGCAGACACCCTTCGACTACGCAAAGCCTCCGCTCAGGGTGTCTGCGAAGATTATGCTCAGGATGCTGCAACTAACGCCTGAGTAATTACAAATTTCCTTAATTCCAAAATCAAAAGAGGTTCTAAAATGAAAGCAATTGTCGCCACCCAATACGGCGGACCCGAAGTCCTCCAACTCAAAGAAATTGAAAAACCCACGCCCAAAGACAACGAAGTCCTGATCAAAGTCCACGCCACCACCGTCACCGCCGGAGACTTCCGGATGCGAAGTTTCACTGTACCCCCGCTGTTTTGGCTCCCCGCCCGGCTTGCGCTGGGCCTCACCAAACCCAAACAACCCATCTACGGCATGGAACTGGCCGGAGTCGTGGAAGCCGTTGGGAAAGCGGTCACCAAATTCAAGGTGGGGGATCAGGTGTTTGCCTCTACCCTCACGGAGAAATTTGGGGGCTATGCCGAGTATAAATGTCTGCCGGAAGGGGCGATGGTGGCGAAAAAACCGACCAACCTGACGTATGAGGAAGCCGCCGCGGTCCCCATCGGGGCGACCACCGCCCTGCGTTTACTGCGAAAAGGCAACCTCCAGCGTGGGCAAAAGGTGCTGATCTACGGGGCGTCGGGAAGCGTGGGCACGTATGCCATCCAACTCGCCAAGTTTTTGGGGGCGGACGTGACCGGGGTGTGCAGTACCGCCAACCTCGGGATGGTGAAAGCCCTAGGGGCTGATCACGTCCTCGATTATTCAAAAGGCGACATTTCAGCCACACAAGAACGCTATGACATCATCTTCGATACGGTGGCAAAGCTCCCGAAATCCGTCGCCTCGACCCTGCTTGCGCCCAACGGAACCTTCGTGACGATGGCCCGGCTCGACTCGAAGGAAAGCCTGGATAACCTGATCTTCATCAAAGAACTGCTGGAGGCGGAAAAGCTCAAGGTCGTCATTGACCGGTGCTATCCGCTGGCGCAGACGGTGGAGGCGCACCGCTATGTGGATGCGGGGCGCAAAAAGGGCAATGTCGTCATCACTGTGGGATAACCTCATGCCGACACCCAGCGCAGAACAGGATACGGACCAGTCAGTGGTGTATCAATTCAGACTCAAGGGCCATTTGAGTTCCCAGTGGACGGATTGGTTTGAGGGGCTGACCATCACGCTCGAAGAAGATGGCGATACGCTCCTGACTGGCCCGGTGATCGATCAGGCTGGACTGCATGGAATTTTGAAGAAGGTGCGCGATTTAGGACTGCCCTTGCTTTCGGTAAATTCTATTCCTCGGGCACTGACCCAAACAACAGGTGACACATGAATCATCTTGCGCTCTCTCTCTTTCGCGCCGTCCTCATTGGGCTTGGCGCAACGCTCACGTTTGATCTTTGGGGGATATTTCTCAAATACGCCTTCAAGATTCCCCCTTCCAACATTTGTCTCGTTGGACGCTGGCTTCGGTACATGCCCGAAGGAATCTTTACGCACGCCAACATTGCCGTTTCTCCCAAGAAGAGCGGTGAATGTGTCGTCGGATGGCTCGCCCACTACACCATCGGCGTCACGTTCGCCCTCATTTTTGTAGGATGGGTAGGCAACGACTGGTTTCAGCACCCAACTCTGTTTCCCGCCATCCTCTTCGGCGTCGTCACGGTTCTGGCTCCCTTCTTCATCATGCAACCTGCCTTTGGTCTCGGGGTTGCGGCGTCCAAAATACCCAACCCCACGCAGGCCAGAATACGGAGTTTGATGAATCACACGGCGTTTGGTGTCGGCCTTTACGTTTTTGGATGGTTGGTCAGTTGGTTATGATTTTGAGGGCGGTTTTATGGATTTGCAATTTGTGCTTCTTTTAAGAATAAGGTAACTACTCACCAAGAGTAGGAAGTTCAGTAGAAGGGTTCAATCTTTAGGATTGAACCCTTCTATGTCCTCATTAATATCGGTGTCCAACCACCGTGATCTGCGCCATCGCTTCTTTGATCTCGCGGAGGTCCTCGGCGGTCAAGGCGATGTCCACTGCGCCGTTGTTCTCGTCCAAACGATGGAGTTTACGCGAACCGGGAATGGGGACGATCCAAGGTTTTTGGGCCAACAGCCAGGCGAGGGCAATCTGCGCGGGGGTGGCGTGATGTTGGGCGGCGATCCGTTCCAGCAGGTCAATCACCGCGCGGTTCGCCTTGATTGCTTCAGGCGTAAAGCGAGGGTTGCGATTGCGGATGTCGGAGCTATCGTAGGTGGTGTTTTCGTCAATCTTGCCGGTCAGGTAGCCGCGTCCGAGGGGGCTGTAGGGGACCAGCCCGATGCCGAGTTCTTCCAGGGTGGGCAAGATTTCTGCTTCAATGGGGGTCCACCAAATCGAGTATTCGCTTTGCAGGGCGGTGACGGGGTATACCGCGTGGGCGCGGCGGATTTGTTCGGCGTTGGCCTCGGACAGGCCGAAGTGTTTGACTTTGCCTTCTTGAATCAGGTCTTTTACGGCACCTGCCACATCTTCCATCGGGACGTTGGGGTCGGGGCGATGTTGGTAGAACAGGTCAATGACTTCGACGCGGAGTCTTTTGAGGGAGGCTTCGGCGACGCGTTTGATCTGCTCGGGGCGGCTGTCCATCCCCACGCTGGGGTGCGGGCCGTTTTCGCCGTGTTTCCAACCGAATTTGGTGGCGATGATCACTTTTCCTTTGAACGGTTCCAACGCTTCGCCGACCAGTTCTTCGTTGGTGAAGGGGCCGTACACTTCCGCCGTGTCGAAGAAGGTGATGCCGCGTTCGACGGACTGGTGCATGAATGCGATCATTTCTTGTTTGTCGGTGGGGGTGTCCCCAAAGCTCATCCGCATACAGCCGAGGCCGAGGGCGGAAACTTCCAGGCCGCTGTTGCCAAGTTTTCGGGTTTGCATTTTTTATACTCCTATTTTTTTGTTGGTCGAATTTTTAGGGAATGGCTCTTCCCCAAAAGCCGGCTCTACCGGAATTAAAGGGATGGGAACCCGAATTTTGAAGGTGTTGGGGGATGTACATCCCCCAACACCTTCAAAATTCGGCATATTTCCCGCTAAAAACGGAAGAGCCCAATAGCCTCAATCAGTTCCCATTAATTCCTCGACGGGAAGCATTTCCTGTTCCTTTTTTAAAAGGGCGTTTTCATACACGTTGATCTTGTAATTCAGGCGATCCAACGTTTTTTGCATCTCTGCCATTCTGGCCGCGAGCAGGTCACGTTGTTCTATCAGGATTCCTTTGCGGGCCTCCATGGTCTGATCGCCTTGTTGGACCAGGGCCATGTACTCGATCAACACTTCGACAGGCAAACCTGCCCCCCGCATACACTTGATGAAATCCACGCGCCGGAGATCAAGTTCGTTGTAATCCCGGATGCCACCTTCCTTGCGATGGACAGGGGGCAACAGGCCGACGCGCTCGTAATAGCGCAAGGTATCCGGCGTCATTTCAAAACGTTCACTGACTTCTGCAATCTTCATGTTTTCACCTCGTCGTATAGTGTACTACCTGGAGCTAACTCCAAGTCAAGGGGTTTGCAAAAGAAGATTCGTAACTGCTCAGGCCTAGAGAGGAAACATCCTCACAGGTCTACATACAATCTCCACCTCGTCTAAACAATTTCTTCACATCTTCTTGATAAATTGTTAACGTCACAGAGATTGCACATTCCGTGACACGTATCCTTGAGAATGGAGCAACCCCATGATGCCCCCCGAAGTAAACCTCCTCGCACAAACCCGCAAGACGTCCAGCCTGAAAAACAGCCCGGCCAAAACGTCCGCACTCAACTTTTCCCCACTGTTGGCAAACTTTGATTCCATCAGCCTTTCCCAAATGGCGGGCGTCGCCTTGTTAGATCGTATGGACACCAAATACGTGATGTCCGAACAGCAACTTCACCAGGCCCTCACCACCCTGACCGGGGATTATTGGGTGCTGGACATCCAATCCGTCCGCTTGAACCAGTACCGGACGCTGTACTTCGATACCGGAGATTTTATGCTCTATCACCGGCACCACGCGGGGGGGCGGAACCGGTACAAAGTCCGCAGTCGGGAATATGTGGATAGCCATTTATCCTTTTTAGAGATTAAATTCAAAGCCAACAACACCCGCACGGTGAAAACTCGTCTCCAAACCCCGGCTTTCCTCACCCAGTTCTCGGCAGATACCTACCCGTTCATGGACGCCAACTTCCCATTTGCCGCCGAACATCTGGAACCCAAACTGTGGAACGAATACGTCCGTGTCACCCTGGTCAACAAACACGCACAGGAACGCCTGACCCTGGACTTAAACCTCCGCTTTTTCAACGAGAAGCAGTCCGTCGCCCTGCCCGGGGTGGCGATTGCGGAAGTCAAACAAGCCGGACACAACCCCCACTCGGTCTTTTTCCAGCAGATGCGCGCCATGAACCTGCGCCCGATGGGGTTCAGCAAATACTGCATGGGCGTGACCATGTTATATCCAGAAGTCAAAGCCAATAACTTCAAGCCAAAATTACGGCGCGTTACCCAACTCATCGACCCGTCCACGCCCACCTTTCCCGTTGGAGGTCATTATGTCCACTGAACTTACCACCCTTCTGGTCGGAGCCGGGTTGAACTTACTCGTCACCCTGGTCATTGTCCGCTTCGTCTATTACCCGCTCACGCAAGACAAAAACTACGTCTTCACCTTCATGGCCTTCAACACCATGATCTATTTCGTGTTGGGTTTGCTGATCAAAATGGAAATGAGCATCGGGATCGGGTTCGGGTTATTTGCCATCTTTTCCGTCCTGCGCTACCGCACGGAAGAAATGCCCCCGCGCGAGATGACCTACCTCTTCATCATCATGGCCTTGCCAGTAATGAACTCCATCCTCATCGCCAATAGTGCGTTTGCCTATCTGTTCCTCACCAATACCCTCATCGTGATCTTACTGTTTGTCCTGGAAAAAGGCTGGGGCTTTCGTTACGAAGCCAGCAAACGCATCACCTACGACCGGGTTGAGTGGATCGCCCCCGCCCACACAGAACAACTCCTCGCTGATCTCCGCCACCGCACCGGCCTCCCCATCAAACGGGCCGAAATTGGACGCGTCGATTTTCTGCACGACACCGCCGACATCAAAATTTACTACGACGACCCAACCCTGTTGAATTCCCCCAAACGCCTGTCCCAATCGGGTAGCGCCACCGAAGTCATCAGCCAAAGCAGTGCAGATTAGTTCCCTAACGAATAAATTACAGGCCTCCATCATGATCCGCAAAAAATTTACGTTTACCCTTCTCCTTTTGATTTTTCTCCTTTTAACAGCCTGCTCCATCGGGCCGGTCACCCCAGACACCAACCCCACGACCACAGACACCCCCGCCCCCGCGAACTCTTCCACCGACGAAGCGCTCCCCCGCCCTACCGGGTGGACAGACGAAACCCACAGCAACGACACCGACCCGAACTACGAAATCGTCTTCCCGCAGGACAAAGTCAACCAGATCACCATCACCATTGACCCCGCCGATTGGGATGCGATGCAAGCAGACATGACGGAATTGCTCGGCGAACAAGGCACAGGGCAAACCAGCCCAGGCGGGTTCGGGGGGCCGGGCGGGGGTCAACCTCCCGAGGGGTTCCAACCCCCGGAGGGCGGTCAACTCCCCGAGGGGTTTGATCCCGCGCAAGGTGGGGTCCCTGGCGGGGGTCCCGGTGGTTTTGGCGGGGGCGATTTCACTTCCGTCAACCCCATGTGGGTCGCCGCCACCCTCGAATTTGAAGGCAATACCTGGACCAACGTCGGTGTGCGCTACAAAGGCAACTCCTCCCTTCAAAGCGGCTGGCGCGAAGGCTCACTCAAACTCCCGCTCAAACTGGACTTCGACCAGTTTGAAGACGACTTCCCGGAAATCGAAAACCAACGTTTTTACGGCTTCAAACAACTCTCCCTCGCCAACGGGTTCGGGGACGCCACCTTCATGCGCGACGCTGTCACCTACGACCTCCTCGAAGAAGCCGGATTGACCGCCGCCGAAACCGCCTACTACGAAGTCATCCTCGATTACGGCGAAGGCCTGGTCAGCCTCGGCCTGTACACGATGGTGGAAGTGATCGACGACACCGTCATTGACCGCACCTTTGACGGCGACAGCGGCAACATTTACGAAGGCGACGGCACCGCCGCCAGCCTCGCCGAAGGCACTTTCGACCAGATCGCCGACAGCTTTCAAAAGGAAAACAACGAAGACACCGACTGGAGCGACCTCGAAACCCTCTACAACGTTCTGCATTCCGACGCACGCACCACCGACCCCGAAGCGTGGCGCGCCAACCTCGAAGCGATCTTTGACGTGGACCCTTTCCTGGAATGGTTAGCCATCAGCGCCGCCATCCAGCATTGGGACACCTACGGCAGTATGACCCACAACTACTACCTCTACAACAACCCGGACACCGGGCAATTGACGTGGATTTCCTGGGATCACAATCTCGTTCTGGGTGGGTCCCCCGGCGGGGTGGGGGGCGGGTTCCCTGGCGGGAATGCAGGCGGTGGCAGGGGCGGCCCCGGACGTGCCGTCTCCTTCGACAAAACTGAAGTCGGCGAAAACTGGCCGTTGATCCGCTACCTGCTCGACGACCCCATCTACTATGCGAAATACCTCTCCTACCTGGAAGAAACCGCGACCCTCCTCGACGCTGACGCCCTCGCGGCAAAGTACCAAACGCTGGCCGCCCTCCTCGCCCCCTATGTGGACGACGAAGCCGCCTTCAAGACAGCGGTAGAATCCCTCACGCAACAAACCTATTCCCAGGCAGAGGCCCTTGCAAACTTTTTGACGGGGAAATAAGGAAAGCGTTTCAAAAAAACGGGCTTGCAAGTCGCCGCTTGCAAACCCGTTTTTTTATCCACAGTAGCGAGAAATCCCCCGGTCGTTTTGGGTTTTGTATCCGTGTCCGCAAAGGGCGAAACGACGGCACATGCTATCTTTTTTTCCTCAACACCACCACATCTTGATGATTGCCGATGGTGCCGGGGACGATCCGCACAATTTCGAACCACTTGGCCCAGTGTTGCCGAAGATACGCTTCGGTATGAAACGTATTGCGGTAATACTCATGATCGTTCGTCACCCCGTCCAGATTGGGGTTTCGCCCAATGTCTAGAAAACCATCATTCTGCAACTGAACAAAGGCTGTTTCCGGGAGGGCGGCGCGACCCACGGTGGTGTTGCCGTGCACGGTAACGAGCAGGATCCCGTTCGGGCGGGCGATGCGGTGTAATTCTTCCAACCATAGAAATTGATCTGGTTCGCGCAAATGGGTAAAGATCGAGATGCCGATGATCAGATCAAAGGTGTCATTTTCAAATTGCGTGGGAGGGGTCGGGGAAATGTGGAAGTAGTCCCCGGACGGTAAATTCTGCTGACACCAGGCGATATTGTCTTCGTCAATATCTATCCCGGTCAACGGGGCAGAGAGTTGGGGCAACAGATACCGCGCCAATCGTCCGCATCCGCATCCCCAATCCAGCACGCGGGGGAATGCGGCGTACGGTTTTCCGACCGTTTCCTGCAAGATGTCGGCGAGCTTGACCGAGGTGGTGAACCCTTCCAGCAAAAAGGCGCTCAACAGGGCGTCCCCGTGCACACGCTTTCGGCGCTCGGCCTCGGGCATGGGGATGTGCTGATCTTGCGCGGGATCGGCAAAATAGTAGGTATGTGCGGGATTCAACGGTTGAAGGGTGTTTGCATCGACATATTTGAAGGACACCTGCCCATTGGCAAACGCTTCGCGCGTGTCCCGGTTCGCCCGGCAAATGAACCCGCTCGTGGATGAAGACGGCCAGTACCAGAAAATCCGCCCGAGTTTGTGCCACGGCAGGGGAAACAGGACCTGATCGAACTCGATATCGTTGAGGGTGAACGTCACTTGCGCGGTGCCAGCTTCCGGGAGCGGCTCCCGAGGCGGGAGCATTGCCCATCCCCGAATCTCGATGTAATCCTCGGCGATGTGGACAAAGTCAAAACACCACGGGGGCGTGGCATTTAAGGCGCGCAATTGTTGAGTGTAGGGGTGGACAGGCGCGGCCTGCACAACGGGTTGACGAAGGCTATTGAATTTGCGATACCAGGCACGGGGCGAGAAATATTTCATCTTTTCACTTTCAGAGGACCGAACGCGGAGGCGGGTCCAGTTGGGATGATGGTCTCGGATGAGGCCGCCGTGCAATATACCATGACTTCGGAGTTGCGAAAACTTGACGGGGAAATTTGAAGGTAGCGCTACAATTTCATCCCCCACACCGCCCAAAATCCCCCTGCAACGTCCATCAGTGTGTCAGAACCGTGGGATCGATAAAACCGACGTTGGTAAGCCAGGTATGCACGAGGATGAACGGCATAGACACGATGATCGGAAACTTGGGGAGTCTTTATTACCTTAACCCGTGCAAAGTTATTTCTGGTTCTACCGGGAATCCTGTGAACATCCGGAAAATCATCGGTATAATCTGCCTACCAGGATATGCGAAATATTTCTATCAGCATACCTACTCACCAAGCGTAGGAAGTTCCCAAATTGCATCCTCATTAACCGTTGATCATTGATCCCCCTTGACCTTCACCTCCCCCCTCCTCACCTGGTACGCCACCCGCAAACGTGATCTCCCCTGGCGTGAAACCTCGCGGTCGCCGGGCGAACCGCCCGACCCCTACGCGATCTGGGTCTCTGAAATCATGCTCCAGCAGACCCGCGTGGACACCGCCCTCCCCTATTACGAACGCTGGATGACCCGCTTCCCCACCATCGAAAGCCTCGCCGCCGCGGACCAGCAAGACGTCCTCAACGCCTGGGAAGGCCTCGGTTATTACACCCGCGCCCGCAACCTGCACAAAGCCGCCCAACTTCTCGTCCGGGAATACAACAGCCAACTCCCCACCACCCTGAACGGCCTCCGCAAAATCCCCGGCATTGGCCCGTATACCGCTGGCGCCATCGCCTCCCTCGCGTTCGGTCTCGACGAACCCGTCGTGGATGGCAACGTTCGCCGCGTCCTCGCCCGCCTCTTCCACCTCACCGAACCTTCCGACACCCCCGCCGGAACCCGCCGCCTGTGGGAACTCGCCGCCGCCCACCTCCCCCCCGGCCACGCCGCCGACTATAACCAGGCCCTCATGGAACTTGGTGCGCTCGTCTGCACCCCGCGCAACCCCAACTGCGCCGAATGCCCCGTCCAAACCTCCTGCACAGCCTACCCCCTCGGCGACCAGGAACAACTCCCCGTCCTCAAACCCAAAGCCCCCATCCCCCACTACACCGTCGCCGCGGCGGTTATCCATCAAAACGGCCACATCTTCCTCGGCCAGCGCCCCCAAGACGGTCTGCTCGGCGGGCTGTGGGAATTCCCCGGCGGCAAACTCGAACCCGGCGAAGACCTGCCCACCTGCCTGAAACGCGAAATCCGCGAAGAACTGGATATAGATATTGAAGTGGGGGAACCGTTCGGCATCTACACCCACACATTTACCCATTTTCGCGTCACCCTCCACGCCTTTTCCTGCACCCTCGCAGGGGAAAGCGAACCTCGCCCCCTCAGAGTCACCGCCCTCGCGTGGGTCCCCCCAGATCGCCTCCCCGACTACCCGATGGGGAAAATTGACCGGCAGATTGCCAAACGTTTGATGACAGAAAAACAATTGAACACAGATCACCCTGATTTTCACAGATAAAATTCAAATAACTGATGTTACGCAAGGTGCAACGCACCTCCAGTAATTTTTTTTGAGGCGTGATGAAGTTGGACAGATAATTTCTCCTTTGGACAAAGGGCGTCGCACCGGTCTCTGCGGAACGTGAATTAAATTAATCAGTGAAAATCATTTAAATCAAAAAAATCTGTGTTCTATCTCCCATGCCAGAAGACCCCTACACCCTCGCCCGCGACCAAATGGTCGCCGAACAACTCGCCTCCCGCGGCATCACCGACCCGCGCGTCCTCCAGGCCATGTCCGAAGTCCCGCGCCACCTCTTCGTCCCCGAAGAATATCGAGAGAAAGCCTACACCGACGGCCCCCTCCCCATCGGCGAAGACCAGACCATCTCCCAGCCCTACATCGTCGCCCTGATGACTCAACTCCTGCACCTGAAAGGCGACGAAACCGTGCTCGAAATCGGCACTGGCTCCGGCTATCAAGCCGCCATCCTGGGGAAACTGGCCCGACAGGTGTACACCATCGAACGGTTTGACCCCCTCGCACGCCACGCCGCCCGCACCCTGCACGCCCTCGACTATACCAACCTCGTCGTCATGACCGGCGACGGTTCCCGCGGCCTGCTTGCCCACGGCCCGTTTGATAGCATCCTCATCACTGCCGCCACCCCGCGCGTACCCCTGATCATCCTCGAACAGCTCACCGAAGGCGGGCATCTCGTCCTTCCCCTAGGCGGCGAAAAAGGGCAAATGCTCGAACGCTGGACCCGGCACGGCAACCACTACCATCACGAAGACATCGCCCCCGTCGCCTTCGTCCCCCTCCGCGGCAAACTGGGTTGGCAAGAAAAAGAATGGAGACGGTAAAAAAAATGGGCAGGTCAACAACCTGCCCATTTTTTTTATCGGGTTACTCCGTTTCCTTTTCCTTCTTTTGCTGGCACTCCGCACACCCGCAAATCGCACGTAAATACGCCCAATTGTAAATCCCGTGTTTATGCCCATCCATCCAGATCGGATTGATCGCATAATTCCCCATCATCTGCACATCCTGCAATTGCGTTTCCCGCGCATCGCGCAACGGAATCAAAAATAAATCATCCTGCGGTTCGGGGATTGTCCCCATATTCTCGTGCCCGCCCCGGCATTCCGCACAGGGGCACGCCTCTCTGAGCCAGGTAAAGGTATATTCGCTCACATGCCCGTCGTTCCAGGGAATGGTCATCGTCCCCGCTTTTCGGTCGGCTGTAATGCCTGTTGGTCGTAATGTAGTCATAAACACCTGCTTGATTGTGACGACTTCCGTCGTTATGGGTTTTGAATCACCTGCAAAAAATTCGATGCCGCCCATCCGTTGCGGCTCTCGTCAAAGAATCCTACCAGATACCACCAAGTAAATCCATCCACTTCTTGCGGGCCGTCGCTCACTAAAAAGACCTCGGACTCAAACCCTAAATATTGAACATTGCTGTTCAACCCTGGCAAATTCCGCAAGTTCAGCCCTTCTCCGCTGGTGCCGACGATCTCTACCGTGGCTCCTAGCGTGATCACGCCCGGTTGGGGGGACGCGGGAACGGTGGGTGTGAGGGCTGGTGTCCCGGTCGGGAGCGCCACCCCCGGCTGGGTCGAGGTCGGCGCGGGGATCACAACCACGATCGCGGTGGGGACTCCCCGGTTGGGCAGGGGTTGTAAACTGTACAACAACGCCACGATCCCGCCGATCATCAGCGCGGCAATCACCACCGCCCCCAACCAGACCCACGGACTAAAAACAATTCGCAATATCGCACGCATAAATTCTCCAATCTTTTTTCAACAAGACGAGTATATCAGGCACATGGTTCCTGCGTTTTAAAATTCTTTCAGGGTAGCTACTCAGCCAGGAGATTAGCCCGAAAAAAAGGGGGAGCAGTTACCTTTCAGGAACCACATATCAGAGGCTCGTAATGGCGATTTTAACCGCATTAAACGACTGAAGTCGTCACTACGAATACCGCCCGGGCCTGAGTTACGGAAGCGTAAAATCCAGGATGACGGGCAGATGATCGGAACCGATATCCGGCCCGGTTGCGCGCCGAAGCACCGTGATCGCCTCGGTGGTGAAGATGTGGTCAATGGGGATGCGAAGAAAAAAGGGACGGTTCATCGACCAGGAAGGTTGCACCCCAAAACCCAGGCGAGAGTCACGCAAGTTTGTCTTGCCGATGGTATCCACAAAAAACGGCGACCAAGAGGTGATGTTCAAATCGCCCAAGAGCATCAAATTGCCGGGTTGGCTGGAAACAAAGTCCGCCACCTCACGGAGTTGGTGATTTCTCCGGCGGGCGGAGCCATCCCCGAGCGGTGGGGGCGGGTGGGTTCCCACGAGCGTGAAGGTTTGGGCGGCTAATTGAATCTCTGCGACAATCGAAAAATATCCGTTTCCGCCGAGGTCTACAATTTGCGAGTGGGTGATGGGCAAACGGCTATACAAAGCCAGGCCAAAATAACCATCGCGGGGCGCGGTCACTGTGTAGGGATACCCCGCGTTTTCGAGGGAGAGCGCGGACAGCCAGCCCTGATTGGTTTCGAGGAGCAGGATGATGTCCGGGTCAGTGGCTTGAATGAGGGCGCGTACCCGGTCAAATTCGGTGTTTTCCGCGAGAACGTTGGATAACAGCACGCGATAAACTGGGGCAGAGGCGGGTTCAGCGGTGATCGGGGCATAAAATGGAAGGAGCGACCCCATCTGAAGGGCGACAAATCCGCCCGCGATCCAGGCTGACCGAGGTTTTTTTAGTCCTAACGCGACGAGAAAAGCCACCGCATGTAAAACCAGATACTGCACCCGAAAATGGCTCAAAAGCTCCAACCGCCAATCCACCCGCCCCAAAACCCCAAACAAAAAACTGACCCCTCCCCCCAGAATAAAAATATCCAGCCCCTTTTCCGCGAATTGTCGAATAGTAGGTTTCATGTGTCCTGCTTACGTTAGTGGTTTGTCAAACCTGAAACTTACGTGGGTAGTGACGACTTCAGTCGTGGTTTTAGGCGGTTGAAACCGCCACTACGAACCTAAAAATGATCTTTGACGGGCCACTAGAATGGAATCATCGTAAAAAAACGGTAGAGCCAAAAAAATCTATCACTGCTCAGAGAAGAAAGTTCCGAAAACAGAGGTGGGGGGAAGTACTTCCCCCCACCTCTGTTTTCGAGGCCAATTGTTCTGGCAGTTGAAAAAATCTTATCACAGGAAAATCTTATGCAATATCGCACCTTAGAGAGTGTTTCTTAAGTAGTCGGGTAAGATTGGGGAATGACTAAATTTACCCAAACCTACCCGACTGACTTGAAGTATACCGAATGGCTGTTGATT
>WBZL01002038.1_pt1 | contig 20116 bp, 14 predicted proteins | sample 5204291 | NCBI WGS metagenome assembly WBZL01 (sample SAMN12344345, study PRJNA552823) | activated sludge metagenome | biome: Activated sludge suspended growth; feature: Nitrification reactor; material: Wastewater; isolation source: activated sludge from nitrification reactor of wastewater...
TGAAGCAAAGATTAAAAGTTAAATTCTCAATTGGAAGGAATACAGTCAGACGTTGGTATACCGTGGATTTCACTATCTATTTTATTTATGAAGTGCTTGAAAATTGGTATAGCGATCTATCCAAACAGAAGGTGTCACAAGAAGTTTATAACAACCTGTGCATGACCCCCACTGGAAGAATCCTTAGATCAGATTGAAGTGGAGATAAAAGAAACTTGTCTTGATGGCGCATGAAGTAAAATAAAAATTAGCGGAAGCTGTGACCGGAGGATTCATGCAAAAACGCCGTTATTTCCGAGAATTTTCATAACACGCAGGGGTTGCTTTTTTATTGTTTAAAAATCTGATTTTTAATTATTTATATTGAAACTGAAGATTGCTCTGCGCTGTTTTTCCTGCCTGGAAGCCTGCATTTTCAGAATTAAGTCCTGGGGTGCTTGCGGTTTTGTCCTTATTTTTGGGTACATCCTGACCAGATCGGGAGAACTAAACCCCGGTTAATCTTTTCCGGGAAAATATCGTTTGTCAAATAGCCTAACCGCGTTTAATTATGGCTGTATTTGAAAATGACCGGCAGATCGTTTCGGCCCTGCAAGGCGACAACCAGTCGGTTGACCATGCTTTAAGCTGGATAATAGCCGCGTGGAAAGCCCCCGTTATGAAGGTGCTTTTGGAAAAGTTTGCCGATGAACCGGCAGCGGAAGATGCTTTCCTCGAAGGCCTTGCCGCTATGGCCCACAATATCGGGCGGGGCGCCTTTCGGGGCGACAGCAAATTGTATTCCTACCTGGCTTCCATCTGCATGAATAAATTCCGCGATCAGCTCAAAAAGCAACCGGCCCGGTCCGGAATTGAGCCGGATGTACTCGAAATACCCGATTTTCCGGGCACGAGCGGCAATTTTGAAATCCTGGAGAAAGAAGAGGAAATCAAACGCTTGCTTAGCCTTGCTTTCGATCGGATCGGTGAAGACTGCAGAAAGATTTTATTGCTTCGGGCCAGGGGGCTGCCGCCCGACGAAATTGCCGGGATCGTAAATTTGCAATACCAGACTGTAAAAAACAAAACGCATAACTGTCGTCAGGAATTCCGTGAACTGGCTTTGGCCAATCCGGTTATCATGGACAAAATAAAGGAGTTGATATGAAAAATTTTGACAGGATTGACAGGTTCCTGAAAAACCGGATGTCTGAGGCGGAACGGCAGTCTTTTCTCAATGAAATGGCCGCGGATAAAGAACTGGCCCGGGAAACAAAACTTCAGCAGCTGGAAGAAGCTGTGCTGGAAGATCAGGCTGTGCTGGATCTGAAAAAACGCATCAGATCACTCCAGGAAAACCCCGCTCCGGAATCCCCTAAAGGACCTTCAGGCAAACCCCGGCGTTTCCGCATCTGGCCCTGGCTGCTGGTTGTGGTTGCAACCATTGCCATATGGCAATATATGATTCGTGATCCTGTGGATCCGGGAAACTTTATGCAGAATCAGGACACCGGCGGGCAACCTGATCCGGCTCCTGAGGATGAACAACGGGAGCAACCGTTGAATGGAGAAGAAAAAGAGAGCGAAACCGGTAAAGAAATAAATGAAACACCGGGTATTGTACGGGGCAGGCCCCAGGCATTTAATGATTCGCCGCAATCCATCTATGGCACTCCGGATTGGAAAATAAGGGAGGATGTTACCCGGGGTAATACACCGGAGGAAAACGGGATGTTAAAAGCCATCAGGGCCATGGAGGCCGACAGCTTTGCATTGGCACGCAATCTTGCCAGGGGGGTGCTGAAATCGGATTCCACCAGCCTTGAAGCCAGAGAGGTGATCGCGCACGCCAGTTTCCTGCTGAAAGATTACAAAACGGCAACTGCTCAGTTTCAGGTGCTGGCCGACAGCGCTGTGCCGAACTATGTGCAGGAATGGGAATGGTATCTTATGCTTTCTTATGCCGCACAGTGGCCGGAGCAAAAGGCTGGTTTTACAAAATACCTGAATATCATCCTGAAAGATCCTCAACACGAGTATCACAATGCCTTGCTCAGAAATTACACTGGGCGCCAATGATCAGTAAACTGCCTTCATATCTCCGATGCAAATAAACGGCGCCCAGTAATAGGGTAGGGCTGTCGATTTGTTCTTTTTCAGCAAATCCAGCTTGGCTTGCCTCAGCGCTTCGTCTTTTTTCATTCCCTTCACCTTTAAATGTTGATAAAACCGCTCCATGAGGTAGGCGCCGTTATAGTCATTTACATTCCACAGGGAGGTCACCAGGCTTTTTGCGCCGGCGTATGCAAATGCCCGGGCCAGACTGATGATGCCTTCACCTTTACGGAGTTCTCCCGTTCCGCTTTCGCAGGCGCTTAATACGACCAGATCAGCATTCAGCGGCAAGGTGTAAATGTTGCGGGCGTATAATTTCTCAAATTGATTCAACGTATCAGGTGAACTGAATGCAAGGTACGCGTAATCACCGGTTCGGTCGTCTGCTTTGGCGTGGGTGGCAAAATGCAGGATCCGGTATCCGGCCGCTTCTGCCAGGAATCTGCCGACGGTAGCCTGCCCGCCGGCCCAGGCTTCGCCTCCCAGCATTTCTTTTATTTTGGCCACTTCTGTTCCGCTGCTTTCCAATGGTCCCAGCGTATCCCTTTCAGGTGATGGGACAAAATCCAGGCTGTCAGGTTTTTGGTACAGCTGCCCGATATCTCCAGTGAAAAACGGAGCGACAGCCAGGATGGAATTCGCCGGGGGCGTTTTATGCGTTTTTTCGGTCATCTCCTGCAACAGGGTAGCGGAATAGTTGTAGCTGATAGTCCGCTCTTTTAACAGGTAAGGGTATTGACTGTAATCTCTGATATTGCCGGGCCGGGCCGACAGCAGGACTTCAAACGGTAAATAACCCAACACCCCGTCCGGGACAATTACCAGGGAAGGTTTCAACAGGTGTCGCACAGGCGCTATTAATGCGTCATACAACAGTCGGGCATGGGTGATGTACACCTCGTTTTGTTCAGCCATCCTGGCCATCGGCCAGTTTTTGGAAATGCTTTTCCGCAATTGCGAAACCCATGTCTCCAGGGGAATGTTTTTCCGGATCTCCTTCACGTCAATTCTTTCCCGGGAAATGACAAAAATGAAAACGGAACTATCTCCGATAAAATACGAGACCATCGCCTGGTTGGGCGCCAGCATGGATCGTTGTATCTGGTCGGGGCCGGCCGTTTCCAGCCGGTATTTCATACGGTAATAGTCGGGGTAATCTTTTTCCAGTTGTTGCCGGAGGGCTTCATATTTTTGATTGATTTCAAACCTTGCCTTGTTGCTAGTGATTGCCAGTGAATCAGCAGGCGATTCCGCCCCGTGTTGTTCCCAACGCTGTTTTTCCCAAAAGGCCAGGTTGGTCTGTAGTTCGTACTCCTGCCGGACCAGGCTGTCCGGAATTCCGGCATATTGAAGGGCGTGGGCATTCCGAAGGGCTTCGTAAAGTTGAAAGCTTTTTCCGCGCTCGCTGTATCGGAAGGCTTCTTGTAAATAATGAACACTGTCTGTTTCAGCATATAGCCTGCAATTAGCAGCAACGCCTCCGCTGAATATTTTGACGGCGTCCGGACTGGTCCTGACCCCGGTTCCCGTACTTGTGGTCCGGGAGAGTATATCCAGGGCGGTCAGCGCTTTTGCATAGTAAGTCCTGGATTGAAAAAGATATTTAAGGTTGGTTTTATGTTCGTACCAATCCCGGTAGAAATCGCCTGTAGTCCTTAGCGTACTTACCAGCACAGGGAGGGAATTTACGTCTTCCGGCCGGCCGTCTTGATCGTAGTTCAGAGCGCTGAAAGCCGAGTCCAGAAAATTTTCGGCTTTGGCAAACCGGCCTTCTTTTTGGTAAATATAGGCCAGATTGGAATAGCTGCTTGCGGCGTCGGGGCTGTTTTTTTCAAAAATTTCGATGCTAAGCTCCAGTGATTTCAGGGCAAAGGATTCGGCCCTGAGGGTATCCTTCAATTCCAGAAGTGTTCCTGCCATATTGCGGTAAACGGGTGCCAGGTCAGGATGTGTCGGGTCGGATGTTTTGATATATTGGGCAACGGCTTGTTGATATGAATTGATTGCCTGCTGAAAGCGGTTCTGGTTCTGGTACAGGGCGCCCAGGTTGTTATAGGCATACGCCAGATCGATGGGATCCGTGTCCGGGTTTTTGAGCCTGAAATCGAGGCATTTTTTCAGAAAACGCTCTGCCAGGTCGTAATTACCCTGACGGTTATAACAATTACCCAGGTTGTTGTATATCGTTGAAATATTTGCGTGGCTTTCGGAGATTCCTTTCAGAAACCAGGCAAGGGCTTGCTCAAAATATCCGGCGGCCCTGGCAAAATCTCCCCGGGCCAAATAATCAAGTCCCAGATTGTTATAACAATTGGCTAAATAAGGGTGATCCCTGCCCAGCTTTTGCACAGCGAATGCTAATCCTTTTTGATGGAGTCGAATAGCGGATCCGGTTTCTCCCATGATTTGATACAGTTCTCCGGCATTGTTATAGGTTGCAATGACATCCATGGTGGGAGCTCCGGGCAATTGATCGAATATGGTAAGCGCCTTATTATAGTACAACGTTGCCTGAGGATAATCGCCGATTTTCAAAAAGGCTGCCCCAAAATTGTTGTAGCAGCCTGCGACGTTTGAATGAAGTTCGCCAAATAGTTTTACATTTATTGCGAGCCCTGGCTGGTAACATTCAAGGGCTCTCCGGTATTTTCCAAGGTCCAGATAGTTATGCCCCAGATGATTGTAGGCGCTTGCCTTCTCGGGGTTTTCTCCGCTGTTCAGTTCAATGGATTTTTCAAGGCAGATAATGGAGCGTGAGTATTGCCCTGCTTTGAACAATGCAACCCCCAGATCATTGTAAAGCGGGGCAAGGAACGGAACATCATTTTTATAGAATTTTCGCTCCAGTATCAATGCAGTATCCAGTGCGGGCACTGCTTTTTGATATTCTCCTTTCTGGAACCAGGCTCTTCCGATTTGTTTCCAGGCTGCCGATACTTCAAAACTTTCCCGGCCATATTGCTTCCCTATTCTGGTCTTTAAATCCTCTGCAAGCTCCAATGCCTCGTCAAACCGTTCCTCCTTTAAAAGGCTGTTGGTTTTCATAAGCGCCTTGAGAATCTGCATCGGGTTAATACGGCCGGTATCCCGTTGGGCCTGACCTGAGAGGTTGACCGGGATCATCATTCCCCACAAAAATGCCAGAACTACAGACAGGTACCGCAGGCGGTGAAATTGCATGATTTGAAGTTATTAAAGGATGTTAAAGAATAAGGGTTTTCAATACATCGCCGCCATATCCCCGATCCCGATAAACGCCGCCCACTTGTACGGAAATGCCTGCTTTTTGTATTCCCGAAGATAATCCAGCTTGGCCTGCCTGAGGGCTTCGTCTTTTCTCATGCCCTCTGTTTTCAAATGGAAGTAGAATCGCTCCATCAGGTACCTTCCGCTGTAGTCATTTACATTCCACAGGGTGGTTATAAGGCTTTTTGTCCCTGCATAGGCAAAAGCGCGGGCCAGGCTGATGATGCCTTCGCCGATCTGCAGCTCTCCGATCCCGCTTTGACAGGCGCTCAACACCACCAGATCGGCGTTCAATGGAATGTTGTAGATGTCCCGGATAAACAGTTTTTCAAATTGGTCCCCGGCTTGAGACTTGCTGAAGGCAAGAAAGGAAAGTTCAATAATTTTTTCGTTCAGAACGGCATGAGTGGTCAGGTGCACGATTTGGTACTCCCGGGCAGTTTCTTTGAATTTTTCAATCGTTGCGTTCTGGGCTTCCAGAGACTTGCCGTCGAGAAGGCCGGCTATATACCTGGCCTCATCTCCGCTGTTCTCCAACGAACCAAGGATATCTCCCCGGTTTTCTGTCGCCGTTTCTTTTGATTCACGCTTTTGACCGCTATCGGAAAATGGCGCGATCGCTATTACGGATTTCAGGTGGTTACGGTCAGGATCCCCTTCCTGCATGCGCTCCAATAAAGAAGCGGAGTAATTATAGCTGATAATATGCTGCTGCAAAAGGTAGGGATAATCCTCAAACCTGGCCGGATCTTCCGGCCGGCCGGACAACAGTACTTCGAAAGGCAGGTACCCCGTTGTGCCGCCTGGTATAATGAGCAATTCAGGTTTAAGATAGGATTCAACCGGCCGGATCAGTTGGTCGTACAACCAGGTTGCCGATGCTATGTAGAGGTTGTTTTGTTCTTCTGTTTTGGCCATCGGCCAGGCTTGGGAAAGGCTGGTCCTCAATTGCCGGATATGATACTCCAGCATGGGGTCAAGGGATATTTTTTCGATATGAGCCTCGTTGCGGTCAATGGCAAAAATGAATACGGATTCTAACCCTTGAAAATAGAGCAACGCAGTCTGACCGGGGCGAAGCACCGATTGTTGCAGGGTTTTTAAATCCACGGTTTTCAGCCCATGCCGGAGTTCATAGTAGTCCTGGTATTCCTCTTCAAATTTGCTGATCAATTCGCGGTACAGCTTTTTCAGTTCTTTTCGGCGGGCAAGAATTCCGCGGGTTATTTCTCCGGAGGGGCCGGTCAGGGTATCGGGAGAACTTACCCTGGCCTGCAAATCGCACATGCTTATTTCCATGCGCAGCTTTTCTTCTTCATTGAGCAAATCCTCCGGTATGCCGGGAAGTTTGCGGGCATTGGCTGCCAGAAAAGCATCGAGCAAAATGGTTGACCTGAAGGCTTCGGCATAATAAAATGCTTTTTCCTGGTATACCTCCTTATGCATACGATTGTAGGCTTCTGTACTGGCCTTGATCCCGGTTTCATAGCTGACCTGTACCAGCTCTTTTAAATTTTGCCTGGATTTTGGATCCGAATAGGTTGAGTTCAACTGGTTGAGGATATTCATCATCGTATCGCAATTGGCTATTATATGGTCGAGTTCCGCCGGATCATTTGCATTGTTGCTTTCGTATGCATGCCACAACAGCCAGTTCCTGACCGACAGGGAAAAACATACATCCAGCGGAAAGGCCAGGTCGTCCAGGTCGGCCCCATTGCGATAACCGTAGCATTTGAGCGTCCGTTCATTCCAGTACATTGTCTGATCATAGTCGCGTTTCAGCGAATTTAATTCAGTGAGGTTGGCATAGGAAAGGGCGGTGGCGGCATGATATGGGCCAAACATAACGGAATCCCTTTCCAGGGCTTTCCGGAAACAGGGCTCGGCCTCGGCCAGCTTTCCTGTGCGCATATAAGACAACCCGACGCCGTTTAAATAGCGGGTGTAGTTGGGATCCTGTTCCCCGGCGCTTTCCAATGCTTTCCGGTAATAGGGGAGGGCTTCGTCGAAATTGCCGAGATCTTTATAAACGGTTGCAATATTGTAAAAGGTAACCAGCGTTTCCGGATCGCCGGCAGGGTATATCTTTTCTTCCAGGGCCTGTGCCTTTTCATAAAATTCCAGTGATTTTTTCAGTTCTCCTCTCGGTCTGAAGACAATGCCCAGGTTGGCATATGCCCTGGATAGGAGCAGGTCATTCTCTAATTTTTCCGCAATGTCCAGGACATTGTAAAAATTGTCTTCTCCTTCGGAAATGTTGCCCATATAGGTGTAAACAATACCCAGGTTCAACAAGGTGGCCGCATAATCGAAATTAGCTGCGGCTTTCGGATAGGCCGGATCATAGGTGTATTCACGGATTGCCCGGGCTCTTTCCAGGTCGCTGATGGCGGCGCTGAAAGCCCCTCTCGAGGTATTGGTCATACCCCGGTTGTTCAGCGGAAAAGCCATCAGGGGGTGGTTCCGGCCGTAGATCCGGTTTACAATCGCTTCCGCTTTGTCCAGCAATCCAACGGCCTGATCGTATTGTCCCCGGTTCATGAGCAAAACACCCAGGTTGTTGTACAACCGGGCATAAAGAACATTGTTGGTATCGGCCAGTTGCTCGAACTGATCATTGGAAGCAATGTAGTATCTGACTACGCGTTGAATATTTTCACCGGAATTATCCGGCTGCTGGTGATAATACAGGCCTAAATAAAAATAAAGTCCTGCCTGGCGCGCGCCGGTCGTCCGCGGCAACATATCTGCCATTTTTTTGAAATAGCCTTCCTTTTCCGGCGAACTTTTTTTAGCCAGAATGATGCACTTCAAGCCGTACAGGTCCGATAAACTGGTGTCGCCGTCTGGTTTTATTCCGGTCAGCAGTTGTTCGGCAATGTTCGCCGTCACCAGTGCGGTTTCAAATTTTGAAGAGTCATATTGTTCCCAGGCTTTTTTCAGGTATTCAAATCCGCTTTGTTCCTGTTCGCGGATTTGGCTGGTCTGGCTATGGAGCGTAAGAGCCTGAAATGCCAGAAAGGTGAAGGCAATCAAAATGGGATTTCGTTTCATTTCACCATATTTTTTTTAAAAAAATCAAAAAATGAGGTACCGCTGCGCCGGTCCTGCAGACAATACTACGAACAGAAATTAAATCTAGGTTTTTTAACCGAAACAGGCAATACGGAAAAATTGGTATGCTGAAATAACAATCTGTTTACATAAAACGAATGGGTAATCTGCTGCTTGTCACCTGGCGCTGAAGCTTCAGGGTGATACGGCAGCCCTTTGTGATATCCTTTGCGTGCCAGCCATGGACGGACGCCAGGGGAAAGACTATCCGCAACGGCCGGGTTGAAGCGGTTTTGCTGCCGGTATGCGCTGCTGCGCCTGCCTGCCATGCCGCTCCCTTCCCGCCGGAGCAACCGGATTTCTTCACCTCTAAATCATGCGCTATGTCTATTGACTGGTTCTTCGCCGTCATCCTCACCGCTATTACGGGGTCTGATGACGTAATTGGAATTTAAGGGCTAACGCCAAAACCGGGCAGGGGGCTACTGGCTTCCCTGCCCTCAATACTGTTCTTTTATTTCCCCGATTTTCTGTGATACCCACTGAGCTGAGTACATCGGCTTCATTTGGGCATACTGTTCCAGAATGACCTTTCGGTATTCTCCGGTCCGTTCGTTTTCCGCGCTATTGTAATAACGGGCCATCAACTGCACGATCCGGATAAAATGGGAAACAGCGGTTTTTTTCCGGTCCGACATCCGGCTATCCCGCGCCAGAAAGGCCTGAAACCGGTCGATGGCATTTTCCAGCTCTTTGACCAGATCCCGGTCACGGCTAAGCAATTCCAGGTATATCCGGATATGCAGACTTTCCACCTGCAGGCGATCCGCAGGATGGGACTTGCTTGCGTTTTCCAGCATGGCAAGGGCCTGATCGGGTTCACCGGTACTAAAAAGAACATAAGCCTCCGCCAGCGGGACGGCGTATTTTTTTTCCTCCGTTTCCAGGCATGCTTCGTACTTTTTCCTGAAAGCGGTCAACCAGGCAGACCTTCCTTCAAGGGCTGACGCTACGGCTGTCACGTTGACAAACAAGATATGGGATATGCTGTTTTCAACCGCCAGAATGCCCAGCCGGTCGGCCATTTTGAACACGGCCAGCATGTATCTCAGGTACTCCAGCCGATTTTCTTCATAGAAGTAATTGGCCCGGTACAACAGCTTGTGGTACAGGCTGCTCAGCAGTTTTCGACTGAATTTTTCCGAATGGCGCTCCAGGTCGCCCAGGATTTTTTCAAACAGATTGCCCGGGTCGTCAGATCGCAGTATCTGCAAAACTTCAAAGTAAACCTGTAAGACCGGATCGGTATGCTTTTGCATCAGCACCGTTATTTCTTCGGGGATTTCCGGTTGGTAGCCGGTCGAATAGATCTGACTCCGGAATATTTGCTCGCTCACCAGTTTCAGTTTGCTCAGCAGATAGTACTGGTCCAGGTTTTGCCCGGCTTTTTCCAGAAGGGTTTCATCGGGGTTGAATTTGTCCGTATGGGGGTGAAAAAACAGAGCCTGACGGGTCTCGCTCAATAAATGAAAATCTGCGGATTCGGGAGCGGGCAATCCTTCCGTTTTTTGGATGATCTCGTCTGCCTTCCCGGCAAACACGGAATAGGCATTTTGTTTGGACAAAGCGTCAAACAACAGTTTTTCCTGCAGTTCAGGCCTGCTTCCCAATTCCTTTTGGATCAGGTATTCCGTCAACAGGGTCAGCAGCCTGGTCCGCAGATCGTACATCTTTTGCCGAGATGCCGCCTGGTCTTTATGCTTGTCCGCCTTCAGCAGTTTTTTAAAGATCAGCTCCTCCGGGAAGGGCTCCGGATCGTCAAAAGGGAAATGCTGTATGCAGGAATCGGTAATTTGGATCAATACGCTGTTGTTCTTCAGCCGCCGGCTCTGAATAAAACTTTTGAAGGCCTGATGCTCATTGGGATCCAGCGATTTGAAGTAGGTCAGGAATTTGCTTTTGTTCATAGCCCTGTGCATCTTGGAATACGCATAAGAAATAGCAAGGCTCAATTTTAAGCCGAGCGAAAAACGCTTAAATGTATCGTTTTTTTTACGGAATTTACCTCCCAGGTTGATGATTTATTATTTGTTTGATTATTAGTTGTTTATATGTTTTTTTGACGATAAAAAAGCCTGCCTTGCTCCGAGAATTGATCCGATTTGTCTTTGGATGCCGTGCCGGTTCTCCGGTATACTTGCAGCGTAATTTTTGGTACGGATTGGTACTCCGGAATTTTAATCTGATATGGAAAAGCAATCAAAAAACAATACTGCAGAAGGGCATAGCCGACAAGAGCTGAACCGCTTCTTCAACCAGGCAGAAACCTGGAAAAAGGGGGTTCATTTTGTTTATGTTTTTGATATCCCGGGGCATCAGTTGCGCTACCAGCAGGGATTGGCGGAGTTTTTAGGCTACAGCCTGATCGAATGGCCGTGCCTCCACTTGTCGCTGCTTTTTCACCCGGCAGAATACCAGAACCTGATCCGGATGGAACGCCGCCTCGGTGAGTTGTCTGCCATACGTGATCTGGGTGACTTTGAACTTTCTATCGTCCACCGGATGCGTAAAGCCGACGGCGGATACCTGAAAATCTGGCGCCGGATCTATCCCTTCTCCGAGGGGTTCACCGGTTCAAAAGACCTCTATTACTGCCTTTGCCTGGATATAACCCCTTTCAACCCGACGGAAAAAATGACGGCCCGCATCCTGGGGTTCGGCGCCGATGCACCGGAGCCGGATTGGCTGCTTGATTTTCTCGTCGGACAGACCTTCGCCCGGGAAATCCGGTTTACCGACCGGCAACTGGAGGTGCTGCGGGTCTGGAGCGAAACGGATTCCCCCAGACTGGCCGCCCAAAAACTGGATATCGAATTGCGAACCCTCGAAACCCACCTGAAAAATGTGCGGAAACGGCTGGGGGTAAGGCGGACCCTTGATGCGGTTTTGTATGCCAGGGAAAATGGCTGGATTTAGATTTCAATCAAGGATAAACATTCACTAACATGCATCTTCCGGGATTAAAACTGATGTTGTTGATAATGCTCACCGCTTCCGGCCTGATGGCTCAGGAACCGTGCATAGACAGGTTCGGGGTAAAAATGTCCTATTTTGGAATGGACGGCTTTTTTATCCGGGAAAAGGAAGGTGAAAGGACGTTTCTCAATTTTGCAGGAATGCACGTCGGATGCTTTGCCGGTGGGATTCTGGATGACAAGAATAATTGTAATTACCAGTCTTTCGGCAAATTCGACTTCAAACCCAGTCGTAACGAGCTGACCATGTCGGAAGAGGGTAAATCCCTTACCTTTAAGGTAGAATCCATTGATTGCAGAGCTCTTATCCTTTTGCCGTTATCGGATAACAAGCCTTCCGGCACAGCTTTGACATTCAACAGGGCGGATGACTTTCCCGGTAAATTTAACAGGTGTTTTGAAATCTGCGGCGAAGCCAGAAAATGGGAAGGTCGAAAAGGCTTCGACTTTTATTATCATGTGGTAAAATCCTATCTGCCCTACATCACCTTGTATATCGGAACTTTGGTTGTTCTGTTTCTTTTTGGCCTCAATTTCAGGTTTTTGAGTTTTATGTTCATTCATTGGCTGGTGCTCGGAGGATGTGGCGTCATCCTGAATTACCTATGTGGAGGAGGCGTCGCTATTACGAGGAGCCTGTATTACTTATGCGGGTCTCCGTCCGAAAACCATTTTTTTCTGTCTTTTTATAGGCTTTCAGGTTATTGGGAAAGTGAAATTTCGCTGTATCCCTCGTCGACCGGGGGATATTGGCTGATTGGCTTTCTTGCTCAGTCTGTTTTTGTTTTTCCAAGCTCGGTTTGGCTGGCCTGGAAATTTACAATTGGCAGATTTGATTTTGGGCCGACATGGGTAGGGAAATTATTGGGTTGGGTATTTTCTCCGGCCTATGTTTTAATTGCGCCGGTTGGATTTATTGTGATTGCTCTCGGCACGATTTCTTCTCTTGCCTTTTTTGTTACAGGTTATGCTCCATGGACCTGGCCTTTGGCGCTTATATCACTCATATTTTTTGTAAAGATTTATTGGAGAGTGATTTTACTTCCGTGGATAAAATCAGACTATGAAAAAATTATAAAACAGTTTATTAAAAAATAAAGGCTCATGGGACACAAAGAATACTACATCGCCAGGGGAGCGGAAAAAACAGGGCCTTTTTCTCTGGAGGAATTGCAGTCGCAGGCAATCCAACCCAATACCCTGATCTGGAAACCGGGGTGGAGCAACTGGAAGGAAGCATCGCAGGTAGCCGAAATCCAGGTGTCCTTTCCTCCTCCCCCCCCTCCGCCTGTGCCGGTTCCGAAAACCGATTACAGCCGTGTCGAAGATAAAGCAGGGGTGGATTATAAAAGAGCGATGATCGTTACGGCTGTTTTTGTGTTGTTTCAATTGTTGGGCCGACCCTGGGCGCTGCAAAGCTATGGGGTGGCCATCTCCACTGCGATGGTCTGTTTTGCCTGGTATTATTTCAGAAAATATTTTGACGCTGCCGGGGATCAATCTACCGGGTTATGGATCAACTGGATCATCGGGACTTATATCGGATTCGGGGTTTTGAATTTATTCGCGCTCAATATTTCCTGGACGGAAGATTTTATCGTGGCATTTTGGGACAGTCTGGCAAACGGCAATCCCTATGCCGGGGCCGATATGCAGCAAAGCCTCAGTATTATTCAGATCGGATTATTGCTTTTCTGTATGGTCATCATTACGGTAAGCGTAAAAATCATCTTGGTCAACCACAGGCATCCGTTTCCGCTGACCAGAATTGCCGTTGCGGCCATGACCTGCATACCGCTCGCATTGATTACCAACCTTATTGAAAGCGTACTCCTTTCGGAAGAATACATCGAAAACAAGGAACTGACCTATATCTGGAGCGCCATCCTGCTCTTGCCTTATTACTTCCTGTTCTATCATTTCTACCGGGCAGAAACGGACGATGCTTCGCCCTGATGCGGGGTCTTCTTCCATCGTGCAGTAAAAGGCTGAAAAAAGTGAAAACCTTCCCGCTAAGTCCGGGAACGGATCCGGCCCCTCACTGCTCCGGGTTTACCCGGATAGGCTCTGAATATTCACCATCAACTACGGATTTATCATGGAAAATACTCCTAGAAAAACAATCTCCTTTCAAATTCCGACCGCCGATGAATTGGCTTCAGAAAACAGGCGACCTCTGGCGCCCGTTTCTTTCGCCCTGGCGATCATCCTCTTCTTTTTTTCATTTATGGACCTGCGGTGTACCAATGGTCGGAAAATCGCTTCGGTCACCGGGTTTCAACTGGTGGCAGGCAAGGAGTTCAATACTTCGGGGCTTTTGAACGGCGGTTTTGATTCCAACCTGTTTGGCACGGAGACCACTGATGCGGACGAATCCCAGCGCATGCCGCCTAACCCCTGGGCTATTCTGGCGCTGCTTTCTGCGGTAGGCGGCCTGGTGGTTTTCATCCGCCGGTTTACCTGGGAGAACCTGGTGGGTGCTGCTGCTGCTGGAATGGGCATTACTTACCTCAGTATCCTGCGGTGGTCCTATATGCTCAATGCCGGGGAATACGCCAGAGCTCAAATGTATATTGTCTTTAAACCGGCCTATTGGCTGACTATCCTGGCATTTGCCGTGGCGGGGACCATCTCCCTGTTTCGCCTGCGACTCTGGGAGGCTGCAGCAAGCCCGCCACCGATGCCGGATGATCATTCTTCCTCTCTTGTTTAACCACTTAATCCAGAAACGATATGAAAAAGCTGTTGTTGTTCTGCATCCCCGCCCTGCTTCTGGCCGGATGCGCTCAAAAAAGAGGTCCTGAGGCTGTTGCAGAAGCCTTCATCAAAGCCACCATCAAGGGCGATTACGAAAAAGGAGCTTCCTACTGTGTTCCGGAAAGCCGGGAGCTTTACATGACGGTGATCCCCATGGCTGCCGGACGCCTGAAAAATGCGCGGTACAAGAATGTGGTTTGCAGAACAGATGAAACGGCCGGACAAGCCGAATGCGATGTGGTGATGGTCAACGGCGGCATCGAACAAAATGACGGCGATGTAAAACTGGAGCTGCGCGACGGCAAGTGGATGGTTGTTTTTTCCAAGGATAAATAATCAGGCTTCAATGAGTCGCCGCCCTGGAATGGTCCTGCTGCCTGCGCTGCTTTTTGTAGCATGGAGTTTTCTACAACCCGCCGGGACAAATCAGCAGTCCCGGTCATCCGGGCAACCATCGGATCTGGGTGCACGGCTGCCTGCTGAAGTCGCCGGCTGCCTCCAAAACGGAGATATCATCCTTCGGGAAAGTGCCGGATGGGTCAGCGGCAGCATTGTCGCCCTGCTGAAGGAACCCCGGCCGTTTTCCCATGTCGGTTTGCTGATCATGGAAGACGGCCGGTGGCAGGTCATCCATTCGATATCGGGCCGGATTTCTTCCATCGACGGTTTGCGGATGGAGCCTTTGCCTGGGTTCCTTAAGGACGCTTTGCCGGGCCAGGTGCTTATTACCCGGCTGAAACAAGGCAATCCTGAAAAAATGACGGCTGCGGCCAGGGCTTTTCTGGCCCGGAAAATTCCATTCGACGGTTTTTTTGACCTGAAGGATACTACCGCTTTTTACTGTTCCGAATTTGTATACGAAGTCATGAAACGCTCTGATGCCGAGCTCTGGGCACCGGATACCCTGCCGAACGGGCGGCTTTTTCTGGGCTTCCGCCGGTACTATGACGATCGGTTTGCGGAATTGATTTACGACCCGAAAGCGGGGTACTGATTTTTAACTCAAATGAAAAAATCTGTTTTATTATGACGAATTCATATCAAATGCCGAAATATCTACGGCCGGAGCGGTATCTGCTTTCACTGCGGCTTTCCAGGTTGGTTTTTGCCCTGTTTCTGGCCCTCACCATGATGGCCTGCGGTCGCGTGCGGCAGTTTTCCGATGGTTCGCCTTACGCGGTCGAACTGGCCCGGGTCAGGAGTTACTACCATGCGGTTAAACTGGAATCCCGGTTGAAAAAAATGGACATTCCGGTCTATATGGTGGCGCTTTCCGATCCGATGGATCAAAGCAGCAAGTGGTATGTGCTCCTCACGGGGGCTGAGAAGGATACCATCGCAGCCGCTAAACTGAAGGTCGAACTGGATATGTCCCACCGGTTGAAAAAGCTGAGCGTGCTCAATTTCGAATCCGTGAAATCCTACCTGCTTCCGCTGGAACGCAAAAAGATCGACGAGGTTGAAAACATGGCTGCCGCCAAACCGGACCTGCCGGAAAATATTTATGATCTGGTGGATAAATTCCCCAAAAACGACCAGTTCAATGTCGAAAATGTGGCCCTGTACAATTTCCTCAACGATGCGGCCGCCGGGCGTCATGACAGGAGTTTCTACAACGCCGCACTGGATCTTCCCCGGGGTGTTTCCCGCTCCATGGTACATCAAAAAGCAGAAGCTTTTGCAGAGGTCATTTACAAGGACAACCTCTATGGCGACCGAATTACCGTTGATGTACTGAAACTGAAACCCGATCACGGTATCGATCAGCTGCCGCGTCCGCGCCTGACCGGCAATACGGGCGATGACACCGCTTTTGAAGCGGATGGAATCGCCTGGTATTTTGCGGCCCTGATCCTGAATACCGGCGCCTATATGACGGAAGAGTACGAGAAAATCCAGGTGGATGCCTATGCCGCGCTGTACGGATACAAAGTGGTGATCGAACCCCGGCGGGATTATCTTCGTACCTACATGATCCTGGTGGATGTGGCCGGCGGATTCGTCATCTTTTCGCAGTCTACCGATAAAACGGATCAGGAGATCCTGGATTATCTGGCGGGCTTCGGGCTCAGCGAGGGGATGCTGGATTTCAGCGAATTCCACAATACGTTTTTCACCATTCCCAAATGTCTCGAAGACGGCGATGTTTTTCTGGGATACAGTTCCATGGTGCTGACCAACCAGTACGCCATGTCGAAAGGTTATGAGGATTGGTCGGTGGCCATGGTCGGACACACGGCGTCTACCTCCGCATTTTACAGCCAAAAATTGAGAAAGGTCTGGACTTGTTCGGTCTTTGACCTGATCACGCCGGACAAGAAAAATTATATCTACAATGATATGTACCGCAAAAAGAATTATGCGAGGCGAACGGAAATTCAGGTCAATAACAGCAGCGGCTTTTTTGTGGATACCTATTATGATAATGAACTCAATTTCCCGACAGCCGGCCGGCATATTATTGCAGTGGATGGATTCAATATGTCGAAGGAGGAGCTTTTAAAAAGAGCCGTAAAATTCCAGACCGGGGCCGCCACACCGGGCCAGGACCCCTGCAAGCGTGAAAACACTGCAAACCCTTCACCGGAACCTGGTTCGGAATCCGCAATCCCCCCCGTTGAAACGATCCCGGCAGATCCTGAAACCGAAATTCCGGAGGCTGATCCGGAACCGGAACCAAACCCAAACCCAGGTCCGAACCATGGGAACAACCCATCTGACTGCGGCCAGGGCAAAATCACCGCTAAATTTGACGTAGGCGCCCAGAACTACTTGTCCTTTAATGTGGAAACGGAGCTCTTCCGAAAAAAGGATTATCCGGCCCTGACCCTGGGAAAAGTATATCAACTGCTGTTGGAACAAACAGTATTTGTCCTGCCTTCAGTGGAAAATATGCCCGTGACAAATTGCCAGACGGTCAAAATGGATCTAACGGTCGCAAAAGGAAATCCGACCCTGATCAAATTGGATCCTGTCCATTTTACGGTTACCGGTTATTCGCTGCCGGGGCATTGGTTGCACCCCTGCAAATTTACCCGCTCCATTCAACTCAAGGGGGATAAAATCGTACTGATCACGGAGGGCGAAACAACCAGCTCCCGGGCGGCCGTCGCCGAGTGGAAGTCTTCCTTCTTTTGGCGCAAGGCGGATAACCGGCTGAAAGACGCCGTCAAATCTTTGCCGGACGGTTGATGCCGGCTCACGAAAAGGCCGGCAGCTGATCTTCTGCTGATTGGCACACTATGCCCTTTGGTCAGGGAAGCCTCGCCCGGTGCAACCTTTCCTGCCTGTTTCCTTAATTAAAACCGGTACAATCATGAAAAAGCATATTCCCGGGAGCGATCAGCTCCGGATAGCCCTCTTTTTGCCCGGATATGAACCATCAAAACCCGCAGGTTGCCGGAAGGTGGTCATTGATGAAATTGTGATCCCTATCATTAATTTCCTACCGGCATAACCATGAACAGCACAGGTTGAAAAATTCATCTCAAAGCGAGTCCAATGAGAAAACTGTCCGATTTGCAGCCAAAAGTTGATTATTTTCAGATGTTTTGGCTGGAATTAAATCCGTTTAGGATCGGTGAATTAATAAGTGTCGCTTTCGACAGGCGAGGGATTTTGTTGCTAACCAAGGCGAGGGTTCACGACCTTAGCCGTAGTACCCTACAATTCCTGTATAAAGCTCCTCAGCCACGGTCGCGAAGTAACGGGACTTGTTTGCTCCAGTCTTTTCAGCAATGCAGCTTTCCCCGCTTCCCGTTTTTTTCTGGGATAGGCCGCGCCCGAACAGAATTCGGCTACCGCGCCGGTTATGATGAGAAAATTCAAATAGGGCAGTCGCTTCTCCGGGGTAAGCACCGCTTTCCTGGAAACAAATTTCCGGAAGGCTTCGTGCGATTTGTGAAAACTGCTGAGGTCGGCTTCCGATTTTACTGCTACCCGGAGCTGACAGCAAAGAAGCAATAACTTGGCCCGCAGCGTGTATTTCAGCTCATCCTGGGCGTAGCGGCCGAAATGCTCTTCCAGTATGCCGATAGCTTTTGCGCAATCCTGCCGGTAAAAATGGGAATAGGCATGGGCCAGCAGGGTGGCCTTTTGCCGCACAGCGGGTTCCAGAAATACTCCGTATTGTTCCGTGAACCGCTCCTGGTAAGTAAATTCTCCGACAGCGGCCGAACACAGGGCGACATTAAGGAATTCATCATCCGAAATCACCCCGTCCAGCAGGAACAACTTGCCGTCTACGCCGGTTTTCGACCAGAAGAACAACTCGGACGCCATCGCTTCATTGCCCTTTTCGTAGAGGTGAAAGGCGGTATTGAGCGCGAACTTCAGCAATATGAGCCGGTCCTCCGGATCCGCTTTTTGCTGGTCCCGAACCATGGCGGCTTTGAAATTGCCGTAATGATGCGGGTTGTCGCGGTCGGCGAGCAATGCAGCCGCCATACGGTAGAGGCGTACGACGGGTTCGGCGCTTTGCCGGCCCGAAAAAAACGAATGCAGCTGTCCGGTTTCTTCTTCCTGCTGGGCGCCGGTCAGGATATTTCCCCTGTTGATGTTTTCGCAATGGTATCGCCAAAAGGTGAGTTCAAAAAAATTCAGCAACCTTTTATAGGCCGTTTTAAACTGGCCGCTTTCCCTGGAGTATTGTTCCGCGGTCTGGTGAAAATACCGCAGGTGACCGAGCCACCAGCTGTCGGCAAACTGCCGGATCGATGCCGGCGCTTTTTTCAGCAGCTGGTCCAGTTTTTTGGTTTCCTGGATGAAAACCGGCGAAACCCGCCTTTTTTTCAGGCTTTCCGCCTGGATGCGCCCTTTCAGCAGGGGAGCGCCGGCGATTTCCTGGTGGGCCAGATAATCCAGTATCAGCTGCCGGAGCTTTTCCAGGAGTTTGCCCAGTTGTTTCAACGCCTTTTCCGGGGGCGTGCCGGGAAAGAGTTTGTCCAGCAAGGTCTTGCCGTTCAATCGCTCCTGGGTTTCGGTGTAAACGGCGGTCCGGAACCGGTCGAACAGTTCCGTTATCCGTTGATCGTGATTGAAAAAAGGCGAATCCAGAAACTTCCGGACCTGCGGCATTTCTTCTTTTTTTAATGCCTGCCAGATTGAATCCAAATCCCCGGTTTGCTTTTTCAGTACCTCTTTTTTGGCAATGGTAATTTTGATCTTGTTATCCGATTCCATGCTTTATCAGCTGACGGTCAATTGTTTAACTTCGATAAAATCTGTTTTGTATTTATTTTTTCCGGCAGAAAGGCGCTATTTTAAATTTTGTGTCCGGTGGTTTTTGAGAAACTATCCCTATTTTTAGGGACAAGATAATCATTCAGTGTAACAATAAACCCTTACTCGTTATGAACCGATGCTTGTACCTGGGCCTTATGTTTGTCTTGCCTGCCTTGCTTTCCGGTCAGGATCCCTTTTTTATTCATTTTTATGGCAACGAATCAGCCTATAATCCGGCTTTGGTTGGCTACAAAGGGTCAACCAGTTTCAGCGCAAAATACAAGTCTCAATGGGCTGCCGGGACAGTTCCTGCTTTTCGTTCCACCTGGGTCAATTTTGAGGAAAGCATGCCCTGTAATTTGCTCGATTACGGGTTGAACCTGAATTATGACGAGGAAGGGGTAGGTGTTTTCAGAACGTATGATATCGGCCTCAAAGTAGCGGGAACAATACCTTTCGATATTGGAAAATCCGGCAACAATATCCGCCTCGGATTGAGCCTGCAAAGGTCGGTTAAGACCATCGATTTTACCAGGCTCATTTTTTCAGACCAGCTTGATCCGAAATTCGGCCTGGTCGATGCAAACGGCGATCCGATACCCACCGGGTTCGTTCCTCCTGATGAATCCGGTTCTCATCCTTTTTTTACGCCGTCGGCTGGATTTGCCTATCGGATTTTGTTTAATACCGGGAAAAAAAGATCT
>WBZL01002039.1_pt1 | contig 20114 bp, 19 predicted proteins | sample 5204291 | NCBI WGS metagenome assembly WBZL01 (sample SAMN12344345, study PRJNA552823) | activated sludge metagenome | biome: Activated sludge suspended growth; feature: Nitrification reactor; material: Wastewater; isolation source: activated sludge from nitrification reactor of wastewater...
TTTTTTTTTATAATTTTAGTTGCAAATAAAATTAATAGTCAGCCTATTTATCAATTGTTGTTCTTGTTCGCAGTAGTCGGATAGGTTATACTTTTATATAAAATTAAATGCCTATCTCTAAAAAGATAGGTTTTTTTATAAATAAACGGATGTGTTGCGAAAGCAATTATAAAAGCAAAAATATGAGCATTACCATTACAAAAAACATTACACCAGAAGCAGCAAAAGACATTTTTGAACTGCAACAAAAAGTAAATGCCTACAAAAATGGCGAGATTCCTGAAGACAAATTCAAAGCTTTTCGCTTAACACGTGGTGTGTATGGCCAGCGTCAACTTGGTGTGCAGATGTTTCGTACTAAATTTCCATTCGGCAAAATCACACCAGCACAGTTGTTGCGATTGGCCGATTTATCTGAGCAATATGCAAGTGCTAATTTGCATTTAACAACAAGGCAAAATATACAATTACACCATGTGAAAGTTACAGATGCGCCGGCAATGTGGGCAGGCTTGGAAGATGTAGGCGCCACAGCACGCGAAGCGTGCGGCAACACGGTGCGTAACATTACAGGCTCATCTATTGCAGGCATCGACCCAGACGAATTATTTGATATATCGCCGTATGCACGAGAGACATTCGAGTTTTTCTTGCGCTATCCAATCAATCAAGATATGGGCAGAAAATTTAAAATTGCATTTTCCTCTTCTGACAAAGATTCAGCATATACTTTCCTGCACGATGTTGGGTTTATACCAAGAATAGAAAATGGAGAACGTGGTTTTAAAGTAGTTGTTGGCGGTGGTTTAGGTGCACAATCTATTTTGGCTCAAACTGCGTATGAGTTTTTGCACGAAGATCAGATAATTCCTTTTGTAGAATCTGTTCTAAGAGTTTTTGATAGATATGGCGAACGTGTGCGCAGACATAAAGCACGTATGAAGTATTTAATTAAAGACTTAGGCCTAGAAAAATTTATGGAATTGGTGGCAGCAGAACGCACCGCCAATAAAGTAAAGTCATATAAAATAGACACGACGAAAGTGAGCATAGGCGAGCCTTTGCACCACAATATTGCACCACAAGTTACTATCGAAGATGAAAAAGCTTATCAAGATTGGTTGAGAACAAATGTGTTTGAACAAAAACAAGCAGGCTATTTCGCAGTAGCATTAAAAGTAACCAAAGGCGACGTAAAACCTGATGAAGCAAGAGCAATTGCCGCATTAGTACAGCAATATGCATCAGAAGACATGCGCATTACTATGAATCAAGGATTGTTGTTGAAATTTGTACCAAAAGCGTCGCTTCCATATTTCTACCAAGAATTACATAAACTAGGATTTGCAAAAGTAGGTTTTGATACGATTGCCGACGTAACCACTTGCCCAGGCACAGACACTTGTAATTTAGGTGTAACCAATAGCATGACCTTAGGCACCGTTTTAGAAGATGTCATCTACGATGAATTTTATCACTTAATTTTTGACTCCGAAATAAAAATAAAAATAAGTGGTTGCATGAACTCATGTGGTCAGCACATGGCAGCAAACATTGGCCTTCACGGCAGTTCTATAAAAGTAGGAGAGCGTGTGGCACCAGCTATGCAGGTTATCTTAGGTGGAGGCGTTGATGTACATGGCGTCGGCACTGTTGGCGATAAAATTGTAAAAATTCCGACAAAACGTTCGCCCGAAATGTTGCGCATCGTGCTGAATGATTATGAAATCAATAGCAATGAAGGTGAATACTTCAATGATTATTATAGAAGACAAGGCAAAAATTATTTTTATGCTTTACTAAAACCATTAGCCAATGTGTCTCTGTATGTTGATGATGATTTTATTGATTATGGAGGCGTCGAAAATTATATACAAGAAATTGGCGTAGGTGAATGTGCTGGCGTGATGTATGATATGGTTGGTGGAATTATTAAAGATGCCGACAATAAATTAATCGAGGCTAAAGAACATTTATTAAAAAATAAATTTCCGGAGGCCATATACTATGCATATACAGGTTTTATTATTGGCGCAAAAGCATTGCTGTTAAGCAAAGAAATTGAGTGTAATACACAAATTAAAATGCTAAAAGATTTCGATGAGCACTTGGTTGCAACAGGTGAATTTAAAATGGAAAACGGATTTGAAAAAGTAGTATTACAAATCAACCAGCATGAACCAGAAATAACATTTGCAACAAACTATGTCCAACAATTTGAATGCTTTTTAAAAGATGTTATTGCTCATCGTACAGCAGCAGCAAACAAAGACAAAGTAGTAGTGGAAAGCAGTTACAAAGCATAAGAATTAAACAAAATAAACAAGACAATCATTGACTAAAAAACTCATACTTGTTGGTGCTGGTCCAGGCGATCCAGATCTGATTTCTTTGAAAGGAATTAAAGCATTACAACAAGCCAATGTGGTGATGTATGATGCCCTAGTAAGCGAAGAGCTATTACAATATGCGCCCAATGCCATTCCTATTTTTTGTGGAAAAAGAGCGGGCGCACATTATATGAAACAAGACGAAATAAATTCCTGTATTGTCGAAAATATTAAAAAACATGGCACTGTAGTGCGTCTAAAAGGTGGCGATCCATTTGTGTTTGGTCGTGGACAAGAAGAAGCGGAATTTGTAGCATCGCACGGCTTTGTAACAGAAGTAATTCCAGGCATTTCGAGTGCTACGGCATTGGCAACGGCACAAAATATTCCACTCACTAAACGTGGCATTACAGAAAGTATTTGGGTGACCACAGGCACTACATCGTGTGGTGAATTGTCTGCCGATATTGAACTAGCAGCACAATCGACGGCAACAGTAGTCATATTAATGGGCGTTGGTAAGCTTGCAGAAATTATTCAATTGTTTACAAAATATAAAACTGAAAACTATCCAATTGCAATTATCCAAAATGGCACACTTGCCAATGAAAAAGTCGTGTGTGGCCAATTGTCAAATATTTATCTAAAGGTACAAGAACAAAACATCACAGCTCCAGCAATTATAATACTTGGCAAAGTTGTCGATTGTGCAGAGATATATGCTTGTAAAATAAATAAAACCTAAATTTCTGTTTCTTAAATTTTCAAGTGAATACTTTATATCCAATATTTATTAAAACAGAAAACATCAATATTTTAATTGTAGGTGGCGGAAGTGTGGCTACAGAAAAAATAAGATTTATTCTGAAAAATTCTCCGAATGCAAATATTACATTGGTAGCAAAAGAGATTTCAGCAGAAATTAGAAAGCAAAGCATGAACCTCAAAACTCTTTTTTTGATAGAGAAAGCATTTGAAGAAAATGATTTGAATAATATGCAGTTGTGTATTGCGGCTACTGCAGATAAAGAATTGAACCACCAGATTTATCGCGATGCAAAAGATAGGAAAGTATTGGTAAATGTGGCAGACACACCTGAATTATGTGACTTTTATTTAGGCTCTATTGTAACGAAAGGCGATTTGAAAATAGCTATTTCTACCAATGGCATGTCGCCAACATTGTCTAAAAGATTGCGTGAATTCTTTGAAGCTGTAATACCCGAAAATGTAAACGATTTGATTTTAAATTTAAATGAATATCGAGTGTCATTAAAAGGAAACTTCGAAGAAAAAGTAAACGCATTGAACGAAATCACAAAGACATTTATAAAAAAACTGTAATCTGCATTTAGATAGCTAATGGAATAAATCGTACATTTATACATGCTTTCAAAAATCCGCATCATACATATTTTATTACTAGCTTTTTTATTGCGTTTGATTTTTTTTCTGATTCATCAACCATGGAATCCGGAAGTAGAAAAAATGCAGGTAATTAGCGGTGATGCAGTAGGTTATCATTACTTGGCACATTGTATCTTTCAGCAATTTTCTTTTTGCGATAATACCTTCAGAACGCCTGGATATCCTGCGTTCTTGGCTTTCTTCTATGTTATTTTTGGCGTTAAACCTTGGTTGGTTTTATTCGTTCAGATTTTGTTGAATGTATTTTCTGTTTACATTTTATATTCATTATGCAAGAGAATATGGAATGAAAAAGTGGCATTGATAGCATCATTTTTATTGGCGATAGATCCACACCAAATATTGTTCTGTCATTTTTTATTTGCTGATACATTATTTGCGACACTATTTTTACTTACTTTTTATTTTTTTGTGAAAGGCTTGCAGGAAGAAAGCACACGTTTTTTTATTTACAGCGCCATTTTTTTAGGATTGAATTTGTTGACCAAACCAGTCATACAATTTTATCCATTCGCATTAGTGCTTTTTTTATTTATCTGGACAAAATTTTCATTTGCAATTCGATTGAAGAACGCATTAATTATTTTACTGCTTTCATATGTATTTGTGTTGCCTTGGATGATGCGGAATTACATAAGGTTCGATAATTTTAGTATATGCTCGATTACTGGTAATAACATGTTTTTTTATAATATTCCTTTGGCAGAAGCAAAAGCGACAAAAATTGACAAAGACAGCATAATAAACAGAAACCTAAGAGAATTGGCTAAGCAGTATCCAGAGGCAAGGTTTTTACCAAAAGAGTCGTCGCAAATGTGGCTCAACATTACATTTGAAAACAATGAAATGTACAGAGCATTTGCCAAAAAATATATAAGTACACATAAGATGAGATACTTTAAGGCGCACTGTAGTGGTATAGTAAAACTGATGATTAATGTTGGAACACAAAACTTTTTAGAAAAATTACACATTGAAACTAAAAACAAATGGAATGACAACCAAAGATATGCGCTAAGTATATTTCAGCAGACGATATTATTTTTTAAGACAAAATCATTTACGGAGATATTTTTGGGAATTTTTATAATAATATTATTGGCCATCAGTTATATTGGTTTTTTTGTTGGCTCAATTGATATGCTAATAAATCATAAAAAAATATTACTATGGCTTTTGTTTGCAGGAAGCATTTTTTATTTTCTAATGATATACGGAGTATTACCGATTGTTCGTTTTAAATTGCCAATTACCATGTTGTACCTGCCAATCTCTTCTTTAGGATTAATAATTATAGTAAACAAGTTAAAAGTCTATAGCAGCGTTTCCAAAACTAAAACATCAAAAAACAATTGAAATCGAACTTAAACTCAATATTTATCCACCTATTGAAATTGTAAAAACCAGCATTAACAACAAAAAGCATTATCATCAAAGTTGCATTTTTTACTTGAATTTACTGAAGCATTACCTTATTCCTGCGGCACCTTTAAATACAATTTCTTTTCAAAATAAAATATTATGTACGACTTTCACTTTAAAGAAATTGACGCAGACGGACAGACTACTTTAGAAGCTATTGATAAAGCAGATAATTTCAACGAATGGATGTATCAAACCATAAAGCCATTTTGCAAAGGAAAAGTATTGGAAATTGGTAGTGGCATTGGCAATATATCTCGTTATTTTTTACGTGATAATTTTGATATCACATTTAGTGATATCAGAACGAGTTATTGTGATGTATTATTACAAAAATTCCCTACTTCAAAAGTTCTAGAAATCGACTTGGTCGATTTGAATTTTGACACCAAATTCGCACACTTGATGAACACATTTGATACAATATATGCCTTGAATGTGGTAGAGCATATAAAAGACGATAGTCTTGCAATAAGCAATGCAAAAAAATTATTAAAAGAAGGCGGAAATATTGTAATTCTAGTGCCAGCCTATCAAGCTTTATATAATCGATTTGATGTTGTTTTAGAGCATTACAGAAGATATACAAATACTACTTTAAATGCATTAATAGGAAAACATTTTAAAATAGAACACTCGCAATACTTCAACTTTATTGGCATTTTTGGTTGGTTTTTTTCAGGCTCCACTTTAAAGAAAAAAACAGTGCCAGCTGGACAAATGTCATTGTTTAATAAATTGGTCCTTGTCTTTAAATTGGTCGATAAAATATTACTGAATAAGAGTGGACTTTCCGTAATCGCTGTCGGCAAAAAATAATTGCTTATATTTTTATTGCTTATCTTAGATTATGCAAAAAATACAATTATCATTACAAAAACGAACAATCGATGCTTATTTTTTTGAAGCATCTTCCAATCAAATAAGACCTGCAATTATTTTCTTGCCAGATTTGTCAGGCATCCAGAAAACTACTATCAAAAGTGCAGAAATTCTGTGTAGCGACGGCGATTACCATGTCATCATTCCAGATTTATATAGCGGCGGCTCTTCCTTGCGTAAATATTGTATGCAATTTTTAATGAGTAGTATAGCTAGGAACAATGAAGCAAACAACAACGCACCACTCGATGAGTTTTTTGAAATAATTGAAGCAGTAAAAAGTTTAGATTTAATTGATGAAAATAATTTAGGAGTTGTCGGACAGTGCCTAACAGGCGGTTTTGTGCTGCATGCTGCGTTGCGACCAGAAGTCAAAGCACCCGTTGTATTCCATCATTCTTTAGGCATGAAAGGCAGCGGCATGCCAAAAAGTTGTTCTTCATTAATAGATAAAAAAGTACAAGGTCATTTTGCTTATGTCGATGCATTTTGCCCAGTTTGGAAAGTTAGACAACTAGAAACAGAATTGAATGGAAATTTAGAATCTCATTGGTATAATTTGCCACATGGCATTCCACATTTATTTTTCAATACAGCACAAGGCCAAAAAGCTTTTGAAAGTATGAGTGCTTTTTTTCAAGAACAATTACAATAATAATTGCAAACGCATAGTAACAGTTATTGTTTTATAAAAACACAAGCAACCTTATTTTATAAAAAAATCCGACCCATTGGTCGGATTTTTTATTGAGATTAGCCACTTGACTATTATATAATTCAATGATTACACATTTGCTGTTTTCACTGTTTTTACAATACGTGCAGCCACTTTATACGGATCTGCAGCGGAGTTCGGTCGGCGATCTTCTAACCAGCCTTTCCAACCTCTGTCCACTGTTGCAATTGGAATACGAATGGAAGCACCACGGTCAGAAACACCAAACGAAAATTTATCGATAGATTGTGTTTCATGTTTGCCCGTTAATCGCATGTGATTATCTGCGCCATACACATCGATATGTTCTTTCACAAACGGCGCAAACGCATTACAAATCGTTTCGTACGTTTCTTTGCTACCACATGTTCTCAACACTTCATTAGAGAAGTTAGCATGCATACCTGAACCATTCCAATCTGTATCGCCAAGTGGTTTGCAGTGCCAGTTAATCGCATAGCCATATTTTTCTGCAACTCTTTCCATTAAATAGCGTGCAATCCATGTTTGGTCGCCAGCTGCTTTTGCGCCTTTCGCAAATACTTGAAATTCCCATTGTCCAATTGCTACTTCTGCATTAATGCCTTCTACGTTTAAACCAGCTTCTAAGCATAAGTCTAAATGCTCTTCTACCATATAACGACCTACGGCTTTACCACCACCAACAGAGCAATAGTATGGTCCTTGAGGGCCAGGCTCACCGGTCACTGTAAAATCTGACCAACCGATAGGTTTGTCTTTTTTCAAATCCCAAATGAAATATTCTTGCTCGAATCCAAACCAGAAATCGTTGTCATTATCTTCAATTGTAGCACGGCCGTTTGTTTCGTGTGGCGTGCCATCTGGCGATAAAACTTCGCACATTACTAAATAACCGAATTTGCGTGCAGGATCAGCACAGATAAATACGGGTTTTAATAAGCAGTCTGATGAGCCACCAGGCGCTTGCTCTGTTGATGAGCCATCAAAACACCAAGTTGGACAATCTTCTAATTTTCCGCTGAAATCACGTTCTATGCGTGTTTTACTGCGAAGGCTTTGTGTGGGTTTGTAACCATCTAGCCAAATGTACTCTAATTTTGCGTATGACATGTTATAACTTTTAAAATGCGAATAATTTTTTAAACTTCTTTCTACAAATATGGTAAAATTTCAAAAAAACATAAAAAATTTATTGGTTAAATTAATTTTAAGACTTTTATTGTGTAAAATCGATTAATTGAAATAAAGACACACTTATTTAATAAAAAATAAATAGATTTTATTTTTTTACTGCTTAATTTTAGAAAAATATGGCAGACACTAAAAGAAAGATAGAAATCTGTATCATTTCCGATATCCACTTAGGTACGCGTGCCTGCCATGCAGCAGAATTAAATCGCTATTTACAAAGCATCGACCCTTCTGTTTTAATTATTAATGGCGATTGGCTTGATATTTGGAATTTTGGAGCTGGCTATTTTCCTAAAGAACATATCGAAAATGTTTTTCTCATTTTAGATATGGCAAGGCAAGGTATTCCTGTATATTATATTACGGGCAACCACGATGATCACATGCGCAATTTTTCAGGCTATAAATTTGATACCTTACAATTGCGCGACGAATTGATTTTAGAAATCGATGGAAAAAAACACTGGATTTTTCACGGCGACAAATACGATTTATCTGTGGGTGGCTCTGCACGTTGGCTGGCAAAACTAGGCGGCAGAACCTACGACAAAATTTGGCAAATTAATAGATTGGTCAATAATGTAAGAATGAAATATGGTAAAGACAGAATCTTTATTTCAAAATATATCAAAGACAAAGTAAAATCCATTGTAAAAAGCAAAGTCCAAGATTTTGAAGATGTCGCCATAGAAATTGGTATTGAAGACGGCTATGATTATATCATTTGTGGACATATACACAAACCACAAAATCGCATAGTTAGTAATGAAAATGGTAGCGCTACCTACTTAAACAGTGGCGATTGGGTCGAAAACCTAACCGCATTAGAATATGTAAATGGCAAATGGGATTTGTTTTATTACCAACACGACTTACAATATAAAGGCATCGACCGTTCTTAGTTTGTTTTAAAAGACAACATGTCAATTTCAATAATTTCTCTATTCTATCTGCACTTATCCACATTTGCACACTATACATATTTGCTTATTTAACATTAAAACAATTGACAATTTAAAATTTATGGTATAACTTAAATTTCAAATACCATAAATAATGAAAAAACAAATACCATTACCAAAAGAGGTAGAAGCCTACCAATATTTTCTGATGTTATTGGCAATAATATTATTAGGCATCTTAGCAAAATAATAAAATAATTGTTGCACGCTTTGTTGCCACAACGATAGACAACTAGTATTCAAATATACTTGTGTGCATTTTTTTGCCATATTCTATTTTTTCTACCGTTTCGCGAAGAAAAAAATAAGATAGTATAACATAATTCTTGTAAGCAAAATCTTATTTTTACCACTCATAGACAGTTATGAGAAAATTAATCCTTACAGTCAATTGCTTACTTTTTACAGCTTACTTTTCACAAGCGCAAATGTATCAGCAAAAGATGGCGACGTTTTTAAACTTGATTGATAATTACTATGTACAATCAGCGAACATCGACTCTTTAGTAGAAATAGGCATTACCGAAATGCTCAAACATCTCGATCCACATTCCGTGTATATGAATGCAACGGAAATTAAAAAGGCAAACGAACCGCTTGAAGGCAATTTTGAAGGAGTTGGTATTCAGTTTCAAATTTATCAAGATACTATACAAGTAATACATGTCATAGCAGGTGGTCCATCACAAAAAGTAGGCGTGCAAGATGGCGATAAAATTGTGTATGTGGATACTACAAAAGTAGCAGGCGTAGGCATTAATAACGATGGTGTTTTTAAAAACTTACGAGGAAAAAAAGGCACCAAGGTGACGATAAAAGTGAAACGCAGTGGCGAACCGGAATTATTAGAATTTGAAATTATTCGCGACAAAATTCCAATCTTTGCGATTGGTGCACAGTATATGGCCACACCAGAAATTGGCTATGTAAAACTCGAACGATTTTCAGCAACAGCCACAGAGGAAACAAAATCGGCAATAGATTCTTTGAAGAAATTAGGCGCCAAGAAAATTATATTGGATTTAACAGGAAATGGTGGAGGCTACCTTAATCAAGCACATACGCTATCAGATTTGTTTCTGAGCGATGACAAAATGGTTGTTTATTCCGAAGGTCGCTCACAGCCGCGTTCTTATTTAATTGCTACCGCGAAAGGCAATTTTGAAAAAGGTGATTTAGTAATTATGGTAGATCAAAGCACCGCTTCTGCTTCAGAAATCGTTTCTGGCGCTGTGCAAGATTGGGACAGAGGCTTAGTCATTGGCAGAAGAACATATGGCAAAGGGCTTGTTCAAAAAGGCTACTCTTTACCTGATATGTCTGCGGTTCGCCTGACAATGGCGCATTACTACACACCAAGCGGTCGCAATATTCAAAAGCCTTATGAAAAAGGTAATGAAGTATATCAAGAAGACTTGGAAGAGCGATATAAAAGTGGCGAATTATTTGACTCGTCAAAAGTGAAAATTATAGATTCTACAAAATATTATACCAATCAAAAAAGAATCGTGTATGGTGGTGGAGGCATCATACCTGATATTTTTGTAGGATTAGACACTTCTTGGTCTTCTAAGTTTTATGGTAAACTAGTGCGCTCAGGCTCCTTCAATCAGTTTGTCTTGTCGTATGTTGACAAAAACAGAACAACATTAGAAAAAAAATATCCAACGCTTGATATCTTCATCAAGCAATTTCATGTTGACTCTACTATCTTGCATTCGTTTTATGAATATGCAAAATCAAAAAAAATAGAACCAGATTCTGCCGAAAATTATAGTAAAAGCATATCCACAATACAAATCCAGCTAAAAGGATTATTGGCACAGAACTTATGGAATAGTAGTGCATATTATCAAGTCACCAATATTCAAAATCCAATCTATATAAGAGCGTTACACGCCTTTACAGATGGCTCATTTCAAAAATATGGAATAGCAACAGCAACGCCTATAAAAATTAAAAAAACTACAAAGAAATATAAAAAGAAAAAGTATTCTAACAACAAGAAACCAATTGAAAAAAAATGATAAACATCAGACCGTTTAAAGGCTTAAGACCAAGGAAAGACATCGTTGACAAAGTAGCTGCAAAGCCTTACGACGTTTTAAATTCTGCAGAAGCAAAAGCAGAGGCAACAAACAATCCATTTTCATTTTTAAGAATTTCTAAACCAGAAATTAATTTTGAAAATAATATAGATCAGTATGCAGAGGAAGTTTATCAAAAAGGCAAAGAGGTATTTACTGCTTTTATAAACGAAAACATTTTGCAACGCGATGAAAAACCTTGTATGTATGTGTATGCACAAACCATGGAAGGCAGAACGCAAACAGGCTTAGTGGCAGGCAGTTCCATAGACGATTATTTTAACGACAAAATAAAAAAACACGAACTCACTTTAATCGCAAAAGAGAATGACAGAATTAAACACATGAAAACCAAAATGGCTCAGCCAGGCATGGTGTTTTTGACGTATAAAGCTGTCGAAGAAATTGATGTTATTATTGAGCATTATACATCGCATCAAGCAGCAGAAAATGATTTTGTAGATTCGCAAAATGTGCGGCATCAACTTTGGAAAATAGACAATGAAAATATCATTCAGAAATTAGTGACGCTCTTTAAAGAACAGGTGCCGGCAAGCTATATTGCCGATGGCCATCATCGCTCGGCAGCATCGGCAAAAGTAGGGAAGCAACTACGTGAAGAAAATCCAAACCACACAGGCAATGAATCTTACAATTATTTCTTGTCGTGTTTGTTTCCTAGCAATCAGTTACAAATACAAGATTATAATCGCTTGGTCAAAGACTTGAATGATTTATCAGAAGCTACACTTTTAGAAAAAATAGCACAGCATTTTACTATAGAAAAAATTGGTCAAACTATCTATAAACCAACACAGCTACACGAATTTTCGATGTATGTAAATGGCAATTGGTACAAACTAAACGCCAATAAAAATACATACAATGAAAACGATCCAATCGGTGTGTTAGATGTAACAATTTTATCAAAATATATTTTAGATGAAATCTTAAATATCAAAGACCAACGTACCGATAAACGCATTGATTTTGTGGGCGGTATTCGTGGCTTAGGCGAGCTACAAAAAAGAGTAGATTCTGGCGAAATGAAAATAGCATTTGCTTTTTATCCAGTTTCTTTAGACCAATTAATTGCCATCGCAGACACAGGAAATATTATGCCACCAAAATCAACTTGGTTTGAGCCAAAGCTTAAATCGGGTTTAGTCATCAATGTTTTGAATGATTGACGGATTGGTTAGCATCAGATATGTCGATAGAAGAAATCATAGAAGACTTTCCTCAACTAAATAAGCAACAAATATTAGCATGCGTGGCTTTTGCAGCAGAAAAAGAAAGAAAACTTAAAGTGTCAGCATGAAGTTGATGATTGATGAGAATTTTTCTTATCGCATCAAGAAATATTTACAAAATGACTTTATCGATATAATTCATGTATCAGTCTTATTATATTTGATGAAGTCTATAAGAATTTGGTATTGCTAAAAAATATTCCACCAAAGGTTGTACTATTCAAAACAGGAACCTCAATACAAGAAAAATAGCCAATAGATTAATTTCTAAAAGGGAAGAAATTGCGCTACTTGTACAAGATGAAGAACTGTCTTTTTTGGAAATTGAAAAATAAAAAAATCAGACCTTATGGTTTATTAGTTGAATAATAAAAAGACTTTATTTAACTTCATTGGATGAAAGCAACTAAAAACTATACAAAATGCTGCTGTATCGAAGATAAGCGGTAATAGTTTTTATGTAAAATAAGATTTAAAACCGCTTGTAGCTTTTGCAAGCGGTTTTTTATTTGGTAACTTTGAAAATAAATCTAAATAAGTACAAGATACTCAAAACTAAATAAGATACAATGAAATTCGCAACCAAAGTAATTCACGCAGGTATAGAACCAGATGCTACATCAGGTGCAATTATGACACCTATTTTTCAAACTTCAACCTATGTACAAGACGCACCAGGTGTGCATAAAGGATTCGAGTATGCACGTACACATAATCCTACTCGACATACCTTGCAAAACCAATTAGCCGCCTTAGAAAATGGAAAATACGGTATTTGTTTTGCCAGTGGCTTGGCTGCTACAGACGCCATTGCTAAGCTGTTTAATAGTGGCGATCATATCATTTCTTGTAATGATTTATATGGCGGTACCTATCGCATTTTCACCAAAGTATTTGGCAAATTTGGTATGGATTTTTCATTCGTAGATATGACAAATATTGTCAATATCGAAAATGCAATTACTGCTGAAACAAAATTAATTTGGATAGAAACACCAACCAATCCAATGCTTAACATTGTTGATATTGAAGCAGTATGTGCATTGGCAAAAAAACACAATCTATTAGTATGCGTAGATAATACATTTGCTTCTCCTTATTTACAAACGCCTTTAGACTTGGGCGCAGACATTGTTGTGCATTCTGCAACAAAATATTTGGGTGGCCACAGTGATGTGATTCATGGTGCTGTGATTGTGAAAGATAAAACACTTGCGGAGCAACTGTATTTCTTGCAAAATGCATGTGGTGCCGTGCCAGGTCCACAAGATTGTTTTTTAATTTTAAGAGGCATCAAGACCTTGCATATTCGCGTACAGCGCGCCTGTGAAAATGCAGCAAAAATTGCAGCTTTCTTACAGTCACATCCAAAAATTGCAAGTGTAAATTATCCTGGTATTCCAACGCATAAAGGACATGATATTGCTAAAAGACAAATGCGTGATTTTGGTGCGATGATATCTTTTTCTCTAAAAGATGATAGCATTGAAGCCGCCAATAAGATATTATCTTCAACAGCTTTATTTTCATTAGCAGAATCATTAGGTGGCGTAGAATCGCTAATTGGCCATCCTGCAACAATGACACATGCTAGCATTCCTTTGACAGAGCGCTTAAAAACGGGTGTTGTCGATTCTTTAATTCGATTGAGTGTTGGTATTGAAGATGCGGAAGATTTAATTGAAGATTTAAAAAATGCTATTGGATAAACACTAAAGCCTCCTTATTAACAAGCTTAGCGCATCGACATTTATGAGTTATACTTTAGTGATATTAGCCATTGCACCAGCATTAGCCATTTGTGGATATATTATACACAAAGATAGGTTTGATAAAGAACCCATATGGCTCATGTTGTTGGCATTTTTCTTTGGTGTTTTTAGCATCTTTCCTGCGGGTGTTACTACATTAATTGGCGAGAGCATTCTAGGTACAAATGCGAGCATCATCAATACGCTCATTCATGCTTTTTTATTAGTAGCGCTTAGTGAAGAGTTTGCTAAATTTTTCTTCTTGCGTTATATTTTATTTCGTAGAAAAGAATTTGATGAACCACTTGATGGCATTGTTTATTCTGTTATGATAGGCATGGGTTTTGCCGCATTCGAAAATATATTTTACGTAGCTGAAGGTGGAATAGGAATAGCATTAATGCGCATGCTTACAGCAATACCTGCACATGCAATTTTTGCTATTGTAATGGGCTATTATATTGGACAAGCAAAATTTGATATCACACATAAAGATGATTTGATTCGTAAAGCTTTAGTCTATCCAACATTATTGCACGGCGCATATGACTTTTTTCTTTTTCAAAAAAACATTCCTGCATTGTCATTGCTTTCCATAATTGGTGTTTGGATAGCAGGAAAAAAAGTATTCTATATTCTTAAAAATGCAAGTGAGCAAGCAGCAGAGAATAAAGATAAACGCATATGATTTCGCAACACACCATAGACATACTAAATTTCTATCACGACAAATACAATAATAAAAATTTTATTGACGCCGATCCAATTTCCATTCCTCATCGTTTTTCTTCATTGCAAGACATTGAAATTGCAGGCTTGTTTGCTGCTGTGTTGGCATGGGGAAATCGAAAAGCAATTATCAATAGTTGTAATAAAATAATGAAATTGATGGACAATCATCCACACGATTTTATTTTACATCATTCACCAAAAGATCTCAAACCTTTTACAAGTTTTGTGCATCGCACTTTTAATGCAACGGACGTATTGTATTTTATCCATTTTCTTCATCATTATTATTCAAAAAATAAGTCGCTCGAAACTTTGTTTGTTGCCAATACTATTGAAGATGGATTGCACCAATTCAAACAAGCTTTTTTTGCTTTAGAAATGGCACCACAACGTACACAGAAACACATTTCGTCACCAGCAAACAAATCGACATGCAAAAGATTAAACATGTATTTGCGATGGATGGTTAGATGTGATAAGCAAGGTGTTGACTTTGGATTGTGGAAGCAAATAAAACCAGCTATGCTGATGTGCCCATTAGATGTGCATGTAGAAAATTATGCGAGACAACTAAATTTAATACAAAGAAAACAACGCGATTGGTTGACAGTTACAGAATTAACGCGTAACTTAAGTATGCTTGACAAAAATGATCCTGTGAGATTTGATTTTGCATTGTTTGGTATGGGAATAGAAAAAATTATAGTATAAAAAACGGCAATGACCATTGATGTATTGCTGTAAGTGTTTGAATAAATAAGATTTATTTTGCAATTATTTTTTTATGGAAGACGACTTAAAAATTCAACAATATACTTTGCAGTTGTTAGAAGAAAACGACATTAACTTCCATTCCTTTTCGGAATTCAGAAATTTTATTATCGAAAAAATAAATAATTGGATCAACAACGATTTTGAACACTTGTTATATTTGCTGTATAGAATTGATGTGCATGAAGATAAAGTGCGCAAGCTGATGATAGAACATAAAGGCGAAAATGCAGCAGAAATAATTACTGACTTAATCATAGCTCGACAAAAACAAAAAATAGAAACGCGTAAACTTTTCCAGTTCAACACACCAGCAGACATTAGCGAAGAAGAGTTGTGGTAACACATGTCAGGAATACTAGTTAAATACAATTGTAGAATTTTACCATTTGGCATATGGGCAAGCGTTGCTATTGCATGTGGCATAGCGCTGAATGTTATGTATGTTTTGATTTATTTTGACGCACCAGAAATGTTAAGTACTGTAGCATTAGTAGGATTAATCGCATTAATCATTTATTTACTGATGAGCGAAGCAACGTTTACCATTACGGATAAAACGATAGAAAGAAATCTATCCTCAAAGAGTGCCCTGTTTAGAAAAAACAGCAATAAAATATACACTTGGAATGATATAAAAAGTTACAAAAGTGGAACAGATAAAGGTCGATATCGTGGCGAATATCAGTTTGTAACGATTTATTTTAAGAATGGCGATACTTGGGAATTTAATGATAATTACGGCGAACAGAGCATTGCCTTTGGTGCATTTCTTACAGTATTTCTGGAGAAAACAAAACTGCATAATGAACAAGCACAACGCAGTAAACAAGAAGCTACAGCATCAATACACACTGAGGTTCCGGTGTTGGAGATAGAAAGAAAAAAAACTTTTTATGAAACTATTTTCGCAAAAATTCTGACGATTGCCTTTATTGTGTTTATTGTTGCTATTTATGTTTATGGAAAAACGTACATGAGTGCAACGTCCTATTTTAAGCTGTATATAATATTAATTCCAGGAGTCGCTTATATGTATTATAGAACATTCTTGAGTTCTAAAAAATAACTAAAGCAAATGCGTTTGTCCTTTGTAAAAATCATCTTCGATTTCACCGACCAATTCCACATCAAATATTGCAGGGCGCTCACTAATTTCATGGTAAGCAATAACATCTGAAGCAAAATAATGCACGACCATACTTTTGCGCGTTAAGTCCTTATTTAATTGAGGTTCGCCACCGTGTAATAAATTAGCATGCCAGATAAATACATCACCTTTTTTTATCGTTATCACCTTTTTTTGCAAATGTTGTTCTTGGATAATTTGAGCTATTTTTTTTTCATATTTCTCATTGGCTTCGCCATCAAGCATCCATTTGTTAGCACTGTTTCCATAGTCAGCATTCGTGATGTATGGCAATGTGTGCGAACCAATATAATAGGACAAAGGGCCTTGTTCTACATTGATATCTTCTAACGCAAACCATGCCGCCAACAGATTGCCTTGTGGAAACGTTGTCATGTGTATCGCATCAGAATGTGCACGTTGCTCACTTCCTTTCAAAAAATTTATACTCTGAAATGGAATGACTTTTCTATTGAGTATAAATGAAAATAATTGTAGCAAACGCTTGTCTTTCATTATTTTTCTAATAGAAAAAGCATGCTTATAGGCGTTAAAAATTTTAGTATTCGTATAATTAAATCCAACACTATTTTTCTCTAGCAATGTATCTATTTCCTCATTGATAATATCGACGGTTTCTGTATCTAAGAAATTTTCCCAAATGATAAAACCATTTTTTTTCCATTGCATTAATTGTGCTTCAATGTTTGTCGGAAAGCAACCAAATTCAGGATGATTTTGAATGTCTTTTTCGCTTACAATTGCATCTAACCAAGGTGCTTTTGCCTTCTTTCCAATAAAATCTTTATGCGAAATGCTGCTATAAATACTTTTGTTAATGCCAAAAAATGGATATAAGTGCTGGTTGTGTTTTAATCCTTTTTGATGAAGAAAATTATAGAGATAATGTAAAATGCGAATGTTACGCAAGAATCCAGTATATCGTTGTAAGAAGCGATGCATATAATTATAAAGATAAATGTTTAATTTTAAGTATGAAAAAATCTAGGAAAGAAAAGAAATTGATTACAATTATTCCTAAAAAAAATAGCACAGTTGCGACAAACGAACACAAAGAGATTGCTGCTGTTGACATGCAGTTGCCATTTGTGCTAATGCCTGAATTGGATGAGCTCGTAAAGAAAAATCCAAACAGATTGATTGGTTGTGGAGGCTAATTTTTTCAAATAAAAGACAAAAACAAAGATGTCAAAAAAAGCAAATAAGCCGAAATCAATTCCATCGAAACCAACACCAAAACCTGCCGTAAAAGCCAATACAAAGCAATATACTTATCTTGCAATTCTTGTTTTGATACTGATTACAGGCATCGTCTTTCTGCCCAGCTTGTCAGCTGATTTCGTCAATTGGGACGATGCTTTTAATGTGTACGAAAACGCTTCACTTAAGCCATTTGCTACTACATGGAGTTGGTCGGCTGTGAAACAAATATTTTCTACACATGTCATCGGCAATTACAATCCATTGCCGATTTTTACGTTTGCCGTAGAGCAATATTTCTTTGCACCAAATCCTTTAGAAAATCCATTTCCTTTTCACTTGAATAATGTGTGCCTTCATCTTGCCTGTACACTCTTTGTTTTTCTGATTTTTAATCGCCTAGGCATAAGCAAAACAGCAGCATTTATTGGCGCTTTGCTGTTTGGCATACATCCAATGCGCGTAGAATCTGTAAGCTGGATTACCGAACGAAAAGATGTATTGTATGGCTTGTTTTTCTTGGCAACATTGTATAGTTATCTTACATACATTCAAACCAAAAACAGCAAAAAAAAATGGTATTTTATTGCCCTTCTCTGTTCTGTTTTTTCTTATTTCTCCAAAGTGCAAGCCGTCACTATTCCGCTAAGCATGGTTGCAATTGACATATTTTTAAAACGAGATTGGAAAAGCATAAAAATTGCTGTATTTGAAAAATTGCCATGGTGGCTATTGTCATTGATTTTTGGTTTGATAAATATTTATTTTTTACAACAAGCCAACTCTTTACAATCAACGGACACAACTGTTACATATAGCTTTGTCGATAAACTTGCCGTAGGTGCTTATGCTTACGCTATCTATACGATTAAATGGATATTTCCATATAAGATGTCGCCATTGTATCCTTACGAGCCAACATTACCAATAATTGCATACGTATGTTTAATTATCGTTCCGATGCTATTACTAGGCTCGATATTTATTACTTGGAGAAAAAAATTACATGCATTGTTGTTTGGCATTTTGTTTTTCACTTTCAATGTCATGTTTTTATTGCAAATAGTGGGCGCCGGTCAAGGATTTTTGGCAGACAGGTTTACCTACATTGCATACATCGGATTGTTTTTTATTACTTCTTTTTACTATGATAAATTGGTCGGTAAATATCCTACGAAAATTCGATTAATACAGTTGTGTATTGTTGCCTATTTATGTCTATTTGCCTATTTGACAATACAACAACAAAAGGTGTGGCAAAATGGTGGAACGCTTTGGGAAAAAGTAAAATCATATTATCCGAATAGTCCGACTGCATGGAAAAATGCGGCAGAGTATTATAGAGACACAGAGAAAAACAGACAGAAGGCCATTGAGAATTATCAGCAAGCATTAATGTTACAAGCTACTGATGCTACAACGTATAATAATCTTGCCAAAGCATATACAGATAGTTCTTTTTCTGCGACATTAAACGCCGTGCAAAGAGAATCCATTTTAATGAAAGCATTAACAGCCTATAATCAGGCTATAATAAATTATCCGCCAACGCAAAATAAAGACAATAAGTTGATTGGCGAAATGTATGTTAATAGAGGAGCAGTAAATGCAATGCTAGGCAAACTAGACACAGCATTGCTCGACTTCAATAAGGGCTTGTCCTTATATCCTAATAATTTGAATGGCTATTCTAATAGAGCGATTTTGCATGCGCAAATGAACCGCTTTGATTTAGCATTGAAAGATAGAGATGCCTATATAATGCTTCAACCTAGCAATGCAGATATGTACTACGAACGTGGTGTTTGCTACGTGCAATTAGGCAAAAACAAGGAAGCATTGCTCGATTTTAATAAAGCAATTGCGTTGAATAATGCCAATGGAATTTATTATGTTGGACGAGCACACGTTCAAAGATTATTAGGCAATACATCAGCACAACAACAAGATGTTGCGACAGCAAAACAATTAGGCGCACAAATACCTGAAGGATTAATGCAGTAATTTCATCTCTCACTACGATGTTTTGATGCTGTAATTTCGCCTTTCCTTTATAGGTATGCAGCCGAGCAAAGTGCATGACGTACCAACAAGTTTAACTCATTAAAAGTGATATATTTATTTTTTTCGCTTGCTAGTTTGTTGCTTGCAAACCAACAATGCAAAGGAAAAGAATGAAAACTATTCTCGTAAGTTTTTCATCGCTCTGTTCAAACTTCTAACCGTAATTCCTAAATAAGAAGCCATTTCATCTTTTG
>WBZL01002040.1_pt1 | contig 20112 bp, 15 predicted proteins | sample 5204291 | NCBI WGS metagenome assembly WBZL01 (sample SAMN12344345, study PRJNA552823) | activated sludge metagenome | biome: Activated sludge suspended growth; feature: Nitrification reactor; material: Wastewater; isolation source: activated sludge from nitrification reactor of wastewater...
ACTTGACGAGGAGCTTCTCGGCCGCGAACTCGCTCGAGGCAGGTTCGAAGCGGCCGATGGCCACGATCGACACTGCGTCCTCGAAGTTGCCCGGCTTGACGCCGTGGTAGCGCACCCGCATGGTCTCGCCGGTCTTCGGCTCCTGCAGGGTGAAGAGGAGGGCGCCGGCCTGGTCGTCGTAGGCCGACGAGCCTTTCTCGAGGCCGCCCATCACCTGCACTGTGCGGGTCGCCACCCGCGCTTCGCGGTAGTCGACGTATTGGGTGAGGGTCGAACGGAACGACGCCATGGCGAAGCCGGCGAAGAGAATCAGCAGCACGCCACCCAGAAGGTAGGTCCAGCGCTTGTTCATTGGTCCTTCTCCGAGGCCCGCTCCAGGCCCTTGAGTCGACGGTGGAGGGAGAGCAGGTAGAGGAAGATCCCGCCCCAGATCACCAGGTTGACGGCCACCACCCACCAGTTGTCGCCCGTGTCCATGCTGATCAATGCTCCTCTCGCTCGATTCTATACCTGCTATTCGCTGGCTGGCCGCTGCGCCTCGAGCGCCAAGACCCGGCGCTTGATTGTCAGCAACCAGAAGAAGATCACGGTGAAGCAGAGCTGCGAACCGAGGAAGACCGTCAGCATGCGGCCTTCCATGTGGACCTTGCCCTGGGCGTTGATCAGCGGCTGCGGGTGGAGCGAGTCCACCAGGCGCGGCGCCACGAAGAAGAGGAAGGGCGCCACCACCAGACCGAGCGCCGCGTAGGCCGCCGAGAGGCGGCGGCGGGTCTCGGGATCGAGGATGCTCCCCCGCAGCACGATGTAGGCGGCGTAGAAGATCATCGCGAAGACGATCGAGGTCTGCCGCGGGTCCCAGTTCCAGAAGGCGCCCCACATGGTGCGCGCCCACATCGCGCCGGTGATCGTCGCCAAGGTCGCGAACAGCAAGCCCAGCTCGACGGCCGACTGCGCCAGCCAGTCATGGCGGACTTGCCGGCCGCGCGCCAGGTAGAGCGCGCTCGCCACCCCGGCGGTCAGGAAGGCGACGAACGAGCTGATCGCCATCGGCACGTGGAAGAACAGGATGCGGCTCGACTCGCCCTTGAAGCCCTTGGCGAGCGGCGCCCAGAGATAGGCGCCCACGATGACCAGCGACAGGCAGAGCAGCAGGGCCCAAGGCAGCGTCTTTTTCATGGGTTCCAGATCACGGGAAAGAGCATCAGGGCGGCCACCGTGATGCTGGCATCATACAGAAGCAGCACCCGCAGGCCGTCGCCGGCCGGCTCGCCGAGGATGGCCAGCCGCGTCAGCTGTACGGCGAAGACCAGGAGCGGCAGCAGGATCGGGAAGGCGAGGACGGCGAAGAGCGTGCCGCGGGCCTGGGCCTGGGCGATGATCGCCGCCACCAACGTGCTGCCGGCGGCGAGGCCGTAGCCGCCCGCCGCCAGGGTCACGGTGAGGAGCAGCGGCGAGGCCACCGGCAGCTGCATCACGAGGGCGAGGAGCGGGACCACCAAGAGCTCGAGGGCGAGCACCACGACCAAGCTGTAGGCGGCCTTGCCGGCGAAGATCGCGCCCGGTCGGCCGGCGAGGCGCAGCGCCGTCGCCGTGTGCGTCTCTTCCTCGTGGACGAAGCTGCGCGGCAGGCCGGCGGTGGTGGCGAAGAGGAGGATCACCCAGAGCAGCACCGGCAGCACCGAGGCGCGCTCGCTCGAGGAGGTGCCGAGGGGACCGAGGGCGAAGCTCACCACCACCAGCGTGGTGAGGGCGAACACGCCGAGGGTGTTGAGGGCGTAGCGGGTGCGCAGCTCGCACCGCCACTCCTTGGCGAAGATTGCTGCGGCCTCAGTCGCCCAGCGTGAGGTGGCTGACGGCATGCGGTAGGTCCAGGGGAGTGGGAGAGGCGAGAGCGGCACAGCCAGTCTCCAGGTGCCCGGCGAGGAGCTCGCGGGCCAGCGCTTCGCCGGGGGCGTCGAGGTTCTGGAACGGCTCGTCGAGGAGCAGCAGCCGGGGCCGGGCGAGGAGCGCCCAGGCCCAGCGCAGCCGCTGCCGCATCCCGGAGGAGAGAGCTCCAGCGAGCCGCGACGGCGGCAGGTCCACGCGGCGGATCATCTCGTCGGCCCGGGAGGCCGGCAGGCCACGCAGGCGGGCGAAGAACTCGAGGTTTTCGAGCGCCGAGAGCTCTTCGTAGAAGGCGAGGTCCGGGGCCACGTAGCCCACTCGCAGGCGGCGCTCCGCGATCTCCAGGGCCTGGCCCTCCTCGCGGTACTCGATCTCCCCTTTCTCGGGAGCGAGCAGGCCGGCGAGGCATTTGAGCAGTGTGCTCTTGCCCGAGCCGTTGCGGCCGCGGATCAACAGCAGCCCGCCACTTGCCACCTGGCCGCTCACGTCCTTGAGCACCCTGGTACGGCCGAAGTTGCGGTAGATCCCGGAGAAGGTGAGGGAGACGGACATCGAGCGGCGATCTTACCTCGCCGGCCGGGGCTGCCCAGCTGCCCCTCAGGGTGGCCCGTGCCGGGCCTCCGGGATGGCGCCAGCCGAGGCCGGCTCGGGGAGAAGCCGCAGCCGGATCTCGACCTCGCTGCCGTCGGCGGGCAGGCTCCCCTGGCGCACCCGGAAGGTGGTGGTGCCGCGGACGTAGTCCCGCACCACGTAGCGAGCGTTGCCCACCTTGCTGCCGGGGCAGGAGTACAGGCAGGTGATACAGCCCGAGTGCCAGGCCGTGATGTTGGCGCGGTGGCCGCCGAAGCGCCACTCGAAGCCCTTGCCACCCGGATCGCTGAGGATCTCGTCAAGGCGCAGCGGCGCCTCGCGCCCTGGTACCCGGACGGTGATCTCTACCGGCGGTCCGGTGACCACGCGGTCGGGAGCGGGCGAGCTCGCGTCGTGGCGCTTCTCCCAGCTGTCCATGCCGAGGCCGTTGCCAGGCTTGGCCCCCAGCGCTTCGAGGGCGTCGAGCACTTCGACGTCACTGACCCTGGCGCGGAAGAGGGCAGCGCCGGCGGCCCGGCCCTGGTCCCAGACGATCAGATGGTAGCCCGGCATCCCGAAGCCGAGGAGCTCACGCTCGAAGCCCGCGCGATCGACCACGGCCGGGAAGGCGACGCCGTCGGCCAGCCGGCGCAAGGGCGAGCCGGCCTCGGCCTGGCTCTCGGCGCAGCCGGCGGCGAGCAGCAACCCGAGCGGGGCCAGGGCCCGGAGGAGAAAGGCACAGCCGCACAGCAGAGTCCTCATGCCGGGATTGTACGGCCCAGCCGTGATGCCGGGTTGGCGAACCGGTGGACGGGACCGGCGGGCGGGTCGGAGACCCGCGCCTACAGCCGAATTCTCGAGGCGGCCTTCGGAAGGCCCCGCCAGGGGCCAAGGCCCGTAGCCCGGGGATTGCCCCCCGGGCGGACCATGGCAACCCGCAAGGCCATGCCGTCCGGGCAGGCGCGGGTTAGAGTCGCTGGCGTGATCCGCCTCCGCCTTCTGCGCCTCCTCGCCCTCGCTCCTCTCGTCGCCTGTGCCGGCCGGCCCGCGGCGATCGCTCCCGGGCTGCCGACCAGCGACACCGACGAAGTGCGGGCACTCCTGCTCTACGCCGCCGACCATCGGCTCTACGAGCCGCTCTCCGTCGAGCGCGCTCTGGCCGGCGATGCCAGCGTGCGCCGCCTCCTCGCTGCGAGCCTCGGCTGGAGCCAGGTGGCGGAAGGGCGCCCGGTCCTCGCCGGTCTGCTCCTCGATGCGTCGCCGGCGGTGCGGTTGGCGGCGGCCTGCAGCCTCGGTCGCCTGGGTGACCCGGCGGCCGAACCAGCCCTGCTGGCCGCTGTTGGTCGTGACGACCGCGCAGCGGCGGCGCAGGCGGTTGGGGCATTGGGGCAGCTGGGGACTCCCCTCGCAACGGTGCTGCAGGCGCTACAGGAGCTGCCGCCGGCCGAACGCTGGGCGCGGCTGCTTCCTCACCTCGACCTCTTCGTCGGCGACGCCGTCGCACCCCTGGCCCGTCACGCCCTGGAGTTGCCGGGTGAGGAGCGCCTGCCCGTCGAATTGCGACTGGCGGCGGCGCGCGCCCTGGCGGCGCGGGCCGAGGTGGCGGACCGTCCCCTTTTCCGGCGCCTGGACGCCGAGGGGGAGCCGCGCTTGCGGGCCGTCGCCGGCGTGGCGCTGGCGCAGCTGGGCGGGGCGGACGATCTCGCGGCGCTTGCTGGCAGCCTCGATGACCCCGACCCGTTGCCCTTGGTGCGCACCCTCGAGGCCGTCGCCGCGCGGCTGAGCCGGCAGTCGGGGAGCGCCCCTGCCGGTTGGTCGGGGCGGCTCGTCGCTCGCCTGCGCGACCCGCGGCCGAGCGTGCGCCTGGCCGTGCTCGGCAACGCCGCCCCATGGCTCGCCGAGGCCGATCTGGCAGCGGCCGTGGCGGGCCTCGCTCGCGCGGGCGAGCCCTGGGAGCGTGCCGCGGCGCTGGCCGTGCTGGTCGAGGTGCGCCACCCCCTGGCCTTGCCGCTGGCGGTTGCTGCCGCCCAGGCGACAGAGCCAGGGCTGCGCGCGGCGGCAGCCAGGGCGGCCGGCCGGCTGGGCGCCCACGAGCTCCTCGCACCCCTCGTCGCCGACCCCTCGGCCCAGGTGCGCGCCGCGGCCGCGGCGCCCCGCCTCGCCCTCGCCGCCAATCCAGCGGCGGACGCGCTCGTGGTGCTCAGTGACCCCGACATCGGCGTCCGTGCCAGTGCCCTCGCCTGGCTCGCTTTGCATCCGGTGGTGCCCGTCGAGGCCCTTTCGGGAGCGATCCGGGCGGCCGTCCGCGACGACGGGCCGGCGGCCCGCCTTGCCGGGCTTTCCGCCCTCGTCGCCCGTGGTCTCGCCCAGCCGCTCGAGCGGGGGGCCGTCGTCGTGGCGCTGGAGTCCCTCGCCGGCGATCCCGACTTTCTCCTGCGGCGGGCGGCAGGCGAAGGGCTGCGGCGGCTCGGCCGCGACGCGCCGGCCGTCGGCGGGATCCCCGGTGGCTGGACGATCGAGGTCTATCGCAACCTGCTGTGGCAGACGTCCGCCGTGCGCGAGATGGTGATCGAGACCTCGCGCGGCCGGTTGGTGGCGCAGCTCGACTGCCCGCAGGCGCCGCTCACCTGCCTGAGCTTCCAGCAGCTGGCGGCAAGGAAGTACTTCGACGGCCAGCCCTTCTTCGCTCTCGAGCCGGAGCGCCGCCTGCTCTCGGGAGACCCGCGGGGGGACGGCTGGGGCGGTCCGGGCTACACCCTGCGCGATGAGCCCGGGCCCAGGCCCATCGTCCGCGGCACCTTCGGCCTCGATCGATCCGTGGCCGACAGCGGCGGCAGCCGCTTCTTCATTGCCCTCGCCGAGCTGCCGGAGCTCGCCGGCGCAACGACGGTCTTCGCGCAGCTGAGCGAGGGCTTCGAGGTGCTCGACCGCCTGGCGCCCGGCGACCGCATCCGCTCGCTCTCCATCCGCTAGCGCGGCGAGAGACGCAGGTCGAGACGCAGGTCGAGACGCAAGTAGACGCCGGTCGGTGGGTTCAACAACCGCTGGCGGCGGCCCCGCGGGCGCGCGACCCAGAGCTCGCTCGCCGGCGGCCGGCCATCGAGACCGAAGAGCAGCCGCGGGTCGTTGGCCGAGGCGTAGCTGCCGTCGCGGTGCACCCAGCGCACCAGGGGGGGAGCGCCGGCGAAGCGGGCCTCCACCCGGCTGCCGATGGCGTCGCCGCCGCTTGCCGTGCGGACATCGACTCCCAGCCAGGGCCGGGCGTCGGCCCGCTGGTCGAGGAGCAACCAGGCGGGACCGCTGTTGTTGGCGACCACCAGGTCGGGATCGCCGTCGAGGTCGAGGTCGCCGAAGGCGGTCCCGCGGCCAACGGCGAGGCGAGAGAAGGCCTCGCTGGCCTCGGCGCTCACTTCGCGGAAGCGGCCGTCGCTCCCCTGCTGGTAGAGCTGCGCCCTCTGGGCCAGGGGGTAGGGGCTGCCGGCGGCGACCTGCGCCTCGATGCGCTCGATCTCGCCGTTGGCGGTGAAGAGGTCGAGGCGGCCGTCGGCGTCGAAGTCGAAGAACTGGGTGCCGAAGGCCGTCATCCGCAGGCTCGGTGGCCCGAGCCCGGAGCCGAGGGTCGCGTCGCGGAAGAGGCCGCCACCCTCGTTGCGGTAGAGGGTGTTGGTCTCGCCGCTGCGGTTGGTGACCAGCAAGTCCTCGTCGCCGTCGCCGTCGACGTCACCGACAGCGATCCCCATGCTGGCCTCGGTCTCGCCCCGCTCGTTCAGGGCGCAACCCGCCAGCAGGGCCGTCTCTTCGAAGCGGCCCCCGCCCAGGCCGTGCCAGAGGAGGTTGGGGGCCTCGTCGTTGGCCACATAGAGGTCGGGCCGGCCGTCCTGGTCGAAGTCGGCCGCCGCCACGCCGAGCCCGGGGCCCACCACGGCGGCGATCCCGGCGCGGGCCGTCGCATCCTCGAAGCGGCCGTCGCCCTGATTGAGGTAGAGGCGGTCGGCTTGCGGCGAGTAGGCGCGCGGGCCGCAATAGTCGGGAGCGCTCGTCGGCCCGAAGCAGGGTTTGTGGCCGGTGACGGTGAAGCTCAGGTAGTTGACGACGTAGAGATCCTCGTCGCCGTCACCGTCGGCGTCGAAGAAGGTGGCGGCGGTGCTCCACCAAGGGTCGGAGACGCCGGCCCGCGCCGTCACTTCCTCGAAGCGGCCGTCGCCGCGGTTGCGGTAGAGGGTGTCGGCGCCCAGCCGGCCGACGAAGAGGTCGACAAGCCCGTCACCGTCGAGGTCGCCGGTCGCCACCGCCATGCCGTAGCCGACGACGTGGATCCCAGCCTCGGCGCTGACGTCGACGAAGCGTGGCTCGAGCCGGCCGTCGGGGCGCCGCACGAGGTCGTTGCGGTAGAGGCGATCGGTCAGCGGCCGCATGCGGGCCGGCGGCGGGAAGGTGGCGTCCTCCAGGTCTCTGCCGGGTTCCAGCAGATCTCCCTGGACGAGGTAGACATCGAGGTCACCGTCCCCGTCGTAGTCGATGAGCGCAACGCCGGAGCCCATGTTCTCGGCGTAGTAGAGCCGCCCCGTCATGCCGTTGAAGTGCACGAAGTCGAGGCCCAGCTCGGCAGAGCGTTCGACGAAGACGGGCTGAGGGGCCTCTGCCGGCGCCCCGGCCAGCAGCAGGCTGGCGACGAGAGCGGCTGGGCTCACGGTCCACTCCCGCTGAGCCACGGCGAGCGGCAGGGCTCACCGCGGCGGTAGCCTGCCAGGCGCTCCTCGGCGCGGGCCCGGACCTCGGCCGGGGCTGCCTGCTCGGTGAGGGCCGCCACCACGGCTGCCTGGAGCTCGCTCGCCTCGGTGAAGCGGCCGGCGGCGGCGAAGGCCATCGCCAGGGTCTCACCGTGCTCGGGGTTCGGGGCGGCAGCGAAGATCCGTGTCGCCAGCTCGACGGCCTGCCGGCCGTCCCGCACGGCCGGCGTCGCGGCGCTCGCCAGCAGGCGCGCCTTCAAGTGCAGCAGGTCACCGTCCGCCGGCAGCCGGGCGAGGGCATCATCGAGGGCGGCGAGGGCGTCCGTCTCGCGGCCGGCGCGCAGCAGGGCCCGGGCCTGGCCGAGGGGGCCGGCCGAGGTGTCCGGGGTGAGCGCGGCCAGCTGCCCGAACTGCGCTGCCGCCTCCTCCCAGCGGCCGAGCCGGGCGAGCACGTTGCCGAGCCCGAAACGGTGCGCTGGCACCTCGGGGCGCAGGCGGACCGCCGCTTCGAGGTGCGGCAAGGCCTCGTCCAGCCGGCCGGCCTCTCGCAGCAAGGTGCCGAGGCCGAAGTGGCCGGTGGCGCTCTCGGGGTCGGCCGCCAGGAGCTGGCGGAAGCGTGCCTCGGCGCCGCCGCGATCCCCAGCGCCGGCGAGGGCCGTGGCGAGGCCGCCGAGGGCCGCGAGGCTCTCGGGGTCGGCGTCGAGCGCCGCCGCCATCTCGCGAACGGCCTCGTCCCAGCGCCCGGCCTTGAGCGCTTCGCCCCCCTTTTCGAGGTGTGCGCTGGCGCCCTCGCGACTCCCTTCGAGCTCGCCGATCAGGGGATCGGCGAAGCGCACTGCCTGCTCGCCCCGAGCGGCGAGATGCTGGCGTGCCTCGTCGAGCCGACCGAGCTCGCGCAGGGCCAGGGCGAGCGGTCCGTGAATGGCGGTGGCCTCCGGCTGCAGGGCGAGGGCGCGGCCGAGCTCTTCGGCGGCGGCCTGTGGATCGCGCCGCGCGGCGGCGAGGCGGCCGAGCTCGAAGCGCGCCGCCGCTTCCACCCCCGGAGCGCCCACGGCCCGCGCGAGGAGGGCAGCCGCCGGCTCGGGCCGCTCAGCGGCGATCTCCAGGCGGGCGAGGCGAAGGAGGGCCGGGGCGTAGGACGGCTGCGCGGCGAGAGCAGCCCTGAAGGCGGCAGCCGCTTCCTCCTCCTGGTGGAGCTCCTCGGCGGCGACGCCGCGGTAGTAGGGCCAGCGAAAGTCCGTAGGAGCCAGTGCCGACGCTTCCGCGAAACAGGCGGCGGCAGCTTCGTTCAGGTGGTAGAGGAAGTAGGCCTTGCCCAGCTCGCCGTAGCCGGCTGCGCGCTCGCCGGCGCTCGGCGGCGGCAGACGGACGAGGAGACGGTCGAGCGCCGCGCGGCGCGCGGTGAGCTGGCTGCGGATGGCCGGCTCGAGCTCGCCGAGGGGCGGCTGGGGCACGGCCGCCGTGAGCGGCCCGGCGAGCAGCGTGAGGAGGACGGCGCAGCGGGCAGCCGGATGCTTCACCGCGTCGTCCGCGTCGCGAGGTCCGCGAGCTCGCCCCGCTCGCACCAGCGGCCGCCGACGGCGGTGGCGGCGATCACCTCGTCGCCGGAGCCGAGCAGGAGGGCGGCCAGCAGGCTTTCCGGGTTGGTGCCGGCGAGGCTCGGGGCGCCGAGGTCGATCGCCACGACGTCGGCGGGCCGGCCGGGAGCGAGGATGCCGGTCGGCAGGCCGAGCGCTCGGGCACCACCCTGGGTGGCGGCGGCCAGCAGAGGGCGGGCGTTGTCCCCCTGTCCGTTGCGCAGCACGCCGCGGCGCTCGCGGGCCAGCCGCTGGCCGTACTCGAGCCAGCGGGCTTCTTCGAGCATCGAGATGCGGGCGTTCGAGTCGGTCCCCAGGCAGAGGTGGCCGCCGGCCGCGAGCATGGCGGGGAGGTCGGCGATGCCGTCGCCCAGGTTGGCCTCGGTGAGCGGGCAGAGGCAGACGTTGGCGCCGTTGCGCAAGTAGGCGGCGAGGGCCTCGCCGCGGCTGTGGGTGCAGTGGACGGCGGTGAACTCGGGGCCCGGCGCCAGGCGCTCGACGAGGAGGGCGAGGGGGCCCTGGCCATGGGCCGCCCGGCAGTCGGCGATCTCCCGCGGCTGCTCTTCGACATGCATGTGGAAGGGCAGGCCGCGGTTCTTGGCCTCGGTGTGGAGCTCGGCGATCTCGCCAGGGTCGGCGGCGCGGATCGAGTGCGCCACGGCGCCCAGGCTCTGGGTGGTCGGGTCGAGCCGGCTCGCCAGGTGGTCGAGCTGGCGCCAGTAGATCGCGGGGCTCGGCGTGGCGAAGCGCGATTGGCCGCCGGCCAGGGGCTGCCCGATGCCGCCGCTGCGGTAGTAGGTGGCGAGCAGCACGAGGCGGATTCCCACCGCCCGCGCCGCGTCGAGCACGACCTCGTCGAAGGCGAAGTCGCCGCCGCGCTCGGGATCGGTCGCAGCGTGATGGAGGTAATGGAACTCACCGACGCTGGTGATGCCGGCGGCGCGCATCTCGGCGAAGGCCTGGCGGCAGAGCCCAGCGAGCTCTGCGGTGCTCACGCTGCCGGCGAGGCCGTACATCGCCTCGCGCCAGCTCCAGAAATCGCCGGCGCCGGCGGGGAAGGTCTCGCCGCGACCGCGCAGGCCACGCTGGAAGGCGTGGGAGTGGGCGTTGACGAAGCCGGGGAGGAGGGCCTGGCCGGCACGGTGGGTGAGCACGACGCCCGGCGCCGGCGGCTCGGCTGCCGGGCCGAGGGCGGTGATGGTGCCGGCGTTGTCGACCTCCAGGGCGAGGCCTTCTGCGAAGCGCTCGCCGGTCCAGATGAGGTCGGCGGTGAGCCGCTGGCGTGCGCCGCTCATGGCGCCTCCACCCTGCAGAAGTGCTCGACGAGGTGGGCCACGAGCTCGCGCCCGCGCTCGATCTCGGCGACGGGGACGTGCTCGTCGGGCTTGTGGGCGACCTCGATGGTCCCCGGTCCGCAGACCAGGCAGTCGAGCCCCAGCCGCTGCAGCCAGCCGGCATCGGTGGCGTAGGAAGCGGCGACGATCGCGCGCTGGTCGTTCCAGGCGGTCACCGCCCGGTAGATCGCGGCGTCGGGTGAGAGGCGCAGGGGCGGGCTGTCGCTGATCACGGTGAGCTCATACCGTTCGCCGTCGAGGGCGGGCCGCAGGGCGGCGGCGACGCGGTGTTGGAGGTCTGCCGAGCTGCCGTCGGGCAGCGGGCGCAGGCCGAGCTCGAGGCGGCAGCGCTCGGGAACGACGTTGACCGCGGTGCCGCCGCCGATCGTCCCCAGGTTGAGGGCGACGAAGGGGGTCTCGGGGAAGTGCTCGTTCCAGGCAGGTCGCTCGGCAGCGAGGCCCTGGCGCAGTTCGGTGAGCGCGAGGATGGCGCGGCCGATGGGCTCGATGGCGTTGTGGCCGAGGTGGGGGTAGCCGCTGTGGGCGCTGGTGCCGTGGACGGTGAGGGCGAGCTTGAGGTGGCCCTTGTGGAGGGAGACGGCCGCGAGGGAGGTCGGCTCGCCGATCAGGGCCGCGCGCGGCAGCGGCCGGTCGGCCGGCCAGGTCTCGGCGAGGTGGCGGGCGCCGAGGCAGCCGAGCTCCTCGTCGTAGGTCAAGATCAGCAGGAGAGGCTGGCGCAGCGCGCCGGCGCTCGCCGCGGCGGCTGCATTGACGGCGAGGGCGAGGAAGCCCTTCATGTCGGCAGTGCCGCGGCCGAACCAGCACGGCTCGCCCAGGACCTCGCGCTCGCTGAGGTGGAAGGGGTCGCTCGCCCAGCCGTCACCGGCCGGGACGACGTCCATGTGGGCGGAAAGCACGAGGCCGCGGCCGTCGCCTGCGGGCTCAGGGCCGAGACGGACGACGAGGTTGGCCTTGGTGCCGTCCGGGCTCGGGTGGCGTTCGATCACGACCCCGGGGCGGTCGAGGTAGTCGCAGAGAAAATCGACCAGCGGGAGGTTGGAGCGGGCGCTGGTGGTATCGAAAGCGATCAGGCGGGCGAGGAGGTCGCGGGTCGAGAGGGTCTGCATGGTGAGGGCTCGATTGTAGCCGGAGCCCGGCCGGGTCGTGCCCGCGAGCTCGCGGCCTTGGGGGCGTGCTGTGCTTCTCGGCCCCACCTCCGACGGCAGGGCACTGTGCGAGTGCCGGTAGCTGCCCGTAGGTCGAGCCTGCGATGCTCGCGGCCTTTGGGGGCGTGCTGCGCTTCTCGGCTCGACCTCCGACGGCAAGGCACCGTCCGGGTTCCGGTAGCCGTCCAGAGGTCGTGCTTGCGTTGCTCGCGGCCTTGGGGGCGTGCTGCGCTTCTCGGCCCGACCCGGCCGGGGCAGCGGATGGGGCGTTGATAGAGTCGAGTGGAGTCCTGCCTCCGAGTCATCCGAGCCATGAGCCGAGTTTGCTGTCTCAACAGATGCGGTGTCGCCGCGGTGGTCGTGGGGCTCGCCGCCGGGACCGTCCTGGCGCAGCCGGCGGCGCCGCCGAGGGCGATGCTGGGAGCGCGCGAGATCGTTGCGCTGCTCGAGTACGGCCGGGCCGCCGAGGCGGAGGCGGCCTTGCGGCGGGTGCTCGCCGCGGCTGATGGCCGCCCGGCGCCGGCAGTCCGCTACTTGCTGGGGACCGCGCTCCTCTTCCAGCAGCGCCTCCCCGAGGCCGAGACGGAGCTCGCCGCGGCGGTTGCGGCGCGGGTGGACCGCCCGCAGTGGTTCCACACCCTCGCCCTCTGCCGCGCCGAGCTGGGCCGCTGCCAGGGGGCCGTCGAGGCCCTCGACCGCGCTTTGGCCCTCGCCGAGTCGCCTGGCTTCCGCTACGACCGCGCGATGTGCCTGCTCAATCTGGGGCGCTCGGCGGAGGCCGAGGCGGACCTGCGGCGGGTGCTGGCGGCAACGCCCCAGGCGCCGACGGCCACCGTAGCTCTTGGCCGCCTGCTGCGGGACTCGGGGCGCACTGCGGAAGCGCGCGCGTTGCTTCTCACCCTGGTCGCCCAACAGCCACGCGCGGTCGAGGCGCAGGTGCTGCTGGGCCTCCTCGCCGCCGATGCCGGTCAGCACGCGGCAGCCGTCGAACGCTTCCGCGCCGCCCTGGCCCTTTTGCCGCAGCATCTCGGCGCCACCTACGGCCTCGCCCGTTCGTTGGCGGCGCTCGGCGAACGCGCGGCCGCAGAGGGCGAGATGGCGCGCTTCCGCGAGCTCTCGCGGCGCGAGGAACGGATCGAGACCCTGCAGCAGTATCTGGCCCACGAGCCCGGCCGCGTCGACGTGCGGCGGGAGCTGGCGAGCGAGCTCTTGGAGCTGGGGCGGCTGGACGAGGCGCGGCGTGAGCTCGCCGCTCTGGCGCGCCTGGCGCCCACCGATCCTGCGGTCGCCGCCCTGCTGGAGCGCGGCCGGGAGGTCGCGGCTTCCACTGAGAGCACCTTCGCCCCCGAGGCGCCGCCGTGAGCCCCTGGCAGCGAGGAGGGGTTGCGCTGGTGCTGGCGATCGCCGGTCTCGGGGCGCCGCTCGCCGCCGCTCAGCCGCGGTTTGCCGACCTGACGGCAGAGCTCGGTCTCGACTTCGTGCACGAGAACGGTGCCAGCGGCAAGCGCTACCTCCCCGAGACGATGGGGGCCGGCGGCTGCGCCCTCGACTACGACGGCGACGGCTGGCTGGACCTCTACTTCGTGCAGTCCGGCTCGCTGACGGCCGCTGCGTCGGCGGGCGGCAACCGGCTGTTCCGCAACGTCGGCGGTCGCCGCTTCGAGGACGTCACGGTGGCGGCCGGGGCCGGCGGCGGGGGAGCCGGCTACGGCCAGGGGGCCGTCTGCGGCGATATCGACGGCGATGGCGCGGTGGACATCTACCTCACCAACGTCGGCCCCAACGTGCTGCTGCGCAACCGCGGTGACGGCACCTTCGAGGACGTGACCGCCCGCGCCGGGGTCGGTGACCCTGCCTGGAGCTCGAGTGCCACGTTCTTCGATGCCGACGGCGACGGCGACCTCGACCTCTACGTGGTCGACTACCTCGCCTGGACCGTCGCCACGCACCGCGATTGCCGCCGCGGCACGCTGCTGAGTTACTGCCATCCCGACGCCTATCCGGCGGCCCCCGATCACTTCTATCGCAACCGGGGCGACGGCACCTTCGAGGACGCCACGGCCGTGGCCGGCTTCGCGGAGAACGAGGGCAAGGGGCTGGGTGTCGTGGCGCTCGACGCCGACGACGACGGCCGCTTCGACCTCTACGTCAGCAACGACTCGACGCCCAACTTCCTCTGGCACAACCTCGGCGGCGGCCACTTCGAGGAGGTGGGCCTCTTCGCCGGCGTGGCAGTCAACGAGCAGGGGAAGACCGAGGCAGGCATGGGCGTCGACGCCGGCGACGTGGACGGTGACGGCCATCTCGACCTCGTGGTCACCAACCTCAGCCTGGAGACCAACACGCTCTACCTGGGTGGCGCCGCGGGCTTTCGCGACGCCACCCGCGCCGCCGGCCTCTTCCAGCCTTCGTTGGCCGTCCTCGGCTTCGGCGTCGACTTTCTCGACCTCGACGACGACGGCGACCTCGACCTCACGGTGGCCAACGGCGACGTGCTCGACAACATCGCCGAGCTGCACGAGGGCCTCGCCGCGGCGCAGCCGGGCCAGCTCTTCGCCAACGACGGCCAGGGCCACTTCCGCGAGCTCGCGGCGAGCGAGGTGGGGCCGTTCGCCCTGCCGCGGCTGGGCCGGGGCGCGATCACCCTCGACGTCGACGGCGACGGCGGCCTCGACCTCGCGGTGAGCTACAACCACGACCGCGCCCGCCTGTTCGCCAACCGCGGCCGGCGCGGCCACTGGCTGGCCCTCGCCGGCCTGCCTCCCGGCACTCGCGCCGAGCTCCTCGCCGGTGACCGCCGCCAGCTCGACGAGGTGCGCGCCGGCTCGAGCTACCAAACGAGCAGCGACCCCCGCCTTCATTTCGGCCTCGGCGAGGCCGCCAAGGCCGACCAGCTCGACCTCCGCTGGCCCGACGGCCACCGCCGCCGCCTGCACGGCCTCGCCGCAGGTGCCGTCTACGTGGTGGGCGGCTGGTAATGGCAGCCGGATAGCCTTTCCACGGGCCCTCTCGCAGCGCCCTCCTCTTCCGTTGCGATAACTGCCAACGACTGGCACCAGACCGAGGCTGGGGTCGTGATGGTAGGCGCGGGAGAGGCCTCACGACGTAGAGCCCAACAACGCAGCTCATCATAATGGTGCTGTAGCGACAAATCTGCCGGACTGCAAATTCTTGACAATAGTTTCAATCCATGCTTATCTTTCGAGGTGCCGGTTTGGGCCGGGGCGCGATCGACCACGCTGCCGCCGGCCCAGGCCCAAGGGAGGCATGGAATGGGACCGAAGGACCAGACAGCCCTTGGCGTTCTTGTCACCATCGCGGCGCTCATCTCCACCCCACCTGGCTTCGCCGACACCGTCGGCGACGAGGTGAACTGTGCGTCGCTCCCCTCGGCGCAGGTGGCGTTTCGCTGGCGCCCGGACTACTCAGCAGTAGCGCCTGAGGGCTACGCCTGCAATTGTGGGTGCGCGGGCAACGGCGGGTATTACTGCTACACGCCGCAAGCGGGTGGCCCCGTCTTCTACCTGGCAGAGGGCTGCGACCCGCACACCCAAGCCTGCGATGTGCGGGCCGAGATCTTTGCCAACTTCCCGGCCAACTCACTGTCCATGCAGACACCGGGCAGCGGAGGCCTCCTGGACTGGTACGACTCGAGCAACACGGAGGTCGGTACCTGCGGTGGGGTCTTCGGAATAGAGATCTGGGTGGAGCAGGGCATAGGCGTCATCGAGCGGACGGGCTTCAGCTGCGGCACCTCGAGCGGCCAGGTCTACACTCTCAAGACCAGCGTCTGTAGCGGCAGCAGCTGCGCCAAGACGGCCCCCAATCAGCAGGTTGACCTCACCAGCATTGGGCTCGAGGCCCTCCTGTGCCGCCACCCGCCGATGTCGTCCTGCGCAGAAGGTAGCAGCTGCCGAGAGTGCCCGGCGCCCGGGATTAGCGTGGGCGGCGGCGGTCTCGGCATCACGGTGCCGGGAAGCGGCCCGGGGGCAACCCTGTCCTATTTCGCGGGCGGTGTCGGCCACCCCGGCTACCCCGGCTGGGCAGAGTGGAACGCCAGCCTGGGCCGCTACTGGAGCCACGAGTACGCGGAACGGATCGTCCTCGATCCCGATGCCAGCCATGTCTGGCTCCTGACCCGGTTTGCGACTTTCCGAGAGTTCCGAGACCTCTTCGCTGACGTTGAGGGGCTGTATGAAGAGACGGCCCCTTCGGACGAGTACCGGCGCCTCTACAAGACCTCCGGGGGCTGGGAGCTGCGCGACCTCGCGGGAACGGTGATCACTTTCGGCGCGGACGGTCGCTGGCTGCAGACGGCGGATCGCAACGGCAACGCTACGGTAGGAACTTACGATGTCGACGGCAATCTGATCACCGTCGCCAAGCCAGACGGCCGTGCCGATGCGTTCGCCTACCGCCCGAACGGCAAGCTCGCCTCGATCACCGAGATCGGCGTCGGCGGCACGACGAGCCGCACGTGGTCGTACAGCTGGCTCGGCGTCGATCTCGATCGCATCCTGCTGCCTGACGGCCGAGGCATCCGCTTCACCTATGGCCGCTTTGGCTTCCTCGCCCGGATGATCGAGCTGGCCTACGACCCCAACCCGGGAGACAGCAACCCGCCTGCAGAGCGGCTACTACGAGGCTGGAACTACGACTCCTGGGGGAATGTCTATCGAAGCTGGACCGGCGCGAGCAACTACACCGACGCGGCGGCGAGTGAGAAGTGGGAGCTGACCTTCACCGACCCCACGGAGCCCACGGCGGCGACGGTCACCGATCCGCTCGGCCAGGTCGCGAGCTTCACTGTGGGCCGGGACCCGTATGGCAAGGTCCGGGTCGAGGAGATCACGGGTGGTTGCCCCGTCTGCGGCACTAGCCCCGGCAGCCAGCTCTTCTACGAAGATGCGGCGCATCCGCTGCGGGTGACGCGGGAGATCGACGGGCGCGGCTTCACGACGGTGACGTCCTACGACGAGCACGGCCAGCCGACCCTGCGCACCGAGGCCCTGGGAGAGCCGGAGGAACGCACCACGGCGTGGACCTACGACAGCAACTTCCCGGCTTTCGCCGGCAGCATCGAGAGGCCTTCGGTGGTGGCGGGGCAACTACGCCAAACCAGCTCGATCTTCGACCTCGTGAGCGGAGACCTGCTCTCGCGCACTGAGACTGGCCAGGAGGCGACCTACCCGGGCGCGGCCTTCTCGCTCACCACCAACTTCACCTACAACGCCGCCGGGCAACCTCTCGTCGTCGATCCACCGGGCGGCGGGAGCGCCGATCAGACGACCTACGGCTACGACGCGGCGCGCGGCGATCTGGTGCTCCTCTCTCGGACGGACCCGCTCGTCGGGACCACGAGCTACGGCTACGATGCCTTCAACCGCCGCATCTGGGTACGCGATCCCAACGACGTCATCACCGAGACCACCTACGATGCGATGAACCGGGTGACGCAGATCCTGCAGCGTGGCGACCCGGCGACTCAGCCCGGCGATCCAATCCGGCCCGAGGACCGCCTCAGCAAGCTCGTCTACAACGATCTCGGGGACCTCGACTGCCGCGTCGAGCCGAACGGCAATGGCCAGCGCCTTCTCTACGATGCTGCGGGTCGGCTGACTGAGATCCGGCGTGGCAAGGCCGTCGCGTCTCCCTCGACCTCCGCTTGCCTGGAGAATGCTTTGCCTCGCGAGCGGACTTTCTACACCCTCAACGGTGCCGGGCAGCGCGTCAACGAGAAGCGGGACCGCTCGGTTTCGACGAGCAGCTGGAGCACTGAGACGGAACGCGCGTTCGTCTACTCCTCGCGCTGCCACCTCGACAAGGTGGTCCTGGCGCCGGGTAGGGCGGAGGAGAGCACCAGCGAGTACGCCTACGACTGCAACGACAACCTTGCGCAGGTCTGGGACGCCAACCACCCCAGCGGTGGCGGGGCCAATCCGCCGAGCACGACCTACGAGTACGATGCCCTGGATCGGCTCATCACCGTCGCCCAGCCGTGGGGCGGCAGTGGCGGCGGCAGCGTGGAGACGAGTTACAGCTACGACGTGCAGGACCATCTCGTCGCCGTCAACGACGGCGAGCGCAACGGCACAGCGACCGGCAACGTCACCACTTACGTCTATTCGGACCGCGACCTGATGACCACGGAGTCCTCTCCGGTCAGCGGGACGACCGTCAACGTCTACGACGCGCACGGAGAGCTGCAGCAGTCGACGGATGCCCGCGGCGTCGTCACCACGCGGACGGTCGACGCCGCAGACCGGGTGACCCTCGTCGACCTGCCGGGGACGGCGCTCGACACCACCTTCACCTACGACGATCCCCTCGTGCCGTTCTCTCGTGGCAGGCTGACCCGGCTGGCGCGCGGCGCCGCGACCACCGCGTACGCCTACGACGCCTTCGGCCAGGTGACGCAGGATGGGCAGCTTTCCTTCACCTTTGACAAGAATGGCAATCCGCTCACGATCGGTTATCCTGGTGCGGTGACTGCAATCTACACCTACGACAACTTCGACCGCCCGGCGACGCTGAAGGCGCAGCGGCCGGACCTGCCGGACCAGAACCTGGTCAACTCGACGAGCTACAAGGTCTATGGTCCTCTATCCAGTCTCATCTTCGCCAACACGGTCAGCGAGACGCGGACGTTCGACTTCCGCTACCAACCGGACCGCATCACGATGAAACAGGGCAGCACGGCCCGGCTGGACTGGGACTACAGCGTCGACGCCGCCGGCAACGTGACGACGATCACCAACGTGGGAACGCCTTCGCTCAGCCGCGTCTTCGGCTACCAGGACTACCAGTACTTCCTGACCCAGGGCGACGGGCCGTGGAACGCCAACACGCCGGCGACGCGGTCCTGGACCTACGACCGGATCGGTAACCGCTTGAGTGAGACGCGGGACGGGGTGACGGACACCTACGGTTACCAGTCCAACCCGAGCGGTGGCAACACCGCCATCTTGTCCGCGGTGAGCCTCGGCGTCGGTGGCACGCGCAGCTACGGCTTCGGCCCGGCCGGGCACCTCGACGAGGTATCGGCGAGCGGCAACACCATCACCTTCTCGCACGACGCCAGCGGCCAGCTGTCGCGGTTGCAGCGGCAGGTCGATCTCTTCACCGACTTCGCCTACGACGGCCGCGGCTTCCTCGCCAATGCCAGCGGCGAGCTGCCTCCGCAGCTGAGGGCCCCGAGCGCTCCGCCGCGCGGCGGGGTCGGCACGCCGCTCTTTGCGGATGGCTTTGAGGATGGCACGGTCTGCGCCTGGACGACGACCTTCGGAGAGGTGACTCCTCCACCCACGACCTGCCCGCAGCCCATCCCGGTCTTCGCCGGCCCCACCTACGGCTCCGACGGCCGGCTCTATCACGTCGTCCACGACAGCACGCCGGGCGAGGTCTACTACTTCTACTTCGGCCCCCGCCCGGTGGCGTTGCTCGAGGTCGACGGCGACAACGAGACCTGGAAATGGATCACGACCGACCACCTGGGAACGCCCGCCGCGGTGACCGCTGCGACCGGTAGCCCACTCTGGCGCGGCGGCTTCGAGCCCTTCGGCTTCGACTGGAACGGCGCCTCCGCCGCCGGCATGCCGTTGCGTTTCCCCGGCCAATGGACCGACCCCGCCTGGGAGCAGGCGAGCCTCGGCGCCGAGGTGTACTACAACGTGCATCGCTGGTATGAGAATGGAACCGGGAGGTACACGAGGGTGGACCCCGTGAACCTCGGCATGCTGGAGAACGCCTGGCGAGACGTGAACCTCCCGATCGACCCGCTCTCTGCCTACTACTTGGCGATGCTGCGTACAGGGAGCCCAAAGTTTGAGCATGCCTACGGCTACGCGCAGCAGAGCCCGCTGGTGTACGGCGATCCGCTTGGTCTCTTCGGCCCCGGCGCGCTGGCGACGGCGGGCGGCGCTTGCGTCGCGGTAGACGGCCCTATTCCCGCGGGCGATATCGTCGGAGTGCCGCTGCTGCTGGCAGCCGGAATCTGGTGGGCAGCCACCACCGACTGGTGGGACAATGCCGACGACTGCGATCAGTGCAAGAGGGATCAAAATCAGTTCTGCGAAGACCAGCTCGTTCTCGAGCAAGCGGCCTGCGCTCGGTGGTGGCTGCGCAAGGACAAGCGAAGCTATGGAGCCTGTATGAGTTCAGCATTCGTTCGCTATTCGGAGTGCCTCAGGTGGGGCTCTCCTAGGAGTCCACTGTCTCCCAATCCCGACCAAGGTTGAGATCGATGGCAAGAAAAGATCCCCTGAAGAGAGTATGGGTGGGCCCGATGGACGATGGTGCTCGCGGTTCTATAGGTGTGACGGTTTCTGCAATGGAGCTGGAGAACGGCAAGGTACGGATGCACTTCGATGATGTAGATCATGTGGAAGGGAAAACGGCGCGAGGTTGGAAGCATCGCGTCTTTGTAACCTCGCTTGAGCTCGACACGAGCTTGTTTGACGAAGCGTCCCTGACCGACGAAGAGTTTGCTGGCCTAGGGCGGACCTTGCTTGGCTACCTCTCGGCTCGTATGGAGATTCTTCGCCGAAAGGCAGGCGGCACCTAGGAAAGCGCCATCCCTTTACCGCGCCGCCCCCTTGAGGAAGGTATCGATGGTCTTCAAGAGCGTGGCCTGCTGGTGAGGGGGCAGCTCTTCAATTTTCTCGAGGCGTCGCTGCACCTTTCGGCTGGGCCTCTTGCCGTTGGCGCGTAGCGTCTTCAACCCCAACAGATCATCGGTCGTCACTTCGAGCGCGACGCAGGATGGGCAGCTTTCCTTCACCTTTGACAAGAATGGCAATCCGCTCACGATCGGTTATCCTGGTGCGGTGACTGCAATCTACACCTACGACAA
>WBZL01002041.1_pt1 | contig 20101 bp, 18 predicted proteins | sample 5204291 | NCBI WGS metagenome assembly WBZL01 (sample SAMN12344345, study PRJNA552823) | activated sludge metagenome | biome: Activated sludge suspended growth; feature: Nitrification reactor; material: Wastewater; isolation source: activated sludge from nitrification reactor of wastewater...
GGGCCGGCTTGCACGCAGCGCTGTCGGCTGCGCTGGGCGGGCTGGTCACGCTGTCCTCGACGGTCGTGTACGCGTTCGTGCTGGGGATCGGGCCGAAGGCCACCACCGCAGGCGCCTCGCTCGTCACGATGCTCCGCGCGGAGGGGGCGAAGATCCTCTGGATCATCCTCCAGCTCTGGCTGGTGCTGGCGACGTACCGGGACGTCGTGGTGGCCGCGCTGTTCGCGGCCTTCGCGGTGACCGTGCTGCTGTTCTCGACGGCGCTCCTGGCGCGCGAGTAGCGATTCGACGGAAGAACGACCGATGGCCGCTGCGCACGAACTCACGCCCACCTCCTACATCCAGCACCACCTCACCTTCCTGACCCACCGGGTGGACGGCAAGGGCGGGTTCTGGACCGTCAACGTCGACACGATCGTCACCAGCGTGATCCTCGGCGTGCTGTGCTTCGGCTTCCTGTGGTGGATCACCCGCAAGGCCACCTCGAAGGTGCCGTCGAAGACGCAGGCGTTCGTCGAACTCGCGATCGGCTTCGTCGACAACGAGGTGCGCAGCGCCTACCAGGGCGCGAGCAAGCTCATCGCCCCGATGGCGCTCACCACCTTCGTGCTGGTGCTGTTCATGAACGCGATGGACTTCCTGCCGGTGGACATCATGTCGTGGATCTACGCGAACGTGTTCCACCAGGAGACCTGGCGCAGCGTCCCGACCGCCGACGTCAACACGACGTTCGCGCTCGCGCTGTCGGTGTTCGGCCTGTCGATCTTCTACGCGGTCAAGGCCAAGGGCTTCGGCGGCTGGATCCACGAGCTGTTCTGCGCGCCGTTCGGCGCGAATCCGCTCCTGTGGCCGGCGAACCTCGTGTTCAACCTGGTCGAGTACGTGAGCAAGCCGCTGTCGCACAGCCTGCGGCTGTTCGGCAACATGTACGCCGGCGAGATCATCTTCATGCTGCTCGGCATGTGGGCCGCGACCGGGCTGGCCGGCGTGGTCGCCGGCGCGGTCCTGCACCTCGGCTGGTCGATCTTCCACATCCTGATCGTCGTGCTGCAGGCCTACATCTTCATGATGCTGACCATCGTGTATCTCGCGATGGCGCAAGAGCACCACTGATTGTCGTCACCTTCCGCCAGAACGAAAGGAAACCCGCGATGGACCCGAAACTGCAACTGCTTGCCATGATCCAGGCCTACACCGGCGTCGGCATCGGCCTCATGATCGGCCTGGGCGCGCTCGGCGCCTGCGTCGGCGTCGGCATCATGTGCTCGCGCTTCCTCGAAGGCGCCGCGCGCCAGCCGGAACTCATGCCGCAACTGCAGACCAAGGTGTTCCTGCTGCTCGGCCTGATCGACGCGTCGTTCATCATCGGCCTGGGCATCGCGATGCTGTTCGCGTTCGGCAACCCGCTGCTCGCCGTCATCCAGTAGCCACCGAGCCCGCGGGCCAAGGCCCGGCGCACCGAAGGAAGCCGTCATGGACATCAACCTGACGCTGATCATGCAGGCGGTCGGTTTCGCCGCGTTCATCTGGTTCACGGCGAAGTTCGTCTGGCCGCCGATGATGAACGCGATCGAGACGCGCCGGAAGGAGATCGCCGACGGGCTCGCCGCCGGCGAGCAGGGTCGCCAGAGTCTCGCGTCGAGCGAGAAGCGCGTGACCGAGATGCTGAACGAGGCCAAGTCGAAGGCGTCCGAGATCGTCGCTCAGGGCGAGAAGTTCAAGTCCGAGACGATGGACCGCGCCAAGACCGAGGCGAAGGCCGAGGCCGACCGCATCGTCGCGGCGGCGAAAGCCGAGATCCAGCAGGAGGTCGCCCGCGCCAAGGAGTCGCTGCGCAAGTCGGTGGCCGATCTCGCGGTCGCCGGCGCGTCGAAGATCCTGAAGCGCGAAGTCGACGCGAAGGCCCACGCCGACCTGCTGGCCGAGATGCAGAAGCAGCTCTGACGCCGCCATGGCCGAACTCTCCACCATCGCACGACCCTACGCCGAGGCGGCGTTCGAGATCGCGTCCGCGAAGCGCGCGCTCCCGTCGTGGTCGCGCATGCTCGAACTGGTCGACTCGGTGGCGTCCGACGCGCGCATGCGCACGGCGCTCGCGAGCCCGACGCTGGGCGACGCCGAGAAGGAGTCGCTGTTCCTCTCGGTGTGCGGCGACGCGCTCGACGCGGACGCGAAGAGCTTCGTGCGCGTGCTGATCGAGTCGGACCGCATCGGCCTCTCGCGCGAGATCCGCGAGGTCTACGAGAAGCGCCGGCACGACGCCGAGGGCGTCGCGCGGGCGTCGATCGAGAGCGCGATGCCCCTCTCCGACGCCGACCTCGCCGCGATGAAGGCGGCGCTGGAGCGGCGCTTCGGCCGCAGGGTCGAGGCGACGGTGGCGGTGAATCCGGCGCTGATCGGCGGCGCGCGCATCACGGTGGGCGACACGGTGATCGACGACTCCGTCGCGGGCAAGCTCGCGGCGATGCAGAACGCACTCACGGCCTGAACGAACACGATTCGAGCGTGACGCGGGCGAATGGCCGCCCACCACACGACGCGAGGAAACCATGCAGTTGAATCCTTCCGAAATCAGCGAACTGATCAAGGCGAAGATCCAGAACCTGGACACCGGCGCGCAGACGCGCACCCAGGGGACGGTGGTCTCGGTCACCGACGGCATCTGCCGGATCCACGGGCTCGCCGACGCGATGCAGGGCGAGATGCTCGAGTTCCCGGGCAACACCTTCGGCCTCGCGCTCAACCTCGAGCGCGACTCGGTCGGCTCGGTGGTGCTGGGCGAGTACGAGCACATCACCGAGGGCGCGACGGTCAAGTGCACCGGGCGCATCCTCGCGGTGCCGGTCGGCCCGGAACTCATCGGCCGCGTGGTGAACTCGCTGGGCGAGCCGATCGACGGCAAGGGTCCGATCGCCGCGAAGATGACCGACGTGATCGAGAAGGTGGCGCCCGGCGTCATCGACCGCCAGTCGGTGAACCAGCCGGTGCAGACCGGGTTGAAGTCGATCGACGCGATGGTGCCGATCGGGCGCGGCCAGCGCGAACTCATCATCGGCGACCGCCAGACCGGCAAGACGGCGGTCGCGGTCGACACGATCATCAACCAGAAGGGCAAGGAACTCATCTGCATCTACGTCGCGATCGGCCAGAAGGCCTCGACGATCGCGAACGTGGTGCGCAAGCTCGAGGAATCCGGCGCGATGGCGTACACGATCGTCGTCGCGGCCTCGGCGTCCGAGTCGGCGGCGATGCAGTACATCGCGCCCTACTCCGGCTGCACGATGGGCGAGTACTTCCGCGACCGCGGGCAGGACGCGCTCATCATCTACGACGACCTGACCAAGCAGGCCTGGGCCTATCGCCAGGTGTCGCTCCTGCTCCGCCGCCCGCCGGGCCGCGAAGCCTACCCGGGCGACGTGTTCTACCTGCACTCGCGCCTGCTCGAGCGCGCCGCGCGCGTCAACGCCAAGTACGTCGAGCAGTTCACCAAGGGCGAGATCAAGGGCAAGACCGGGTCGTTGACCGCGCTGCCGATCATCGAGACGCAGGCGGGCGACGTGACCGCGTTCGTGCCGACCAACGTGATCTCGATCACCGACGGCCAGATCTTCCTCGAGACCGACCTCTTCAACGCCGGCATCCGCCCGGCCATCAACGCCGGCATCTCGGTGTCGCGCGTCGGCGGCAGCGCCCAGACCAAGGCCATCAAGAAGCTCGGCGGCGGCGTGCGCCTCGCGCTCGCGCAGTACCGCGAGCTGGCGGCGTTCGCGCAGTTCGCTTCCGACCTCGACGACGCGACGCGCAAGCAGCTCGACCGCGGTCGCATGGTCACCGAACTCATGAAGCAGCCGCAGTACTCGCCGCTGTCGGTCGCCGACCAGGCGCTGACGCTGTTCGCGGTCAACCGCGGCTACTACGACGACGTGCCGGTCGAGAAGGCGCTCTCGTTCGAGTCGGGGCTGCGCGCGTTCCTGCGCAGCAAGTACGCGGCGCTGCACGGGAAGATCGAGAAGAACATGGACCTCGCGGAAAGCGACGAAAAGGAGCTCGCCGCCGCGATAGAGGACTTCAAGAAGACGGGCACATTCTGATCCGGGCACCAGGGATCAGAGGACAGGGATCAGACGCATTTGCGTGACCCCCGCCGGCGCATCGAGCGCCGGGATGCACCTGAGGCCAGGCGGACGAGAAGATGGCGGGATCGAAGGAAATCCGCAACAAGATCAAGAGCGTGCAGAGCACGCGCAAGATCACCAAGGCGATGGAGATGGTCGCGGCCTCGAAGATGAAGAAGGCCCAGGACCGCATGCGCGCCTCGCGACCGTACCTCGAGCGGGCGCTCGAAATCGCCGTGCACATCGCGAAGGCGAACGCCGAGTACAAGCACCCGTTCCTCAGCAAGCGCGAGCAGACGAAGCGCGTCGGCGCGATCGTCGTGACCACCGACAAGGGCCTGTGCGGCGGACTCAACACCAACGTGCTGCGACTCGCCAACCAGAAGCACAAGGAATGGCAGGCCGCAGGACTCGGCGCCGACTACGTCGCGATCGGCAGCAAGGGCCTCGCGTTCCTGACCCGGATGGGCTGCAACGTCGTGTCCAGCGTCACCCAGCTCGGCGACCGGCCGCAACTCGACCGGATGGTCGGACCGGTGAAGGCGCTGATCGACAAGTACGTCGCCGGCGAGGTCGACGAGGTGTGGCTGTTCTACACCGCGTTCATCAACACGATGAAGCAGGAGTGCCGCGCCGGACGCATCGTCCCGGTGCCGATGCAGTTCCGCACGCCGGCGGGCGAGGTCCGCAAGCCGGAGGCGGCGTCGGGCGCCTGGGATTACATCTATGAGCCGGACGCGCGCGCGCTGCTCGACGGCATGATGCGCCGCTACCTCGAGGCGATCGTCTACCAGGCGGTGGCCGAGAACATGGGCTCCGAGCAGTCGGCGCGCATGGTGGCGATGAAGGCCGCGACCGACAACGCCGGCAAGATCATCAACGAGCTGCAGCTCATCTACAACAAGACGCGCCAGGCCGGGATCACCAAGGAGCTTTCGGAGATCGTCGGCGGCGCCGCGGCGGTGTGAATCTCGCCCCCGCACCGAATCACGAATCGAGACGGATCAAGCCATGAGCCAAGGAACCATCGTCCAATGCATCGGCGCGGTCGTCGACGTGCAGTTCCCGCGCGACGCGATGCCGAAGGTCTACGACGCGCTCGTCCTCGAGCAGGACGCGGGCAACAAGCTGGTCGAGCAGGGGCTGACCTTCGAGGTCGAGCAGCAGCTGGGCGACGGCGTCGTGCGCACGATCGCGATGGGGAGCTCCGACGGCCTGAAGCGCGGCATGAAGGTGAAAGCCACCGGCGAGAACATCAAGGTGCCGGTCGGTCCCGGCGTGCTCGGGCGCGTGATGGACGTGCTCGGCCGGCCGATCGACCAGCGAGGGCCCGTGAAGACCGACGAGCGCCGCCCGATCCACGCGGCTGCGCCGAAGTTCGACGAGCTGTCGCCGTCGACCGAACTCCTCGAGACCGGCATCAAGGTCATCGACCTGATCTGCCCGTTCGCGAAGGGCGGCAAGATCGGGCTGTTCGGCGGCGCCGGCGTCGGCAAGACCGTCAACATGCTCGAGCTCATCAACAACATCGCGAAGGAGCACTCGGGCCTGTCGGTGTTCGCCGGCGTGGGCGAGCGCACGCGCGAAGGCAACGATTTCTACCACGAGATGAGCGACGCGAAGGTGATCCGCCAGGACGACCTGTCGCAGTCGAAGGTGGCGATGGTGTTCGGCCAGATGAACGAGCCGCCGGGCAACCGGCTGCGCGTGGCGCTGACCGGCCTCACGATGGCCGAGCGCTTCCGCGACGAGGGCCGCGACATCCTGTTCTTCGTCGACAACATCTACCGCTACACGCTCGCCGGGACCGAAGTCTCCGCGCTGCTCGGCCGGATGCCCTCGGCGGTGGGCTACCAGCCGACGCTCGCCGAGGAGATGGGCCGGCTGCAGGAGCGCATCACCTCGACCAAGGTCGGCTCGATCACCTCGATCCAGGCGGTGTACGTGCCCGCCGACGACCTGACCGACCCGTCGCCGGCGACCACCTTCGGCCACCTCGACGCGACGCTCGTGCTCTCGCGTGACATCGCGGCGCTGGGCATCTACCCGGCGGTCGACCCGCTCGACTCGACCTCGCGCCAGGTCGACCCGAACGTGATCGGCGAGGAGCACTACACGATTACCCGCCGCGTGCAGGCGACGCTGCAGCGCTACAAGGAGCTGCGCGACATCATCGCGATCCTCGGCATGGACGAACTCTCGCCCGAGGACAAGCTCGCGGTGGCGCGCGCGCGCAAGATCCAGCGCTTCCTGTCGCAGCCGTTCCACGTGGCCGAGGTGTTCACCGGCTCGCCGGGCAAGTACGTGTCGCTCAAGGAGACGATCCGCGGCTTCCGCATGATCGTCGACGGCGAGTGCGACGCGCTGCCCGAGCAGGCGTTCTACATGGTGGGCGGCATCGACGAGGCGTTCGAGAAGGCCAAGAAGATGCAGTAGTGCCGGGGCGGGCGCCGGCGGCATCCGCCGAGTCGCGCCTTGCGGGCCGTGGAGGTCCGACGCGCGATCCGGTTGGAGCGTCGGCGGCGGAGCGAGGCGGGCCGTTCGAACGACCGGCGCGCCGACGCTCAACCGGCCCACGCGTCGTTGCGTTGCGCGGCTGCCGGGCGAATCGTCAAGGCTGTTACAGGAGTCGGATGTCATGGCAACCACGATGAAGGTCGACATCGTCAGTGTGGAAGCGGAGATCTTCTCCGGCGAGGCGGAGTTCGTCGTGCTGCCGGGCGTGGCGGGCGAACTCGGCATCTACCCGCGGCACACGCCGCTCTTCACGCAGATCAAGCCGGGCGCGGTGCGCATGAAGCTGCCGAACCAGGCGACCGAGGAACTCGTGTTCGTCCAGGGCGGCTTCCTCGAGGTCCAGCCGCACGCGGTCACCGTGCTCGCCGACACCGCGATCCGCGCGAAGGACCTGGACGAGAAGGCCGCGCTGGAGGCCAAGAAGGCCGCCGAGGACGCGATGGCCCGCAAGGTCACCAAGGAGGAGATCGCCGCCGCCGAGGCTTCGCTCGCCACGGCGATGGCCCAGCTCGAGGCGATCCGCAAGCTGCGCCACCGCAGCTGAGAGGTACCGCCGAGGGCGGATCCGGGCGTCCGAAGTCGGAGTCGCTGGCGGAGCGGCCCGGCGCACCGTATCATCGCCGTGCACCCCCGGGCAGGCGAGGCATGCTCCTTGCATACGCACCCGGGTCAGCGTCCCGTCGGACGGTCCTTCCGCCATGATCCGTCGCCTTGCCGCCGCCCTCCTCCTCGGAGTCCTCGCTTCCGGAGTCGAGGCCCAGCAGCCCGAACTCGTGTTCGCGGTGACCGAAGGCGTCACCTACCAGGCGACGCCCAAGGAGATCCGCGACAAGTTCGCGCCGATCGCCCAGCTGATCGCGACCGCCACCGGCCGGCGCGTCCGGACCGTGCTGGTGCCGGCCTACGACGACGCCCGCGCGGGCCTCAAGACACAGGAGTTCGACGTCGCCTTCCTGCACCCGGCCCACATCCCGATGTCGGAGATCAAGGCGGGCCGTTACAAGGCGGTGGCGTGGACGCAGGGCTTCACCGAGTACACGGCCAGGATGCTGATCAACGCGGATCAGCCGCTCAAGTCGATCGACGACCTGAAGGGCCGGACCGTCGTCACGCCGGATCCGGACTCGATCACCGCCTGGATGGTCCGCGCCATGTTCCGCGAGGACAAGCTTCAGGCGACCAGCGCGCGCGAGCCCACCCCGTCGACCGTGCGGGTCATCACCACCCGCTACCAGGACGCCGTGCCGTTCTACCTGGAGAACAACTTCGCCCAGATCGGCGTCACCGCCTCGAATGCGGTGGTCAAGGGCTGGACCGACAAGGGCGGCAAGGTGCTCGCCAAGTCGCGGCCGGTGCCGATCAAGCAGTTCATCGTCTCGACCCGGCTGCCGGCCGCCGACCAGCAGAAGATCCGCGACGCGCTGCTCGGCCTCAAGGAAGCGAAAGGCGGCCAGCAGATCCTGGATACCGTCGGCTACAAGGGCTTCGTTCCGCCCAATCCGGAAATCGAGACCGCTGTCATCGCCTGGCTCGGGCTGTAGCCGAAACGGCCGGCCGCTCCCCGGACTCCGTGGGCGCCGGTCCGCGCCCCTGCGCGGCACGGACCCGGCGTTCCTCGTGATACAGTCGCCGCGCTGCGGCGCAACACCATCGGGCTGCATCGTGTTGCGACGCCTTGCGCCGGACCTTCCCTTCGTTCGAACCTCCCGATGACCGACGCCGACAAGTCGATCGACCGGCCGATCGCGATCCGCACCGGGCGGCGGACGAACGTTCGCATGACCGGCGCTTGGTCCGCCGCCGCGAAACCGGTCACCATGCGCGGCCGGGAACATCCATGATCAGGACCCGCAAGACCACGGCCGCGCGTTCCGACGCGCGAGGCTCCTCCCCGGCACCGGACGCGTTGACCAACCGCACGTTCGCCGAACTCGTCGTGGGCGAGAGCGCGACGATCAGCCACGCGATGACCGCGACCGAGATCGAGGGCCTCGCGCTGGTCGCAGGCGACGTCGAGCCGTTCCACGTCGAAGGAGGCCGCGACCGTGGAGGTCCGGAAGCTCCCGGCGCCGCGTCGATCGCGCTCATCTCGAACCTCCTGCTGCGCCGCCTGCCCGGCCCGGGGACGGCCATCGCCGACACCTCGATGCATTACGGCGGGACCATCGCCGTGGGCGACGTGCTCGAGGCGACGGTGACGGTGCGGGCGAAGTTCGTCCGAGGCCGGCGCGTGGCGTTCGACTGCCGCTGCGCGAACCAGCGCGGCGAGGTGCTCGCCGAGGGCGAGGCGCACGTCGTCGCGCCGGCGGCGCGGCTCGCGTACACGCCGATCGCAACGCCGTCGCTGATCCTGCGTCGCAACGACGGCTTCGCGCGGATCCTGCGCCGCTGCGCCGAACTGCCGCCGGTGCGCTGCGCCGTCGTGCATCCCTGCGACCGCGATTCGCTCGGCGGTGCGCTGGAGGCCGCGAAACGCGGGCTGATCGTGCCGGTGCTGGTCGGACCGGCGCGCAAGATCAGGGCTGCGGCGGCCGACGCGAAGGTTTCGCTCGCCGGTGTCGAGGTGCTCGACACCGAGCACAGCCACGCCGCCGCGGCGCTCGCAGTCCAACTCGCCCGCGACGGCAAGGTCGCCGCGCTGATGAAGGGGAGCCTGCACACCGACGAACTGATGGCGGCGGTGGTGCCTTCGGCGACCGGCATCCGGACCGCGCGTCGCATCAGCCACGTCTTCGTTATGGACGTGCCGACCTACCCGCGCCTCCTGTTCGTGACCGACGCGGCGGTCAACATCTTCCCGACGCTCGACGAGAAGGTCGACATCGCGCAGAACGCCATCGACCTCGCGCAGGTGCTGGGCGTCGCGACGCCGAAGCTCGCCGTGCTCTCGGCGGTCGAGACGGTGACGCCCAAGATCGAGTCCACGCTGCACGCGGCCGCGCTGTGCAAGATGGCCGAGCGCGGCCAGATCACGGGCGGCCTGCTCGACGGTCCGCTTGCGTTCGACAACGCGGTGTCCGAGCACGCGGCGCGCACCAAGGGCATCGGCGGCGCGGTGGCCGGCCGCGCCGACATCCTGCTCGTGCCCGACCTCGAGGCGGGCAACATGGTCGCGAAGCAGCTCCAGTACCTCGCCGGCGCGGACGCAGCCGGCATCGTGCTCGGCACGCGCGTGCCGATCGTGCTCACCTCGCGCGCCGACAGCGTGCGCACGCGGCTCGCGTCCGCGGCGGTGATGGCGTTGGTCGCGAATGCGAAGAGACGGTAGCGTAGATCCGATGCCGAATCGAGGTCGGTCGAATTCGGTGTCAGACACCCGAACCGGGTGTCTGACACCGTCCGGGCTCCGCGCGATCGACCGATGACCAGCGCGATCCTCGTCCTCAACGCCGGCTCGTCGAGCCTCAAGTTCTCGCTGTTCGCGGAAGACGGCGCGACGGAGCCCGTGCTTCGCGGGATCGTCGAGGGCATCGGCACCGCGCCGCGTTTCGTCGCGAAGGACCGCGCGGGCGCAACCGTCGGCGAGAAGGCCTGGGACGGCGCGAAGGCGCTCGATCACGACGGGGCGATCGACCATCTGATGGCGTTCCTCGCGGAGCGCGTGTCGTACGGGTCGCTCCGTGCGGTCGGCCACCGCGTCGTGCACGGCGGGACGCGCTACGCCGCTCCGGTGCGTGTGGACGCGGAGGTGGTCGCAGCGCTGGCCGAACTCGTGCCGCTCGCGCCGCTGCACCAGCCGCACAACCTCGCGCCGATCCGGGCGCTCGCGGCGCAGATGCCCGCGCTCCCGCAGATCGCGTGCTTCGACACCGCGTTCCACAGTACCGCGCCGCCGCTCGCCCAGGCGTTCGCACTGCCGCCGGAGATCACCGAGCGCGGCGTGCGCCGCTACGGCTTCCACGGCCTGTCCTACGAGTACGTCGCCGGCGCGATGCGCTCGGTCGACGCGAAGGCGGCCGCCGGCCGGACGGTCGTCGCGCACCTGGGCAACGGCGCGTCGATGTGCGCGATCGCGGACGGCAGGAGCGTGGCGTCGACGATGGGCTTCACGGCGCTCGACGGCCTGATGATGGGCACGCGTCCGGGCAACGTCGACCCCGGCGTGCTCATCTGGCTGATGGACGAGATGGGGATGGGCCCGCGCGAACTCGAGCGGCTCCTCTGCCACCGCTCGGGGCTCCTCGGCGTGTCGGGCGTCTCGTCGGACATGCGCACGCTCCTCGCGAGCGCCGAGCCGCGCGCGAAGCTCGCGGTCGACCTCTTCTGCTACCGGATCGGGCGCGAACTGGGCTCGCTCGCCGCGGCGCTGGGCGGCATCGACGCGCTGGTGTTCACCGGCGGCATCGGCGAGCACGCCGCGCCGGTGCGCGCGGACGTCGTGCGCGGTGCGCGGTGGCTCGGACTCGAACTCGACGAGGCGGCGAATGCCGCGGGGGCCTCGCGCATCACGATCGGATCGTCGCAGGTACCGGCCTACGTCGTGCCGACCAACGAGGAACTGATGATCGTGCGGCACGTGCGCGCGGTCCTCGCCTGACGCCTGACGCTGGCTGCTGCGGAAGCAGACCTCCCGCGCGCAGCCGCGACGCTTGCAGGCGCTTGCACCCCGTCCGGGACGCGACTTCGCAGGACCCGCAGCAGCCGGCCGGCGCGACGACCCCGGGGTGCCGGGGTATCATGAGTCCATGAGCGGCCACCGGGTCGAGAAGGACGCGCTGGGCGAAGTGCGCGTGCCATCGGACCACCTGTGGGGCGCGCAGACGCAGCGCTCGATCGACAACTTCCCGATCGGGGTCGACCGCTTCCGCTGGGGGCGGCCGGTGATCCGCGCGTTCGGGCTCGTCAAGCTCGCCGCCGCACGCGCCAACGCGAAGCTCGGCGTGCTGCCGGCCGACAAGGCCACGCTGATCGGGCGCGCGGCGCAGGAGGTGATCGACGGGAGGCTCGACGCCGAGTTCCCGCTGGTCGTGTTCCAGACCGGGTCGGGCACCCAGTCCAACATGAACGCCAACGAGGTGATCGCGAACCGCGCGATCGAATTCGCGGGCGGCAAGGTGGGGTCGAAGTCGCCGATCCACCCCAACGACGACGTGAACCGCAGCCAGTCGTCGAACGACGCGTTTCCCGCGGTCATGCACGTCGCGCTGGTCGAGGCGATCGGGCAGCGGCTCCTGCCGGCGGTCGAGGGGCTCATCGCCACGCTCGACGCGAAGGCCCGCTCGTTCGCCGGCCTCGTGATGATCGGCCGCACCCACCTGATGGACGCGACGCCGGTCACGCTCGGCCAGGTGATCGGCGGCTGGGCGGCGCAGTTGCGCGAAGGGCGGCGCTACGTCGCCGATGCGCGCAACGCGCTCATGCCGATCGCGCTCGGCGGCACCGCGGTGGGCACCGGCCTCAACGCGCCGGAGGGCTTCGCGGAAGGCGTGGCCGCCGAACTCGCCTCGCTTACCGGCCAGCCGTTCGTGACCGCACCGGACAAGTTCGCCGTGCTCTCGGCCCACGACGCGGTGGTCAACGCGAGTGCCGCGGTGCGCACGCTCGCCGGCGCGGCGATGAAGATCGCGAACGACGTGCGCTGGCACGCGAGCGGGCCGCGGGCGGGCCTGGGGGAACTCACGATCCCCGACAACGAGCCGGGTTCGTCGATCATGCCGGGCAAGGTCAACCCGACACAATGCGAGGCGCTGACGATGGTCGCCGCGCGCGTGTTCGGCAACGACGCGACGGTGGCCTTCGCCGGCACGCAGGGCAACTTCCAGTTGAACGTGTTCAAGCCGGTGATGCTTCACGGCGCGCTGGAGTCGATCGAACTCCTGGCCGACGCGCTCGCCTCGTTCGACGAGCGCTGCGCGCGCGGCATCGAGCCGCACCGCGAGCGGCTGCGCGAGAATCTCGAGCATTCGCTGATGCTGGTCACCGCGCTCAATCCGCACATCGGCTACGAGAACGCGGCGAAGATCGCGCAGAAGGCGCACCGCGAGGGCACTTCGCTGCGCGCGGCAGCGCTCGCGCTCGGACTCCTCACCGGGGACGAGTTCGCGCGCTGGGTCGACCCCGCCGCGATGACGCGGCCCGACACGGGTAAAGTATGAACCGGCAACCCGAACGCGAGACCGAAACCGCATGACCTCCGGCCCCGACTCCTGGCGTGAATGGATCGGCCGCACCGAGCGGCAGACCGAGGTCGTGACGGCCATGCCGCAGGCGGCGCTGTCCGCCACGCTCGACCGCGACGACCCGGCGCCCTCGCGCGGGACCGAGGTGCCGCCTCTGTGGCACTGGGCGTACTTCATGCCGGTCGCGAAGGCGCGCGACATCGGCCCCGACGGCCATCCGAAGCGCGGCGGCTTCCTGCCGCCGGTGCCGCTGCCGCGGCGCATGTGGGCCGGCGGCCGGCTCGCGTTCTCGCACGCGCTTCGGGTCGGCGACGAGGTGACGCGCACCTCGCGCATTGCCGACGTGACGATGAAGGAAGGCCGCAGCGGCACGCTGGTGTTCGTTGTCGTGCGCCATGAGTACGCCGACGGCCGCGGCGTCGCGATCACCGAGGAGCACGACATCGTCTACCGCGACATGCCGTCGCCGGGCACGCCCTCGTCGGCAGCGAAGCCGCAGCCGGCGCGGACCGACGAGGCCTACTCGCGCGAGATCGCGCCCGATCCGGTGCTCCTGTTCCGTTACTCGGCGATCACCTTCAACGGCCACCGGATCCACTACGACCGCAGCTACGTCACCGGCGTCGAGGGCTATCCGGGACTGATCGTGCACGGGCCGCTGATCGCGACGCTGCTCCTCGACAACCTGCGCCGTCACCACTCGTCGGCGCGCGTGAAGGCGTTCGCCTTCCGCGCGATGAGTCCGCTCTTCGACATCCACCGCTTCACCGTGTGCGGCCGCGAGGAGGCCGGAGCGCGACACGCGCTGTGGGCGCGCAACCACGAGGGCGCACTCGCCATGGAAGCAACCGCCGAACTCGCCTGACCATTCCGGACCAGACGCCATGAACCAGCATCTTTCCGACGAGCACCAGGACATCCGCGACGCCGTGCGCGCGCTGTGCGCGGAGTTTCCCGATGCCTACCACCGCGAGATCGACGAGAAGCGCGGCTACCCGGAAGCGTTCGTCGACGCGCTCACCAAGGCCGGCTGGCTCGCCGCGCTGATCCCGCAGGAGTACGGCGGCTCGGGGCTCGGGCTCACCGAGGCGTCGGTCATCATGGAGGAGATCAACCGCTCCGGCGGCAACTCGGGCGCCTGCCACGGCCAGATGTACAACATGGGCACGCTGCTTCGCCACGGCTCCGACGAGCAGAAGCGCCGCTACCTGCCGAAGATTGCGACGGGGGAACTACGGCTGCAGTCGATGGGCGTCACCGAGCCCACGACCGGCACCGACACGACGAAGATCAAGACCACCGCGGTGAAGAAGGGCGACCGCTACGTGGTGAACGGCCAGAAGGTCTGGATCTCGCGCGTGCAGCACTCCGACCTCATGATCCTGCTCGCGCGTACGACCCCGCTGCCCGAGGTGAGGAAGAAGTCCGAGGGCATGTCGATCTTCATCGTCGACCTGCACAAGGCGATCGGGCACGGGCTCACGGTGCGCCCGATCGCGAACATGGTGAACCACGAGACCAACGAGCTCTTCTTCGAGGACCTCGAGATCCCGGCCGAGAACCTGATCGGGCAGGAGGGTCGCGGTTTCAAGTACATCCTCGACGGATTGAACGCCGAGCGCACGCTGATTGCGGCCGAGTGCATCGGCGACGGCTACTGGTTCATCGACAGGGTGACGAAGTACGCGAAGGAGCGCGTCGTGTTCAACCGCCCGATCGGGCAGAACCAGGGCGTGCAGTTCCCGATCGCCGAGGCCTACATCGAGGTCGAGGCGGCGAACCTGATGCGCTGGCGGGCCTGCCAGCTGTTCGACGCGCACAAGCCCTGCGGCGCGGAGGCCAACATGGCGAAGTACCTCGCCGCGAAGGCGTCGTGGGAGGCGGCCAACGTGTGCCTGCAGTTCCACGGCGGCTTCGGCTTCGCGAACGAGTACGACGTCGAGCGCAAGTTCCGCGAGACGCGCCTCTACCAGGTCGCGCCGATCTCGACCAACCTGATCCTGTCGCACGTCGCGGAGCACACGCTCGGCCTCCCGCGCAGTTTCTGACTCGCCGAAGAGCACGGACCGCCATCGCGCGGACGGCGGTCCACGGACCCACTCCCGAGGCGCGATCGCCTCACACGCGCGCGACGACGCCGCAGGACGAACGCCATGCGACCTCTCGAAGGCATCACCGTCGTTACGCTGGAGCACGCGATCGCGGCTCCGTTCTGCACGCGCCAGTTGGCCGACCTGGGCGCGCGCATCGTCAAGGTCGAGCGACCCGGCGTGGGGGACTTCGCGCGCGCCTACGACGGCCGGGTGCGCGGGCTCGCGTCGCACTTCGTCTGGTCGAACCGCAGCAAGGAGAGCCTGACGCTCGACGTCAAGCACCCCGAGGCGGCGGCGATTCTCGGCAAGCTGCTCGCCAGGGCCGACGTGCTGGTGCAGAACCTCGCGCCCGGTGCGGCGGCTCGGCTCGGCCTCTCGTACGAGGCGCTGGCGCCGAAGCACCCGAAGCTCATCGTCTGCGACATCTCGGGCTACGGCGCCGACGGCCCCTACCGCGACAAGAAGGCCTACGACCTGCTGATCCAGAGCGAATCGGGCTTCGTGTCGATCACCGGCTCGCCCGACGAGCCGGCCAAGGCGGGCTGCTCGATCGCCGACATCGCGGCCGGCATGTACGCGTACACCAACATCCTCGCCGCGCTGATCGAGCGCGGGAAGACCGGCAGGGGCAAGGGCATCGACGTGTCGATGCTCGAGAGCATGGTCGAGTGGATGAGCTATCCGCTGTACTACGCGTTCGACGGCGCGGAGCCGCCGCCGCGCGCCGGCGCCGCGCACGCCACGATCTATCCCTACGGCCCGTTCCCGGCCGGCGACGGCAAGGTGGTGATGCTCGGCCTGCAGAACGAGCGCGAGTGGCAGGTGTTCTGCGCGAAGGTGCTTGGCAAGCCGGAACTCGCGACCGACGCGCGCTTCGCGAGCAACGCGAAGCGCACCGCTTCACGCGACGCGCTGCGCAAGCTGATCGTCGCCGAGTTCGCCGGCCTCAGCGCGGAGCAGGTGGTGGCGCGGCTCGACGAGGCGCAGATCGCGAACGCGCGCGTCAACTCGATGGCCGAAGTCTGGGAGCACCCGCAGCTCAAGGCCCGTCACCGCTGGATGCAGGTGGAGACGCCCGCCGGCCCGATTCCGGCGCTCCTGCCGCCGGGCGTGCCCGACGCTTCGCGGGCGCGGATGGACGCGGTCCCGGCATTGGGCCAGCACACCAACGCGATCCTCGCCGAACTGGGCTACGCCGAATCCGCGATCGCCAGGCTCGCGGGCGAGAAGGCCATCTGAGAGAGTCTGAACGATGAACGCACGCCTGCCGGTTGGCGCGAGCGCGCCAACGCACGAAGCGACGCTCGCGGCCTTCGCCGCGAACCTCGGACTCGCCGACGTTCCCTCGCAGGTGGTGCGCCGCGCCGAGGAGCTGATGATCGACTGGTTCGGCTCCGCGCTCGCCGGGAAGGGCGCGCGCCCGGTCGAGACGATCGTGCGCTTCGCCGAGACGATGGGTCCGGCCGACGGACCGAGCGAGATCCTGATCCGCCGCCGCGGCACGAGTCCGCTGATGGCTGCCATCGCGAACGCGGCGTCGTCGCACTTCGCCGAGCAGGACGACGTGCACAACGGCTCGGTGTTCCATCCCGCGACCGTCGTGTTCCCGCCGGCGCTCGCGGTCGCGCAGGCCGAAGGCGCGTGCGGCGCGGACCTGCTGGCCGCGTGCATCGCCGGCTACGAGGTCGGCATCCGCGTCGGCGAGTTCCTCGGACGCTCGCACTACAAGGTGTTCCACACGACCGGCACCGCGGGCACGCTCGCAGCGGCGACCGCGGTCGGCCGCCTGCTGAAGCTCTCTCCCGACGCGATGGGCCACGCGCTCGGCTCGGCGGGCACGCAGTCGGCGGGGCTGTGGGAGTTCCTGCGCGACGGCGCCGACTCGAAGCAGCTCCACACCGCGCACGCGGCTGCCGCGGGGTTGACCGCGGCGTACCTGGCGCGCGACGGCTTCACCGGCGCGAAGCGCATCCTCGAGGGGAAGCAGGGCCTCGCGGCGGGTATGTCGAGCGACGCCGATCCGGCGAAGCTGGTCGACGGACTGGGCACTCGCTGGACGCTCGCCGAGACTTCGTTCAAGTACCACGCGGCTTGCCGCCATACGCACCCCGCCGCGGACGCGCTGCAGCAGGTGATGCGCGAGCACGATCTGCGCTCCGGCGACGTGACGCGCGTCACCGCCCGCGTCCACCAGGGCGCGATCGACGTGCTCGGGCCGGTGGTCGATCCGTCGACCGTGCACCAGTCGAAGTTCTCGATGGGCACGGTGCTCGGCCTCATCGCGGTAGAGGGACGCGCCGGGCTTTCCGAATTCGATCGCGACTGGCGCGATCCGCGCGTGATCGCGTTCCGCGACCGCGTCGCGATGACGCTGGACGACGAGGTCGACCGCGCGTACCCGTCGCGCTGGATAGGCAAGGTCACGGTCGAGACCGGCGACGGACGGCGATTCGAAGGGCGCGTGGACGAGCCGAAGGGCGATCCCGGCAACACGCTCACGGCCGGGGAACTCGAGGACAAGGCGGTGCGGCTCGCGCGTTACCGCGACGGCGCGACCGAGGCCGAGGCGCGTCGCGCGATCGCCGCGATCCGCGCTCTCGCGTCGGCGCCGAGCGTGGGCCGCCTCCTCGCCTGACGCAGGGAGACGCAGGTGACGCCACGTTCCTACCTGTTCGTCCCGGCGAGCCGGCCCGAGCGCATCGGCAAGGCGCTCGCGGCGGGAGCCGGCGCAGTGATCGTCGATCTCGAGGACGCCGTGGCACCGGACGCCAAGCTCCCGGCGCGCGAGGCGCTCGCGAACTGGCTCGCACAGGCGAGCGCACCGGTGCTCGTGCGCGTCAACGCGGCCGACACCGACTGGTTCGCCGACGACCTCGCGCTGTGCGGCCACGCCGCGGTCGCCGGCGTCGTGCTGCCGAAGGCGGAGCGGCGCGCGGATCTCGCGCACGCCTCCGCGATCGCCGCGGGCAAGCGGCTCTATCCGCTGATCGAGACGGCGGCCGGCTACGACGCGGTGCGCACGCTCGCCTCCGCGCCCGGCGTCGAGCGCCTCGTGTTCGGTTCGATCGACTTCCAGGTCGACCTGGGCGTCGACGGGGAACTCGACGAACTGCTGGCGTTCCGCTCCGGCCTCGTGCTCGCGTCGCGGCTCGCCGGCATCCGCTCGCCGGTCGACGGCGTGTCGACCGCGATCGACGATGCCGACACGCTGCGCGCCGACGTAGAGCGCTCGCGCAAGCTCGGTTTCGGCGCCAAGCTCTGCATCCACCCGAAGCAGGTCGCGGTCGTGAATGCGGCCTACCTTCCGAGCGAGGCCGAGCGCGACTGGGCGCGGCGCGTGCTGGAAGCGGCAGAACGCTCGGGCGGCGCGGCGGTGGCGGTCGACGGGAAGATGGTCGACAAGCCGGTGATCCTGAGGGCGCGGGCGATCCTCGACGAAGGCGGCGGCACGGAGGCGCGATGAGCGGCACGCAAGGCGAACCGGTGGCGAAGCTCAAGGCGTTCTGGAACTCGCGCTACGCGAAGGCCGGGGACGAGTACGTCTACGGCACCGAGCCGAACGCTTTCCTCGCGGCGTGGGCGGCAAAGCTCGCGCATGGAGGCCGCGTGCTCTGCGTAGCCGACGGCGAAGGCCGCAACTCGGTGTGGCTCGCGAAACAGGGTTTTCGCGTGACCGCGATCGACGTGTCCGAGGAAGGCGTGGCCAAGGCGCGCTCGCTCGCCGCGCGCGAAGGTGCGAAAGTCGACGCGCAGGTCGCCGACGTGACGCGCTTCGACTTCGGCCGTTCGCGCTACGACGCGATCGTGTCGATCTTCCTGCACCTGCCGGCGAAGGCCCGGCGCGCGACGCACCGCCGAGCCGTCGAGGCGCTCGAACCCGGCGGCGCATTCGTCTACGAGGCCTACGGTCCCGAGCAGCCGGGTTACGGCACGGGCGGCCCGCCGGAGCCGGAACTGCTGCACCCGCTCGCCGATGTGCTCGGCGACTTCGAAGGCTGCACGATCGAGCACGCGTTCACCGGCGTGCGGCGGGTGCTCGAAGGCCGCGCCCACCAGGGCGACGGCTACGTCGTGCAGGTGATCGCGCGCCGCCGGACCGCGCCCGCGTGAGGCCGCGCGGTTCGCGACCCGTCGTTTCGTTCGGGCGGGACGCCAGCCGCGCGTTCCACGTGGCGCCGTCGCGTCGTCAGGACGCCGTCTCGCCGTCCTTCACCCAGGCGTTGCCGAGCGTGTAGGCGACCGCGAGTACGACCGGTCCGACGAACAGTCCAACGAGCCCGAACGCCAGCAGGCCGCCGATCACGCCCAGCATGATCAGCAGCAGCGGCAGGTCGGCGCCCCGTTTGATCAGCACCGGGCGCAGGACGTTGTCGAGCGCGACGACGAGCACCGACCAGATGCCGAGGACCACCGCCCAGGTGTGGTCGCCGCTGTACCAGAGCCAGCCGACCCCGCCGAACAGCACGAGCCCCGGGCCGATCTGCGCGATGCAGCAGATCAGCATGATCACCGACAGGAGCGCCACGTAGGGAACGCCGGCGACGAGGAAGCCCAGCGCGCCGAGCGCCGTCTGCACGACCGCGGTGACGACGATGCCGAGAGCGACCGCCCGGATGGAGGCGCCGGCCAGCACGACGATCGCGTCGCCGCGCTCGCCCTGCAGGCGGCGGAAGAAGCGGCGCGCGCCGGCCGCGCCGGTCTCGCCGCTCGCGTAGAGCACGCCGCAGAACAGGAAGGTGACGACGAGGTGCACGACGATCCCGCCCAGGCCACCGAGTTGCGAGAGCAGCCACGATCCGATCTGCGCCATGTAGGGCGTCAGGCGCGAGGCGAGAGAGGCCGGGCCGGCCTGCGCGATCGCCTTCCACTCCTCGGACGCCTTGGGTCCGACCAGCGGAATCGAGTCGACCCACTCGGGCGGCTCCGGAATGGTCAGGTCGAGACTCTTGAGCGAGGCGAGCCGCTCGGCCTGCCCGGCGATCGTCGTCCCGAGCGAGACCAGCGGCCCGATCACGACGAACAGCAGGAGCGCCATCATCACCAGCACGGCGAGCGCGCGCTTGCCGCGCAGCCGCCGCTGAATCGCGATCAGCATCGGCCAGGTCGCGACCACGATCATCGTCGCCCAGATGAGGCCGGGAAGGAAAGGTTTCAGGATGTAGAGGCTCGTGCCGCCGATCAGCAGGATGAACGCGACGCCCAGGACCACGCGCGTCAGGTTGCTGTGGGTCGGGGACTGTTCGTCGGCCATCGCCAT
>WBZL01002042.1_pt1 | contig 20093 bp, 16 predicted proteins | sample 5204291 | NCBI WGS metagenome assembly WBZL01 (sample SAMN12344345, study PRJNA552823) | activated sludge metagenome | biome: Activated sludge suspended growth; feature: Nitrification reactor; material: Wastewater; isolation source: activated sludge from nitrification reactor of wastewater...
CTGCTACGCGCGACGACCTCAACCACCTGGGTGGCTATGCGGGCCTGATCACCGTCACGCCCTCCGACGCGTCGCCCGACGAGATGGTGCCGGGAGACCTGGCCACGGCGCGCGCCTTCGGCCGGCGCGTGGCCGAGGTCGCGGCGCGTCTGGCCTGATCGGGCGGCCGGTCGGCGCCGTTGCCGACCGGACAGCCGGTCCGGCAAGCAGCCCCGCACGGGGTCCGAGCGCTGTCCGCTCGATGGATGTCGGCGCCGACGGGCGCTCAGCGCCGCGACGTGCGCCGGGCGCGTCGACCCGCCAGGGCTGCGTCGTCGTCGGCGGCGCTGGCGCTGTGGGCCGCCTGCTGGCGCAACCAGTGCGCCAGTGCCTGCACCGCAGGCCGGGCACCGCTTGCCGGACTCAGCACCACCGAATAGACACGCGGCGAGGCCAGGGCCGCGGGCAGCGGCGCCACCAGCTGGCCATTGCGCAGCAGTCCGTCGATCAGGGGGCGGCGGCCCAACGCCACACCGTGGCCGGCCACCGCCGCGCCGATGGTCTCGCCATAACTGTTGAAGCTCAGCACCGACGCCGGCTCGAGCTCGGGCAGGCCGACCGACAGCAGCCATTGCGCCCAGTCCATCGGCGGCCCGTTGTCGTCGAGCTTGTTCATCTGGATCAGAGTGTGGTGGCGCAGATCCTGCGGCGTGGCCAGGGCCGGGCCGTCGCGCAGCAGCGAAGGGCTGCACACCGGCTGCATGGATTCGCCGAACAGCGGCTCGTCGGTGCCGAGGCCCAGCGGCTCGTAGCGGATCGCCAGGTCGATGCCGTCGCGCACCAGGTCGCGCACGGCCATGTCGGCATCGATGCGCACGTCGACGCCCGGGTGGGCCCGCGTGAACAGCGGCAGCCGCGGGATCAGCCACAGCGACGCAAAGCCCGGCGTCGTCGTCAGGGCCAGCACCTCTCGGCGCGTGCGCGAGCGGATCTGCACGATGCTGCCGCGCAGCTGCTCGAGCGCCGACGCACAGGCCTCGTGCAGGCGCCGGCCGTCCTCGGTGAGCGACAGGGACCGGTGTCCGCGCACGAACAGCGGCACGCCGAGCTCGTCCTCGAGCTGCCGGATCTGCCGGCTCACGGCCGACTGCGTGACGAAGCGCTCCTCGCCGGCCAGCGTGAAGGACAGGTGACGTGCGGCGGCCTCGAAGGTCGCCAGCGCATCGAGGGGCGGCAGGCGGGTCGGCTTATGCATGCGTGCAGCGAATGCGAGGCATACCAAACAATCGATTGAAGCATGGATTCTCCATAGGCAGGATGCGGGGCATCGGCAATCCCGCCGATGTTGTCACATGAGACCGGTGCATGCCACTAGCGTGCCTGGACTTCACCGGAGGCCCACCGATGATCGTCGACACCGCCCTCGCCGGACTGACCCTGCAACCCGGCAAGCTGGCCCGCCTGCGCCTGCGCGCCGGCACCCGTCTGCGCGGCCTGCGCGGGACGACCTGGCTCACGATCGACGGGCTGGCCTGCGACAAGCTGCTGGAGCCCGGCGACGAATGGGTGCTGGGCCGGTCGGCCTGCCTGCTGGCCTGTGCGCTGCACGCCGACGGCCAGGCCGAGCTGGCCGTCGACGAGCCCGGTCCTGCGCCGCGTCGCCGCCGCCCGGCCTGGTGGCGTCGCTGGGCCCTGCGGCGCGGCGGCTGGCAGGCCGTGGCGGCCTGACGCCACGGTGCCTGCCGCGGCCGTTGCCGGCGAGGCCCGGCGTCGCCCGCTCATCCGTCGGTGCCGGGCGCCAGGCGGATCTCGGCGCGCAGGCCGCCGCCCACGCGGTTGGACAGGGTCAGCGTGGCGCCCTGGCGCTGCAGCAGGTCGCGTGCGATGTGCAGGCCCAGCCCGGCGCCACCGGTCTCGCGGCTGCGCGACGGATCGACGCGGTGGAACGGCCGCAGCACGTCCTGCAGCTGCGCCTCCGGGATGCCCGGCCCGCGGTCGTCGACGAGGATGCGCACGCCATCGAGCGTGAGCACGGTCACCTCGGTCGGCCCGGCGTGGCGCAGCGCGTTGCCGACCAGGTTGGACACCGCGCGGCGCAGCGCCTGCGGCTGCACCCGGGCGACGATGCGCTGGCCTTGCAGGCCGACCGGCCGGCCCTGCTCGACCAGGTCGTCGACCAGCGACTGCACCAGCGCGAAGATGTCCGTGGCCCGGGCCGGCTCGGCCTCGCTGTCGTCGCGGAACACGTCCATCGCGGTGTCGATCAGCGCGTTCATCTCGCCGATGTCGTCGGCGCAGCGCCGGGCCAGCAGCGGCGGCGACATCGACTCGACACGGATGCGCATGCGCGTCAGCGGCGTGCGCAGGTCGTGCGAGATCGAGGCCATCAGCAAGCCGCGGCCGCGGAACTCCTCGGCCAGGCGGCTGGCCATGCGATCGAACACCGCCCCGGCTTCGCGCACCTCGGCCGTGCCGCCGCGTGTGTCGACCGGTCGCGGCCCTTCGCCGCGCAGCACCTCCGGCGTCAAGGCGTCGGCAGCGGCGACCATGCGGCGCACGGGTTCGGACAGCCAGCGGGCGCCCCAGGCCGCGGCGGCGGCGATGATCAGCAGGCGGATCGCGTAGTCGAGCACCAGCGCGTCGGTCGGCAGACCGCGCGGTGCATCGGCAGGTGAACGCGGGCCGGGCCCGGGCGGCGCCGCGGCGCCGGGCAGGCCCGGTGTCGGCGGCAGCGATCCGAGCGGGGGCATCGGCGGTGCGGCGTCGGCCGGCGCACGGGCGTGCGCGTGGTCGCCATGCATCCACGGCATCCACACGCGCGTGACGACCAGCCAGGCCACCAGGTGGCTGCCCAGCAGTGCCGCGCACATCAGGCCGGCCAGGCGCTTGAACAGCGTGTCGCGCCACCAGGGCTTCATGACGCGGCGCGGCCGCGGGGCCCGCGGTTTCTCAACGCTCGACCCGCACGTCGAACAGGTAGCCCTCGCCGCGCACCGTGCGCACCAGCTGAGGGTCGCGCGGAGGGTCGCCGAGCTTCTGGCGCAGGCGCGACACCGCCAGGTCGATGCTGCGGTCGTTGACGTCGACGCCGGGCGCGCGGGTCAGTTCGATCAGCCGCTCGCGGCTGAGCACGCGGCCGGGGTGCTGCACGAAGGCCGACAGCAGCCGGTACTCGGCCGCCGACAAGGGCACCACGACGCCGTCGGGCGCCAGCATCTGCCGCCGCAGCCGGTCGAACTGCCAGCCGGCAAAGCGCAGCGGCTGCTCGGTGTCGCCGTCCTCGGCGCCGCGCCGCCGGGCGCGCCGCATCACCGCATGGATGCGTGCCACCAGCTCGCGCGGCTCGAAGGGCTTGGCCAGGTAGTCGTCGGCGCCGAGCTCGAGGCCCAGCACGCGGCTGATCGGGTCGCCCTGCGCGGTCAGCATCACGATCGCCGAGTCGCAGGTGCCGCGCGCCCACTTGCACAGGTCCAGGCCGTTCTCGTCGGGCAGCATGATGTCGAGCACGATGACGTCGAAGCGCTCGCCGGTCATCAGCCGGCGCATCTGGCGGCCGTCGGCCGCCGGCGTGACCTGCATGCCGAAGCGCTGCAGGTACTCCAGCAGGCCGTGGCGGATCTCGGCGTCGTCGTCGACGAGCAGGCAGCTCAGCATGGGTGTGATCAGGCAGGCGTCGGTCGGGCGCCATCGCCCTTCATGCGGCGATGCCGACGGTCAGGCTGGCCCGGTAGCCGTCGACCACGTTGCCGCTGACCGTGGCCAGCTGCAGGCCGACGCCGTCGCTGAACACATTGTCGCTGGCAAAGCTGATGGCGGCGAAATTGCGCACGCTGGCCGCATACGCCGCGTGGCCGGCGTACACCTCGCTGCACGGGGCCGTGGGGAAGGCCAGCTGCGAGGTGCGCAGCTTGTTGGTGTACAGCGACGCGCTGGTGGCGCTGCGGTAGACCTCGAAGTGGATGTGAGGCATGCGGCCCGAGTAGCAGCCGGGAAACACCGTCTGGAAGGTCGCCACGCCCTGTGCGTCGGTCACCTGCACGCCGCGCAGGTAGTTCTCGGCGGTGACACCCGACGAGTACATCGAGTAGCGGCCCTGCGCGTCGCAGTGCCAGAGGTAGACCGCGTAGCCCGCCAGGTCGGCGCAGGCCGCCCCGCTGTTGACCAGGCGCAGTTCGACGCTCAGCGGCACGCCGTCGGCCACGGCGCTGGCGCCGGCGATGCTGGTGCGGATGTCGCTGCGCACGATGCCCGACAGCGCCAGCGCATTGGCAACCGCACCGCCGGAGGTGTTGGAGCCGTCGCCGGGGTAGGGGCCGGCGGTCTCTTCCGGGATGGTCGAGCAGCTGCTCACGGTGCCGGTTGCGGTGCTGCCGGTGGTGGTCCCGGTGGTTCCAGTCCCGGTGCTGCCGGTATCGGTGGTGCTCGACGTCTCGTCGCTGCCACCGCCGCAGCCGGTCAGTGCGAGGCCCGCTGCGCCGGCGATCCAGCCCAGCGCGCGCCGCCGGGCGGCGGTCTGACGGGCCAGTCGGGCCAGGTCGAGGGGCAGCCGCAGGTCGTGGGAGGGAACCGGGCCAGGGGGCGGGAGTGAGGTGTCGTCGGTGCGCGTCATGCCCCTGATTTCACCGGGGCGGCTTGTCGGACCGATGGCCGGATTGTTTCGGCCTCGACACAGCGTCCTGCGTTCACGGGGTCGGCCCGCATGACGTGGGCGCGGCCGCTCGGCGCCGGCCGTGTCAGGCCGCCGCGGCCTCGCGCTCGGCGTGGGCCTCGCGCAGCCGGTCTTCGCCCGGCATCCAGGCCACGATGGCAGCGGTGAGCAGGGCGATGCCGGCCATCGCCAGTAGCAGCGTCGTGAAGCCGCTGGTCTTGACCATCGGGCCGAGCAGCCACACGACGCCGGAACTGAAGCCGAAGGCCACCGTCAGCCGCATGCCGGCGACGCGCGAGCGCATGCGGTCGTCGACGAAGCGCACGATGATCGCGTCGGTGAACGGGATCGCGCCGAAGATCAGCGCCATCGCGCCCAGCAGCGCCGCGTAGATCCACCAGCCTTGCGCAAAGGCCGCGGCGGCCAGCAGTGGCGCCTGCGCCAGCAGGATGGCCAGGTACAGCGGCTTGATCGCGTAGCGGTCGATGAGCTGGCCGACGACCAGCTGGGCCAGCGAGGCCATCGCGTAGACCGTCGACAGCAGCAGGCCCAGGCGCGCCGGGTCCTCGACGATGCCGGCCAGGCGCTCGGCCATCAGGCGCCCGTTGCCGTTGGTCGTGAAGTTGAACAGCACGCTGCTGGCGATCGCCGCGGCGGTCATCACGACGAACACGCGGGCCAGCAGATGGGCCGGCAGTGGCACCTGGGCGGACTTCTTGCGCTGCGCCGGCGGCTCGGTCTCGTGCGGCGCGATGCGCATGAACAGCAGTCCGCAGCCGATGGACACCAGCCCGGGCACGACGAAGGCGGCGCGCCAGCTGATCCATTGCACCAGGGCGCCGGTGACCAGCGCGGCCGCGGCGATGCCCAGGTTGCCCGACAGGCCGCTCCAGCCGATGGTGCGGCCCGGGCGCTGGGCATGCTGCAGCAGCATCGGGATGCCCACCGGGTGATAGATGGCCGAGAACAGCCCCAGCAGGGTCAGCGCCGCGGCCATCTGCCACGCGTTGTGCGCCAGCGCGGTCAGCAGCGACGAGGCACCGATGCCGAAGTAGAAGCACAGCATCATGCGCCGCCGGCCCCACAGGTCGCCCAGGCGACCCGCCGGTGCCGACCCCAGGCCGAACATCACGAAGGCACCTGCGCCGTAGGGCATCAGGTCCTCCCAGCGCGCGAAGCCGAAGTCGCGTGCGATGGCCGCCACCGCGGTGGCGAAGATCAGCAGGAACAGGTGGTCCAGCGCGTGCCCCACGTTGAGCAGCAGGACGACCGGACGCGGGGTCTGGGTCGGCATCTCGTGCGCCGGTTTCAGAAGGCGACCGTCATGGCGATGACGACCAGACCCAGCGCCAGGTTGGTGGCCACGGCCTGGCGGATGCGCGCCAGTGCCGCCGCGCCGGCCGGCCAGTCCCGTGCCTGCACCGCCGCGCGCAGCGGCGGGAACAGGCGCAGGCGGATCACCGCGAAGATGGCCATCATCACCAGGCCGACGAGGGTCATCGCGGTCCAGTCCCAGGGGGGTCTGGCGCCCGCCATCGCAAACATCGCCAGCCCGCTGGCCAGCACCAGCACGATGGCGCCGGTGACCGCGGCGAAGAAGCGCGCCAGCACCGCCTGCATCAGGCTCAGGCGCTGCGGCGGGTCCAGGCCGGCGAGCGCCGGGCGCAGGAAGGCGTGCGCGAACAGCATGCCACCCACCCACAGCACGATGGCCAGCACATGGGCGGCTTTCAGGATCGAATAGAGCATCGGGGCACCGGTGAGGCGCGAGTATCGCCGCAACCCGGCGCGGCGGTGGCGGCGGGATGCCGGCATGCGGTTCGTCCCGATCCCGCGGCGGCCCGGTGATCCGATCGCTGCGAGGCCTGGCGGCGTGCGTGCTGCTGCCGGTGACGGCGCGTGCCGCGACGGCCGCGCCGGGCCTGCCGTTCGTCGGCAACGGCTTCACCTGCGGTGCGGGATCGGCGGTGCCGGACGACCGGGCGACGTCGATCACCGACCTGAACCGACGACGGCATCGGCGGCGCGCCGGCGCTCGTCGAGTCCGTCCGGCAGCAGGCTGGACTGGATCACGCGGTGTACGGGGAGACCCGTGGCGGCAGCAGTCTGGACTTCCATGTCCAGCACATGGCCGCGACGATCGGGCGCCGCGACAGGGACTGCGTGGTGATGCACGGCGACGGCCCGCTCGACGCGGGGGCCGTGCGCTGCGCGGCGGCGGGGCGCTGAAAGCGCAGGCGGTGCGCCGGGCGCGCGTCAGGGACCGCCCGCGTCGGCGGCCACCTCGGGGTGCAGGGTCTCGTAGGCCGCGGATAGGGCCGGGTCACGGCGGCGCAGCTCGGCGTGGCTGACGCGTCCGGTGCGCGTCATGTAGCCGTAGGCGAACTCGACCGGTGTCAGGGTGGGCACCAGCTCGTCCATCCGCTCGTACCAGCGCAGGCTCTGGTTGGCGGCGTCCCAGATCTTCTTCATCGGCGGCAGCCGCTCGGCCTGGAAGCGTTCCAGCGCGGCGCGGACGTCGTCGCCGCAGGCCGCGAAGGCCTTGGCCAGCGCCATCGCATCCTCCATCGCCAGGCGGGTGCCCGATCCGATGGAGAAGTGCGCCGTGCGCAGCGCGTCGCCGATGAGCACCACATGATCGACGCTCCAGCGCGTGTTCCACACCGCCGGGAACTGGCGCCAGGTGGAGCGGTTGGACAGGATGGGGTGACCCTGCAGGTCGGGCGCGAAGACCCGCTCGCAGGTGGCGATGGTCGCGGCCTCGTCCATCGTCGCGAAGCCGGCGCGCTGCCAGGTGGCCTCGGTGACCTCGACGAGGAAGGTGCTGCGGTCGGGGCGGTAGCGGTAGTGGTGGGCGCAGAACACGCCCAGCGGCGTCTCGCGGAAGGTCAGCGTGAGGCTGTCGAAGGCCTGGGTCGTGCCGTACCAGATGAAGCGGTTGGGCCGCCAGTCCACGGTGGTGCCCAGGCGTGCCGTGTGCTCGCCGCGGATCCACGAGAACGCGCCGTTGGCGCCGACCACCAGGTCGGCGTCGGCGATGGCGTCGAGCGAGTCGACGTCGGTGTCGAAGTGGATCGGCACGCCCAGCCCCTCGACATGCGCATACAGCAGCGTCAGCAGCTCCAGGCGCCCGATCGACGAGAACCCGTTGCCGGCCACCGGCACGCGCGTGTCGTTGTGGACGATGGCGATCTGCGGCCAGGTCTCGAAGTGCGGGGTGAGGTACCGGTACAGCGCCTCGTCGTCGGCGCGCAGGAACTCCAGCGCGCGGTCGGAGAACACCACGCCGAAGCCCCAGGTGGCGTCGCGCGGGCCGCGTTCGAAAACCGCGACGTCGTGTGCCGGGTCGGCGCGTTTCATCAGGGCGGCGAAGTACAGGCCGGCAGGGCCGGCACCGACGATGCGGATCTTCATGGGGCGGGACGGGGGTCGGGTGGGCGGTGGCAGTGCCGCTGTCACGGGTGCCGGGCGATGTCGTGGCGTCGACGGGCGATGTGGGCGATCAGGCCGCGGGGGCGGTGCCGTCGGGTGTGTCGCGTGCCGGTTGCCGCGCCGCGTCCCGCTCGGCGGCCAGCGTGGCGACGATGCGTTCGCGGAGCTGGCGCTTGAGCACCTTTCCCACCAGGCTGGTGGGCAGGCTCGGCACCAGCTCCAGCCGCTCGGGCAGCTTGAAGCTGGCGATGCGCTGCTGGCGCAGGAAAGCGACGAGCTCCTCGAAGCCGAGCGTGGCACCCGGCTTGAGAACGACGAAGGCGCAGGCCTTCTCGCCGAACACCTCGTCGGGCATCGCCACCAGCGCCACCTGGTGCACGGCCGGGTGGCGGAAGATCAGGTTCTCCACCTCCTCGCAGCTGATCTTCTCGCCGCCGCGGTTGATCAGGTCGTTCTTGCGTCCCTCGGTGGACACGTAGCGCCCCTGCCTGCGCACGACGTCGCCCATGCGGTAGAAGCCGTCGGCGGTGAAGGCCTCGCGGTTCTTGTCCGGCGCGTCGAAGTAGCCGCGGATCGTGTAGGGCCCGCGCGTCAGCAGCTCGCCCGGCGTGCCGTCGGGCACTTCGTGTCCCTCGTCGTCGACGACCTTGATCTCGTCGGCGCTGCACACGGGTGCGCCGGAGGTCTGCAGCAGCCGCTCGTCGGGATCATCGAGCCGGGTCATGTTGATCAGCCCCTCGGCCGTGCCATAGACCTCCTGCGGCGTGCAGCGCAGCTGTTCGCGGACCCGCCGCCGCAATTCGGGCGCCAGGCGCGCGCCGCCGTTCTGGATGACCCGCAGCGATGACAGATCGTGCCGCGCGGCGGGGTCGGCGGCCAGCCAGGCGGCGATCAGCGGAACGGCCGCCGAGATCACGCTGACCCGATGCCGCTCGACCAGCCCGAAGACGGTGTCGGCATCCATCGCCGGCGCGATGACCACCGTGCCGCCGTAGTGGAAGGTGCCCAGCAGGCCGGGCGAGGCCAGGTTGTAGTTGTGGCCGAGCGGCAGCACCGCCAGCCACACCGTCGTGTCGTCGAAGCCGGCGGCCTCGCCGCAGACCCGCGCGTTGAGCAGGTAGTCGTCGTGCGTGCGCGGGATCAGCTTGGACATCGACGTGGTGCCGCCCGACAGCAGCATCGTCGCCACCTCCGAGGGGTCGGGCTGCAGGTCCTGCAGGGCGGCGGCGACCGCGGCCTCGTCCATCGGCTCGTCGATCAGCGGCTGCAGCGCCAGCTGGCCGGGCAGCGGCTCGCCGAGCACGAACACCTGGCGCAGCGTGGGGCAGCGTGCGGCCACGTCCTGGGCCATGCGACGGTGGTCGAAGCCTTGCAGCACGCCGGGAACCATGCAGGCCACGGCGCCGGCGTGGCCGACGAAGTGCGCGATCTCGCTCTCCCGGTGGGCACGCAAGGCCATCACCGGGATCGCCCCCAGGCGCGTCAGCGCCAGGTAGGCGACGACGAACTCGGCCATGTTGGGCAGCTGCATCACCACCCGATCGGTGGGTGCCAGCCCCAGCCGGCGCAGCCGCGCGGCCAGGCGGTCGGCGCGCCGCACCAGGTCGGCGTAGGGGATCCGCCGCTCGCCATCGATCAGTGCCACCCGGGCCGGATGGCGCGCCGCGCGCTCGGCCAGCAGGGCCGCGATGGTGCGGCCCTCCCACCAGCCTTCGGCGCGGTAGCGTGCCGCCAGCTCGGGCGGCCAGGGTGTCGAGCCAGCGAGCATGCTCCTCCCGGTGGTGTGCGCCGCCGGCACCGGCCGGCGGCTCGCGGCGCAATGTAGCGGTCGACCCGGCGGGCTGCAAACCGCCCGGTGTGCGGCCGCGCGTCCGGCACGCCGGCCGCGGTCCGCTTGACGGGGTCCCGTCCGGCGCCTCGCCCCTGCGTGGCCGGTACGTCGCCCGCCCGCCCGCGTCCGGGTGGCTAGGGTCGGGTCAGCGTGCGCGGGATGCGGATGGTCGTGGTGGCCAGATGCACCTCGCGCAGGAAGTAGGCCAGGCCCACCACGAGCGCCAGCGTGGCGGTGGTGAACAGCAGGCCGACCAGGCCGCGCAGCGGTGCGTCGAGCAGCACCTCGAGGAACAGCGAGGCCACCACCATGCACACCAGCAGCGCGGCCAGCGTGCAGGCGGTGATGGCGGCGCCGGCCAGGTGCCGGCGCCGGTCCAGGTCACGCAGCTCGGCCTCGATCGCCTCGGCCGGCCGCATGCCCGGCGGCACGCCGCCTTCGCTGAGGCTGCGCGCGCGGTCGATGATGCGCGCCAGGCGGCCGGCCATCACGTTGAGCATGCCGGCGATGCCGGTCAGCAGGAACACCGGGCCCAGCGCCAGCTGGATGGCCTGCGGCACGTCGTTGATGTTGATGGTGGGCGTGGCCATGGCGGCTCCACAACGACAAGGCCCGCACGGGGCGGGCCTTGGAAGATGGTGCCGATGGACGGACTCGAACTGTCGACCTTCGCATTACGAATGCGCTGCTCTACCAACTGAGCTACACCGGCGAGAGCCCGAAAGTATAGCCGGTTCGATCGACCCGATCGCCTAGGCGTAGGTGATCCAGTCGGCGTACCCGGGCCCGTCCAGGTGAGGCAGGTGGTTGAAGGTGTCGAGCGTGAAGCGCTCGCGCGTGAAGACCAACTGGCTGACGGCCGTGTTGCGCAAGCGCAGGTTGAGCTCGACGGCCATGTGCGGCGTGGTCCCCAGGGCCAGCGCCAGCGCATGCGAGATCGGCCCGCCGCTGGACACCACCAGCACCTGGCGCTCGTCGGCCTGGCGCACCTCGTCGAGCACGGCGCGCACGCCGTCGAGGAACTGCGTGTGCGATGGCATGCCTTCGGGCGCCGTGCGGGCGTCGATCCACGCCGCCAGGCCCTCGCGCAGCAGCTTGAAGTGCTGGCGGGCCGAGGCGGCGTCGTGCGGGCGCTCCAGCGGCTGCGGGTGGATGGCGTGGATCACCGCGTGGCTGTCGTACTCGTCGAGGCCGCTGCGCGCGCGGGCCGCCGGCAGTTCGCCGTAGCCCTGCACCAAGGCGTCCAGCGATTGCGCGTGGCGGCGCAGCGTGCCGGTGTAGACGGCATCGAAGCGCTGCCCGCGCTGGCGCAGGACTTCGCCGAGCCGCACGCATTGGCGCCGCCCCAGCTCGCTGAGCTGGTCGTAGTCGGCCGCACCGAGCGAGGCTTGGCCGTGGCGGACGAGGTGCAAGGTGGCCATGGGCGTCGAGGTGATCGGCGGCGAGGAAGCCGGTGGCGGGGTGAAGAGGCGCGATTGTGCGGGCAGGCAATGCGTGGACCTGTCACGTTGGCGAAGGGCGCGCCGGTCGCGGCGCTCAAGGCGCGTCCCGGCACGCCGATAGCCGGTATCCGAACAAGCCCTGGCGACCCGATGAGTCCGGTCATCCATCGAGAGGCAGCCACCGCTGCACCGATCCCTTCGCGGCTGCCCCAGGCGGGCTGGTCGCGCGACGCCCAGCGCCTGGGGGTCGAGCATGCCGTGGCCGAGACCTTGTCGCGCGCCGCCGATCTGCCGCGTGCCGGCGCGGCGATCGTCCAAGCCGTTTGCAGCGGCCTGGGCTGGCAGTGCGGCGGCTGCTGGATCGACAGCGCCGACGAGGCCGCCCCGGTGTTCGTCGGCACCTGGGATGGCGGCGATTCGCTGGCCGGCTCGTTCCTGCGCGAAGCCGCACGGCGCGCCCCGCCGCAGGGCGCCAGCGGCCTGATGCCGGCCGTGCGCGCCACCGGCGAGCCCACCTGGACCGGCGCGACGCAGACCGGTGCGATCGCCGAGGTGCTGCGCAACGAAGCGCGCCGGGCCGGCCTGGCCGCCGCGCTGGCCTTCCCCATCGTCCATGCCGGCCGGACCCTCGGCGTGGTCGAGGTCTTCGGCGGCGCCGAGGCCACGCTCGACGAGGGCTGGCTGGAGTGCCTGCGCTACGTGGGCAGCCAGATCGGCCAGTTCCAGGTGCGCGTGCAGGCCGAGGCGGCGCTGCGCGAGAGCGAGCGGCGCCACGCTGACACCATCGAGCTGGCGGCCATCGGCATCGCCCATGTCGACGAGACCGGGCGGCTCACGCACGCCAACCGCTGGCTGTGCGAACTGCTCGGCTACCGGCGCGAGGAACTGCTGGCGCTGACCGTCAAGCAGATCTCGCACCCCGACGACCGCAACCTGACCGATGGCGTGCGGGCGCGGCTGCGGGCCGGCGAGATCAACTCGTTCCAGGCCGAGAAGCGCTACCTGCGCAAGGACGGCACGCCGGTATGGGTGCAGCTGACGATCTCGGTGCAGCGCAACCTGCAGGGCGAGCCGCTGCACGACATCGCGATCATCCAGAACATCTCGGCGCGCAAGCAGGCCGAGGCCGCGCTGCAGCGCAGCGAGCAGCGCTTTCGCAGCCTCGTCGAGTTGTCGTCGGACTGGGTCTGGGAGCTCGACGTCGACCTGCGGCTGGCCGGCTTCGGTGGCCGGCCGCTCAGCGAGCGGCAGAAGCGCCTGCTGAGCGGCCGCCGGCCCTGGGAGATCGCGGGCGTCGACCAGTCCGCCGCCTGGGCCGAGCTGCGCGGCCGGCTGCAGCGCCACGAGCCGTTCCGCGATTTCGAGTACGGGCTGGACGACGGCAACGGCGGCAGGCTCTTCATCAGCGCCAGCGGCGAGCCGCAGTTCGACGACGACGCCCGCTTCTGCGGCTACCGCGGCGTGTCACGCGACATCACCTTGCGCAAGCGCACCGAGGAGCACATCCGCTTCCTGGCCACCCACGACAGCCTGACCGGGCTGCCGAACCGGGCGATGTTCACCGGCCTGCTGCAGCACGTGATCGAGCACGCCAGGCGGCAGGGCCGGCCCTTTGCGCTGCTGTTCATCGACCTCGATCACTTCAAGTCCGTCAACGACAGCCTGGGCCACGAGGCCGGCGACGAGCTGCTGCGCACGGTGGCTCGGCGCCTGAGCGAGGGCCTGCGCAGCAGCGACATCGTCGCCCGCCTGGGCGGCGACGAGTTCGTGATGCTGCTGCGCGACTCCGGCGAGGCCGCGGAGGCCGAGGCCGTGGCGCACAAGCTGCTGGCGGCGCTGAACCAGCCCGTCGAGCTGTGCGGGCAGGCGCTGCGCATCACCGCCAGCATCGGGATCTCGGTGTACCTGGACGATGCGCTCGACGAGATGGCGCTGATGTCGCACGCCGACACCGCGATGTACCAGGCCAAGTCGCAGGGCCGCAACAGCGTGCGCTTCCACGCCCGCCCGCCGGCCCCCGTCGGTGCACCAGGCGCCCCGGACGCGTAGGGCGCTCAGGGCGCTCAGGGCGCTCAAGGCGCCGCGTGGTAGCCGGTGACCCGCTCGACCTCGTTCTTCGATCCGAGCATCACGCTGACGCGCTCGTGCAGCCGGGTCGGCACGATGTCCATGATGCGCTGGCGGCCGTTGGTGGCCATGCCGCCGGCCTGCTCGACCAGGAAGGCCATCGGGTTGGCCTCGTACATCAGGCGCAGCTTGCCCGGCTTGTCGGGTTCGCGCTGGTCCCAGGGGTACAGGAAGATGCCGCCGCGCGTGAGGATGCGGTGCACGTCGGCCACCATGCTGGCGACCCAGCGCATGTTGAAGTCCTTGCCGCGCGGGCCGTCCTTGCCGGCCAGGCACTCGTCGATGTAGCGACGCACCGGCGCGTCCCAGTGGCGCAGGTTGCTCATGTTGATCGCGAACTCGCGGGTGTCCTCGGGGATCTTCACGTCGGACTGCGTCAGCACCCACGACCCGGTCTCGCGGTCGAGCGTGAACATCACGACGCCCTCGCCGATGGTCAGCACCAGGGTGGTCTGCGGCCCGTACACGCAGTAGCCGGCGGCGGCCTGGTGCTTGCCGGGCTGCAGGAAGTCCTCCTCGCTGACACCGCGCGTGTGCCCCATCTTGCGCAGCACGCTGAAGATGGTGCCGATCGAGACGTTGACGTCGATGTTGCTGCTGCCGTCGAGCGGGTCGAACAGCAGCATGTACTCGCCCTGCGGGTAGCGGTTGGGCACGACGTGGATCGAGTCCATCTCCTCGCTGGCCATCGCGGCCAGGTGGCCGCCCCACTCGTTGGCCTCCACCAGCACCTCGTTGGCGATGACGTCGAGCTTCTTGACCACCTCGCCCTGGACGTTCTCGCGGTCGGTGCTGCCGAGCACGTCGCCGAGCGCGCCCTTGTTGACGGCGATGGCGATGTGCTTGCAGGCGCGCGCCACCACCTCGATCAGCAGGCGCAGCTGCGGCGGGATGCGGCTGCGCTCGCGCTGCTGCTCGACGAGGTACTGGGTCAGGCTGATGCGCTTGGTCACCGGACGACCCTCCGCGCTGCGCGCTCCGGGACGAGCGCCAGGGAGCAGCCCGGCGCGTTCGCTGGAGCACCTCCGGGCTGCGCCCTGCGGCATTCGCCCTTCAGGCGGCCGGGCGGGCTCATGCCGCCTCCAGCGCGCGGCCGACGATCTCGCGCACGTCGGCGCTCAGGTCCGGCTTGGCGGCCACCCGGGCGATGGACTCGCGGGCCGCGCTGCGGTAAGGCTCGGCCCAGGCACTCCAGCGGTCCATCGCGCGCGCCAGGCGCGCCGCCAGCTGCGGGTTGAGCGCATCGAGCTCCAGCAGTCGGTCGGCCCAGAAGCGGTAGCCCGACCCGTCGGGGCGGTGGAAGGCTGCCGGGTTGCCGATGCACAGCGCCAGCAGCAGGCTGCGGGCGCGGTTGGGGTTGCGCAGCGAGAAGTCCGGATGCCGCAGCAGCTGGTGGGCGCGCTGCAGCGTGGCGCCGGGGCCGGCGGGCTCGTCGACCACCGGGTCGGGGGCCTCGGCCTGCGCGCTGAACCACTTGTCGATCGCCAGCGCGTCGCCGGCATGCTGGGCATGGAAGCGCTGCAGCGCCGCGTCGGCCAGGCCGGCATGCGATTCGATCAGCGCCTGCAGCGACGCCAGCCGGTCGCTCATGTTGGTGGCGTCCTTGACGCGCTGGTACGAGCGTCCGGGCCAGACCTCGTCGCCGACGTGCACGGCATGGCGGCACAGCATGCGCAGGGCCAGGTTGGCCAGCGCGCGACGGCCCGCCTGCTGCGGTCCGGGGTCGTAGCCTTCGATGACCTGGTGCTCCTGCCAGGCCCACTGCCAATCGGGCTGCAGGCGCTCGGCCAGCTCGTCGAGCACCCGTTCGCGCACGCGATGGATGCGTTGCGGGTCGGCCGGCGACATCTGCTCGGCCATGTAGGCCGCCGAGGGCAGCGTGAGAACCTGCTCCTTGAACGCGGGCGCGAGCCGGGCCGAGCGCAGCACCTCGCGCATCGCGTGCACGAAGGCGCCGTCGAGCACCGGCGTGTCGCCGCCGGCCCCGGTCTCGGCGGCGGCCAGCAGGCGACGCAGCGCCAGGCGCTGGCCGGCTTCCCAGCGATTGAAGGGATCGTGGTCGTGGGCCAGCAGCACCAGCAGCTCGGCGTCGCCGAGGCCGTCGTCGAGCAGCACCGGCGCGCTGAAACCGCGCAGCAGCGACGGCACCGGCGGCTCGTCGATGTCCTCGAAGACCCACTGCTGCTCGGGCTGGTCGAGCACCAGCATGCGTTCGGTCGACACCGCCGCGCCGTCGGCGCCGACCAGCGGCAAGGCCCGGCCGTCGCGCGACAGCAGCCCCATCGCCACCGGGATGACGAAGGGCTGCTGCGCCGACCCGGCCGCCGCCGCGCCCGGCTGCTGCCGCAGCGTGAGGGTGTAGCGGCGGGTCTCGGCATCGTGCTGGCCGCGTGCCACCACGCGCGGCGTGCCGGCCTGGGCGTACCAGCGCTTGAAGGCCTCGAGCCGTTGCGCCAGGCCCGACCCGGGGTTGGCATCGGCAATCGCCTGGGCGAAGTCGTCGCAGGTCACCGCCTGGCCGTCGTGACGCTGGAAGTACAGCTTCATGCCGGCGGCAAAGCCGTCACGGCCGACCAGCGTGTGCATCATGCGCACCACCTCGGCACCCTTCTCGTAGACCGTGGCGGTGTAGAAGTTGTCGATGGCCGCATAGCTGTCCGGCCGCACGGGATGCGCCATGCTGCCGGCGTCCTCGGGGAACTGGCGCGCGCGCAGCACGCGCACGTCGCTGATGCGGCGCACCGCACGGGCCGACGGCGAGCCGGCCATGTCCATGCAGAACTCCTGGTCGCGGAAGACCGTCAGGCCCTCCTTCAGCGAAAGCTGGAACCAGTCGCGGCAGGTGACGCGGTTGCCCGTCCAGTTGTGGAAGTACTCGTGGCTGACGACGGCTTCGATGCCGGCGAAGTCGGCGTCGGTGGCCGAGGCCGCGCTGGCCAGCACGTACTTGGTGTTGAAGATGTTGAGGCCCTTGTTCTCCATGGCCCCCATGTTGTAGTCCTCGACCGCGACGATCATGAAGCGCTCGAGGTCCAGCGCCAGGCCGAAGCGCGCCTCGTCCCACACCACCGAGGCCACCAGCGACTTCATCGCGTGCTCGGTCTTGCCCAGGTCGCCGCGCCGCACGTACACCTGCAGCAGGTGGTCCTTGCCGCCGCGCGTGCGGATGCGCTGCTCGCGCGCCACCAGGTCGGCGGCCACCAGCGCGAACAGGTAGCTGGGCTTGGGGAAGGGGTCGTGCCACTTGGCGTAGTGCCGGCCGCCGTCCAGCTCGCCCTGCTGCACGAGGTTGCCGTTGCTCAGCAGGACCGGGTACTTCGCCTTGTCGGCACGCAGCGTGACGGTGTAGACCGCCATCACGTCGGGGCGGTCGAGGAAGTAGGTGATGCGGCGGAAGCCCTCGGCCTCGCACTGTGTGAAGAAGCCGCCGCCACTCGTGTACAGGCCCGACAACTCGGTGTTCTTGTCGGGCGCGCAGGTGTTGCGGATCTCGAGCGTGAAGCGCTCGGCGCTCGGGGGCTGGTCGATGACCAACGTGCCGTCCTCGTGGCGGAACGAGACGCTCTCGCCGTTGGCCAGCACGCGCAGCAGGTTCAGGCCCTCGCCGTGCAGGCGCAGCGGCGTGCCGGTATCGGGGCCGTTGCGCTCGATCTCGAGTCGGGACGAGACGATGGTCTTGACCGGGTCGAGGTCGAAGGTGAGTTCGGCGCGGCGGATCCAGTACGCCGGCGGCGCATAGTCCTCGCGGCGGATCACGGGGGCAGTGCCTTCACGCATGGGCGGTCTCTCGCAGGAGGTGGTCGACGGACCGGTCGGCGAGATCATCCGCCGTGCCGATCAGGTGGGGGAAGCCGGCGAAGGCCGACGCCGGCAGGGTGGTGGTCAGGGCGAAGGCGCGCATGCCGGCGCGGCGCGCGGCCTCGATGCCCAGCGGTGCGTCCTCGAAGACGAGGCAGCGGCCGGCCGGCACCTGCAGCCGGCGCGCCGCCTCGATGAAGATGTCCGGATGCGGCTTGCCGCGCAGGCCGTCGGCCGGGCTGGTGACGGTGTCGACGAGGGCGCCGAGCGCGAAGCGGTCGAAGGCCACCTGCAGGTTGGCCGGCGGCGACGCCGTGCAGATGGCCAGCCGGATGCCCGCCGCGCGGGCGCCGACGAGCAGCTCGCGCGCGCCACGGATCAGCTGCAGGCGTTCGGTGGCCAGGCGGCGATACAAGGACTCCTTGAGCTCGGCCATCTGCGCGCGCTCGCCGGCGTCGCGCGTCGGGAAGGCGTCGGCCAGGATCTCGTCGTTGGTGCGGCCGGCGGTGGCCTCGAAGAAGCCGGCTTCGTCGAAGTCCAGGCCGAGCTGCGCGTGCCAGGCCCGCCAGGCCTCGTGGTGCAGCGGCATGCTGTCGATCAGCGTGCCGTCGAGGTCGAACAGCCAGGCCTGCACCCCGGCGCGGGCGGCGTCCATCACAGGCCCTGCTTCAGGCTGGCTTCGATGAAGGTGTCGAGATCGCCGTCGAGCACCTTCTGGGTGTTGCTGATCTCGACGTTGGTGCGCAGGTCCTTGATGCGGCTCTGGTCGAGCACGTAGCTGCGGATCTGGTGGCCCCAGCCGACGTCGGTCTTGCTGTCCTCGAGCTTCTGCTGCGCCTCGCGCTGCTTGCGCATCTCGTGCTCGTACAGGCGGCTCTTGAGCATCTGCCAGGCCTCGTCGCGGTTGCGGTGCTGGCTGCGGTCGTTCTGGCACTGCACGACGATGCCGGTGGGGATGTGCGTCAGGCGCACCGCCGAATCGGTCTTGTTGATGTGCTGGCCGCCGGCCCCGCTGGCGCGGAAGGTGTCGGTGCGCACGTCGGCCGGGTTGATCTCGATCTCGATCGAGTCGTCGATCTCGGGGTAGACGAAGAGGCTGGCGAAGCTGGTGTGGCGGCCGCCGGCCGAGTCGAAGGGGCTCTTGCGCACCAGCCGGTGCACCCCGGTCTCGGTGCGCAGGTGGCCGAAGGCGTAGTCGCCCTCGATCTTGAGCGTGGCGCTGCGGATGCCGGCGACGTCGCCCTCGGTCTCCTCCATCACCTCGGCCTTGAAGCCCTTGCGCTCGCAGTACTTGAGGTACTGGCGCAGCAGCATCTGGGCCCAGTCGCAGGCCTCGGTGCCGCCGGCACCGGCCTGGATGTCGACGAAGCAGTTCAGCGGGTCGGCCGGGTTGCTGAACATGCGGCGGAACTCGAGCTGCTCGACGGTCTCGCGCAAGGCGTGGGCATCGGTCTCGATGGCGGCCAGGCCGTCGAAGTCGGATTCCGCCTTCGACATCTCGTACAGCTCGGTGTTGTCGGCCAGGTTGCGCGACAGGTGGTCGATGGTCTGCACCACCGTCTCGAGGCTCTTCTTCTCGCGGCCCAGCTCCTGGGCGCGCTTGGGCTCGTTCCAGACCGCGGGGTTCTCCAGCGCGGCGTTGACCTCGTTCAGCCGCAGCGCTTTGCGGTCGTAGTCAAAGATACCCCCGGAGCTGCTGGGTGCGGGCGCTCAGATCGGCAAGCAGCGTGCCGATGGCGTTGACGTGTTCGATGTCCATGGTGGCGACCGGTGTGCGAAGCCCGCGATTTTCGCATGCAGGTGCCTGGCGTGCTGCGCGGGACGTCCGGGGCGCCGGGCGGGGGCCGGCCGGCGCGAGGCGGCGTGGGCGTGGTCACGGCGCCGCGGCGCGATCAGGGCGCCAGGAAGTCGGCCAGCAGCGCCGCCAGCGCCTCGGGGCGGTCGTGGTGCAGCATGTGCCCGCAGGCTTCGAGCGCTTCGCGCCGCACCTCGCGCACGGTGTTCAGCCGCTCGTGGAACTCGGCGCGCGAGTACCGGTGTCCCCACCACTTCTCGCCCTCGTTGCCGTCGCCCTCCACCCACAGCAGCGGCGCGCTGATGAGCTTCCAGGTCTCGAGCGCCTCGTCGACCCGGTACAGGACCGGGTTGACACGCTTGTGCGCCGCGTCGGCCAGCAGCCGCCACTGGCCATCGGCGCCCTGGCGCGCCCAGTGGGGCGCCAGCCAGGCGGCCTTGTCGGCACCCAGCCGGGGATCGTTGGCCTGCAGGCGCGCAGCCACCGCGTCCAGGCTGGGGTAGGTCTTGAGCCGCGCCGGCTCGCGCAGTTCGTCGAGCCACTGGGCGAGCCGCCGGGGCGCGTGCGGCGGCCGTGTCGCCGGCATGCCGAAGCCTTCGAGGTTGATCAGACGCCGGATGCGCGCCGGTCGCACGCCGGCGTAGCTCATCGCGACGTTGCCGCCCATGCTGTGGCCGAGCAGATCCACCGGTCCGTCGGGCACCAGCCGATCGAGCAGGGCGTCGAGGTCGCCCAGGTAGTCGGGGAACCAGTAGCTGTCGGTGGCCGGCGTCTCGGTCAGGCCGAAGCCGCGCCAGTCGGGCGCGATGACCCACCGCGTGAAGCCCTCGGCCGCTGCCAGGGCATCGACGACGAACTGGAACGACGCGCCAACGTCCATCCAGCCGTGCAGCAGCACCAGCGGTGGGCGTTCGGGCGTGACGAGCGAGGCATCGCCCCAGGCGAGCAGGTGATAGCGCAGGCCGCGCACATCGACGAACAGGCTGCGCGCGCTGCGGCGCGGTTTGTAGACGGGAGCACTCATGCGCGCAACTCTAGGCG
>WBZL01001696.1_pt1 | contig 20091 bp, 18 predicted proteins | sample 5204291 | NCBI WGS metagenome assembly WBZL01 (sample SAMN12344345, study PRJNA552823) | activated sludge metagenome | biome: Activated sludge suspended growth; feature: Nitrification reactor; material: Wastewater; isolation source: activated sludge from nitrification reactor of wastewater...
GGCGCGTGGATGGGTGGCCAGCGCCGCCTCGATGCAGTCCAGGGCCAGCGAGGTGGCCTCGTCGCCGTTGGTGTGCGTGTGCACCTGCACGCCGGCCTGCAGGGCCAGCTCGTAGCAGGTGCGCATGGTCTCGGGCGCCGTGTACCACAGGCCGTTGGGGGCGCCGTTGTAGTAGCCGGGCCATCGGATGCGCGCCGAGAAGCCCTGGATCGAGCCGTCGGCCACCACCTTGATGCGGCCCAGGCGCAACATGTCCGTGCTGCGTTCGCGCAGCGCCCCGGCGCGCTGCACCGCCTGGGCCGGTGGCATGCCGATCAGGCGCAGGAAGGGCACCAGGCGCAGTGGGTGGCCCGGCTCGGCCGTGACGCGCAACTGCATCGCCAGCTCCTCGTCGCCGAGCGTGGCCGCCAGGTCGGTGGCCGTCGTCACGCCGGCGCGCACGGCCAGCTTGCCGTAGGCCCGCAGGCCCTGCTCGTCGCCCGACAGGTAGGCGCGGTTCAGGCCCACGTGGTCGAAGGCCGGCCCCATGGCCTCGGGGCCCTTGAGCTCGCCGGTCGGCAGGCCGTCGGGGCCGAGCGGGATGCCCGGGTGGTCGACCCCCGGGCGCAGCCAGCCCGCCGCCTCCAGCGCCACGGTGTTGACGTTGAGAATGTGCCCGCTGGCGTGCATCACGCCCACCGGGCGCGTGGTGCTGACGCGGTCGAGGTCGGCGCGCGTGCAGCGCCGGGCGCCGAAGTAGATCGGGTCGAAGCCCCAGCCCACGATGGGGCCGGACGGTGCGGCGGCCGCCGCGGCGCGCGACAGCGCGTCGACCACCGCGTCGAGCGAGGCCGAGCCGGCCACGCGGCGGCCGTCGGGGTCGTTCACGTCGAAGTAGCCGCAGTAGGTGTAGCGCCACAGCGCCCCGGCCATCATGTGGGCGTGGCCTTCCACCAGGCCCGGCATCAGCACCTGGCCGGCAAAGCGCTCGTCGAGGCTGTACGGTCCCCAGCCGGCCAGCTCGTCGAGCGAGCCGACGCCGAGGATGCGCCCGTCGCGCACGGCCACGTGCGTGGCCTCGGGGCGCGAGCGGTTCATCGTGAGGATCTTGCGGGCGGCGTAGAGCGTGGTCGTCGTCATGCTGCCAATGGTGCCTGATTTCCGTCCGCCGCCGACCGGGGGGAATCCGGCAGCAGGTGGGCGATCGAGTTGGCGTAGTAGCGCAGCAGCGGCAGTTCGGCCTCGCGCAGGCGGTACACGCCGTCGGTCTGATCGATCAGGTGGCGCAGGCTCAGCATGCGCAGGCCGGCGTCGATGGCGTAGTCCCAGTCGCCGCGTGGCAGGTACAGGTGCGCCCCGCCGGCCTGCAGGTCGCCGACCAGGCGGCCGACCTCGGCCTTGAGCTCGAAGCTCGACCAGGCCCGTGCCGGGTCGCGCAGCAACACGCTGGCCACCAGCGGCACCGGCAGCACCGGGATCAGGCGGCCGACCGCGCCCATCAGGTGGTGTCCCAGCGCAGCCACCTCGGCCTGGCGTTGCGACTTGTCGAGTTGTTCGAAGTCGATGCCGCGCGTGCGGCACCATTCGCGCACCGACACCGGGGTGCCGAAGTTGACGCAGGCGTAGCCCAGCCGGTACCAGCGGCTGCGCAGCACCAGCACGAATTGCTGGCCGACGAAGCCCAGCGTGCGCGCCGCCGCGCGCAGCCGGCCGGGCTTGGCAGCCTGGGCATCGGCGCTGAGCAGCTGGGTGCGGTCCTCGAGCACGCGGTCGTAGTTCAGGCCCAGCGGCACGAACACCAGGTCGCGTCCGCCAGCGAGCCGAAAGCCGCGCAGCATGTAGTCCAGCACGCCGAAGCGCGGCTCGCGCATGCGCCCGTCGCGGGTCAGGCCGCCCTCGGGGTACACCGCCTGCGTCACGCCGGCCTCGGTGGCCATCGCCACGTAGCGCTCGAGCACGCGGCGGTACAGCTCGTCCTTGGCGTTGCGCCGCACGAAGTAGGCGCCCATCGCGCGGATCAGCTGCTGCAGGCCCCACACGCGCGCCCATTCACCCACCGCGTACGACAGCGCGGCCCGCTCGGCGGCCAGGTAGCTGGCGACGATGTAGTCCATGTTGCTGCGGTGGTTCATCACGAAGACCACCGTCGCGTCCTCGGGGATCGCGTTGAGCCCGGCGTCGTCGGTGAAGCCGATGCGCACCCGGTACAGCGCCTGCGAGATGCGCTTGCCGATCCAGTAGCCGACGCGGAAGTACACGAAGGCGTTGAAGGCCGGCACGATCTCGCGCGCGTAGTGCGCCACCTGCGCCAGGGCCACCTCGCGTGGCATGCCGCGCGCGTCGGCAAAGGCCTGGGCCGCCTGCTGCACCTTGTCGTCGAAGATCAGGCGGTCGATCAGCGCCTGGCGGCGCAGGTGCTGGAAGGGGCGGATGTGGATCTTCAGCCGGCGGCCCACCTCGTCGAGCACGCGGTTGGCGCGGCTGCGCAGCAGCCAGCGCGCCGAGGGCATCAGCAGGCGGTCCAGCACGGCCCACGAGGCCAGTGCGCCGGCGGCCAGGGCCAGCCACAAGGGCACGGTGATGTCCGACGACATGGGGCGGCACTGTACGCCCGGGCCGCCGCCGCGCCGCGGCCGCCGGATCGCAACGCGACGCCGGCGGCGAACGGGCGACCGGAGGGCGCCCGACCGGGCCAGCCAGTGGCCGCGCTCAGGCCTGGTCGAGCAGGACCTGCAGCTGATCCTCCCAGGGGATCAGTTCGTCCTCGCCGAAGCCCAGCCAGCGCAGCGCCGCCGGGCCGTGGGGACCCCAGTCGGGATCGGCCGGCAGGCCCTCGTGACGATGCATCAGCTGGTCGGCCACGACGCCGGCGGCCACCAGCGTGTGCACCTCGGCCTCGACATCGGGGGTGCCGAGCGCGTCGAGATGGTGATGCAGCCGGATCGCCGCCATCACCGAGGGGTCGAGACGCCAGACACGCGCCGTCAGCGCGCCCACCACGGCGTGGTCGGTGCGGTGGTTGGCGTTCTCGGTGGCGACATAGGGCCGGTCCTTGCGCGCGGCGGCCTCCACCATCGTGCCGGCATAGCCGCGCACGCTCTGCATCAGCACCGGCACGCCGACGTGCGAGAACAGGCCGTAGGCGTACGCCAGGTCGGGCGACAGGCCGGGAATCTGGCGGGCCAGGAAGGCCATCGACAGCGCGCGCTTGGTCGAGCGCTCCCAGAAACGCTGCAGCTGCGGGCTCTTCACCGGGATGGCGTGGCGGGCCAGGAAGCCGGTCATGATGGCCGCGGTCTGCTGCAGCCCGAGCCGGTTCATCGCCTGGCCCACCGAGCTGACCGGCGCGCCAGCGGCGAACAGCGCACCGTTGGCGTTGCGCAGCAGCGTGGCCGACATGGCCACGTCGGAGGCGGCGATGCGTGCCACATCGCCGAGGTCGGGCTCGTCGGTGGCCATGGCGCGCTGCAGTCGCGTCAACAGCTCGGGGCAGGGGGGCACGACGATCTCGCGCAACGGGCCACTGGCCCTGGCGCCGTCGATCTCGGACTGCACACGCGCGGCAGCCGGGGCGTGTGCCGCTGCGCGGGGGCGGGACGCGGGTGGGGCTGTGACTTCGGTCATGGGTCCAATCGGGCAGGGTGCTGCTCGGGCGCCGCGGCCGGGCGCCCCGCTCTTCTCCATATCGGTCACCGGGGGCGACCCTTGAGGGGCCGGCCCCGGCTCGTCGGCATTTCCTGTCGGATGGCGTCCGACAGCACGCCGCGTCGCGCACCGACCGCACGACTCGCCGGCCACCGGCAGCGGCCGGCCGCGCCGGTGCCTATCGTGGCGGCCAGGCTCCAGCACCGCCACGGCCCGGAGTTCCGGAGGAATCGACCATGTCCCTGCAGACCCCTGCCACCGCCGCCACCGCGTACCAGCTGCGCTTCGACTCGCTGTTTCACGACGGCCGGGCGCTGGCCTTCCCCTGCGACGACCACGGCCACGTCGCGCTCGACCAGCTGTCCGAGCCGGCGCGCCGCAACTACCTGTTCGCGCGCAAGTGTGTCGGGCGTGAGTTCGCCACGCCGACCGTGGTGCCCCGCCTGGACGCCTGAGCCTGCAGCGTCATGCCGGGCAAGCGGGCCCGGATGCCCGGACGAAGCGCTGCGGTGCCGCGGCCTGGCGGCCGGGGCGCCGCGGCTGCAGCACCAGGCCATCGCCGTCGACATGGCCGGACAGCGCCGGGTGCGGCGCCGGTCCCAGCAGGCGCAACCGGCTGCCGTCCAGCCGGCCGGTGTAGAGCTGCCGATCCGCCCCACGGCGCCAGTGCATCTGCAGCACCTGGTAGTGCTGCAGCACCTGCAGCTCGGTCCCGCCGGACGCGCACCACAAGCCCTCCACCGCCGCCGGCACCACCCACAGGTGCAGGCGGCTGAGCTTCTCGCGGCCGACGGCCTTGTCGGGCACGTCGACCGTCAGCGTGCGGTCGGGCAGCCAGTCTCCCAGGTCCCAGTCGTGCGAGACGATGCGCGTACCCGGTGCCAGCTGCAGCAGGCGCGGGCGCAGCTGCAGGTTGACATCGGGCAGCAGGTACAGGGTCACCACGGTGGCCGCCGCCAGGTCGGTCTGGAACAGGTCCTGCTCGCGGAACGCCACCCGGCCGGCGACACCGGCCTTGTCGGCGCTGCGCCGGCTGCGCTCGACCAGCTCGGGCACGATCTCCACGCCCAGGCCGGTGGCGCCGAAGCGCCGCGCCGCGGTGATGACGATGCGGCCGTCGCCGGAGCCGAGGTCGATGACGTGGTCCCTGGCACCCACGCCGGCCAGCCGCAGCATCGCCAGCGTCACGTGATCGGGCGTGGTGATGAAGGGCACCTCCTCGCCGCCCTGCGCGCGCGGCGCGGCATGGACGGCGAGCAGGAAGGACAGCAGGGCCAGGGAGCGACGCATCGGGGCATGCTAAGGCTTCGCCGCTGCCGTCGCGCCCGGTCCCTCGCCCGGCGCGCGGCCCGGCGCATCGACGCGTCCACGCCCGACCCTGCCGCCTGCGGGGCCGATGGCACCGGAGCGCCTCGGCGGCGGGCAGGGGTCGTGGACAATGCGCGGCATGGCCGCCAGCAGTCTTCTCGTCCTCATCGACGACATCGCCACCGTCCTCGACGACGTGGCCATCCTCAGCAAGGTGGCGGCCAAGAAGACCGCCGGCGTGCTGGGCGACGACCTGGCGCTCAACGCCCAGCAGGTGGCCGGCGTGCAGGCCGATCGCGAGCTGCCGGTGGTGTGGGCGGTGGCCAAGGGCTCGCTGGTCAACAAGGCCATCCTGGTGCCGGCCGCGCTGGCCATCAGCGCCTTCGCGCCCTGGGCGGTGACGCCGCTGCTGATGGTCGGGGGCGCGTTCCTGTGCTTCGAAGGCTTCGAGAAGCTGGCCCACCGGTTCCTGCATTCACGCGCCGAGGACGACGCGCACCACGCCGAGCTGGCCCAGGCCCTGGCCGATCCGCAGGTCGACCTGGTGGCCTACGAGAAGGACAAGATCAAGGGCGCGGTGCGCACCGACTTCATCCTGTCGGCCGAGATCATCGCCATCACGCTGGGCATCGTGGCGACGGCCGCCTTCACGACGCAGCTGGTGGTGCTGTCCGCCATCGCGGTGGTGATGACGATCGGCGTCTACGGGTTCGTCGCCGGCATCGTCAAGCTCGACGACGTCGGCCTGTACCTGTCGCGCCAGGACAGTGCCGCCGCGCGGGCGCTCGGCACCGGCATCCTCAAGCTCGCGCCCTGGCTGATGAAGGCCTTGTCGGTCGCCGGCACCGCGGCGATGTTCCTGGTGGGCGGCGGCATCCTGGTGCACGGCATCCCGCCGCTGCACCACGCGATCGCCGGCGCGGTGGAGGGGCTCGGCGCCACCGCCGAGCTGCTGCTGCCGGCGCTGGCCGACGCGGTGGTCGGCATCGCCGCCGGCGCGCTGGTGCTGGGCGTGCTGTCGCTCGGCCGACGGCTGTTTGTCAGGTCGGCAACGGCCTGACGTGCCGGCCCTTCCGCCGCACTGCGAAGACCGTCAGGCCCAGCGCCATCAGCGCCAAGGTCGTCGGTTCAGGAACCTGTCCCGGAGGCAGGGGTTGTGTCGTGTAGTCGACGACGACTGTCGCTTCGGTTCCGGTCAATGTGAAGGCCAGGGCCAGCCCCAAGTCACCTGGCCCGGCCACGAAGTTGCTGCCATCGGCTGACAGCACACCGAGATCACCGGATTCCAGGGCTATCCCGAAGCCTGTCCAGAATCCCGATCCGAACATCGACAGCGCGGCACCCGACACGGCTTCGCCCGACAGGCGGACGGTCGTGCCGCCCGCACCGGTGTCGTACTGGAACAAGGCCAGGTCCCCGCCGGCGATCGAACCTGTGAAGGCGGCCGTGTCGTCGCCGAAGCCGACGATGTCGTTCTCGGCGTAGAACACGAAGGTCGTCCCACTCAACGACGCGCCGGTTGCTGCGGCGAAGGTGAACGTGGTGCGAGCAATCGTGCCGATCAGTTCGGTCCTTGCCCGCGTCGTGATCGCGCCCGAGGTGGCCGTGTTGCCGATGGCGCCGCTCCCCAGATCGACCGGCGATCCAAATCCGCCGGGCCCTCCTGCGCTGAGGACCGTCACCGAGCCACCGCTGACCAGCACCGGATCGATCGACCAAGTCGGCGTCACGCCGGCGATGAGGTCGGTGTAGTCAAAGAACCCACCCGATGGAACCAGGCCGTTGCCCGCTTCGCCGCCAAAGACGGTGACCGATGACGATGGATTGCTGAGCGTGAGCGGGGCGGCCGCAGCAGTGACACCCAACAGTGCCAACGCCGACGCGATCGCGCCGCACCGCAAGGTCTTCCACACTGGACTTGCACGCATGAGCCACCCCCCAGTCGAGTGGTCACATTCTGTGAGCCCTCTGCGAAGTCGGGTACCCCCGGTTCAAGGCATGTCAGGAACTACAGGGGACTCAGGACCCGCCGATCCCCAGCAGTTCCACCTCGAACAGCAGCGTCGCGTTGGGCGGGATCGGGCCGCCCGGCGTGCCGCGCGCACCGTAGGCGATCGCCGCCGGGCAGGTCAGGCGCGCCTTGCCGCCGACCTTCATGCGCTGCACGCCTTCGGTCCAGCAGGGGATCACGCGGTTGAGCGGAAACGCCGCCGGCTGGCCACGGGCGTGCGAGCTGTCGAACTCCTTGCCGTCCGGAAAGGTGCCGCGGTAGTGCACGCGCACGGTGTCGGTGGCGGCCGGACTGGGTCCGCTGCCGTCCTTGAGCGAGCGGTAGACCAAGCCGCTGGCGGTGACGACGGCGCCGGCTTCGGCGGCGGCCGCCTTCAAGGGATCGGCCTGCGCCGCGGCCAGCGTCGGCAGCAGCAGGGCCAGGAGGGTCGGGAGGGTCAAGCGAGGGCGGACGGACGAGAAGATCAAGGCAGCGACTCCATGGGGTTGTCGAAAGTCTCCCGGCAGCGGCCCTGGCGCGCACGCCACCCCGGCCGGGCGGCGCAGGCCGGCCAGGCCGGATCTGCAGGGGAGGGGATGCGATCATCGCAGCATGTCGGTTCGCCCGAGCCTCTCGCGTCGTGACAGCCTGTTCGCGCTGGCCGCGGCAGCCGGCACGCTGGCCGGCGCCCTGAGCGGCTGCGGCCGGCGCCAGCCGCGGCGCGGGCAACCGGTCGCGCCGGGTGCCAAGGTGCTGGCGCTCGGCGACTCGCTGACGCACGGCACCGGCGCGGCGCCGGAATCGGCCTATCCGGCCGTGCTGGCCGGGTTGACCGGCTGGGAGGTCGTCAATGCCGGCGTGCCGGGCGACGTGTCGGCGCAGGCCCTGGCGCGGCTGCCGGGGCTGCTGGCCGAGCACCAGCCGGCCCTGGTGCTGGTGGGCATCGGCGGCAACGACCTGCTGCGCCGCGGCCCCGAGACGACGCTGCGCGAAAACCTGCGCGCCATCGCCCGTGCGGTGCAGGCCGCCGCGGCCCAGGCGCTGATCATCGCGGTGCCGCGGCCCACGCTGTCGGCGGCCTTCACCGGCCGGCTCGACGACCACCCGCTGTACGCCGAGGTGGCCGACGAGCTGGCCCTGCCGCTGCATGCCGACGGATGGTCGCGCGTGCTGGCCGACGAGCGCCTGCGCTCCGACCAGATCCATGCCAACGCCGAGGGCTACCGGCGCTTCGCCGAGGGGCTGCGCGACACCTTGAAGCGCAGCGGGCTGCTGGTCTGATGGACGACGCCCAGCGGCTGCTCGTCGGGGCCGTCTTCGGCGTGGTCTACCTGGGCATGATCCTCGGCGGCCTGCCGCGCCTGCACCTCGACCGCACCGGGGTGGCGCTGCTCGGTGCCATCGCCCTCATTGGCGCCGAGGTGCTGACGCCCGAGCAGGCGGCGCAGGCCGTGCACCTGCCGACGATCCTGCTGCTGTTCTCGTTCATGGTGATCTCGGCGCAGATGCGCCTGGGCGGTTTCTACAGCGCGGTGACGCGGCGCATCGCGGCCCTGCCGGTCTCGCCGGTGGGCCTGCTCGGCGTGGTGATCGGCGTCGCGGCGGCGCTGTCGGCGGTGTTCACCAACGACATCGTGTGCCTGGCCATGGCGCCGGTGCTGGCCGACGCCTGCCTGCGCCGCCGCCTCGACCCGGTGCCCTACCTGCTGGCGCTGGCCTGCGCCAGCAACATCGGCTCGGCAGCCACGCTGATCGGCAACCCGCAGAACATGCTGATCGGCGAGGTGCTGAAGCTCGACTTCGCGGCCTACGCGGCGCGGGTGGCGCTGCCGGTGATGGCCAGTCTCGGCGTGCTGTGGGCGCTGCAGGCCTGGCCGCTGCGCCACGCACAGGCCGGCGGCCCCGAGGCGCTGCGCGAGCGGATCCCGGTGCCCGACGAGCCCGCGTTCGACGCCTGGCAGACCGTCAAGGGCCTGGTGGTGGCGGGCGCCCTGGTGCTCGTCTTCCTGCTCACCGGCTGGCCGCGCGACGTCGCCGCGCTGATCGGCGCCGGGCTGCTGCTGCTGAGCCAGCGCTTCCACTCGTCGAGGGTGATGGGGCTGATCGACTGGGAACTGCTGGTCCTGTTCATGGGCCTGTTCGTCGTCAATCACGCGTTCGAGCGCAGCGGCCTGGCGCGCGACGCGCTGGCGTGGCTGGTGGCGCAGGGCGTGCACCTTGCCGAGCCGGGCACCTTGCTCGTCGCCACACTCGGCCTGTCCAACCTGGTCAGCAACGTGCCGGCGGTGATGCTGCTGCTGCCCACCACGCGCGGTCCCGACGCCGGCGCGACGCTGGCCCTGGTCAGCACGCTGGCAGGCAACCTGCTGATCGTCGGCTCGATCGCCAACATCATCGTCGTCGACGCCGCGCGCAAGGCCGGCATCCCGATCGACTGGCGGCGCCACGCGCGCGTCGGCGTGCCGGTGACGCTGGCCTCGCTGGCGCTGGCCTGGGCGTGGATGCGCTGAGCACGCGCCACGCCGCGTCCTGCCGCGCGGCATCGTGGCGGCGGACCGACCCGCCGGTCGAGGCCCGACCGGCCGCCCCGGGCGCGGCCTAGGGGGCCAGGATGCGCTCGTCGAACCAGCGCGTCAGCAGCCGGCGGTCGTAGGCCAGCGGCTCGTCGGCGCGCAGTCCGCGCAGGCCGAACAGGTAGGCCATGTCCTTGAGCGTCTCCTCACCGCCGCCCAGCGTGCGGCCGCCGGTGGTCAGCGTGTAGCGCAGCTTGATCACCGGCCAGTCGGTGCTGCCCTTGAGCACGCGCACGTCCTCACGGTGGCGGAACATCGGCTCGATGGTGCCGGCCAGGTCGACGTCGAGCACCTCGACCGTCAGCACCTGGTCGTCGGGCAGGCGGCGGCCCAGGGCCTGCAGGTGCTCGGTCAGCAGCTTGACGTGGCGCTCGGTGTCGATCGGGCCGCGGCCGATGTCGGTGAAGTTCAGCGGATCCTTGAAGCTCACCTCGACGCGGCCGGCGGCCTGCGCCGCGGGCGCGAGGAGCAGGGCGACGCCCGTCGCGAGGGCGCCCAGGAGGGTGGTTGCACGCATCGAAGTCTCCCGTCGATAGGCCGGCCGGCAGGCCCTCTGCCGGCCCGGATCGTCATTGAACGTCGATTCGGCGCCGCGTGCACGGGCCGGCGCATTTCTTTACCTGCGGTCCACGCGGCAGCCCTATCGCGTGCGGCCATCCTTCAGGCCGGTGACGCGGTTGAACACCGGCCGGTCGGTGGCGTGGTCGTGGCGGTCGGCGACGAAGTAGCCGTGGCGCTCGAACTGCACGTGCTCGCCGGCCGGCAGCGCCGACAGCGAGGGCTCGATCCTGGCCTGCACGATGCGGCGCGACGCCGGGTTGAGGTTGTCGCGGAAGTCGCGGCCGCCCTCCTCGGGCTGGTCGGTGACGAACAGGCGCTCGAACAGACGCACCTCGGCGGCGCCGGCGTCGTGCGCGGCCACCCAGGTGATGGTGCCCTTGACCTTGACGGCGTCGGCCCCGGGCGTGCCGCTCTTGGTGTCGGGCACCACGCGGGCCAGCACCGCGCTCACGGCACCGCTGGCGTCCTTCTCGCAGCCGGTGCATTCGACGACGACACCGTACTTCAGCCGCACCTTGTTGCCGGGCGCCTGGCTGCCGTCGGGCAGCGTGCGCGGCGGGTACAGACGGAAGTAGCCCTTCTCGGGCTGCTCCTGGAAGTCCTCGCGCTCGATCCACACGCGCTCGCCGAGCTCGAAGCGGCGCGTGCCCAGCTCGGGCCGTTGCGGGTGCGCCGGCGCCTGGCAGGGTTCGCGGTGGCCGGCGCCGAAGACCTCGGCCCAGTTGGTCAGCACCAGCGGCACCGGGTCGAGCACCGCCATCGCGCGCCGTGCCTGGCCTTCCAGGTCGTCGCGCAGCGCGATGTCGAGCACGCTGTAGTCGATCCAGATGTTGGTCTTGCTGGCGCCGGTGTCGGCGGCCATGCGGCGGATCGACGCCGGCGTGTAGCCGCGCCGCCGCATGCCGGCCAGCGTGGGCATGCGCGGATCGTCCCAGCCCTGCACGATGCCCTCGTCGACCATGGCCTTGAGCTTGCGCTTGCTGGTCATCACGCTGGTCAGATTGAGGCGCCCGAATTCGTACTGCCGGGGCAGCGGCTGGGCCAGCAGGCCGAGCTGGACCAGGTTCTCGAGCAGCCAGTCGTAGAACGGTCGCTGGTCCTCGAACTCCAGGGTGCAGAAGCTGTGCGTGATGCGCTCGAGCGCGTCCTCGATCGGGTGCGCGTAGGTGTACATCGGGTAGATGCACCAGCGGTCGCCCGTGTTGTGGTGGTGCGCGCGCTTGATGCGGTAGATCGTCGGGTCACGCAGGTTGATGTTGGGCGAGGCCATGTCGATCCGCGCGCGCAGCACCATCGCGCCGTCGGCATGCAGGCCGTCGCGCATCTCGCGAAAGCGCGCCAGATTCTGCTGCGGCGTGCGGTCGCGGAACGGGCTGGCCGTGCCCGGCGTGACGAAGTCGCCGCGCTTGGCCCGCATCTCGTCGGCGCTCTGCTCGTCGACATAGGCCAGGCCGGCACCGATCAGCGCCTCGGCGGCGCGGTACATGAAGTCGAAGTAGTCGCTGGCGTAGTACAGATGGCTGGTGCCCCCGACGTTCCAGTCGAAGCCCAGCCAGCGCACCATCTCCACGATGGCATCGACGAATTCCTGCTCTTCCTTCTCGGGGTTGGTGTCGTCGAAGCGCAGGTGGCAGATGCCGCCGTAGTCCTCGGCCATGCCGAAGTTCAGGCAGATGCTCTTGGCATGGCCGACGTGCAGGTAGCCGTTGGGCTCGGGCGGGAAGCGGGTGCGGATGCGCGCCGGGTCGGGCCTGCCCTGGGCGTGGTGCGCCGCGTCGCCCGGGCTGCCGCCCCAGGGGCGGTCGGCATAGGTGCCGGCCTCGAGATCGCGCTCGACGATGGCGCGCAGGAAGTTGCTGGCTTTGGGAGTCTCGGACGGGGCGTGGGCCATCGGCGAATTCTATCGAGCGGGGGTCGTGCCGCCGCTTCGGCGCCGACCCCTCCGACCCCCCATGCCAGCCCCACGCCGGCCTGTGTCCGGGACGTCAGGCCATCAGGCCGAGGCCTTGCTTCCACACCAGGTCGCCCAGGAACCGCCCGGGCAGCAGCGTGAACACGCCGGCCAGCACGCAGGCGCCATAGAACAGCCTGCGCATGGTGTTGCGATGGGCCTGCACCAGGCCCTGGCGGGCTTGCCAGATGCCGCGGGGCAGCAGCACGGCGGTCAAGGCGGTGAACAGGTGGATGGGCGTGAAGCCGGCCACGTTGGGCATCTGGTAGTCACGGATGAAGGCGCTGGACAGCACCGTGCCGCCCATCGCCGCGGCCCAGGCCCAGCCCAGCAGCCGGTGGCTGCCGGTGCCCTTGCGCCGGGTCATGACGACGATGCCCAGCACCAGCGCGGCGAGCGCGGTGACCAGGTGAACGAAGACCAGCGGGTGGCGCTGCAGCAGGGTGAAGAGGGATTGCATCTCGGCCTCGCATCGGGTGGGTTCGATGGAGGCGGATGTTGCGGGCGCGGCCGCCGGCGGTCAGCCCGCGCGCGACGACGCGACGCCGGCGCCGACGACATGTCGGCAGCGGGCCGCGGGATGTCGCCGGCCGGCCGTGTCGCGGGCGGGGAGCTCGGCGGCGCTCGTCGAGGATGGGGCGCCGTGCGGCGCACGCGCAGGCTGGGCGCCGTGCGGCGCCCGTCCAGTCTCAGGCGCCGTGCTGGACGCGGAACGCGGCCACCGCGTGCGTCAGGCCTTCGGCCTGCTGGCGCAGGCTGGTCGCCGCGGCCGTGCTCTGCTCGGCCAGTGCGGCGTTCTGCTGGGTCAGGGTGTCCAGGCTCTGGACCGCCCCGCCGACCGCACTGATCGATTGCGCCTGCTCCTCGCTGGCCCGGGCGATCTCGCCGATCAGCGTGGTCACCTGCTGCACCTGGCGCATGATGTCCTGCATCGTCGTGCCGGCCTCGCGCACCTGCACCGAGCCGCTGCCGATGGTGGCCACGCTGCGGTCGACGATGTCCTTGACCTGATGCGCCGCCTCGGCGCTCTTCTTGGCCAGCGCCCGCACTTCGTCGGCCACCACCGCGAAGCCGCGGCCCTGCTCGCCGGCCCGCGCGGCCTCGACCGCGGCGTTGAGGGCCAGGATGTTGGTCTGGAACGCGATGCCGTCGATGACGCCGACGATCTCGCCGATCTGCTTGGACGAGGCCTCGATGTGGCCCATCGACTGCACGACGCCTTCGACGATCTGCCCGCCCTGCGCCGCGACGCTGCTGGCCTGGTCGGCCAGATCGTTGGCGGTGCGCGCCGACTCGGCGTTCTGGCGCACCGTCGCGGTCAGCTGCTCCACCGACGAGGCGGTCTGCTGCAGCTGCGAGGCCTGCTGCTCGGTGCGCGTGCTGAGGTCCTGATTGCCGCGGCTGATCTCGCTGGAGCCGACGTGGATCTGCTCGGCGGCGTTGCGGATGTCGTCCACCATGCCGGTGAGCGTGCCGACCATCGTCGACAGCGCCGACATCAGGCGCGCCGTCTCGTCGTTGCCAGCGGCCACGTTCACGCGCACCAGTTCGCCCTTGGACACCTGCTCGGCCACCTGCACGGCGGCGTTCAGGCGCTGGGTGATGGTGCGCACGATGCGCAACGACAGCAGCACCGAGACCGTGACCACCACGCCGGCGATGGCCAGGATGCCGACGAGCGAGGTGCGCACGCGCTCGTCGACGGCGGCGATGACCTGGGCCTGCCGCTCGCCCATCGACTTGACCTGCTTCTCGCCGTCGCTGGCCTGCCGCGCGGCCACGGCCTTGAGCTGGGCCATCGACTGCGCCATGCGCGCCTGGCTGGCCAGCAACTGCTGCTTGGTGCGCGCGACGTTGGCGATCGATCCCTTGACGCTGCCCATCGCCGCCAGCGCGGTGTCGACCTGGGCCGCCAGCGGCGGGCGGCCCATCTTGACCAGGCCGCTGCGCATGGTGCCGAGGTCGGCCACCAGCCGCTCGGCCAGCTTGTTCAGTTCGGCATGGCCGGCGCTGGCCTCGGCCTCCTGCGTGGCCAGCATCAGCAGCCGCAGCGAGGCGACCATGTCGCGGATGCGCAGCGAGACCTCCTCGCTGGTGGCCACCACGCCGCCCGGCTCGTTGCGCAGGCGCAGCGCGGCCTCGAGCACCTGGCGCTGCTTGACGGCCTGCACCTCGGTGGTGTCGAGGATGGTGCCGAGCTTGGTGACCTGCTCGTCCACCGGGCCGAGCACGGCCTTGCGCTGCCGGGCATAGGCGGCCTCGGCATCGGCCTTCTTGGCCAGCACGTCGGCGCGCAGGGCCAGCAGGCCGCTGCCGTCGCGCAGCACGGCGTCGAGCGTGACGGTGGCGGCGGCACGAACGTCCTTGAGCACGTCGTCGGAGCCGGGCTCGACCTCCAGGCGCTGGATGCCCTCGACGGCGCTCTTGAACTTGTCCTTCAGCGGCGTCAGGCGAAAGCGGTTGGAAGCCAGGTCGATCTCGCTGACCAGGACATGGATCTCCTTGAGCCGGGACTGCGCCGACAGCACCTGCTTCATCGTGGCAGCCAGACGGCGGCTGGCGTCCTGGGCCTTGTCGGCGGCCTTGCCGGCCTCGATGCCGATCTGCTGCACCGCCTGCCGCGTCGCGCCCACCGCGTCCTCGGCGGTCTTGAGCGCGCTGCGCGCGGCCTCGGTCTCGGTGCGGTAGGCGGTCTCGTCGGCCAGGCGCTTGTTCACGGCCGCGGCGATGTCGTCCTGCGCCGCGCGAAAGTCGGCCTGGTCGGCACCGGCCTTGGGGTCGAGCCGGCGGATCTCGCCGCGCAGCTTGTCCAGGGCCTGGCTGTCGGCCCCGACGGTGGCCAGAGCCTTGTCGGCGTCGTCCTTGTGCTGCGCCAGGCTCAGGCGCAGCAGATTGCCCATCAAGCGCTCGGTGCGTTCCTGCAGTTCATAGGTCTTGGTCTGCAGCGGCGTGGCGTGCAGCGTCAGGCCCTGCAGGTCGGACTGGATCGAGGTCACGGCATACATGCCCATGCCGGTGACCACGGCCAGCCCGGCCGCGGACAGCCCCGACAGCGCCAGCAGTCGATGTGAGATCTTCATGTCGGGGCTTTCGCGAGTCGTCGGGACGAGAGCGGGCGCTCAGTTCAGCTTGGCGATCTTGCCGTCGCGGATCTGGGTCAGGAAGACGTCGGACAGCGCCTGGTGGTTGTTCTCGGCGAAGGCCAGCTTGACGCCGCCGAGGTCGGTGCCGCTCAGGCCGCGCAGCGACTTGACCAGTCCCTCGCGGTCCGGCTCCTTGCCGGCCTTCTCCAGCGCGGCCACCAGCACCTTGGCGGTGATGCAGCCTTCGAAGTTGACGAAGCCCAGCGCCTGGCCGCCGTTGGCCTGCAGGGCCTCGCGGCACTCGCGCTGGATCGGCAGGTCGTTGTCGGCCGGGAAGGGCACGACCTGCGAGATGACGACGCCGTCGCCGTCCTTGCCGACCTCGGCCACCAGGCTGTCGGTGCCGACGAAGGACACCGTCGCCAGCTGGCTCTTCAGCCCGGTGGCGCGCGCCTCCTTGATGAACGCGGCCAGCGGCGCGTAGGGTCCGACCATCACGATGGCGTCGGGCTTGGCCTCGAGCATCGTCGCCAGGCCGGACTTGACGGCCAGCGTGTTGCGCTGGAAGGTGCCCTTGGCGGCCACCTGCATGCTGCGCTTGCCGAGCGCCTTGACGGTGCCCGACAGCACCGCGCTGCCGAAGCCGTCGTCCTGGTAGAACACGGCCACGCTCTTGGCGCCCTTGGCCAGGAAGTGCGCGACCAGCTTCTCGGCCTCGTCGTCATAGCTGGCGCGCACGTTGAAGACCTGCTTGGTCACCGGCGCCCGCAGCGTCATCGCGCCGGTGAAGGCGCCGACCAGCGGCACGTCCATCTCCTTGACGATCGGCAGCACCGCGTTGGCGGTCGGCGTGCCGACGTAACCGAAGAGCGAGAACACCTTCTGCTGCTCGATCATCTTGAGCGTCTCGTCGATCGACTTGTCCGGCTCGTAGCCGTCGTCGCCGACCAGCAGGTTGATCTGGCGGCCGTTGACGCCGCCCTTGGCGTTGACCTGCTTGAACACGGCCTCGGCGCCGGCGCGCATGCCCTTGCCCAGTGCCGAGGCCGGGCCGGTCTGCACGTTGACCATGCCGATCTTGAGTTCGGTGGCGGACACGCCGTCGGTGGCCCGCGCAGGGACCGCGACGACCGACAGGGCCGCCGCAGCGAGAGGAGCGAGAAGGAAGCGTTGCATGGAGGTCTCCGCGGATGGGGTCCGGCAGCGGGTCCCGGCCGTTCCTCGGCCGGGCCTCACAGGACCGCGTGGGCTGCGATGGCGGCGGCCGAATCGGCGGCCGCCGTGTTGATCCGGCGAGTGTCTGGATCCTTGATCCAGACCAATCGTCGAATAGCCGGCGTATCGGCGCGCAGTTGGTTGGCTTGAGGTCCGCTGAAACGAATGATCAAGAAGTCCCTACACAACATCCCGTCATCGATGCGACAGGCCGCTCAGTGCCGGTGCGCGATGCACCAAGATCGTCAGTTCTGGCTTTGGTGCAGGCAGATCGAGCACCGCCGGCGCAGCGATCCGGACGATGGTGTCGAACGTTGGGGCGGACCGCCGCGATGCGGCTACATGCCCTTGAACAGGTGTGCGTAGAGCCGGCTGGCGACCAGCTTCTCGGGCCGGCCCTTGAGCTGCAAGGTGACCTTGCCGGTCTCCTCGCGCCGCGCGCTGGCGATGCAGCGGGCCTGCACCACGGTGCTGCGGTGCACCTGCCAGAAGCGCTGGGGGTCGAGCTGCGGCAGCAGCTCGCGCAGCGACACGCGGATCAGGTGCTCGCGCTCGGCGGTCACCACGCGCACGTACTTGTCGGCGGCCTCGAAGTAGACCACCTCGTCCACCGGCACCAGGTGCACCAGGTTGCCCACCTGGGCCTGGATGACGTCGAGACGGGGCACGGCCGCAGGCGGCGCGGCGCTACCGAGCAGGGCCCGCAGCTGGTCCAGCGCCGTGCCCAGCTGGGGCCCGGCCGCGCCGCTGGCGCGTTCGGCCAGCCGCGTGCGCAGGCGCTGCACGGTCTCGGCCAGCCGCGGCGTGTCGACGGGCTTGACCAGGTAGTCGACCGCCTGCGCCTCGAAGGCCTGCAGCGCGTACTGGTCGTAGGCGGTCACGAACACCAGCAGCGGGAAGGGCAGGCCGTCGTCGGGCCAGTCCTCGGCCAGTGCCTGGGCCACCTCCAGGCCGGTGAGGGCTGGCATGCGGATGTCCAGGAAGCACAGGTCGGGTCGCTGCGCCAACGTGGCCTCGAGCGCCGTGCGGCCGTCACCGGCCACCGGCAGCAGCTGCAGCTCGGGCCACAGCGCGCGCAGTTCGGCCTGCAGGCCCTGGGCCAGCAGCGGTTCGTCCTCGGCGATCAGGGCGGTGGGTGTGGTGTGGGACATGGCGGTCGGCGGGGCGGCGACAGGGCAGAAGGCGGCAAGGCGGCAGGACGGCAGGGCGACGCGGGGCCGGAACGGTCGCGTCGATGCTCAGGCTGGCACGGGATCGATGGGCAGCGTGACCCGCACTTCGCAGCCACCGCGGCCATCGTCGGCCGGGCGCAGCGTCAAGGTGGCGCGTTCGCCGTACAGCGCGGCCAGGCGGCTGCGCACCTGCTCCAGGCCGAAGCCGGTGCCGCCGGATGAGGCCTCGGCGGCGGCTTCGAGCCCGATGCCGGTGTCGCGCAGCAGCAGGTGCAGCCGGTCCCCGTCGCGCCGGGCCTGCACACGGATCAGGCCACCCTCGACCTTCGGTTCCAGGCCATGCTTGATGGCGTTCTCCACCACCGGCTGCAGCAGCAGCGGCGGCACCGGCAGCTCGCCCAGATCGGCCGGCAGGTCGAGCTCGATGTGCAGGCGTGGGCCCATGCGCACGGCCATCAGCGCCAGGTAGGCGCGCAGGCTGTCGAACTCGCGGGCCAGCGGATGGCTGCGCTGGCGCGAGCTCTCGAGCGTGGCGCGCAGGAACGCGATGAGCTGGTCCAGCATCGCCTGCGCCCGGGCGGCGTCCAGGCCGATCAGCACGCGCAGGTTGGCCAGCGTGTTGAACAGCATGTGCGGCTCGAGCTGCGATTGCAGCAGCCTCAGGCGGGTCTCGGCGGCCAGCCGCTCGGCCGCCTCGGCGGCCATCTTCTTGGCGTGCAAGGCCTCGCGCGTCCAGAAGAAGTAGGTCACCAGCACACCGGCGACCAGGCTGATCACCACCGAGGCGCGGTTCTCCAGCAGGCTGGGCGACCGGTGACCGAAGATTGCATCGGCGACCGCGGTGCCCACGCCGTAGCCGAGCAGCGGTCCGACCACGATGACCGGCAGCATCCAGCGCCAGCCCGGCCAGTCGTAGAGGTGTCCGGGGCCCAGCGTCCAGCGCGCCAGCAAGGCGCGCGAGCCGTCGATCAGCATCCAGCAGCAGTTGCCGATGCACAGCGAGTAGACGACCATGTGGACGAAGCGGCCCTGCGGCGCCAGTGTCCAGAAGAACAGCGCCACGATGAGGCACACGAGCTGCGTGACGGCCAGGCGCCAGCGCAGCGAGTGGCCCCGGGGGGGCATGGGCGGCGTGGCGGTGCTCATCGGGCCATTCTCCCGCAGCGGGTCGCAGCGCAAGCCCGCGGTCACAGCGCCACGCTGGCCGCGAGGCCCAGGGTGCGGCGCACCGGCAGCTGGCTGAACACCGCATCGGCCGGGCCGCCGGCCTGTCGCCAGCTGCCCGTGACGCGCCACCGGTCGCCCTGCCATTGCAGCGCCGCGGTCACGATGCGACCACGATCGGCCGGTGTCACCAGCGCGTCGAGCGAGGCGGTCCACGCGTCGGGCTGCCAGGCCAGACGAACGAACAGGTTGTCGCGCTGCAGCGCCGTGGCCTGCAGCGGCGTGGCCTGCCACGCCAGGTTGCCGGCCACCGCCGTCTGCAGCGCCGCCGTCCAGCCCGGCTGCAGCGGCAACGAGGCCAGCGTGCGATTGCGCGCGGTCCAGTCGCGCCACTGCGCGGCCGACGGCGCCTGGCCGTCGTGCCAGGCCTCGACGAGCACGCTCTGCTGCAGCCGGCCGGTCCAGCTGGCGCCCAGCAGGGCCTGCGAGCCGCCGGTCACGGTGCGCACCTGCCAGGGGTTGTGCTGCAGCAGCGAGGCGGCAGGCACCGACGCATCGGTGCGCCACGCATCGTGCCGGCGCACGGCGCGCAGCGACGCATGCAGCTCCAGCTCGTCGGTGGCCACCCAGGCGACGGCCGCGCCGACGCTGGCCCCGCTGTGCCGCCCGTGCCGCACGAAGCCGTGCAGGTCCCAGGCGCCGGCGCGCCGATACACACGGCCGGCCAGCGCCGCCTCGCGCGCGAAGCGCTGCGTGTCGGCGGCGTCGTGCCAGCGTTCGGGCTGCACCGCCACCAGCGACCAGGCGGTGTCGGCGCTGAAGTATTCGGCCTGCACCAGTGGCCGGCCTTCGGGGGACTGGCCCCACAGCGTGCGGCGCTCCTCCTGCTGCACGAGGTCGTTGGGTCGGAAGCCGTAGCCCACGTCCCAGCTCAGCACCTTCTTGCCGGCCACGAACTGCCAGGCCCCGGCATCGAGCGTCGCGTGGAGCTCGTTGATCCGGCTGCGGTCCTCCCCGGCGCCGTGCGCCGCGTGCTCGCGCGCGAGCAGGACGTTGCCGTGCACGCCCAAGGCCTGCGAGCCCAGGCGCAGGTGACGCGCACCGCGCAGCTCGGCCTGCCAGGTGGCCGAGTCCGCGGCTGCGCTCGCCAGGCCCGGCTGCAGGGCTCCGGCGGCCGTCAGCGGCCCGGCGGTCGAAGCCTGGCGGGCCTCGGCGCGCAGCGACAGATCGGTCCGCAGCGCGGGCTCGGCGGCCAGCGCCGCGCCAGCCGTGACGGAGAGCGCCGCGATTGGGCGAGCCGCCCGCACGAGGGCGGCAGGCAGGAGGGCGACCAGCGCGACAACCATGCGAGCAAGGCCGTCGGCTGCGTGGAAGGGCGTCGGCCTCATGTCAATCCAGGGCCGGGTTGCGGGCCAGGAACATCGGGTTCAGCCAGGCCTCGGGCACCTCG
>WBZL01002043.1_pt1 | contig 20089 bp, 17 predicted proteins | sample 5204291 | NCBI WGS metagenome assembly WBZL01 (sample SAMN12344345, study PRJNA552823) | activated sludge metagenome | biome: Activated sludge suspended growth; feature: Nitrification reactor; material: Wastewater; isolation source: activated sludge from nitrification reactor of wastewater...
TGAAAAGTGCCTGCGGATAAGCAGGTACTTTTATGTGGAAACAACTTTCGCAAATATCTCTTCCGAAAATAGTACGCAGATTGCATGGATTTCGCAGATAAAGAGAGTCATCTGCGAAATCCTGTAAATCTGCGTACCATATTCATCTAGTGCTATCTAAAAACCAAAAGCGGCTGGTTCCACTCTTCGGAAACAGCCGCTTATTTTCACTCTACAAATCCCCTACAACTTCGGCCCCACCCCCCTGACCTCCTCCGGGCATTCCGGCGCGTACTTCTTGAAATTATCAATAAACCGGCTCGCCAAGCCTCGATACCGCTTCCAGTAATCCTTTTCACTCGTCCAGGCTTGCGCCGGGTAAAGGACGTTTTCGGGGACACCGGGGCAGGTTTTCGGCACTTCAAAGCCAAAGATGGGATCGGTGTAGTATTCCACGTCCATCAGATCGCCGTTGAGCGCCGCAGTCAGCAGGGCGCGGGTGTGTTTGATGCTGATGCGTTTGCCGGTCCCATACGCTCCGCCAACCCAACCGGTGTTAAGCAACCACGCGTTGACGTTGTACCGTTTCATCTTGCGGGCGAGCAAATCGGCGTAAAAAACCGGGTGATGCACCATGAACGGCGCGCCAAAACACGCACTGAACGTGATCTCTGGCTCTTCGCCTAGCCCCGCCTCGGTGCCGCCCACTTTGGACGTGTACCCGGAGATGAAGTGGTACATCGCCTGTTCGGGGGTGAGGCGTGCGATGGGGGGCAGGACGCCCTGGGCATCGCAGGTGAGGAAGAGGATGTTTTGGGGATGGCCGCCGCGTTTGTCGGGAACGGCGTTGCTGATGTATTCCAGCGGGTAGGACGCGCGGGTGTTCTCGGTGAGCGTGTCGTCGTCCAAATCCAGTTTGCGGGTGATCGGGTCGTAGACGACGTTTTCGAGAATGGTGCCAAACGTGTGGGTGGTTTGGTAGATTTCGGGTTCCGCGCTGGGGGAGAGACGGATCACTTTCGCATAGCACCCGCCCTCGAAGTTGAACACGCCCTCATCCGACCAGCCGTGTTCGTCGTCCCCGATTAGGAGGCGGTTGGGGTCCGCGGAGAGGGTGGTTTTGCCCGTCCCCGAAAGGCCAAAAAAGAGCGCGACATCGCCATTTTTGCCCTGGTTGGCGGAGCAGTGCATGGTCATCACGCCATCCAGTGGGAGCAGGTAATTCATCACGGTGAAGATGGACTTCTTGATCTCGCCCGCGTAGCCCGTCCCGCCGATGATGGCAAGCCGGTGATCGAAGTTGAGCGCGATGAACGTGCTGGAGCGGGTTCCGTCAATGCTTTCGACCCCTTGAAACGAAGGGATCGCAATGACCGTGAATTCGGGGACGTGGGTGCGATATTCTTCGCGGTTTTGTGGCAGGATGAACATATTCCGGGCAAAGTGACTGTGCCACGCCTGTTCGGTGATGATGCGGATGGGCAGGCGGTAGTTGGGATCGGCCCCGGCATAACAATCCTGCACGAAGAGGTCACGCCCCTGCAAAAAGCCTTGCAGTCGGGCATAGAGAACCTCGAACTTTTCCGCGCTGTACGGGCGGTTGTACTCGCCCCACCAGATGTGCCCCTCGGTAGTGGGTTCTCGCACGATGAATTTATCCTGCGCGGCGCGGGAGGTGTGTTTGCCCGTATCCACGACGAACGCGCCCATTTTGCTAATGCGCCCTTCCCCGCGGAAAATGGCTTCTTCGTAAAGGGCTTCGGTGGGGAGGTTCCAGTAGACTTTCCGCAAGTTGTTCAGGCCGTGGTTGACCAGGCCGAATTCCGGCTTATAGACCGCGGCCTGATCTTCGGCGGGGGTTTTGATGTTGAGGAGGTTGTTCATAGCATTACATCCAATCCCGAATGAGTTTCCGGTCGCCCAGGTAGATTTCGTTCGGTGCGTTGGGGTCAAGCGCCCATTTCATCCGTTCGACGCCGGTGTTCAGTTCTTTGGTGGTCCCCGAAAAACTCAGGCGCAAGTGCCCTTCCATCCCGAACGCCACGCCGGGGACGGTGACGACGAGGGCTTTTCTCAGTAGGAATTTTGCGAGTTCATACGAGTTGCCGTTGTACGCGCGGAAATCGGGGAGCGCGTAAAAAGTGCCGTCGGGCTGGATCGTGATCACGTCGGTGAAGGTTCGCATCGCTTGCATGAGGACATCGCGGTTGTTTTGGATGGTCAGGCGCAGATTTTCGACGACGCTCTGTGGCCCGGTGAGGGCGCCCTCCGCCGCGGACTGGCTGACCACGGGCGGGCAGGAGGTGATCTGGCTCTGGATGTTCGTCATCGCCTCGATGATGCGGCGCGGCCCCACCGTCCAGCCGATGCGGTAGCCGGTCATCCCGTACAGTTTCGCCACCCCGTTGGTGACGATCACGTGGGAGTTTTCGACATCCTGGTTAGAGTATTTCCACGCGGGGGGAGCGGTTTTCCCGTCGAAGACCAGTTTGTGATAGATGTCGTCGGAGATGTAGTAAATGCCTTTGCTTTCGCACAGTTCCACCAGTTCGGCGATGAACGATTCCGGGTACACGGCGCCGGACGGGTTGTTGGGACTATTGACGATGATCGCTTTGGTGTAGGAACTGATGGCCTGTTTCACGTCTTCGATCCGGGGGATGAAGGAGCCATCTTCGGGTTTGACGATGACGGGGATGCCGTACACCATGCGGATCATGTCGGGGTAGCTCACCCAGTAGGGGGCCAGCACGATCACTTCATCCTGCGGGTTGACGACGGCAAACAATGCTTCATAGAGAGATTGTTTCGCCCCTGTCGTGACGATCACATTTTCGGGGGCCACGTACCGCCCGTAATTCTCCTCCGTGTAGCGGATAATCGCTTTTTTGAGGGAGGGTAGCCCGTCGGTGGGCACGTATTTGATTTCTCCGGTATTTAAGCGGGCGGTGGAGCCTAAAATGGCGGAGATGGGGGCTTTGTTTTTTGGTTCTCCAATGCCGAGGTGGACGATTGGCTCACCTTTTTGTCGCAACACGCGCGCTTCTTCGTTGAGCGCAAGCGTTGGCGACTCCTTGATGGACGCAGCAAGCCGACTAATGTTCATAAGTAGAACTCCTGTATAAAAGCCGCACAACAACTTTGTTCGCAAAATGGTTCTGCGGGGTGTTTGAAGTAGGTTCCTGAGAAATTCGTGTCTTGGAGAGAAGATTCCCCGACAAAAAAGGAGGGGCTATCCTTTTATCGGGCGATTCTTAGCCCTGAGACATTGCGATTATTATACTATGGGGGCGGGAGAGGGCATTGTGCAGAGGTCACAAAAATAGTGCCTGCCTTCACAATGTTTTTTGGGAATAATACTGGTGCGCGAAGTGGGGACTCCTGTAAGTTTATACCACTGGTAAACGTGCCATCAGATCAGGTGATAATGGAGAGAAATCTGGCATGGTAAAATAAAACTATGCCCGCTAAAGATAAATATCACCTCGCTGTTCGTGTTGCATTAGAGAAAGAGGGTTGGGTCATCACCCACGATCCGCTTTATGTTCGATTTTTAGATAAAGAATTGTGGATTGACCTTGCCGCAGAAAGAGTCATCGCCGCTGAAAAGCAGGGACAAAAAATTGCGATTGAAATTAAAAGTTTTCTGGGTTCTTCCGTTTTGTCGGAGTTCCACGAGGCTTTAGGGCAGTTCATCAACTATCGCGCTGTATTATTGGAAAAGGAACCGGAACGGGTTTTATACCTCGCGGTTCCGGTAGATACCTTCGATGCTTTTTTCAATGCTCCATTTGGAGAGTTCGCTATTAGAAGTTTTCAATTAAGACTGCTCGTGTACCGGGCAAGTCGTCAGGAGATTGTTCAATGGATAGAATAACTGAATACCGCCATATAGTTAAGGAATTGTTGAAGCGCTACGCATCACAAAGACCCGAAGAAAAGAATGTGGAAACTCAACTGATTTTTGACCCCGTCAATGATCATTACCAATTGCTCAATGTTGGTTGGGAAGATGAGCATCGGGTTTATTATTGCGTGTTGCACCTTGATCTAAAAGGGGATAAGGTATGGATTCAACAAAATAACACCGAACACCGTGTCGCTGAAGAATTGATCGAGATGGGAATCCCAAAAAATCGCATTGTGTTAGGTTTTCAGTCCCCGTATAAACGTCAGTTTACTGAATTTGCAGTGGCATAAGCTTAACCCGTATTCAACACCTTCGCCACCGCCGCGGCCCGCGTTTGTACATCCAACTTCTTAAAAATTGCCTTCAAATGCCGTTTGATCGTATTGTTCGTTACATGCAGGGTCGCGGCGAGGTCTTTGTTCGTTAAACCGCGCGCGAGGAGTTCCAACACCTCGCGCTCGCGGACGGTCAGGGAGTCGAAATCTTGATGGGTTTGGGTGGATTGGCGGGCGTCGAAGAGGGTTTGCAGGAACGTGGCCCGGTCGAAGTGCTGTTTTTCCAGGCAGGTGAAGACGTTGTACTCTTTGTAGGCGCGGGCCATCCGTTCGGGGTCGGCGTACCCGCTGACGACGATGGTGGGGATGTTGGCTTGTCGGGTGCTGGTCAACAGCCGGTAGCCGTCCAGGTTCCGGTGGGGGTCGAGGGAACTAGCGAGGGACAAGTCCACGATGGCGAGGTGGTACTTTTCCCGGTTCAGGCGTCCGAGGGCCTCGATGTAACTACTGCTGGTGTGGACGTGATAGCCCGCGTCGGAGAGTAGTTCAGTGAGCAGACTGCGCCAGCCCGCATCATCTTCCACGAGGAGGACTTTGCCGAGGGGAGGGGAGGAAGGTTGAAGGTTGAAGGTTGAGGGTTGGGGGCGAGAAGTTGGGGCCGCGTCTCGTTCGGCATGGGAGGGGACAAACGCGAGGGCTTGTTGCACCGTTTGGCGGAAGGCGGCACGGCGGAACTGGTCTTTGCGCAGACAGGTGTACGCGCCGTGGGTGCGAATGGCGTCCACGGCAATTTCCACAGTGGCGAATCCGGTCAGCAAAATGGCGGTACAACCAGGGTCCACGCGGCGGATGGTGTCGAGGATGCGGAGACCGTCGCGGTTGTTGTGGTCACTCGCGGCCAGGGACAGGTCCACGATGGCGAGGCGGTGGGGAATGGCGCGGAGTTTTTCTTCGGCCTCGGCATAACTGCTGGCGACATCCACCGGCATCCCGGAGTCGCGCAAAATTTCGGTCAGGACATCCTGCCAGGAGGGTTCATCTTCGATCACAATCGCGCGGAGGGGGGTCATTTTTCACCTGGGAGTGTCGTTCATTGGGACATGGGTTTGAGATGCGGAAATAAAGAAGTCGCGGAACGTTTTTTTCTAAATTTCTTTTCCGCATCTTCTTTGTTTCCGCGACTTAAATCTGAGGTAACGCGAAAAAATTTTTCCATCTTCACTTTTCCTCTGCCACCAGCGGGAATTTCAACACAAACGTCGTGCCCGCTTGTCCATCGCTTTCCACCGACACCGTGCCGCCGAAACGCGTGATCAGCGTTTTGACCCACCACAGCCCAAATCCGAGTTTGCCGGGATGCTCGCGAGTGCTGTATGTGAACTCGAAAATCCGCTCGTGCAGAGCGGGGGCGATGCCGGGGCCGGTGTCACTGACAGAGACCGTGACCCATTTTTCGTCCCCTCCGCCATTGGTTGCAGTGCCGGACACGACAATTCGGCCTTGCCCATTCATCGCAGAAATGGCGTTTTCCAGCAGATTGACGAACAGCAGAGTCAGCCGTTTTTGATCCGCCTGAACCCAGGGCAGGGGGTCCAGCCCGCGCAGTTCGATGACGGTGTCCGGCCCGGGGTTGGCGGCCCGGATCGCTTCCCGCACCCCCGCGAGGATACTGACCGGGGCGAGGGTGATCGGGCGGAGGTGGAACAGGTTTTCGCGCACAATTTCCATCGCCTCGGCGGCACTGCGTTCGATTTCGATCAGGTTGGTGGCGAGGTAAGCGTTCTCGGACAGAAGAGGGGCGCATTTATCTTGAATCCCCTCTACCCGCACGGGGATGGTGCCAACTTTATTGTTCAGCCGATGGAGCAAGTTGCTGGCGATGTCCCCCACGGCGGCGAAGGTTTCGGCGATGGCGCGCTTTTCTTGCACGGCACGAAGTTCATCCAGCCGAGCGGCGTTTTGGATGGCGAGCGCGGCGTAATGCCCCAGCAGGGCGAGCACTTTCTTTTCCCATTCCGCCTCGTCAAAGTGGCGCAGATCGGGCTGGGTGGTGTAAATGGACAGTGCCCCGAGCGGGGTGGCGCTATCGCTGGCGATGATCGGAACAATGAGCGCCGACCCCCATCCATACCGGCGGGCGAAACTTTTTAGGCCAAAACGCGGGTCTTGGGTCACATCATACGAAGTGACCGACTGCCCCGTAGCGATCACCTGCCCGGTCAGGGATTGCATCTCGATCCGTTCGCCGTGCAGATGATCGTCGCTGGCCGCTTGCAGGACGAGGTGGGTATCCTGGATCAGCCAGATCAGCGCCACTTGCACGTTGAGCAGGTCACATGCCCATTTGACGATCTGGTCGAGCACTTCTTGGCGGGTTTGGGTGAGCAGGAGCGTGGACAGGTCTTGCAGGGCGTCGAGCAGGCGCGCTTCTTGAATGGCGATGACCGCTTGCGTGGCGAGAATTTGTAAAATGTACCGATCTTGGGTACTGAACGCGTTCACCTGTGGACTTTCCAGGTTCAACACGCCCTCCAACCGGCCACTGGCCCCGATCAGCGGGACCGCGAGTTCGGAGCGCATTTCGATGGCCGAGTCGAGCGGGTAATAAATGTGGCAGTAGGGGGCCTCGCGCAGGTCGGAGATCACGAGCGGTTCGCGGTCGAGGGCGACGGTGCCCATAATCGAGGTACGGCGGATCGGAAGGGTTTCGATCAGCGGGTGATCCAGCCCGTCCCCGACAAACGCGCGGGTAACGAGCGTCTGCCCGGTTTTGTCCACCAGCCGGAAAATACCGTAGTGCGCGTCCATCACCTGGAGGGCCATACGCAGGATCGATTCGAGCGTGTCTTGCAGATTGGAGCGGGAGGAGATCAGCATCCCCGCGCGGCGCAGGCGGCGGAGTTCTTTGCTCTTGCGCGTGTCCCGTTCCTGGGCAACGGTCATTTGCCGGACGATGTAGAGCGCCATCGCCGCATGATGGACGAAGTTATCCAGCAGGAGCAGTTCGAGGGCGGTCAGCGCGCGGTTTTCGTGCAGATAGACATACAGCACCCCCAACACTTCCTCGCTGACGATCAGGGGGTAGCCGATCATCACCCTGGCCCCCACCGCGACCTTTTCGGGGTGAATGGGCACCGCGGGTTCTTCGTAGGACAACACCCGACGACGTTCCCGCACCGCGCGGGCACCGAACCCGTTCGGGCGAGGCGTATCGCTGACCGCGGGCGTGGTGAATCCTTCGGCGGAGACGCGGGATTGCGGGTCGAAGGCGCCTTTTCGCTCGTTGTACGTAAAAATGACGGCAGACGAGCCGGGGACCACTTCGACGGCGGATTGCACGATCAGGCGAAGGGTGTCCAGCGCCGCGCCAGGTGTGTTACCGGTGCCAAGTTGGTTGATGGCGGCGCCGATTTGGTTGAGGCGGGCGAGGGCGTTGAGGGGGGAGTCGGACATGGGGGGGAGGAATGAGTAACGAGTAATGAGTTAGAGTTCGTTGAAGTGGGTGGATTTTAGCACAGGTGAGAGAGGGTGTTTGGCGAGAGGCGTGAGGACTTCAAGCGACACGTTCCGTCGAGGTGGACGATCCTTCAGCTTTGTGAAAGGCGGTTCGGTCGAGGTGGACGAACGGGCCATTCGCCTCGACGCATCCGCCGAATAGGAATTCGGCGTCTGATAGAGCAAACGGGTTGAAACCCGTTAGAGAAACCGATTGTTAACCCGTTTCAACGGGTTTCGGATGTCAGGCGATGAATTCCTATTCATTGCTGGCCTATTCATCGCCCGACGATGCTTCATCCTTAACGTGAAACGGCGTTCTTTGAACGTTAAGTCAGGAACGCCGTTTCACTTTTCAAAGGAGTGTATATGCCCGCGAGGGGCACCAGAGCCAGATGTGCAAAAATGGGATAGTGACGATTTCAATCGTTGAACGACTGAAGTCGTCACTACAGAGGTTTCCTACACGTCGTAATACATCATGTATTCGTAGGGGTGCGGGCGGAGGCGGATGGCGTCTACTTCGTTGAGACGTTTCCAACTGACCCAACTATCAATTAAATCCTGGGTGAAGACGCCGCCGCGCAGGAGGAAGTCGTGATCGGCTTCGAGATGATCGAGCACGGCATCGAGGGAGCCGGGCACCTGCTGAACGCCAGGGACATCGGTTTCGTACAGGTCCATTTCCATCGGTTGACCGGGGTCAATCTTGTTGATGATCCCGTCCAGCCCGGCCATGAGCATGGCGGAGAAGGCGATGTAGGGGTTGGAAGATGGATCGGGGCAACGGTATTCCGCGCGGACGGCTTTGGGGCTGTTGCTGTAAGCGGGGATGCGGACGCAGGCGGAGCGGTTGCGTCCACTGTACGCCATCATCACGGGGGCCTCGTAACCGGGTACCAGACGTTTGTAGCTGTTGGTGGTCGGGGCGCAGAAGGCGAGCAGGGCGGGGGTGTGTTTGAGGATGCCGCCGATGTAGTGCAGGGCCAACTCGCTCAGGCAGGCGTAGCCATCTTTGTCGTAGAACAGGTTGACGCCATCTTTCCACAGGGACTGGTGGGTGTGCATCCCGGAGCCGTTGTCGCCGAACATGGGTTTGGGCATGAAGGTGGCGGTTTTGCCACTGGCGGCGGCGGCGTTTTTGACGATGTATTTGTACAGGGTCACGGTGTCGGCCATGTGAACGAGGGTTTTGAACCGCAGGTCAATTTCGAGCTGTCCGGCAGTGCCGACTTCGCCGTGGTGGACTTCGACATCAATCCCGGCCTGGATCATCTTAAGGATGACTTCGGAACGCCAGTCTTGCAGGGCGTCCACGGGCGGGACACGGAAATATCCACCTTTGACTTCGGGGCGGTAGCCGAGGTTGGGGGTGTTGAACTGCCCATTGTGACTGCGGCCCGATTCCCACGAACCCATGTTGGACAGGATTTCAAAGAACCCGCCTGCGGTTTGGTAATCGTACCGTACCCCGTCGAAGACGAAGAATTCGGACTCAGGCCCCCAGAAACTGTTGTCGGCAATGCCGGAGTCGGTCAGGAATTTTTCGGCTTTGCGGGCGACGTAGCGGGGGTCGCGGGTGTAGGGTTGCCCGGTGGTGGGGTCGGAAATGTTGCAGATGATGCTGAGGGTGGGGACGCTCAACATCGGGTCCATGATCGCGGTGGTGGGGTCCGGGAAGAGGAGCATATCGGACTGGTGAATGTGCTGGAAGGCGCGGATGCTGGAGCCATCAAAGCCCAGTCCATCGGTGAAGGCGTCTTCATCTAAATAGCCCACCGGGACGGAAAAGTGGTGCCAGCGGCCTAATAGGTCAATAAATTTGTAATCCACAATCTGTGCGCCAGATTTCTGGGCGAAGGCGATGACCTCTTCCGGGGTCGAACAGCGTTCAAGGGTAAAAGTAGCCATGGGTTCTCCTTTGCGGGTGATTTTAGGGAACTGCCGAGTGCGAAAAAAGAGCGGAGGGGGGGATACCCATCCCCCCCTCCGCTCTTTTTTCGGGGACGTTTCTAAACAGTTACCATGATTTGTTGAAAGGCAGTATAGAAAAAGGAAGGGGGTACGTACATTACCCGAACGGGTACTTTCAGCGAAGGCGGGAGGGGAAACTGTTCGGAATGTGACCCATTTGGGGAATACAACGCCCCGGATTTCACATCCGGGGCGTTGTGTATCGGAATACGTTTGGGAAAAGGCTGTTTTGGAACGCCCTACATGGGAGCCTCTTTAATCAGCAATCCCTGGTTCAGGGGAGAGATGCCCGACTGGCTTTTTGGCGGGTTTGGGCACCTCCACCCCGCCGAGAAACTCGGGGTAAGATTCGATGCCATGATAGGCCAGGTCAATCCCATCATCCTCTATTTTGTCCGTGACACGTAGGCCAATCGTACGTTTGATGACATAAAACATGACCCACGCACTGGGGAATACAAAGGCGATACAGGCCAGGATGCCCACCACTTGAACCCCCAACTGGGTGAACCCGCCCCCATACAGTAATCCCATCCCATCCGTCCCCCAGATGCCCACCGCCAAAATGCCGAAGATGCCATTCAGCCCATGTACCGGGAAAGCCCCCACTGGATCATCAATTTTCAGCCGTTCCATCAGTTCCACTCCATAAAAAGAAATGGCCCCGGCGATAGCGCCAATCAACAGCGAGTCTAACGGAGTGACAAACGCGGTGGACGCAGTAATCGCCACCAACCCACCCAGTGCCCCGTTCATCGCCATGCTGACATCCCATTTTTTCGTGTGGAGATAAGCCAGTGTCATCGCGGCAATCGCCCCAGTCGTGGCGGCGAAATCCGTCGTAACGACGATCAAAGAAATCGCCATCGGTTCGGCGCTCAACTGGCTCCCGGGGTTGAAGCCAAACCAGCCCAACCAGAGAATAAATGTACCCAGTGCCGCGAGTGGGATGTTATGGCCTCGGATCGTGTTTTTGCCGAACACTTTATCCCGACGTTTGCCTAAAATGAGGGTCCCTGCTAGTCCAACGAGCGCACCCACGAGGTGAACCACCGATGATCCGGCAAAATCCAGGTAGCCCATCTGCGCCAACCAGCCTCCACCCCAAACCCAGTGTCCGAAAATGGGATAGATCAACAAACCAACCACAAAACTATAGGCAATGTCCGCTTTAAAGTCTGTCCGTTCGGCCATCAACCCGGATGCAATCGTAGACGCGGCGGCGGAAAACGCGAATTGAAAGAAGAAAAAGGCCAACGTCGGAATGGTCAACCCCGGATAGATATCCGGTAGATTTTGTAGAAAAAACCATTCTGTTCCAAAAAAATCGTTGCCCGCGCCAAACATCAACCCAAACCCGGCGACAATGAATCCGATGGTGGTGGCTGTCGTATCCATCAGGTTTTCAGACATGATATTGACCACATTCTTGGCCCGGACAAACCCAGCCTCCAAAAAGCCAAACCCGGCCTGCATAAAAAAGACCAAAAATGCGGCAAACAACACCCAAACCGTGTCCACTGGACTGAGTACCGCATCTTGTGCGGCGGGGGCGGCACTCCCAGCCGCGGCGGCTTTATTACTCACGAGCATCAACAACATGCCCAAAGCCATTAAGACAAAAGGAAAACGCATTCGTTTTTTCATTGAAACTCCTTTTAATGAATAAGAATAGTAACTACTCAGCCAGCGTAGTTTGTCTCCCGAAAAAAGGGGAACTTCCTCTCTACTGAGCTTTTACGAAGAAAAAAGGTACGCCAGTTTTGCATCACCAGGGACACACTAGGCCAATAAGCAGTTCGTCATTTGCACATAATCGTGACTTGATGAACAGTGAACAGTATAGAAAAAAGGAGGATGCAGGTACATTACCCGGAGGGGTACTCTTCGGTGCGCCTCACTCTTGGGTATATTTGCAAAAACCACCTCTCCAAGAGAATTCCTCTGAAAATAAAAAAAGGGCAAAACCTCAGCAATTCTCGATATGGACACGAGCCGACGAACGGCGTTCCTTAAAACGAACTCACTCAAGTCAAAAGATACCCGTTAAGGAACGCCGTTCGTTCAAAACGAGAATTGCTGGCAAAACCTTGAATAGGCAGGGCCGTTTGAGGTAGACTGTCCCCATGAAACCAACCCGTCTCCTCCCGCTTCTGTTCGTTCTCCTCTTTATTGGCTCCCTTGTTCCCATTTTTTCAATAAACGTCTTGGCCACCCAAGCGCCTATCGGAGGCGGATACACCCTGCTCTTATATGATGCCGCCTCGGGCACAATCCCCGCCGCCCCCCTGATGAATTTCGCCGCCCTCCCACCCGGCACCAACCCGGTTTACACAGGGGGCGCGACCATGCTGGATACCACCTCCGCCAACAACATTTACGCTGGATGGGTTTCCGAAGGCACGATCACGCCCGGATTCCCCGTCCTGGATCGGGCGAATGGCTTTCAGGTGGATGTCACCATGCAAGTTGAAGCGGAAGCCCATGCCAACAACAACCGCGCGGGGTACAGCCTCATTGCATTGGGGAGCGACGCGAAAGGGATCGAACTCGCTTTCTGGGGCACCGAAATCTGGGCACAGAACGACACCGCGACGGGGGGGCTGTTTACGCACGGGGAAGGTGTGGTGTTCGACACCACCGCAAACTTGGTGGATTATCAAGTGATCGTCGTCAGCGACACTTACACATTGACCGCGAACGCCACCCCCATTCTCACCGGTCCCGTGCGGGATTACACCGACTTCAGCGGTTTCCCCGACCCCTACGAAACCCCCAACTTCCTGTTTATGGGCGACGACACCACCTCCGCTCAAGCCCGCATCCGGCTGACGTACGTCTCCATCACCGGCACCGGACAACCGACCGCCACCCCGACGGTGACAAGTACCTCAACTTCTACCGAAACGCCAACCTCTACCCCTACCCCAACTTTTACCCCCCCACCAACTGCCACCGGCAGTCTCACCCCGGAACCCACCCCCACCCCCGAAATCACCCCCAGCCCAACCCCGAAACCTGCCCAATATCAGGTTTACCTCCCCCTGATCAAAGCCGGGGATTCCTGACGCGATGTCAGGTCATTTGTAATGGGTCTTGAAAGTCCCCGCCCCTCTTTTTTAGAAATGCTTACTATGCGTTAGGCGTTGCCAATCAAAAACACCCGGCCTCAATAAGACCGGGTGTTTTTGATTGTGTCTTGCTTTTTATCAGGGAGCCGCAGACCTACTTCCCTAATCGTTCCTTCAGCGCTTGGGTCAATGCGGGCAGGATATCGAAGAGGTCCCCGACAACGCCGAAGCGGGCGAGTTTGAAAATAGGCGCTTCGCCATCTTTGTTAATCGCCACGATCACTTTCGCGGAACGCATCCCGGCCTGGTGCTGGATCGCGCCGGAGATGCCGCACGCAATGTACAGATTGGGGGACACGACTTTGCCCGTTTGCCCGACCTGATGGGCGTAGGGGATATATCCCGCATCCACCGCCGCGCGGCTCGCACCGACCGCCGCCCCCAGGACAGAGGCCAGATCACCCACGAGGGTGAAGCCTTGTTGGGCGCGCCAGGTTTCGGCGTCTTTGTCGTTCATGCCCGCGGGGGGCACGAGTTTGGGATTGTTCGAGACCCCGCGTCCGCCGGAGACGATGATATTGGCATCGGTCAGGGACACGCCGCCTTCAGTCTGCGTATAGCCAGAAATCTTGGTGGTCACATTGCCTTCTGCGACGCCGCTGTCGAGGCGGGTGATGGTTCCGGTGCGGGAGGCGTTAACTTCAGGCGTGGGGAATGCGCGGGTGCGGAGGGTGGCGATTTGCGGGGTGGCGTCACACGTCACTTTCGAGAGCAGTTTCCCCGCGTAAACGGGTTTGGTCGCGATGATTTTGCCATTCTGGAGTTCGAGCGCGGTCGCATCGGTGATCACGCCGCTATTCAAGTCCATGGCACTCAGGCCGGCGATTTCGCGCCCGCGGGTGGTGGTGGGGAAGAGGATGATCGCCGCGCCCGCCGCCGATTTGGAGACTGCCGTCGCGTAGGGTTCGGCACGGTAATCGGCGAAAACGGCGTCATCGGCCAGGATCGCGTCATCGGCCCCGTATTGGATGGCTTGTTGGGCCAGCGATTCAACGTTGTGGCCGACGACCATCGCCGTCACACTGCCACCGAGTTGGTCTGCCAGGGTGCGTCCGGCCCCTACAATTTCCCAGGAGGTGGGCAGGGCACTGCCTTTGAAATGGTCAATATACACGAAAACTTGTTGATTGGCGCTCATATCACTTTCTCCGCCAGGATTTTATCTGCCAGGGTTGCGGCGATGGCTTCGGGAGAAGCCCCGGTGATGATCTCGCACGTCACATCGCGGGAGGGCGGGGCCATCAGTTCGGGCCAGTGGACGACGATGGTCGGGGCGGGGAGGCCCAGGTCCGCTAATGTCCACGCGGGAATCTGCGCGCGGGAGGCTTTGCGGATGCCCATGAAGGAGGGGTAGCGGGGTTCGCCGATGTCTTTGACGACGCTGACCACGGCGGGCAGTTTGCCTTCTACCATTTGTTGGCCTTCTTCAATCGAGCGGGTCACTTTGACCGAGCCGCCATTGGCTTGGACGGACGCCGCCAACGAGAGCACGGGCCAGCCTAACGCACGGGCGGTTTGAGCGGCGGTAATGCCCCCGTCGCTGTCCACAGCCTGACGCCCAAACAAAACCAGGTCCACGCCGCCGATTTTTTTGACGGCGGCGGCCAACACTTTGGCGGTGGCCTGACTATCCGCCCCGGCCAGAGCAGGATCGGAGACCAAAACGGCTTCTTTCGCACCCATTGCCAGCGCATGTTTGAGGGCATCGAGGGCGGACTCGTTGCCCATACTGACCGCAATCACCTCGGCGCCATCTTGCATTAGCGCCGCTTCGACTGCGTATTCATCCCAGGGGTTGATGACGAGGGCGGCATCTCCCCAGGAGGCCTTTCCGTTTACCACCGTCAGTTTTGCGGCAGTATCAGGGACTTGTTTGACACAAACAACGATTTTCAAGGGTTACCTCCAGATTTCAAAAATTCCACGCTCGCTCCTCGTTACGGGGGGGCGAGCGTGGACTGTGTTAATTAGGCTTCAGCATTCCAATAGTCTTCATCGTAGGCGGGAAGCTCACACCGGAGGGGGCCATCTTTGCGATAGCCAAGGGCATAACTCCCCTGCATGAGTTGGTGAATTTCGCTCGTGCCTTCGTAAATGATCGCCCCGCGTGAGTTGCGGAGATAGCGTTCAACCTCGTATTCGTCGCTATATCCGTAGGCTCCGTGAATTTGAATGGCTTCGTTGGCGGCCTCAAACGAGGCATCCGTTGCAAACCATTTCATGAGTGAGGTTTCTTTGGTGTTGCGCGTCCCCATGTTTTTCATCCACCCGGCCCGCAGATACAGCAAACGTGCCATTTCGTAATCGCGCACCATATGGGCGATCTTCTGTTGCACCAACTGGTACCGGCCAATTTCCCGCCCGAAGGTTTGACGTTCGTGGCAATATTTGACGCTGGCTTCCAGGCTGGCGCGGATCAGCCCTGTGGCCCCTGCGCCGACCGTGTACCGGCCATTGTCCAGACAGGACATCGCGATTTTGAACCCTTCGCCTTCTTCGCCTAACCGGTTTTCGACGGGGACGCGGACATCGGTCATCGAAATCCACCCGGTCGAACCCGCGCGTACCCCCAGTTTTCCGTGGATGTCACCGGTTTTGATGCCTGGGCTATCCAGTTCCACGAGGAACGCGCTCAACCCATCGTGCGGGTCTTCCGTGTCGTGGGTGCGGGCGACGATCAACGCGTTGTGGGCTTTGGAGGCCAGAGAAATCCACATTTTTTCGCCGTTAAGGATGTACACATCCCCATCGCGGCGGGCAGTGCTGGACATCGCCGCCACGTCGGAGCCTGCGCCCGGTTCGGTCAGGCCGAATGCGGCGTATTTTTCGCCCCGGGCCTGGGGCACCAGGAATTTCTGTTTCTGTTCTTCCGTCCCCCACTGTAAAATCGCCATGGAGTTCAGCCCCATGTGAACGGACATGACCACGCGGAGGGTGCTGTCCATCGCTTCCAGTTCTTCGCATACCAGCCCCAACGCGATGTAGTCAAAGCCTTGCCCACCGTAGCGGACCGGAATATTGATGCCCAAAATGCCCAATTCCGCCATCCGGGGGAGAATAAACGGGGCCATTTCCTGTTTTCGGTCATATTCTTTGATGACAGGGCCAACTTCTTTTTGAACGAAGTCCCGTACCATCTTCTGCACCATGAGGTGCTCTTGAGATAAAGTAAAATCCATGGGGTGCTCCTGAAGTAGTGATATTTGGCACAATTATACCAAACGTGGTGCGTATTCCGTATTTCGTATTGGATTGAAAAATAGCGGAATACGCAATACGCAATAAGGAATACGAAGTTTATAATTCCACGTAATGAAAAAACTCCTCCCAATGATTCTTTTCCCGATCATACTCGTCGCCCTCGCGGGGATCATCTACGTTCAGGCGGGGGTGGGGCGCACGATCCGGGCGGCAGACCTCGCGCGGGGCAACGGCGACCCTGCCCAAGCCGGGCAACTGCTTGCCTCGGTCGCGGATCAACGCCCGGAACTTTGGGTTCAAGCCGGGGGCGACGCGCTCCTGTCCGGGGATGTTCAAACAGCTTTGCGCTACCTGCAAAACGCGCAAGCCGCGGGAACGATGACGGGGGGCGGCTACCTGACCTTGGGCGATGTTCAACAACAATTGGGAGAAACGGACGCGGCTCTGGAAGCGTGGGCGACGGCGCTCAACAACGGCGCACCTGCGTTGGATGTGCATCTGCGTTTTCTGGAAGTTCACCGCGCCCGCAAAGATTACCCCGCCGCGATCGAAGACCTGCGGGCGATCACCGATCTGGCCCCCGACGATGCGCAGGCGAAATACGAACTGGGTTTGCTGTTGGCGACGCGTGAGCCGGAAGCGGCGCTTTCGTATCTCATTCAGGCGGTAGAACTGGACGAAACACTGGCGGAAGATGTCCGGTTGATCCAGCAAAGTCTGCGCCCTTCCAGAGATACGGATGATCCGGCGTACACCCTGCTCAACGCGGGACGGGCGCTGGCCTATCTGGGGGAGTGGGACCTCGCGGCGGAAGCGTTTGCCCAGGCCGTGGAGGCAAACCCCGAATATCCCGAAGCGTGGGCGTTTTGGGGGGAAGCGAAGGAGCAATTGGGGCAGGATGGTCTGGCGGAGTTGGATACGGCCTTAAATTTGAATCCCGCTTCGTTGACGGCCAATTTGTTGTATGCGTTGTATTACAAACGACACGGCCAACCGGAATTTGCGTTGGTGTATCTCCACGCCGCCGCTTCTCTCGAACCTGAAAACCCGTCGATCCAGATCGAGATCGGAAATACGATTAATGACATGGGGGATTTCAACACAGCCCTTGAGTATTATCAGAAAGCGGTCGAAATTGCGCCGGGGGATGCCACGTATTTGCACTTGCTGGCACAGTTCTGCTTCCAAAACAATACGTTAGTCGAAGAAGTGGGGCTGGAAGCGGTGCGGGCGGCGTTGCTGATCGATAAACGCGATCCGGTGGCGTTGGATTTGATGGGGTTTGGGTATTATTTGTTGGGCGAAATGCCTACGGCTCAACGATTTCTTTTTCAGGCGTTGGAAATCACGCCAGAAGACCCGCGTCCGTGGTTTCACCTGGGTCTGGTGTCTCTGGCTTTGGGGGATTATCAGGAGGCTTATGATCAACTGGTGCGGGCTGTTGATCTAGACCCCAGTTCTTCGATAGCCGATCAGGCGATGCGAGTACTAGCGCGGTACTTTCCGTAAGGTTTATACCTATGCTAAAATATCCGCCTATTTAACCCTGTGTAACGATGCAGATGTCCTAAACAGAATTCCGAAAAAGGGATCGCGGGGAAAACCTTCCCCACGATCCCTTTTTCGGAACCTCCTGCAGTGGCCTGCGTGGTTACATCTTAACCTAATTTTGAGAGGATGATGACTGATGAAAACTCAAAACTTCCGCTTTATCTTATTTGTTGGTGTGCTCGCGCTTTCAATATTGGCGTGTACCTTTGGCGCTTCGGGCACAGCCACCGAGGCCCCACCTACCGAGGCCACACCCACCGGCCCGAAAGTATTGTTTCAGGATGATTTTTCGAGCGCCGGAAATGAGTGGTTGCAGTTGCGCGATACGGATGGCATCACGGATTTTGAGCAGGATGGCTATCGGATCATGGTCGATAAAACGGAATGGGTCTTTTGGTCAAACCCAGGCATTAGTGTGTCCAATGTAAAAATTGATGTGGATGCCACCAAACTCGGTGGACCCGAAGAGAACGAGTTTGGCGTGATCTGCCGTTATGTGGATGAGAATAACTTTTATTTCTTCACAACCACCAGTGACGGGTATTTCAGCGTCAATAAAATGGTGAATGGCGAGTTTTCCTTCATTGGAATGGAGGAGTTTGGGACCACCGAGGTGGTCAATGGCGGCAATGTCCTCAATCATCTGACGGCTGAGTGTAATGGGAATACGCTTCGTTTTTGGGTGAATGGGTCTCTGCTCTTGGAAACGCAGGATGATTCCTATACAGTTGGCGATGTCGGCTTAATTGCTGGCACTGCGGATGCGGCTGGGACAGATATTTTGTTTGATAATTTTGTGGTGACCGAGCCTGAATAACTGTAAATGCTCACTCAAATGAGAAAATTCCGCAAAAAGGATGGAAGGGGGGATGTACATCCCCCCTTCCATCCTTTTTGCGGGGAAATTATGAATAATGCTGACCAATTGATTGATTAACCGTTTGAAACGCCTTTTTGCACGAAAATATACAAAGAACTTGCCCGCTCTTTTTGTGGGCGTGTGCCTGATCGGGCTGTGGATTTCGGGTTGTTCCGCACTCCCCACGCCCGCGTGGGAACAAAATATCCTTTTTCAGGATGATTTTTCTGTGCTGGGCGCGGAATGGAGTCGTCTTCGGGATGTGTCCGGGATCACCGATTACGATCAAAATGGCTATCGTATTCAAGTTCTACAACCCAATACCCAATTCTGGAGTCATCCTGGTCTGAACGTGGAGGATGTCCGCATTGAGGTGGAGGCGCAAACGTTGGGTGGCCCGGACGAAAATCTCTTGGGTGTGCTGTGTCGCTACCAGGATGAGCAGAATTTTTACTTTTTCCTCATCGGAAATGATGGCTTTTTTGTGATTGGCAAATATAAAAATGGTGAGCAGTCCTTCATCGGCATGGAGACCTTTGGGTTTCATCCCGCCTTGCAGGAAAACCCACCGGTGAAACATATTCAGGCCGATTGCATTGCCGATACCCTGACCCTCTTTGTGAATGAAACCCAAATCGTCACTGTTCAAGACCGCGACTTCGTCAGTGGCGATGTGGGGATGATTGCGGGTACATTTGAAGTACCCGGAACCGATGTATTGTTCGACAATTTTGTCGTTCGAAAACCATAATCATTTTTTTAGGAGAATAAATCATGAAAAAGAAATTCTTATTGCTTCCCATCCTTATGCTATTTTTAGCCGGATGGGCTTGTTCCGCTGGTAGTAGTGGGACGGGCGACACAAGTCCCACCGAGGACCCCAATATCCTCTTTTCCGACGATTTTTCCAGCAAATCTTCAGGCTGGGACACCGTTCAAAACGATCAAGGCATGACCGATTACGATCAAGACGGTTACCGGATTCAGGTCTTGGAGACCAGTACCGACTATTGGGCCAATCCTGGCTTATCCGGGTTGGGTGATGTCTCCATCACCGTGGATGTCAAAAAACTGGCTGGCCCCGATGATAATGATTTCGCCATCCAATGCCGTTACATCGATACGCAGAATTTCTATGCCTTTATCGCCAGCAGTGATGGCTATTATGGAATCACCAAACTGGTTGGCGGGACCCAGGAATTGATCGGGCAAGAAGAACTTCTTCCCACCGATGCCATTAAGTCAGGGGCGGATGTTGTCAACACCTTACGGGCCGACTGTGTAGGGAGCACCCTCACCTTATACATCAACGGCACCCAGGTTACCTCCGTGCAGGACACCACCTTCACTTCGGGTGACGTGGGTTTGATGGCCGGCACCTTTGACACCGCCGGAACGGACATCTTGTTCGATAATTTCGTCGTTCGCAAACCGTAATTTTATCGTTCGTATTCCGTATTTCGTATTGTCTATCACGCAATACGAAATACGGAATACGAAATACGCCGCCTTCCATGAAAATCTACCTCAACACCACCGGTTGCCGCCTCAACCAAAGCGAAATCGAAACCATCGGCGCACAGTTTCGTGCACAGGGGCATACGATTGTACCGGGCGCGGAACAGGCTGATCTCGCGGTGATCAATACCTGTGCCGTGACCGTCGAAGCGGCTTCTGACTCTCGGCACATGATTCGCCGGGCCGCGCGGGACGG